>Ga0210241_100497_pt1 | contig 34779 bp, 18 predicted proteins | sample ChrtobMetP5a_8mM_FD_155488 | JGI IMG/M metagenome (GOLD analysis project Ga0210241, IMG submission 155488) | Chrysochromulina tobin associated microbial communities from unialgal haptophyte culture, Seattle, Washington, United States - P5a_8mM | ecosystem: Host-associated > Algae > Haptophytes >...
CTGGTTGCAACCCCGTTGCTCTTTGTGTATTCGGTTTGGGCCTGTGCTGGGTCCTCGGCTCGGCTCCGTCCACCCATTTCATGATTTCCCTTACTAGGTTCACTGCCGCAGGTGTGGCGTCGTTGATCCCACTTCAACCGTATGTATAGCAGAGGTGCCAATAGGACCGCTGTTCGCAGCAGCCACAGCTGCAGCAGAACGCACGCGCGAGCGCCGCGGCGGCGTGACCCCCACGAGCCGTATCCGCACTCGCCGCTCGTACCCTATCCGAGGGGGCATAGAGGGGGCAGGGGGGCCCCCGTGTAGTCTCCGAGCAAGCACCCCTCTGCGCATGTCGCGCGCAGCCGTGCGCATGCGCAGCACGATCTCCTGTTCCGCCAGAGCCTGGTACGCAAGTGGCCTTTTGCGCCGGCCAATAAGGGCGCCAACGAAGCCACGTCCCTGCTGAAGAACGAGGCACTGCCAACAGCGGGTTTTTCGTTTTAGAACGCGGGGCGCGGGGGGCTCGAACCGGCGCCGCGCGCGCGCAGTGAAGGCTGAAGAAGGGCAGCGGGCGCGGGCGCACCCGACCGCGGTCTGCGGTGCATGGTTTCAGTCAGTTAACAGTCAGTCAGTCACGAGTCAATCAGGTCAGTCAAGTTTTATGTAGACGAAGTTCGGGACGAAATATGTGATACACAACTTCACTGCTCGCCTATGCTGCTACCGGTGGGAATTCCCAATTCGTCCGGTGGACGGTGCCTACCGGTCACGTGGCCGCACACAATACACCTTCATTTCCTCGTAGATTGTGATGAGCATCGTGCTCCAAACGGCCAGGTAGACCAGGCGTGGCATCGAGCCTGAATAGAGTGAGGCGACACCGTCGCGTCGGATGAGCCGGGCTGCTATCGCAAAGGGCGAGTCGGCACTGTCCGTCAAGAGCTGCACGCGCGTCTTGATCATGTCCAGGGGGGACATGACCGACACAACCACTGCGGCTGCCGCCGTGGAAGCGATGGCCTTGTGCGCAAACTCTCGACCTCGCGACGAGGGCGCCTCGTCTGCGAGGGCCGTACGTACGGAACCATACGTCGCCCACCAGAGCGAGCCGGCAGGCAGGCCCAGCATCAACGATATGCCTAACCCGCGATAGAGGCCTCGCCAGCCTCGCGGACCACTTGTCACCTCCCGGACCGTCTGCGCCAAGGAGCCCGAAGCTCCCTCGAGCATCATCCTTTGTGAGACGACGTCCACCGGCACGTACACAAGTGACGACACGAAGGCGGCCGCGAAGCCGCCAGCGCCGTGGGCGAAGCCAGAAGCCACAGAACCGTCAGCCCCCATGGCCCTCGCCGCGCGCTCGGCGGGCACCTTGATGGCTTCGAGGGCCGCGATGTAAGAGCACCTCGCCGGAATTGCGCCCAGCAGTACCGGACCGACACCGGAGAAGAGCCCGCGCATGCCGCCAGTGCCAAGCATGACGCGCAGCTGCTCCATCCGAGAGAGCGAGACGGAAGTACTCGATGAGGCCTGCGCCCGGGTCTTCATCACGTTGAGCGGGTGGCACGCGGCGGTGAGAAGCGTATACGGTGCGCTGACAATGGCGACCAGACGAGGCAGGTCTACATCTTGGTCTCCTGGCAGCGGCATCGATCGTGTGCCGACACGTCCCGGACTTGACTTGTCACGATTTGAGGGGGCACCCCCGGAGTCTTTATGACGGAACGTGTGTCCGGCTCCCCCCGCACGTCTTTTCCCGGAACGCCACACTAACGCCACTCGAATCTTCGATTCTTCGTCGCCGTCGACCCAGGCAGACAGTGACGGCTCGCCGCCCACGCCGTCGCCAAGCGATGCGCGCCGCAGCACCACTTACGCTCAAAACGATGGCGGGTGCCGCGGCACCGGGTAGGCCCTTTGACCCTCTGGGTGTGGCAAACATCTGTGACGTGCGCCTGCTTCGCGAGGCCGAACTAAAACATGGCCGAATCGCCATGCTCGCCTCAGTTGGCTTCGTGGTTCCCGATTTGGGGCTTCGCCTACCCGGCGTGACGCTATCCTCGCTGGACGCGCACGATGCTCTCATCGCCGCCTCGCCAAACGGCGGTGCCATGGGTCAAATCCTCCTCTTCGTATCCCTGCTCGAGGCGCTGGTCGGCGTGCCCGCCGTCGTCTACATGCTCGGGGGCGGCGATCGTGAGCCAGGCGACTTCAACTTTGACCCGTTTGGCCTTGCAGGCCCCAGTGCGGCCGAGGTGGAGCTGACGAATGCGCGCCTTGCAATGCTCAGCTTTGGTGCGATCGCGACGCAAGCCGCGTTGGGGCATCCGAGCTTCCCGTACGCGTGGTAACTTCCCCATAATCGATTGTCTTCAGTTGGCCCGGGCAGGGCACCAGATACCCAGGAGGAATCAAGGAGTCCGGCAAGCACGCTAAGATACGCCCAGGAGTGGTAGTAGTCGTTCATTGCGGCGCGTCGTCGTCGTCGGTGGTCGGGGCTGATGCACTGGGTGTGATGCTGGGTCGTCTCGGCGTGGAGCGGGGGTGCCGGCAGGTGGTGCGGCGGTCGGGGTACTGGTAGCGGTGTGTAGGGTGAGCATGGCGAAGGAGGATGGGGTTAGGGAGGCTTGGAGGCAAGCAAGGATCCAAGGAAGTGGGCTCAACGGATGGCGACGGCGGAGGTGAGGTTGAGGCGGGTGAGGGATGAGAAGGTGAAGTACATGTAGTGGAATCGATGAAGTGCCAGATGGAGCCGGGGCCCTTCTCGTCAAGGTTTTTGATTTTTGGCGGTTTCGTGAACGTGTGGTTACAACCCCGCCTTGAAGAGCCCCACGTGAGAGGCCAGACGCGGACACATCTACCGTGCTCTGTCTTGCATTCTTGTGCCAGGGGCGTGTGAGCACCGGACGACAACGCGCGGGGGTGCGTTGGTTACCGAGGGGCATCGACCACCGAGAGCGGCCACTGCGATGTCCTCCGCGCTCAACGGCATTGATGCCGATACGGACGCAGCCGCGGCTGCGTTGCTCTTTCTGGTGCCCGGGCGCAAAGCCGAAGCCGCGGAGATGCTTCCCCCGATCTCGTGGAACGGGCACCCGCCGCGGGCCAACAATACTGAGCCCTATCGGCAACCGTGGGCGCCCGAGGAGGACCTAATCCTCCGCCGCAGCGTTGCGCTGAATGGCGCGCGTCAATGGACACTCGCCGCCCAAGCGTTGCCTGGCCGCTCAGCGAAGCAATGCCGCGAGCGGTGGGTGGGCGCGCTCGATCCATCCATCCGCCAGACACCGTTCACCGAGGAGGAGGACGAGCTTGTTATCGCCGCGTACCGCATCCTGGGCTCCCGATGGGCAGAGATGGCGAAAATCCTTACGGGCCGTACTGACAATGCCGTCAAGAATCGTGCCAACTCGGGCCTACGCGCGCAGCTCTGGCCCAATGTGCGCTACCGTCCCCGGCGCCCACGACGGCTCACGCCTCGAGATAACCCTCCGCCTGTCCTCGCCCCGTTCCCCTCCGCCCCGTTCGAGTCCCCCGTCGCACGCGTCCTCGAGCGCGTCCCCAAGAGCGCCATCTTGAGCGCCTCCCCACGAGCGCCATCTTGAGCGCGTCCCCAATCCACACCCCTACTCACCGCCCTCTCCCCCTCCCCTCTTCCCCACCCCCCCCCTTCCCCCGCCTTGGTCGCAGCCACCCGACCTCGAGGCCCGCGAGGCTTTCGTACGCGACTACGCGGAGCGCCAAGCAGGACGTGGTTCCAGCCGCTCCGCCAACGCCCTCTTCCGCGTGGTTGCGGCCGAGCGCTGTAGCGAGGGCGACTACGAGCGCGACAGTGAGGAGGACGAGGACGACGACGACGAGGACGAGTCCGCTGAGGAGTCGTACGCGCCCGCGCCGCCGGCGCCGCCGGCGGCGCCGCAGCCAGCGCCAGCCCCGCCTCCGTCGTCGCCTAAGCCGCCGCCCAACCTCAACCAGATGGTGCACGTGGTGCACGGGGCGCACCGCGGCCTGGTGCCACAGTTAGCGGGCGGCGCCGCTGGCGCCCCTACGAATTCCGCCTTGCCGGCTGGCGTCGGCGAGTCCGTGCCCACGTCGCCGTTTGCGCACCTGCCGCCGGTGCCCGTGGGCGAGCCCGACCTGTACTGCTACGAAATGCTCGAGGGGGTCGGCGGCGCTGGTGGATCGGTTGGAGGATCGACCGTCGGCCGCGTGAGCGGTGCGCGCGAGCAAGGCACGCCTCTGCACGAAGGGCGTCGGAACGACGACGAGGACCACTCTCACGGGGATGGCGCGCAGGGGGATGGCGCGCAGGGGTCGAGTGGCCCCGCGGGAGCGTCGACGGCCCTATCGGGCGTGGCTGGGGCGGGCGCATGCATCACAAGCGTGCCGCCTGCGGCCGGTGCGCCCGCGACGGCGCTTCGACGCGACGAGTTGGTCGTCGGCGAGCGGCTGACGGATGCGCTGCGCACGCAGCTGTACGAGGCCGTGCTGCGTGACCAGTCGCGGCCGCGCCAGTCGCCGCTGGGCGGCAGCACGGGGGGCGGTGGGGGGGGCGCTGGCCAGCTGCAACTTGATTTACCGTCTGTGGGTCTTAAGGTAACCGCCAACAGCAGCGCACGCGCACGCCATTCGGGTGGCGGTGGCGGCGGCAAGGGCACGGGCAGTGCAGCTAAGAGAGACCTAGCTGCGGCGCCCACGCCTCTCTCAACCGCCAAGCAGGGCGCGCGCGGTGAGCGAAGTGCGGACCAGGTACCGGTAGCGGCCAAGGGTGCCACCACTGGCGCAGCACCGAAGCCAAAACGGACGCGCGGGGGCAACACCGGTGATGAGAATCCGTACGGCAAGCACTACGCGGACAGCCACAACAAGCGGCGGCGCGGGTCGGCGGACGCGCGCGCTACCACACCCTCGGTGAAGGCCGAGGGGGAGGAGGAGGCGGGCTTTGACTGAGACGCCTGAGTGGTAACTTAGTGGGCGGCGCCCGCACTCGCGAACGCGGCGCACAGGAGCGGCGACGATTCAACGGAGCGCGCGGCAGCGCAGCACAACGAGGGACCTGGGCCAGTGTCGATCCGTACCACGCGCAGATATCGTATGCGTGTGCATTGAACGCTGGTCGAACGCGAGGGAGTGATGCAGAGCGGCGAGAGACAGGAGGAGAAACAATTCGGCGGTGGTGCTGATGAGACTTGAGAGAGAGAGAGAGATCCTGCGATGAGTCTCTATACGACGCGCATGTCCGATGTCGACCACCGAGGTCCGCGAGCGCAGGACCCATCGCGACAAATGGTGCCCGGGCGGGGGCGCATGTGAAAAGTCCCGGCATTATGTGTGTCCGCCATGCTGTGTACACATGTGTGCGTTAGTGCGATGTGGGGGCTCGTTGGTGGTGTTTTGATGTACGATGATCGATGCCGTACGTTAATGATTTATTTGATGTGAATCAACCACTGTGACTGTCGAACGCAAAATTCATTCAATATTGTTCCCGGCAGCGGTGCCGCGCGGCACGCCGGCCAGGCACGTCCGCTCCGGCCCCGCGGTTCGCTGTGGGCAGTGTGTGGCCCCAGCGAAACTAAGGAACACCCCGCGCACCTGAAACTAAGGGTACGATCAAGAGAAAGGCCATGCGCGGACCTCCCCGGCGCGTGCATCTCGCTCGGCGTGCTGCTAAAAGTGGGGTGGCCGCCCCCATTCTAGGGGAACTTGGTGAACTGGATCACCTTCTGAGTGATCTCCCAACCTGTGGGCAACTGCCAGGTAAAGAGGCCGAGGGCGAGAACGTTGAACGCGATGTGGCTGTTGCGCGCGGCGTCGTTGCCCTTGGTCATGAGCGGCACGAGTGAGGCGGCCATCGCCCAGCACACCACCACGCCCGCACCCGCGTAAAGATGCGGGCCTGGGAAGAGTTTCTGTGCACGCAGGAAGGTGTTCACTGGGCCCTCGATGGCAAAGGCGGTGCCCAGGCCGAGCACAACCGAGCCCACCTGGTAGTGCGTCTCACGGAACGAGCCTCCCGCGAGCTCCTTGCGCGTCGCGGACAGCGCGTCGATTTTCGTCTCGAGCTCCTTTACCTGCGCCACGAGCGCCGCGCTCGGCTTCGAGCCCTCGGCCGTCGCCTCGACCTGCGCCTTCGGGCCTTTGAGCTGCTCCTTGAGCGTCGAGATCTCGTTGCCGACCTCTCGCAGGCGGCGCCACTGCAGGCCGGTGAAGGCCGAGTAGGCGCTGGCAGCATACATGGAAGCCACTGCGGACGGAGGCGAGAGAATGGGCCGGTGCGATTCAGTTGCAGAGCACGGCGGCGGCAGTTGGAGTAGAAGCGCATGCAAGCGGTGGCAGCCACTCACTGACAGCCGGGTGTGCCATGCTGGCGATGCGGCCTTCGAAGATGCCATACTCGCCACCCTTGGCGAAGGCCGGCTCCGGCTGTGCCGCGATCAGAGCCGCGACGCCAGCAGCAGCCGCGGCCAGGGAGTTGGGCGAGGCGAAGGCCGAATCCGTTGATCTGAGGCGCTGGAGCTCGAGCGGGTCGCCAAAGGGACGCGACGGATGCTTCGAAATCGGCGACGGCGAAAGGAGCGCGCCCAGCGCCGCGGCGAGAACGGTCATCATCATGTTCGACTTTCCGAAGACGCAGAGAAGAAATCTCGCACGAGCAGATCTGGAAGGTCTGGAACACTTCGAGAGTGAAACGAACGTGTCAGGCGCGCGGCGGCGCGCGCGCGAGCGTTCAGCGTTCAGCGTTCGTACAGTGACGTGCTTCGCCGCAATGGAGGCACATTTCGTCAAACGTGCCGGAATAGTGCCGGAATTAGAGAATCAATTGAGGGAAAACGATCCGCAGATTCCTCAGATGAAGAAAACCCTTTCTCTTACAGGCCTTGCAGATCGCCATGGCCGATGAGGACATGTCCTCGCTGCTCGTAGAACTCGCCAACATCGCTAACAAGTGCGATCCACACCAGACGGAGACGTGCAAGAAGATCACCGCGAAGATCAAGCTGCTCGAAGCGGCTCCGCTCTGTGCGGTCGTGCTCGACGACGATGGCATCGCCAAGGAGGCCAATAAGCTCTTCGACGAGCTCATGGGTCCTCTGTGGAAGTTTGCGAATTTCGAGTTTGCGCAGTCCGCATCGGACGACAAGGGCAAGTCCGCGCTCGCTGCTGCCATCTCCGCTGTGCGCTCAGGCGCTTCGAAGCGTGCGAAGCTGCGCAACGTCGAGATGCTGACACTGGCTTCTGGGCTGCCCATCAAGGCGCACTTCGACTGGTTCGTCGGCGCGGGTGCCGACGGCGAAGGCATCACCCTTTTTGGTGACCCGTGCTCCGACGACCTCCTCGAGCAGCGCAAGAAGGATGCCGAGCTCATCGACTTTTTCCAGAATGCGCGGATCGCGATGCATTGGCTCTCGGGCACGGGCCACGTGATGTGGGCCAACCAGACGGAGCTCGACGTGCTCGGCTACACGGCTGAGGAATACATCGGGCAGCCAATCATGAAATTCTGCCCCGATGAGGAGGAGCTCGTCCTCGAGATCTTCAAGACCCTCGGATCGGGCAACATCATCAAGGACGTGCCGGTGCGCTTCCGCACGAAGGGCGGCAAGATTGTGCCGCTACTCATCGACTGAATGTGGCGTACAAGATTGACGAGACGGGCCAGAAGGCGTTCAACCACACGCGCTGCTTCATCCGCGACGACACTGGCCGGCGTGTCCACGAGGCACGTGCCGAGGCGATGCTGAGGGAGACGGAGCGTTCTCTCAAGCTGCTGGACGCCTTTGTGTCACGCACGCTCCATCTCGTGCGGACACCATGCCACGTAGTGCAGGCGTCCCTCGGGATGGTTGCATCCAACCTGCACTCGCTCGCTTCCAAGCTGCCGCCACGCGAGGCTAGCGCACTCTCGGACATCCTTGACGAGACCGAGAATCTCCTGGCAATCTCGATGCACCAGCTCCATGGCGTCAACTCGCTGATCTCCGACGCCTCTGACGTGCAGCGATTCGATCAAGGTGCCAACCTGACGACGATCGACGCGCCGACGAAGTTGCGCAAGTTGTGCCGAGAGGCCGTGGATAATGCAAAGGACCTGGCCAAGCCGCACGTCTCTGTTCGGTTCGAAGCCTCCGCCGGCCCTGACGTGGTGACTCTCGACGCCGAAGTCCTTCGACGAGCCCTCGATCAGCTTCTGCGCAACGCGGCGGCGGCGACGGCTGAGGGCGGCTCCATCTCTCTCAGGGTGAGCGTTGAAACCCACTCGCCTAGCGCGGATGCCGTCCAGGACGGCACTGCCCTGCGCTTCGAGGTGCACGACAATGGATGCGGACTTCCAATCTCGAATAGCTCGGCCAACATCTTCCATCGCTACTGCCCTGGATCTATGGCGTGCCCTCCACCCGTTCGCGGCACGGTGATTACGAGCACACCTGACTCGAGCCCAAACATGACGCCGGAGCCGAAGTTGAGCGCTGCCTCGGTTGTGGGCGGTGCCGCCCCGGGTGGTGCCGCCCCCCTCGAAGCGGCCGTCGAGGTTGCACGCAGCGGCCTCGAGTCCGCTCTTGCCCTCAACCATGCGAGCATCGGCACGTCCGGCCTCGGCATAGGACTCAACCTCACCTATTCCCTCGTGCGCGCGCTCGGCGGCGAGTTACGCGTCGAGTCAAAGCCTGGGGACACCCGCTTCTCCTTTGTACTCCGCGGACTCCACAGCGACGCGTCCTCTCACGAGTCGTCCGAGTCGTACGTTGCCGTCGGGGCGGGGGTGGCAGCGCTGCCGCCGCGCACCTCACCCGTCATCTCCCGCGCGACCCCTCCCGTGCTCGCCGAATGGGCGCGGAGTGGACGGGCCGTCTGGACCCTCTCGTCCAAGCGCGAGAAGCGGGTTGCAGAGGAGCCGACCGCGCCTGCGCCCAGGCCCGCAATCGTAAGCAGCGGCGAGGAACAGGCCAAGAGCACCGTCGACGCGGACGACGAAGATTCCGATTCGATGGAGTCGCTCTTGGGTGAGCTCGCCGCCGCCACCGCCGCTGTGCAGGCCTGCAGTGGCGGCGGCGCGCACACTGAGCGTTTCGTCCAAGAGCCGACTATGTCCAAGGTCGTGCAAGCATCGAGCGTCGCGGGCCAAGGTCTGCGCGCCCTTCACGCGCCACACGTGCTCGTGGTCGAAGACACGGAGATGTGTGCGATGGTCCTAATCATGATGCTCAAGAAGCTCGGCTGCTCGACGGACCACGCGATGAATGGTGTCGAGGCGCTCGAGAGGCTTGAGGGGTCTGAGCCGGGGCTCTACTCCATTGTGCTGATGGACCTGCGCATGCCCGTCATGGACGGGTTCGAAGCGACCGACGTCATCAAGAACAAGCTCAAACTCACCGTGCCCGTCGTGGCGCTCACGGCCGAGGATGGGCTCACCACGCGCGACAAGTGCAAGTCGACGGGCTTTGATGACTTTGCAGCGAAGCCGCTCAAGTATGACGCCCTCGCCGCGCTGCTCGAGAAGCACACGAACCACAAGGTTGTCTGTGATGCGTGCCCCGCCGCCTTCCCCGTCGCCGCCTAGAGAGGCGCGGAGCATGATCAGGAAGAGTGACGAATACATAAGGTGGCAAGGGGGGGGCGGGGGTGCGTTGGGATCACGGATCAGGAGATTGCTCAGAGACAGAGTCGAGAGTGTGCTGGCACATCTCACGCCGCCTAAGTGGCACAGTGGCAGTGCACGTCCACGTGTGCACTTTCGCATGGCACTCGACTTTCTAGGCGACCCCGCGCGGCGCCCTTTCAGCTTCTCTGACAACATGTAGATCCAATCTAGTAGATGCTTGCCGTCGCCGATTGACAAGTTTCAACAGTCAACAATCGAATTGAGAAGCTGTAGTAGGATTTCTGGGGTTCGTTCAAGGTCCCCCAAACGAAATTTGTCCGCGCATGCATATGCCTTTATATGACTCTTTCAAAACAGAAAACCTGGGTGCCTCTCTGGCTCTATGCACACGCAGCAGGAGCGACTCTTCCCCGTTTAGGCGAACCGCAAAGTCCAATCCTCACAACCGAACCTGGTTCGCCTGTTCCAGGTCCGCCCATGAGTTCGTCTTTAGCAACAACCCCGCCGCCATTGGCGGCATCTCTTCTGCCCAAGCTGGAGGGCTTCGGCTTGACCACTGGCCAAGATCCGGCTCTTCAAATGGCATACGTCGTCAGCGCTCTCCTCATACTCACATGGCTGTGCGGGAGCGGACGCGAGACAACCTCAGAATCTACAGGGCGCCGAAGACTCAATCGGGAACTCGGGCACACGCGTCTGCTCGACGTCATTGTCAGTGAAGCCCATCCGAAAGTTATGCAACGTGATGACGATGACGGTGAGAACAGGTACGTCGCGTCGAATTCGTTTGCCGCATCGGGGTCAACAGGCGACTTGGATGCATTTGCCGTGCATGCTGCTGCAGCTTCCCAACCAAACGCTTGTGAGACTGGTCCCAGATCCGTGCAAGATCATTGTGGTCAGCCAAATTCGCGATTGCCTGGACGCCCAGTGCCTTCGACAGTGCCTCATCCAGCACAGTCAGCTTCTCGAGCAAAGCCGCAGTCCTCTCAGCCTTCCGCGTGCACTCCTGCGAACGTGCTACATGTATCTCCAGTGTCGTGCCACTCCTTACTCGCCACAACGCTCCGGCCTCAAGCTGTCCCGACCACAAAACACGAACCAACCTCAAAGGCGTCACCGATGAACGTGCACCACGCAAGTCAACCTCCATTCCTACATAGTATAGTCCCATCCTGTGTGTCTCCAGCGTCAACTCCAACGCCCTTTGCGAGCGGCAGTGATGGTGATCGATGCTTACCCCAGCACCGCATGTACCACCGCATCTATGCGGCGTCACAAGCCTCGCCCCCTGCCAAAGCACGACTGCCATTCGCGATCGGCATGGGCATCCATTCTTTGCCGACGCCCACGCCGCTTCCGCCACCAGCTCCTCTCTCCTCATGCTCCTCATGCTCCTCATGCTCACCGTTGCTCCCGCTGCCCTCGAAGAGCACGTCTGAACAATGGGTCTCGCCGCCGTTGGACCCCTCAATGTCAGCCACACAAATGAGCGACATCGTTGCGAGGCGAAGGCTCCAACCAGGCCCAGCCACGACACGGCTGTGGAGAGTGCCACCCGCCGAGAGTCCCATCGTCAGAGCTTACGCCTCCACCTTGGTAGACGGGATCAAGATGCGCCAGACCTCATGGTGGTGAGCGCGGATGGGCAAGTGTCTCACCGCGAACCGTCTGAAAATCCTCGAGAGACGGAGAGAGCGGGGGCGGTGCCGGTTACGGAGCCGGCGTCTCTTGGTCTTGCTCTTCGCTTCGCTTCCGTCTTCAGTCAGTCAGTCAGTTTCGTCGCGGTCCCCCCGCGCGCTCCCCACGGGTCTTCCTGACCGGCCAAAACACATCTACCTTCCGCGATTGTTGAAGTAGTCTCTCTGACTCTGCAGTGCAGCATGTAGTCTGTACGCCGCTCAAGAGCGAAGAGGGAGCCCATAAATCGCGTAAAATGATAAGTTGCCGTATAGCTTTCGAGTATAGTTTCGAGATTCGACGAATTTTCGGGGTATCGCGGTACCGGGGTTAGGCTTAGGGTTAGCTACAGCCCCCGGCCACGAGCCCACGACCAAGAGTCACCACCAATTCTCTCTGAAAATAGAAGATAATTATCTACGATACCGATCATTCTGTTGTTATTATTGAAAGAGTCCCGGCGAAAGCCTTTCATGTCGACAGATGTAAAAACAGGTTGGTTGGTTTTTTCGAGTCGTGCTCGGCCGGAGTCGAACGAGCTCTTTCTCGGGGCGGCGGAGGTTGTTTCCCTTTTGGGTTTTTGCTGTGACCAACCTGAGAAGGGGTGCCAGGAGTTGCCTCAAATAGAATGCAGGAACTTTTGCGCGCTCGGCAAAAGGCAAGCTCTTGCGCGCTTCTTCTTCCCTTGAGGCGAGCGAAATTGCCACATCTTGCCGCTCAGTCCCATGGCCACGCTGCTCAGCGCGCAGATGAGAGCAGCGAGAAGGTATCGGTCACCGGCCACTCGTCGGGCTGATCCGTAGAGCGCGCGCGAGGCAACGACACTCAAAGAATCCCGGCGTGTGCACAAAAGGCCGGAGGAGCACGGCCAGCACGAGCCACGCGTGGTCACGCATCGAAAGAGCGCAGTCTCGCGCGCGGAATCGACCGTTATGGGTTATGCGCGTCGTACATGTACGTCGCCCGATCCGCGATCGTTCTCGCCGAAACGGCCGTCTTGCCGGCCATGAAGTCAGTATCTCGCCGCAGGCCTGCCTGCCTGCCGATCGTCCACATCTACTGTGCAGTTGTAGTGGCCATCGTAGTCGAGAGTACTAAGGGAGTTGAGTATTATTGCTCGACCCCCCGAGAACCATGCTTGGCATGCCCGCCCGCGTTAAACGAAATCCCGCGACCACGAAAGTCGTAATCGTTTCGCTCACTCGTTACGGTCGTGCTGTGCCGTGAAACAGCTGTATTCTATACCCGCGAACGCGGATCGGCGAGATGCGAGGCCCTTAAGGGGCCCTACGGGGGTCTGTGACTGTGATGTGGACTGTTTGCGCAGCGGGAAGCGATCTCTCACCGTCCCACGCGCACTTGTGATGTTGTGAATGTGGACCGTTTCGCAAACCGGCCGGTTCGCGGTAGATTAGATTGGAATCGATGCTGAACCGTGGGACAGCCCACCGTACCGTGATGGTTCATGTCCATGTCGCACGTGCCGCACGCATTCTGAGAGATTTTCTGTGGAGGCAGCCCTACCGCTCGTCGCGAGGGGTCTCGCGAGGGGTCTCGAGGGCAGTCGTCTCGACGCCTCGCGGCGAGGGCGGCCGTGGCGCCGTGGCGGCTTGTTCATACCACCAGCCGTAACGATCGGGCGAGGCGGGCCGCTCGCGCCGTGGTGAGCCTCGCCGGGGCGCCGAGGCCACCTCTGCCGGCGCTCCTATCTGGAGGCAGTCGGCGACGCCGGCCGCATGCAAGCTGCCGGCGAGCCTCCGGCCTCCCGTCGGCGAGGAGGGGCGGGGCGAGGAGGGGCGGGGCGACATGGGGCGAGGCTCAGCCACGCCGCCATCTCCGATGTGATGCGAGGATCGCGAGTGCAGCGACATGGAGCGCGGCGACATGGGGCGCGGCGACATGGGGCGCGGCGAGTAGTCGAAGGCGGTGTCGACCAGGGCTGCGGGCCGCCGTTCGATGGTATGGAGGGCTGATTCGGGGCGGACCCCCCGCCAGCCATCGCCAGTCGCCGCCGCCGCTGCCTCTTGGCGCGTGAGCGGCGCGGGCCCCGCGGCTGGCTTGGCGCCGAAGGTCCACCAAGGTGGCGGGGTCGCCTCGATGGGACCCCCACCGAGGCCTGGTCGCTCGGCCCTCTCCCGACTGAACAAGAACTGTTGCGCTGCCGCCACGTCGAGAGGGAGGATGGCAGGGCCGTTTGGTAGAAGGGGATGGAGTGCGGGATTTACCGGCGGACGGATGGGTGACTCTCCCATATTTGGACTATCCAAGTGTCCCTTTTTGAAGCGTGCAAACCCAGCCGACGGGCCGCCCATGCCTGCTGCGGGTAGCATGTACGTGATGGGGCCGGGCCGGGGGAAAGCGTCGGTGCTCGTGCTGCGCGGCAGTGCGGCGCCCCGTCGGTTCGCCCAGCGCGCGGTGTCGTCGTACGGGGGCGGCTTCGAAGGCGGCGAGGGCGGCACGAGTGCGGCGGCCATCTCCGCAGGGCTGAGGTAGCGAGCTTCCCAATTGCGACGATGACCGACTTCGACGGACATGAGCCCAGCCGCCCCCTCGAAGGCGGACGGCGCGAGCTCCGGAATCTCCCCCGCGTTCTGACACCCCTCCTTCAGTTGCGCTGGCGAGGATGGCTCGTGAAAGGTGGCTGTCTGAGGCGCGCCGCGTGGTGTGAGGTCGCCATAAATCACCGCCTTCGCCTCCGAGAGGGCAACCGGCCTCGCCGAGCGGGCCCACCTCTGCCCGACCGGCAGCTTATAAAAAGCCGCCTCGGTGCTTGTGAGGCCCGCAGCGTCCTCCGAGAGGGCAGCAGCTGCCGCGTCGGCATTCGAGATGAAGCGCACTGCGGATGGCGACGGCTCGCGAACGACATCAAAACGATCGACGCTGTAGTGCTTGCTCTGGGAGCCAGCACCCGCCCCACCCGCAAATCGAGGTGGCAGCTCCGCCCATTCCGACTTGGTGGCGCCGGGCTGCTCCGCGGCCGCGAGCGCGGCCGCCACACCCTGGTCGCCCGTCGTGCGGAGCGCCTCACGGCGCGCCCGTGCGGAGGGTTGGGGCGACGGGTAGCCTTGGCCAACCGAGAGGGAGTCTGGTGTTGGGCTGGGCGCAATCGGGCCGGTGCGTTGGTGGCCCGAAAAGACGGGATCGCCGTGTGTGTCGGCGTAGTTCTTTTGATTCGAGGAGAGGCCGGCCGCGTGCTCATAGGCCGATGGCATGCCCTCCCACGCAAGGGGTGGGCTCGGTTCGAGCAATGGCGGTGGCTTGCCGAAGTCATAGATGGTGAACTCCTGTGGGGGCGTGATCCTCGAGGCGTAGCGCGCCGAAGGCGACATCATGACCGCCGCCCTGGCCTTCGCGTCAGCCGCCAGGGCCGCCGCGCTCCCCCATCCTGTCGCTGTTGCCGCGTTAGCCCCCGTCTCGGCTGCCGCTGCATCGGGCGTGGCGTCGGCTCCCGTGATCGGATTGCGCTCGCGTGCGGGGCTGCGGTGGCGGGGGGCGACGGTGGCGGCTTCGGCGGCCTGCTTCGCGTTGTGGCGCGAGACGAAACCTTGAGCCAACGTGTTCGCCCAGGCTGCCTGGCTCGACGTCACGCCTGCCGCGCCAAGAAAGGCCTTTGGGATGAGGTCGGGGATACCCACATGGGGAAGCGCCGCCCCGTTGTAAATTTCAGGGGCGGTGGCCGCGGCTTCGGTGAAGTACGCGGCGAGGGGGCGCGAGGGCGGGTCGGGTGGCAAGCCCGCTCGCTCGCTTATCGACTTGTAACCTTCGAGCGTGGAGATGCCTGCCGCGCCCTCGGTCGGCATAGGACGCGAGTCAGTGCCAAGCCCGGGCACGCCGACTGGCACACAGCGCAGGTTCTCACTAAACCAGTGATGGTGATCCGACCTCGGATCAGTGTATCGAAAGACCAACTTCGAGGCGGAGCCCGCGGCCTTCTCGAAGGCGTCGGAACCAGGGATGTTCACCACCGGCGCGCGCTCACGCGCGCGGTGGGGCGCGAGGGCCTCAGCCGTGCCGACTAGCGGAGGACCACCGCCATAGAGGCTTTCCTTCATGATCTCGGGGAAGGTGGTCGCGTGATGATCGCCATGCTTGGGCCCCTGAAAACTCTCGCGCATCTTTTCATTCACGAGCATCGAAGGCAGCCCCGCTCCCGAAGCAAAGAGGCTTGATGGAGCGTCCGAGTCGATGGCGAGGACCCCAGCATTCGCGGCGTCGCCCGAGATGAGCGCCGCAGCCTCGAAACCGTTACGCCTCTCCACTTTGATCGGAGGGCCGTTGCCGCCATCGCCACTCGGGATCTCGCCGTGGCGCGACCATCTGGAGAACGTCTCGACCGTGCTCGCGCGGCCCGAGCGAGCCGCTGCTTCGAGGCTTCGAGTGCTCGGCTGCACGCTCCCGTTGAGTACGAGCCCAAAGCGCCCGGGACCCCGCTCCATCAGCCCGGGGGAATCAACTCCAGCCGCTTCCGCAAAGCCCTCCGGCGCGAGCGCGGCGATCGAGTCGACAGTAGCGCGCGCGCGCCGCTCGGAGAGCGGTGCGTCCGGATACATGACCTGCGCCACCTCGGGCCGCAAGTGCAACCGGGTGCGCACCGGCGATGGGTTGTTCGACTTCCACGACCGTTCGCATGGAAACACGTTCGACTGGCCGGCCGCTGAGACAGCCGCCGCATCCGCCGCAGCAGCGGTCCACTCCTGCTCCTTCAGCCCGACTGCCCCCGGGCCGACGACGACGTGCTTCTTCTTCTCGCCGAGCGCGTCGGTCGACAGACCCGCCGGACCGTTAGCGCCGTTAGGGCTGGCGGGACGCGGTAGGGCCAGCGGGACCGATGCCCCACGCTCTGCTTCCCTTGCCTGCAAGGACTCGCTCGTCATTGGCCCACTGTACTCGAGCGGCGAGGCCGTGTGCTTAGGCCTCAGCTCGCCCGGGTTGTTGCGTGGCATGTAATCGATAAAGTGCGCGCCCGCGTTCTTCAACCCAGTCTCGTGCGACCAGTCGCCGGCGTAGTCGAAGCCGGCCTCTGCCCTGGCGGCAGCCCCTCGCTCAGCTCCCTTTGCCTGCGACGACTCACCGCTGTACCTGAGCGGTGTGGCAGTGGGCTTAGGCCGCATCTCGCCCGGGTTCTTGGGCGCCATGTACTCGATGAACTGCGCGCCCGCGTTCTTCATGTCCGTCTTGTGTGACCACTCGCCATAGTAGTCGGATGGCTCGCCGCTGTACTTGAGCGGCGAGGCAGCGGGTTTGGGCACCAGACCGGGCGGGCTCTTGGGCGGCATGTACTCGATGTGCTTACTGCCGGCGATCTCTGCCGAACTCTTTTGTGTCCACTTGCCGGCGTAGTCAAAGTCAGCCGCTTTACTGTGCGAGGGTGGCGCGCCAGGTGAGAACGTGATGTGCTTGGTCTCACCCTGCACCAGGCGTGAGCGTGGCGAGCCGGTTTCCACGGACAGGGCCTTTGATTTTGGATGGCGCCAAGTCGGCGAACGAACATGCACCTCAGGCCGGGGTGACCGGGCGGTCGAGCCGAGCGCCACCATGTTGCCGAAAATTTGGACGTTTCGCTTTGTTATTCCCTGTTTAGGTTGCGAAGAGTGCAAACAAGCAAGGACGCCCTCTTCGGATGCTCACGCGTGAGTTGAGTGGTGGCTGGGAGTTCAGTTGCGGACTTGACTTGGCTTGACTTTTTTTGTTTCTTGCTCTCTACTCGCGTGAGCGGTGGCTGTTCAATGTCGCGACCGAGCACGTGCTCGGATGCCTCGCATGTACGGCCGATAACCATCGCGCTCCGGAACAAGGCCCTGCCGCCCGACAGCCCCAATGCGTGGGTGACTCTCGATGTCACGATGCATATGCCGCCCAACGGGCTGGGCGATGAGCCGCCGACACTCACCCCGGTGGAGCCTCCACCTCCTACGCATTGGGAGGGCACGTGGAAGGAGACTGCCCCGTTCTACGCCTCGCCAGAATCCAGGTCGGGCCGAAAACCGTTGCACGGCTCATTTTCCCGCGGGCCGAGCGCAATTTGGCGCAAGGTAGAGCTTCCGGACAGGCCACCTTTTTACTACTCGGAACAGTTTGGCATCTCCACATGGAAGCGGCCGTTGCCTCCTCCGCCGATGCACCCGATCGCCATTCCCTCGACGGATTTCAGAGCCGTGCAGCCGGAGTGGGACTTGCTCACAGACGAGGACCGGCGCAACCTCCTCTACGGGCTGCAGCGATTGAGCGAGCTCCAGGTGCCGACTGCACCGCCGCCGCCGGCGCATGGTGAGGTGGAGGAGGGGGAGGAGGGGGAGGAGGAGGAGGAGGAGGGGGGGCGGTATGGCGCTCAGGCGAGTCGGCTGCCACTGCTCTCGGTCACCGCGAAGCAGCAGGGCGCCGATCTGTTGCCAAGCGAGCCCCTGCACCTCGACGTGAACGCGATGCGGGCGCGCAAGCAATCCAAATTAGTGGAGGGCGCGGCAAGTGAGGAGGTGGCTGCCTCGAGGACGAAGCGTTTGGAGCACGCGCGGCGGACGAAGGAGCAGCTGTATGCGCTGCAGGCCAAGATGGCGGCCAAGGCAGCCGCCAAGGCGGCCACGTCCGCCGAGCGCCGTCCCGAGCGCACGCAAGAGTCGGTCGCTTCTTCAAGCGCCGTCCCGAGCGCCCCCGCTCCGAGCTTTGCGGGGGGGGCTGAGTTGATCAATCCGGCCCTGGCCGCCAAGCTGGCCGCCCTTTTTGACGAGCCGCAGCCGAAGAAGACGGAGCTGGCACCCAAGCCGCCGGACGCGCCCAAGCCGCAGAACCCGGCGCGCGCGTCCAATTTGTACGGCCCTTCCAAGCGCGTCGCTGCCTCCATGGCTGTCCAGCCGCTCTCCTTGAAGCAGATAGAGGATCAGCTCGTCGAGAAGTGCAAGGCGCTGCGCTCGGATGAGCAGGCGCTGCACAAGCTCCGCGACCAGATCCATCGCGAGAAGCTCGAGGTGCAGCGCGCGAAGATGCAGGCGCCCGGGTACGTGGACTTCGTGCGCGACAAGAATCCGAAAGCGGTACCCGAGTTTGCGTGGGCGCGGCGCGTGGAGCAGCTGGGCGAAAAGGCGCGGCAGCGGCGCGAGCACGAGCGCGATCATCACGAACGGTACACGCTGCTGGTTCAGGACGAGCTGCATCGCGCCGTGGTGAGCGCGCGCGGGCGGCTGCAAGCCGATCCCCTCGGAAGCTCCGTCGGCGGGGACCCGTCGACGCTTCTGCTGCCGGGGCTCGGCTCGCCGCGCACGCCGGCGCTGCCACCGCGCAAGGGGCCGTCGACACTCAAGGCCGGGCCGGGCACAATGTACTCGAAGGAAAACGCCAAGGGCCGCGCCAGGCGGCTGGCGGCCATGCTCAACTCAAAAGCGCCGGTGCCCAGTTGGGACTTTCCTCGGCCGAGTCGTCAACAGCCTGAGGTCGCCTAGTGTCATGCCGTTCCGTGTGTGCTTGCTTGTTGCTTGCTTGCTTGCTTGCTTGTGTGTGCGATCACTTACTGCATCGTTCGCTTCGCACCCGCGTCGTTCCGATCACTTCAACTTTTGTGTTCTATCGCGGGTCCTCCCGCGAAAAATGTCGCAAGCGTTCAGTCACCAGTTCGTGCCGGATGACGAGGGGCTTTTCTGCCTCTTCTGCGGCCGCACGGCTGCCGAGCACGGCGACCGCGGCGCCCAGGCGGCCGGAGGCCGAGCGCTCACGCTCGCTCGAAACGCACCCGCGGACATTGGCGCGGTTGTCGACGAGGAGGATGACTGGGATGCCATCCAGCAGGAGCTCAAGAAGCTCACGCGGAAGTGCCAGCAGGAGTCGGAGGCGAGGGAGAAGGCGGAAATATTGCTCTCCGAGATGAAGAACGCGTTCGAGAAGCTGCGGGAGGACGTCGGCGGAATTCGCACCTGGGGCCAAAATTCTGATCGGCAGCTCGGCCACTACGATACCGGCAAGCCGTCGCTCGTCGAGATCCGCGGCGTTCTGCGTCAGATCTCGTGCGGCGGCGCGCACACGGCAGCGCTCACCGATGATGGCCAGCTGTACATCTGGGGGCGCGGCAACGAGGGTCAGCTTGGGCTGGGCGACTACCGGCCACGCACGGTCCCTGCGCTGCTCAAGACGCTGGGCGACCCCTCCAAGGGGACGACGGTGCTGCAGGTGGCGTGCGGCCTCTCGCACACGATTGCGCTCGTCGACAATGGCGATGTGTACACGTGGGGCGCCAACGACGAGATGCAACTCGGCCTCGGCGCCACATTCGGACGCAAGGTCAACCGTCCCGAGCTAGTGGCCGAGCTGGGCAACAAGGGCGTGCTCCGCGTGGCGGCGGGGAAGAACTTTTCGATGGCGCTCACCGAGAGCGGTGACGTGTACAGCTGGGGCGCCGGCAGCGCGCTGCAACTCGGCCATGGCTCGAAATCGAATGAGGAAGTGCCACGTATCATCGAGACGCTTCGCGACGTTCGCAAGCTCGGAGGGGGCTCAAGTGCGGAGCATGCTGCGGCGCTGGTGCCCGACCAGGGCATTGGGGACGCCGACGATGAGGGGGGCGATGAGCTGTACGAGGCCGAGGACCACCTCGACAAGGCGCGTGGCCGGCGTGAGGATGCATTGCGCGCGATGCGTGCTGACATCGAAGGGCTGCAGCTGCAGCTGCATAAGCTTGAGGCGAAGCTGACTGGTCCGGGCGTCAACGATTCCGAAGCGAGTCGGCTGCACACGCTGCGCGAGGCGATGAAGGGCGAGGTGTCCGAGCTCGAGATCCTGCTCACCGCCAAGGCGCAGCTCTCCGAGAGTATGGCGCTCCTCAACAAGCACAAGACCAACGATTTCCGCACCTCGATGCTGATGAAGTGGTCTCGCGGCGGCGCTGCCGGCGACGGCGGCGGCGGCGCGGAACGGCGCGTCGACGTGGGGGATGGGGGCGGCTTCACGCCGCGCACGATGTCCCGCAAGCAGACGGAGCTCAAGCAAATGCAAGGGGATCGGCAGATGATGCTTCGCGAGCTGCGCGACATTGATGAGCAGCTCGAGCAGATCGAGATCGAGAAGGCACGGCTGGAAGAGGCTCTGGACGAGGATGCGGACATCACCGAGGCGCTGGATGAGCTGCGCGAGCAGCTCGGCCACTCGAAGAAGGAGAAGCTCTCGCAGATGCAGCTGCTCGAGCAGTCCGAGCGCGCTCTTGCTGCTGAGCTTGGAGTTGCCCTGGACGGTGCTGGTGGAGCACCCGCCGAGGCGCCAAAGATGGGTGGAGCTCGTGCCGGCGGTGCTCGTGCCGGCGGTGCAGGCGTGGGAGGAGCCGACGGCGCCGGCGCAGGCGGTGGGCTCGACGCTGGCACCCTCAGCTTCATGCGCACCGTCGGCGGGTTGTGGAAGAAGCTCGAGGCTTCATCCATTGAGCGCATCAACGTCGGGCAGCAGGAGGCGCTCGGTGTGAAGGATCTGCTCAAGCTCTCGAACGTGGCCATCGACGCGGTCGCGGCGGAGGTGAAGCGCGCCGCGGCAGCGCGCACCACATCCGACGGCGAGCTCTCCGGTCTGCTCTACGACCTCATCCTCGATGCGTGCTCCGCACGCAAACGGCTGAACGACTACACCGAGGGCCTGCTTTCACAGACTGCACAGCGGTTGGACCTGTACAAGGCGCAGGCGCAGGCGCAGGCGCAGGCGCGTAAGTAGGAGTGCGCCTGCCTGCCGTGGCGTGGGGTGGGGCGGATTGTCGAGGGACACCCCGGACTCAGTCTTTGGATGCGTTCTCAATCGACTTCGGCCTTGTCAATCCACAATCGATGCGAATCCGGCACGAATGTGTATAATGTAATGGCAGCCTTACGACGCTGCAAATTACACCTTAAGTTTCCGGTCAAAAGACACCGCCGGGAGCCGGGGACCAACAAGTAAGTTTGACAGCCTATAGCCCTAGCGTAGCTGCACTATCAATAAACGATGTCGAACTCGAGTCTCTGCTCCGTCGTCATGACCTCATGTGACTCTATCTTCTGCTCAGATCATGTAGAGGAGCTTGCCCTTGCTCTTGCCCTCCTCAAGGTACTTATGGCCCGCGACGGCGTCGCTCAGCGCAAAGGTCTTGTCGATGCCCACCTTAAGGTCGCCAGACTGGATCCAGCCAAAGACCTCGTCGGCGCGCATCATGAGCTCAGCGCGCGTGGTCACGTAGTCGAGCAGCTTGGGACGCGTCATGAACAGGCTCTTCTTAATGAGCTTGATGGGCGGGAAGGCGGGCACCGGGCCCGAGGCGTTGCCAAAGGTGACGAAGATGCCGCGACGGTCGAGGGAGTCGATCGAAATATCCATCGTCGATGCCCCGATGCCGTCGATGACGCACTTGACGCCCTGGCCGCCTGTGATCTCCATCACCTTCGCCACGATGTCGACAGACTTGTAGTCTTCGTACGGTGTGCCTGGCATGCAGCCAGTCACGATCAGCTCATCCACGCCCGTGGCCGCGCCAACGTCTTCCTTGCCCTTCGGGCACGTGCCGATCACCTTGTACCCCTTGAGCTTCGCCATCTGTGCGGCCCACTGGCACGTGCCGCCAGCCACGCCGTGGATCAACATCCACTCGCCCGGCTTGACGAGACCCGCATGCGCGTGGTTCGTCAGGTAGTGTGCCGTGAAGCCCTGCGTCATGCATGCCACCGCCGCCTCGAGCGACACACCGTCGGGCACGTTGACCACCTTGGCAGCCGGCACGGCCGTATACTCGCAGTAGGTGCCAAGTACCGAGTACGCGACGCGCTGCCCAACAGCGAGGCCCTCGGCCGCCGCCTTGGGGGTCACCTGGACGATGATGCCTCCGCCCTCCTGGCCCGAGATGAACGGGAGCGCCTGCGTGTACGCGGGGCCACCCTTGCGGAAGTACGTATCGATGAAGTTGATGCCAGTGAACTCGTTCTTGACAAGCACCTGCCCGTCAGTCACCTTGGGCGTGGGGAAGTTGGTCTCAAATTTCAGATTTTCAGCCGGACCATTCTCCCGCACAACCACCGCCTTCATCGTCGGCGGCAGCGCCGTGGACATGGCGCGCCGGGAAGACGAGCCGGAATTGAGGCCGTTCATGGCAGGTTGTGCGGCAAGCTGCATGAGCGCGCGGATTGGAGACGGTTGCCGCCACGTGACGCGCTGCGCGATGGACGTGAACATCCGGCGACGGTCCGTCGGCATTGCGTTGAGACGAGGGACGAATTTTGTGTGACGAACCCGGTTTTCCTGTGAATAACGGAACCGTCAACACAACCTCACCGGGCCTTCGCCAACCCCGGGAAAGGTTCGAAGACGACGCCTTTGGAGGTGAGCAGCTGGCCGAGTGGCGAGTCGGGTTTGATCGGCGGCTTGAACGGGTAGAACTTGCCAGGGGAGCCTGGGTTCTTGATGAGCTCTTCCTTGATGATGACCTCGATGGCCTCGCGCCCGTGCGCTATGTCGTAGACCTGCTGCGCGTGCGACGCGGGCACGCAAACAACACCATCCTGATCCCCGATGATCGCGTCACCAGGGCGCACAGCCACCCTGCCGCAGCTGATGACGCCGTTGCACTCCCAGGGCTGCATGGCGGCGGGCCCCTGCTTTGGCGTGGTGGAGTACGAGAAGACGGGGAAGCCGTAGTTGAGCAGCTCGTCCGTGTCGCGCACCGACCCGTCAGTCACCAGCCCACCCACCTGCCGCTGCTTCAGTCGGAGGAACTTGATGTCCCCGCCCACTGACTCCCATGGGCCGACGGACGCCATCACTAGGACCTCGTTCGGGCCACACCTCTCGAAGGCCTCATACTCGGGCGACTCTGTCCCGGACGGCTTATCCATCGCAATGTCCGGCCGCTGCGGCACGAAGCGCAGTGTCACCGCGCGTCCAGCACACTTCATGCCTGCGCGGAGAGGTCGAGCGCCCTCGATGAAGGCAGTCGGCCAGCCCAGGACCCAAAGGCCATCGATGAGCGCCTGCGTCGATAGGGTGTTGAGCTTATCGAGGAGCTCATCCGAGACGGTCGTTGCGGCCGCCGCCGGCCCTAGCGCCATCGAGCGTACCCACTGCTGCTTAGCGGCCACCGGCACGAAATGGCTTGCCGCGGCGGCCGCCAGCGGTCGCGCCACTGCAGAGCGAATGGCACAAATGAGCATGGGTCTTATCCTGCGATGGGAGCAGGAGATTGAGCAGTGGAAAGGGCGGCCATGAGCGTCGGAAACCAGGGGAGATGCCGGGAAAGCTTGGCGAGATATGTCCCCAGACCGTGTCCGATATTCGGTCGTAGGTCTTCTCTGTTCTCGTTTCACTGTTTAAGGCCTTTAACAAGTGTGACCACGAAAAGTCGAGCCGAGAACACGAGAGCACGAGGTCCGGCGAGCATGGCGCGCGGCCTAGCTCGCGAGCAATCCAAGGCGAAGAACGAAAAGGCTCAGCAGAATGCGAACAAAGGCAACCAGGAGGGGCTCTCCGCCGCGGCTCGCGCCGAGCGTGATGCAGCCAAGCTGCAGGAGAAGCAGGCGGCCAATGCCGCCAAGAAGGCGGAGCTCCTCGCTACACAAGGCTCGGAAGCGTTGGCCAAGCTGGAAGCGGAGGCTGCTGCGAAGCGCCAGGCGCACAAAGAGCGCCAGTTGAATTCTACGCAGGTGGCCAAGGCGAACGCGTCGAACGCGGCGCATATCGTTCGCACGATCCCGATTTCGGGTGCTTCCGCTGCCGCCGCCGCGGGCTCGAGCGTCGGGAAGAAGAAGATGACCCCGGAGGAGAAGATCAAGGCGGCGGCCGCAGCGGCAGCACTGGCGGCGATCGGGGGGCAGCCGAAGAAGAAAGAGAAGAAGAAGAAGGAGGAGGAGGAAGCCGGGCCGTCGTCGTCTGCGGCCGCAGAGGAGGAGGCAGAGCCGGAGGAGGCAGAGCCGGAGGAGGACGAAGAGGCGGGCGGTGAGGACGGAGCGGATCCGATGGACGAGGAGGACGAGGATGACGAGAAGGCGGGCGCAGAAGAGGAGCCGGAAGAGGTGGACATGTCGCTGTACGCGCGCGCGCCGGCGACGGAGGAGGAGTCGGCCAAGCGCGCAGTCTGGGCTGCCACTGCCAAAGCTTCCGCTGAGAAGGCCGAGGCGGCGGCGGAGGCCGCCCGCAAGCAGAAACAATTCGACGACGTGAAGACAGCGATCGCAGCGGCCAAGGACGCAAAAATCTCGGTGGCCGACTTCCAGGTGCTGCTGACGGCCGCGGGCCACTGAGGGGCGCCACTTAGGGGCCACTGCGGTCCTTTTTGGAGCGGCCGAGCGCTCCCGCCCCTCTGAGTCAGAGGTGGCGAGCGCCATGCTGCGAGGGGCCCAAGAGCCGTCCCTCGGGCACCAGAGAGATCGCACGTCAACGCGCGTGTGAACAAGGTTCATCTTGTACGAAGCGCCCGGTATGGTCACTGGAGGAATGCACGCATGCCGAGTCGAGAGGAGTGCAAGTTAGTGTACACGTGTGTGTGTGTGATCCTGTGTGCCATTAGAAGCGGGAAGCAGTCTGACCCCAGATTGGCATTTTATTGCACAGTGAGCACCTCGTCCAAGACCGTCTACACGGGGCAGTCTAAACGGTAACGGAGTCTACGGCCACACACCGCCGCTCTCACCCCACCCCGCGCCTACGGGCGGGGGCCTAGCGCCTGCCGTCGCCGCGCTCCAGCACCGCGGCGGAGCGTCGCGCCGCGTCGGCACAGTGGCCATGCGGTGCCGACTACACTCACTACACTCGTCAAAAGGCGAGGTGTACTAGGGGCGGCTATACCCGGGCCTGCCCAAGCCCCTGCCTGCTCACGCCAGGCGTCCCGAGTCGGTTTTCCTCCCGGCCGCGGCCGTCCTGCACAGCCGCACTTCGCACCCGCTGCGGCGCTGCCCAGTCTCGCTGCTCGTCCGTACATCGTGCCCCAGCCATCTTCCGTGCCCTCTTTGCCATCCCGAGCCGCACCCTGCCGAAACGCCGCCACGTGTGAGCCTACGTTTCCTTCAATCTGCGAAGAGGTCGAAGGCCGCGGCGGAGGTGGCAGAGGCGGCGGGCGAGAGGACCTCCGCCTCGGGCCCCTCAAGGCTCTCAGCGCGACGGCGCTTCTTTTGCTCGGTGGTGGTGGCACGTCTCGCGTGGCTCTCACTGCCGTCGGAGCCCTCGGGCCGCTTGGTGCCACGCGGCGCTGTCATGAGCGTCGGCGGGCGCATCGTCATATCGAGCTTCTGCCAGCGAGGCGCAATGCCGGCTTCCGCCGAAAGCAAGCTGCCGTCGGCGTCGGCCGCCGCCTTTGGGCTAACCGTCGGCGATTTGGCACAGTGAGTCAAGGTAGGCGCCGCTGCGGCCAGCGCGGCGGGCACGGCGGCGTCAACGTTGGTGTCTTGGTCAGCGACATTCTCCTTGTCGGCTGCGGCCGCGGCCGCAGCCGCACGGCGCGAGTGCGGCGGCGGCGGCGGCAGTCCCAGAAGGATGCTCTCAAGTCCACAGGCGCGTGCAGCCTCGAGCAGCGCTGAGGGCAGGGCACCGGGCGGGGGACGCTGCGCTGGTGCCTTGGCCTCGGTACGTCCCATCGCATCGGCCTCGGCTGGTCCTACAGAAGCCGATACCGCAGCCTTAGTCGCCTTGACTGCTGACGCTGGTGCAGGAGGCGGCTTCTCGGCCGATGCCTTCTCGGCCGCCGCCTTCTCCGCCGCCGCCTTCTCCGCCGCCGCCTTCTCCGCCGCCGCCTTCTCTGTCGTCGCCTTCTCCGCCGCCTTCTCAGCCTCTGCAGCCGCCATTACGTTCGCCTCCGCCATTGCTGGGCGTGCGACCGTTACGTCCGCTGCGGCCACCGCCGCATCCTCCTCCGCCTTCTTCGCTGCTCCCTCTGCCTCCTTCGCCGCGGTAAACGACTCCAGAGTCGCCGGCCGCAGAGAGCTGCGTCGAGCAAAGTGCGGCAGCGCGGAGCCATCGGCGCCTCCAGGGGCCCCGCTGCTGCTCGAAGCTGGCACCACTGCCGGTGGACGCTGCCCCTTAGCCGCGGCGCCCTTTGCAGGCGTGCGGGCGAGCAGTGATCGTGGTTCGCTCGTGTGAGCGGCAGGCGTGCGGGTAAGCAGCGATCGTGGGCCGCTCGCGTGAGCATCCGCCCACTCAAGCGGAGGCAGCAACCGGGAGGCGGCCGGCGACGCCACTGAGACGCTCGATGGCGCACGCAGCCCAGACGCGAGGGCGGGGACGCCAAAGGGCGCCCCAACGGGCGCGCCGAAGGGAATGGCTTCGGGCGCGCCGCCGAAGCGCACGGCGAGACGTGCTTTGAAGGGCGAGGCGACCGGAGGCGGAGCGGCGGCAGGAGCTGCGGGGGGCATGCCATCGAGCTCGTCATCGAGTTCGAGCTCGTCGGCAGTGGACCACCCCGGTTTGGCCATGTGCGCAACGACCGGCGCGGCGACCTGCCACTGGCCTTCTGACAACCGCCGTGCCTCCTCCTGCTTGCGCGACTTGGGCGTTAGCACGCCGGCGCCGTCGTCGTACTCGACCGCTGCTGATTGCAGCAGCTGCAGCGGCCGTGCTGCTGCCACTGCAATCTGCGCCCCGATGGTGGCGCTGGCGGCAGCCGGGAGGTGAGGCTCAGGAACGGGCTGGGATGCGGGCGGCGAGAGGGGACGCGCTTGTTGCCATGGCTCCTCTGCACACGTGTTCGCGTCTTGCACAGCCGCCGCAGCGTCTTCGACGGCTTCCTCCTCCGCCACCGCCGCTGGTGCCTCAATCACTGCCTCCACTGCCCTCTCGATCACCTTGACTGCCTCTGCCGCCGCCTCCGCCGCCTCCGCCGCCTCCTTTGTCGCCTCCTCCGCCGCCTCCTTTGCTGCCTCCGCGATCTCTGCGATCTCCACGACCTCCTCCGCCTCTGACACTGCTGCCTCCGCCTCCATCGCCGCCTCCTCCACCTCCATCGCCGTCTCCTCCACCTCCATCGCCGTCACCTCCGCCTCCACCGCGTCCATTGCTTCCCACTCTGCCTCCGCGGGCGCCGCGGACGCGGGGGGCGCGGGCGCGGCAGGTGCGGCAGCTACCGCCTCTGCCTCCGCCTCCGCCTCTGCCTCCGCCTCCGCCTCCGCCTCCGCCGTGCGCGCCGCCGCTGTCGCCTTCGCCTCGCGCGTCTCCACCGCATGCTGCTGCGCCTGGCGCGCGGTGGCCTGCTCGGCCGTCAGTGCGCGCGCGATCGCCGCAAGCTCACCGTCGAGAAGCAGTAGCTCCGAGCGCCAGACGGTGGCTGCCGCGTCCGCGGCGTGCATCGCGTGCATAATCCCCGCTGCGTGCTCGCCGCACAGCGCCGCCAGCCGTCGCTCAGTCTCTTCGAACTCTGCCGCGAGCACCGCCATATCCTTTAGCGAGCGCTCTCGGCTCGCCGCCTCCTCGGCCTGCACAGTGTTCAGCAGGCGACGCACGTCGCACAGTTGTCCGTAGTGCACATCAGCGCGCCGCTGCTCCGATGCAGCAGCTGCGCGCTCCGATGCGGCTTCCGCACGCTCTGCGCTCAAGGTGCTCATGACCTGCTGCAGCTCCGCGGCACAAGTAGAATGCGCCGCCTGCTCATGGTGCAGCGCCACGTCGGCCGTATCGGCGCGCGCACGCAGCGTGTCGGCCGCAGCCATGAGCTCGTGCACCTGGGCGGTAAGCTCGCGGTTGGCCGCCGCGACCGCCGATGCGCGCTGCTCGAGCGAGGTGATGTGGGCCATCAGCGGTGCAAGCGCCGATTCTTCACGCTCACGGAGCGAGCGCAGCGAGGCGTTTTCCTCGCCGAGTTCGCGCAGGCGGCGCTGCAGCTTGACGAGCTCATCGCGGTGCTGGGCCTGAAGCACGTGCAGCACCGAGTCGCTGCGTGCCGGCTGCGTCGCCAGCAGCGCCTTGGCTCCCGCCGCCTCGAAGCGTGCGGCCATCTGCTGGTAAGCGGAGAAGTACGCCTCGGCCTGCAAGCGCAGGTCATCGAAGAGGGCGCTTGAGTCGACGGTTGCTGTCGGGGCCGACGATGGTGCGACGACGCCAGCGAAGCGTGGCATCGGAAGATCGCGTCGGGGCTCCTTCGCGTCGGGGCTCTCCGTCGCGTCGGGACAGTTTTCGGGCGGCCTTCACGGGGCTGGTTGCCTCTTACCCCCCCCCGCTGGTTGCGTACGTGAAGGTGAAGACTGATTCTGTTCTTCGTGTGTCCCTTCATGTAATGGGCGCGCAAACAAAGGGCCTCACCCCCCATCCTATTACTGTGGTCACGCCGCGACGCGCTTCTTGGCTGGCGGCTTGATGCCGCGCATGGCCGCGCAGCAGCAGAGCTTGGCGACAAGCCCGGAGATCTGGAGCAGCGTGTCGAGCCCGTCGAGCACGCGCATGTGGCAGAAGCCGATCTCCTTGATGAACTCGAGCTTGAGCTCCTCGTTGAGGGGCTCATTTTTGGCGACGCGGAAGAGGGTGCCCACGATGTCGAGGCCGCAGAAGCCGCGGTTCCAGAGCTCCTCGACGACCGAGTTGGCCTCCTCGTAGTCGGCGAGCGCCGCGGCCTGCAGGCACTGGCGCACGAGCAGCGGATGCGGCTGGTCGCACACCTTAAACACATTCTCGGTCGAGATGAAGCCGAAGCCCGCCATGGTGGCCTGTGCGTTGTTGAGCGCCTGACGCATATCGCCCTCGGCGGTGAAGATGAGCGCTTCAAGCCCCTGCTCGTTGAACGGCGCCTGCTCCGCCGCGAGCACCTCGTGCAGCCGTTTGAGCACCTGCGCGTCCGTGAGCTTTGAGTAGCGGAGCACGGCGCAGCGCGACTGGATGGGTTCGATGATCTTCTCAGAAAGGTTGCAAGCGAGCGCGAAGCGTGTGGTGGCCGAGAAGAGTTCCATCGTGCGCCGCATCGCCTGCTGCGCCCCCTCCGTCATCGAGTCCGCCTCGTCCAGGATGATGATCTTGTGCTTGCCCGGGGGCAGCGTCACCTTCTTCTGCGCAAACGCCTTGATGCGACCGCGCACCACCTCGATGCCACGATCGTCGGAGGCATTCAGCTCAAGCACGGCTTCCTTGAAGGCATCTCCGAGCATCGTTCGCGCGAGCGCGAGCACGCTAGTGGTTTTGCCAGTACCCGGTGGCCCCGAGAGGATCAGATTGGGCATGTTGCCCTGCTGTGCCAGCACCTGCAGCCGCCCGACCGTATCCTCGTTGCCCACGACGTCCTCCATCACCCTCGGCCGGTACTTTTCGAGCCATGGTTGCTCGAAGGCCTCGCCCTTTTCGGCAATCATTCTGAAGCTGCTGCTGCTGCCGATGCTGCTGCCGCCGCGTCCCAAGCGCAGCACCGATGCGTGAAGCGTGCACGTTCGCGCGCTCGATAAGGTGTCCATTCGCGCCGTCGTGGCAGGTCAGGGATCGGTAAAAGACACCGGGGGAGCCGAGGCACAAGATCGGTGCTCAGCCTTCAAGAAGGGCTCTTTTGAGGGGGTCGGTCACCCAGGGGTAAGCCCGCGAGGCGCGGGCTCGACACAACCAATTCGGCTGAGGCGGCGCTCGGATACCTCGGCCGTGGGGCACCGCCTCATGCGCGTGTCGACCGCCTCGCCGATCACGCGCTCGATCGCGATTGATCACACGATCGCCCGCCTGGAGACGCTCTCACAGCGACAGAATGTGCAGCTCGAAAAGGAACACAAGGGCAAGCGCAGGCAGGGCAAGCCGCCTTGGCCACAGGGCAGCCGGCCTGCGCGACGCATCCAAGAAAAGATCAATGCGCGACGCGCCGCCGCGCAGGCCATAGTGGACCGCATTGAGGCGGAGCGGCTAGAACACGAGGCGGAGCTCGAGGCCGAGCGCCAGATCCTCGAGCAGGAGAAAATGCTCGCCGAAATGGAGGCGTGGGAGAAGTGGGAGAGCAACGGCGGCGGCGACTCGCCGCCTGGCTCTTCTCGGCGGTGGGACGCGGCCCGCAACTGGATGCGGAAGGAGAGAGTCGTGCAGGTGCATCTGCAGTTGGACGAGGAGTGCTACGTGCGCTTATCCGTCACCGCGAGCACCTTGACGCCGCGGCGCGCCGCGAGGCTGCATGCGGCGGCGGAGCGGCGAACGTTGGCCAAGCTGGCAGAGGAAGAGGCGGAGAGGCAGCGTCTTGCCAAGGAGGCGGAGGACGCACGCCGTTACGCCGCGCTCGGGACGACGAGGTGGGTGCGTGCGGACAGCGACTTCAACGCGGTACTCATCTTCGCCTTCCTCGGCTCGCGCGGCCTCAGCCTCGACCAGGGCGGCTGGCCGCTTGCGCAGCTGCTCGGCCAGCTTAGCTGGCAGTGGCGCCGGACATGCCTCCGCTGGTGCGAGGACGTCGAGACACTGAAGCTGCGGGCAGGCCTGGACTGGGGTGCGTGCCGGTGGACAAGCGGCGTGATGGCCGCCATCGAGCGCACGGTGCCACGCCTCACTCATCTCGAGCTCCACGGACTCGACCGCAAGGCATTCAGCGGACTCGAGCTCATCTCGTCGTCGCTCACGATCCTCACCCTCTCGGGCTGCACGGATGTCGGGCCAATGCTCGAAGCGACGCACTTTCCGCGGGTGCACACGCTGCGCATCGAGCGCTGCCGTGACCTGACCGCGGAGGCTTGCCGCCAAATTGCGAAGGAATGGCGGCTGCGCTCCCTGCGCATGGAAGGCAGCACCGTCACTCGGTCTCTCATCATTTCCTTTTCGCGCGCGTTGCCGTCAAACGCGCCACTTGAATCGATCGAGTGCACGGAGCCCTTCCCGGATGATGCGATCAAGGCCATTGCCAAGACGTGCCCGGCGCTCTGCTCCATCGTGCTGCCCATCTCCGGCCCATATGCTATTCGCGAGGCGGCACGCTGCTTCCCGCGGCTGCAGCGGCTCCGCTTGGGGTTACAAGCCGAACTGCCAAGTGTGACGAAGCGCACGCCCTGCTGGACTGACACCGAGCTGCAGGCACTTGCCCAGGGCTGCCCGGAGCTGAGCGAGCTGCACCTCGCTGACGGCCGCAATGGCTTCACGGCGATGAGCGGCGTTGGGCTCGCTACGCTTCCGCGGCTCACCGATCTGAGTTTGGCCAACCTACCGAGCCCGCTCGCGGGCGACGCTATGATTGAGAGCGCCAACGCTCTGTCCGAGCTCGTGCACCTTAACCTCTCCGACTGCAGCATTCCTGACGCGGGTGCTAACTCGCGAATGCCGTCCTTGATTTATGTCGGAAGCGGAAGCGACGACGCGATGCCCGGTATGGCCGACCGCGTGCTGGCAGCCTTCTTGAGGGCGTGCTCCAAGCTTGAGACGCTCAATGTGGCGGGCATCTCGCAGCTTACGAATTCCGCCGTGTTCAAGGCCGTCCCGATCGCATGCACCAAGTTGCGCCATGTGGACGTCGGGCCCGGACGCAAGGGAGGGCATGAAGGACGCGGGCTCATCGACGGCAAGGGCCTCGTGCCGCTTGTCGATGCGTGTCCGCAGCTGCGCTCTCTACGTTTGAGCTCTGCCATGGGAACGGCTGCTCGCGCGAGCGCCGACCTCATAACACATGCCGAGCGCGAAAAGGCCAAGCGCCTGGCACAGGAGGCGATGGAGAACCTGCAGGATCGACTCGAGCGAGCCGCATGGATTCTCTTAACTCTAGTTGAATAGCTTGATCAGCAGTGTAGTAGAGGCGAGGCATCTAGGTCAAACAGGCGAAATTAGGCACGGACATGGATGGCAGATAAATCTCAGATATAAAATTTTGTTACCGGACCGGCCCGCCGGCCGCCGTGAAAGCGCGGACACGTCGACACCGCAGGCACAGTAACTATTCACTTGAGTAGAGCCGGCACAGATGCAGTCCGGCGCGCGGTGCGACGTCCGATGACAGACTCAGACACACGACGTAGTTCCTCGGTTGCCGTTAGTACAGAACGGCAACGGGCTCAGCATGGGGCAGCACGCGTCGCGCATGCGGCGCCTTGCCATCACAGATCGGGAGGCGGCGCGCCGAGCAGTGCGGTGACCGCTTCCATGATGGCCTTGCCCGCCGCACTGAGCTCCACCTCGGGCCGCTCAATCTTCTTCATGAGCAGCTCGCGCAGCCGCTGCCGGATGTCGAGGATGAGCTCGTGCATGCGGTACGGCACTCGGAAGCGGATCCACGTGTCGACGGCGAGCGTCGCCTCAGTGCGCGGCGTGTCGCGCGCGCCGCGCGCCGCGCCCTCGAGGGTGAGACCGCCGCCGAAGAGCATCAGGGCGTACGGCGAAACGGGCGAGGAGTCGCGCACGTAAATCTGCGTCGTCTTCACCTTCTCGGCGAAGACCAGGTACTTGCTCTCGAAGCGCGTCTCCCTGGCATTGACCGAGGAGGGGTGCAGCGCAACCGCCACCGGCTCGGCCACGCCCGCCTCTCGGATTAAGAACTTAGGTGCACCGCCGCCGCCCTTGCCTCCGCCGCCCTTGCCGCCGCCCTTGCCGCCGTTCTCCTTGCTCTCGACGAGCACCACCTGAGGATAGAGGGCGGCGCAGAGCAGCGCCTTGACGAGTGCCCCGTTGGCCATCGCCTGATTCGCCGACTCGGCGGCCGCCGCCAGAGCTGAGGCGCCGAGTCGATCCGAGCCTCCCTCTCCCTCTCCTCCTCCGCCGCCGCCGCGCCGCTGTGGCGGCGGGGGCGAGGCGAGCGCGGCATTGAGGCCGAGCCGCACAGCGACCTCGACGCCATCCGTGCCGCCCGCCCGCCGCCCCGCAGCCTCAACGGCACGCGCGCGTAGCCCCGGACGCACGAAGCCCGCATCTGAGAGGAGCTCGAGCAGCTGCCGCTTGAGCTGCCCGATCGTCTGGAGTGACTTGATGCCCAGAAAGTTGGCCCGCGCGAAGTCGTACTTGCCGTTGCCTGGCAGTGAATCAAACTGACGGTACGCGTTGAGCGCAGCGAGGTGGTCTGACTGCCCCACACTGAAGCTGCGCTTGGCGGCGTCGGCAGCGTCGCGCTTGTCAAAGGGCGCAATGAAGGGCGTGCGGTGCGAGAGGGTGGCGGCGATCGTGAGCGCCTCGTCGACCACGCCAAAGATGGCGCCGAGCAGGATGAATTTGCCTAGTCGCGCGTCCGTCGGTAGGCACGCGAGGTGCGCGCCGAGCGGCGTGAGCTCCTCGCCGCCGCCGCTCTGATCTATCGCCTCCATGGCCACCAACGAGCGCACCGCCTCGCCCACGGAAGCGCGCTCTGGCGGGTCGAGCAGCCTCGCGCACACCGCTGCCGCGCTCTCCTTATACCCGAGGCGCTTAATGGTGAGGACGAGGCGCTCGAGAGGGATGCGCTTGATCTCGGGCAGCTGCGCGCCGTCGCACGTGTCATCGTGCGTGTGCCGCGTGATCAGGTGAAAGGCGACCCCTGGGCGCACCCGGCCCGCTCGCCCCCGGCGCTGCTTGGCGTTCGCGCGCGAGATCAAGCAGTCTTCGAGCGACTCCATTCGCTTGGCCGCGTCGAATCGCTTCTCCTTCATGCGGCCGCAGTCGACAACGTACGACACGTCATCCACGGTAATCGCGGTCTCCGCAATATTGGTCGCGAGCACTATCTTACGCGCGCCGCCGGTCGGCCGCTCAAAGACCTTTCGCTGCTCTTCGGGCGGGAGCAGCCCGTGCAGCGGCAGCACCCAGCTGCGCTGCGGCTCGGCTCCGAGCTCACGCGTTGCGAGTAGCGCCTCATGCAGCGTCTGGATCTCCTTGAAGCCAGGCAAGAAGACGAGGATCGCGTCGGCCACGCCGTCGACCACGCCGCCGCCGTCGCCCCCACCGGCCTTGGCCTTGGCCTTGGGTGGTTTCGAAGGGGGCTGCTGGGCGGCCGCGTCCCACTCCTTGTAGCTGCCGTAGAAGCTGTAAAACTCCGCCTTCGTGTAGCGCTCGCCATCCGCGGATAGGCGTCGCTCCTCGGGCTCGGGAGTCGGCTGGGCGGAGGGCTGCGGGCCACTCAACTTCGGCGCCGGGGCCGGCTTGGCCAAATCCCATTCGCGCAGCCCGCCGTACTCGTCCACAAATTCCTGACGCGTGTAAGGCTTGCCGTCATTGATGTCCAACCGGCACTCCTCGGCGGCCGCGGGCGCCTGCGCCTCCGCCGCGCCGGCGCCGGCGCCGCGCTGCTTGCCGTTCCGGCCGCCGCCACCGCCTCCGCCTCCGCCACCGCCTCCACCGCCTCCGCCTCCACCGCCGCCATCCCGTGCAGGCAGTTCGGCGTCCAGCTCAGCGCCGGGGATGGGCGGCGGTGGCGCGCTGCCAGCCCGTTCCTTCGCCTCTGCCCAGCGCGCGAGCTCGGCGGGCGAGCCCAGTCGCAACAAGTAGCGTAGCAGCTCGACGACGAGGTCCACGTTGATCTGGCCCAGGTCAGACGAGGCCATCGCGAGGCGCGTGCACTCCGAGTACGCTGGGTAACGCTCGAGTAGCTCCTCGGCGCTCCGCTCGCCATCGGGCAGCGCGGCCGCACCGCCGCCGCCCTGGCCCTTACCGCCACCGCCGCCCTTGCCGCCGCGAGGGGTCTCGCCGCCGCCGCCGCTGCCGCCCTTGCCGCC
>Ga0210241_100512_pt1 | contig 34457 bp, 16 predicted proteins | sample ChrtobMetP5a_8mM_FD_155488 | JGI IMG/M metagenome (GOLD analysis project Ga0210241, IMG submission 155488) | Chrysochromulina tobin associated microbial communities from unialgal haptophyte culture, Seattle, Washington, United States - P5a_8mM | ecosystem: Host-associated > Algae > Haptophytes >...
CCTGATTAACCCCTACGGGAGATGCACGTGGCAGATTGTGTGCTACTCGGCACCTCTGCACCTCGGGGGGAGTTCTCGAAGCGCAATGTCGCGCATGTCGTCGAATCCTCCGATGAGAGTTAAGTGTCCCGCCCACCCACCGCGATGTAAGCCTGGTCTAGCTTTAGCAGGGACCGGGTTGTCGCGCTCACCAGGCTGCGTTTGTGTAGCTTTGATGAACCGCAATTCAACGTTTCAACGCGCGACCAGGTTTACGGCACCAGCGATGTGGGTGTGAACAATACCATGACCAGTCTTTTCACACCCCAAAAGAAGGTTCATGATCAGGTTTTGCAGGTGTTGTGGGGCTTCTTCCGCAGGTGTGGTGGGGCCTCTTCCCTTGTCACCTCAGGGCCTGCTCAGTCAAGGGGCTTCCACTCTCACTCAGTGCCTCGCTCGCTTCGAAGACTGAGCATGCATTCCCGCCTCTTCGGCGGAGCGCGATCGATCACGCAGCGAGTACCCTGGAGCCGTCGGAATTTCGTCGAGTGGGCCGCCGAGGCCATGCGCGGCCACCTGCTGCTGGCGCGCCTGCATGGCCACACCGAGGGCGCGGATCTTTTGCTCCTCGTCGTCTCTTCTTCGTTCTGCCTCCATTATCTGGCCGTGGCGATCACGTAGTTGATCGAGGAGCGTGCGCATCGTGGTCTCGTCCATGTCCATGCTGCTGCTGCAGCCCAAGTAAGGAAAGCTTTGCGGTAGCCTGTCGAGGCTGGTTTGTAGGCGACCCTTGTTTCCACCAAAGTACCCTTTCGACGCAAGCTTGAAGCCGTCGCGCAGGCACACAATTTCCGGGTTCGGTATTCCTTTCTGTGCCAACAACTTTTGGTAATCGAGGGCATCCTTCTCGGTAAACATGATGAGGACGTGAGCAAGTGGAGTCGCGCCGATGACTTTATTCTTGATTTCGTCCGCGAGCTGATACGCTGCTTGCATAGAGGACCCTTCGGCGGTGGCCCACTCGTTGATCTTCGCTGGCCGCACGCGCAGAATGTTGCCAGCGTATTGCGCCTTAGTGTGCAACTGTTGTAGTACCGGTTGACAAAGGTTATTGGCCTGGATCGTGAAGCCGCGATGTGGATTCTGGTCGAGGGCAAAGACACGCAATCTTGGGAGTGCCCGATTCGCGTGGATGCGAGAGGCCGAATCGCGGGTGCGTGTAACGACCATCCTTAGAGCCTCAACGCCCATGTAGTCGGCCAGCAAGGCAGTGAGGCTCTTCGCCTCCGGACTCCAGGTCTCGTCAAGGCACAGCTCGAAGATCTCCGCGACCGTACCCAGGCAGTCGGGCCGTTCGCGAGCAAGCTCCTGCTCTTCGGGCCGCGACAGGCCTAGCCGCGCAGCCAAGCGCAACTGCGCGCCTTGCTGTACTTTCTGCTCGAGGTCCTGTACGTAGGGTACCAGCATGTGCGCGTTCTGCAGCGGCGTCACCTGTTTGTAGACACGCTGCAGGAAGCCGGCAGCCTCCTGGAGTCGAGCTCGACTTTCAGATTCAGCCGCGTCTTTCATCCGCCTGTAGGTGGCAAGCTTAGCGGCGTCTTTGCTGTGCGCCCTCTGCAGCTCCCCTCGCTGCTGGTCGACATGCGCCTGTCGCTCTCTCTCGAGCCGCTCAGCCTCGGCGAGACGCTCGGTGTTCTCAAAGCGAACGCGCATCGCAGCTTTCGGCATCTCCGGGATCTCAAGTTCGGCAGGCCACCCAAGGAGCTCGAGATCGAACTCCAACATGCAGTCCATGCCACCCTCACGAGCCCGCACAATGACCGGCTCAAGCGTGGCCACGCCATTCGAGTCGAACAGCGCGGCCGGTGGCAGGTCGAGTGGCACGGCGGTCGATGGGAGAGCCGTACAGGGCCCTTGGCCCAACGGCGCATTGGGGCGCGGGTCGTCGGTGACGACCATCCTGACCACCAGCTTCACGGCGACACCGGATGGCGCACTCGTCGGATTGTAATTCTCGTCAAAAATCTCGAGCGTCGAAGCAGGCATCGCAACGAGCTTGCTGGTGTTGTTGCACAGGTGCGCTGCTTTGTGCCTCCACGTGACGGCCGTTGGAGGCCCTGGTTGCACTCGGAAGCGAAAGAGCGTCAACTGCCCTATATGCGGCACATGAGTCTCGTCTGGCCAGCCCATCGCCGGCACCTCGGCCAATGCGGAACGGAAAGCCGCGCGCTTCTCCGTGTACCGCGCTTGCACCTCGTACTCGCCCGCTGCTGTCAGCAAGAAGTCCTCGCCTCCGCCGTATCGGCCGTGGCCCAAGTGCCCCAGCGGCTTTTTGTCCCTCTTCTTATTAAGCATGGGATGCACAAGCGTAATGCTCATCGAGGGGTCATCGGCAGTCGATGCCGCCGCCGCCGGTGCCAAGGGTGCCGTGGGCGCCGTGTTGGGCGCCATGGGGCTGTCAGAAGCGTCGCTGTCAAAAGAGGGGTGGGTGGACCGGCGCAAGGCGTACCCAAGGTCGGCCAATCTCGGACTCGTACCCATGGCCGCGTCCGACGCTGTTGCCGCCGTCGCCGGCTCCGCCTCAGCTTCCTGAGCGGTCACCGCAACACCGAAAAGCTCGTCGTGCGTCACCACTTCGCTGCTCTGGAGGCGATAAGCGATTTCAAACTGGGGCACGGAGCTTCCCGCATCGAGGACCAACGTGCCCTGACGCAATCGCTCCACGTCCATGCCAGCGAGCTCAAGACTCTCAACCACCCGACTCAGCGCGTTGCTGGTCTCCACGATGACCGGTTCGGCAGCTACCTTGAAGCTCTTGCCGTGGTGCTTCGCTGTCGCCTTGAAGAGCACCTGCTGCTTCTGCTTGAGGAGCGTAGGCACACGTCCGAAGCGCAGGCGAACCGCGTGGCACACATACAACCGCCCTCCGTCCTCTGCACGAAGCGCTGAGTCGAGCGCCAAGCTGAGCAAGGGCACCGTCTCGTCGGAGGGCTCGATACGCGACACGTCGGGCGCGGCGAGCTGCAGATCCTCCACCACGAGCGGGTTGCCCGCGCAGTCGAGAACCTGGAAGCACACCTGGCCGTCGTCTACGCACCGGCGTGCGCCGGTGGTGGTTGGCGCGCGCAGCACGTCTATCGACGATGGACGGAGAACGAGCGAGCTAGGCTGCCCGAGCCCGAGCTTGAGCTTTACCACGGCAGGAGACAAAGTACCCTCTGGGTCGCTCACAGACAGGCTGTAGTCCCCTGCCAAGCCATGCACGCGCATGATCTGCGGCTGGAAGCCCGCCTCGGTCACAGCCTGCTGATAGTTTCGGCGCTGGGCGCCCGCCGAGCGGCGGCCGCCGCTAGCGCCCGTGGTGTCGACCGCCTCAGGTTTGAGTTCCATTCGGCGACGCGGAATGGCGTCCCTCGCATGCACTGCGGCCGGACCTTCGACAAAGTGCGGCACGCTTCGTGCGTCCTCGTCGTCAGTCATCGCTTCGTCGTCGTCGTGCTGGCCCAGCGCGCTGATCGCCAGCGTCGGCACGATGCGGGCCCCATCCGCACTATTGGGCGGTGGGCACGGGTTCCCGTGCTCGTCAACGGCCATCACTCGCAACACCTTATCCAGAGTGACGTCGACGCTCAGCTCGACGACTGACGCTTCGGGACTGGCCCCGGCTGAACGCTGGACGAGCATCCATCGACGGGGCACGCCCGCTCGGGGCACGATGCGCACGCACAGCTCGACCTTGTGGTGCAGGCTCTGAGTCTGTGTGCGCGAGCGCGTGCCCGCGCTGTCGAGCACGTGCATCGCGATCGTCACCCGTCCTTCATCTTTCAGAGTGCTGGGCACGCGGAAGGGCGCTCGGCCGCTCGGGGTACTCTCGGGCAGCACGCCACGAGTGACGAAGGCGTCCTGCACGTTGTACGTGATCTTTTCGCCGTCAATGTAGAGCTCGGTCGTCGATGGATCGTACGGAGGGCCGCGTGGTCTGCCCACCTCATCAAACGCGAGCAGCCGCAGCCCGCTGAGCTCGGTTCCAGTCTCGGCAGTGATGGTCACCATGTCCGGCACCTGTGCGGCTGCCGCAGAGCTGCCCATGCCCATCGGCACCTCCACATCGCCGTGCATGAGCATTAGCTTCTGCGGACGCCGAGAGGGCTCCACCGTCATGTACCGCGTGAGTGGTTGGAGTCCGGTGGTGGCGGGCCGGAAGTAGTGGGTGCCCGATAAGACATAGCTGTCGGGCCGCAGATCCTTGATGTCAAAGCTCGCCTTCTCTTCTTCTGTGAACAACGTCTTTTTCTCTAGAGCTTTTGCCAGCTTGGTGTTCTTTTTGATTGCTGTGCCTGTCGCGGGCTTCGAAGTGCCCAAATCCGTCCACTGGAGGCCGAGAGAAGTAAGGGCGCCCTCGAAACCTTGCGCAGGCGGCAAAGCTTGAGGATCCCGTGCTCCTGAGATGCTTGAGGATCCCATGCTTCCATCATTGTACGGCACGACCTCGATGTCGATGTAATGGCGCACGCGCTGCTCCCCGCCATCGACCCGCTGCAGATATTCTTTGAGCGTGTCTGATGGGATGGCAAGGCTCAGGTGATCGAAATCGGCGTTGCCTTTCGGATCGAGCTTGGCGCGCGGAGCCGGCCCGTCCTTCCATAGCAGCTTGACGTGATCGCCTGGAGCGCCAGGCACAAAGGCGCCGTGCACGTCGAGCATCCGGACGGTCAGCTTGGGAAGCACTGAATGATTCTCCACCGGCTTGGAGGGATCGGGGTGTTCGGTGAGCCACGACTGGTCATGCAATGGCCCGCAAAGCACCATTCGGGGTGGCCCACCTGAGACGATCTTCAGGTCTAGCAATTTCAACTGACGGCTGCTCTCAAAAAACTCGACCACGTCGCCGTCAGGCAGCGGCCCCGGGTGCTCTTTCCAACCTACCTTGGGTTCGGCAGCCGGCTTGAACATGACGACGTCCACACCGTCTGGCTCGCCCAAGGCAGCAGCCGTGTACTGGATGTATGTGCCAGGAGCCAGCCTCGACCTGGCTGGGGCGTTGCGTGTTGGGTCAGGCTGGAGCTCGACGATGCGACAGCCCAGCACGCAAAGCTCCAGCTTGACCACCTTGGGGTCCTGACGAGCCTTATTATGCCACAGGGAGCCGATATGCTCACACGGAAGGCAGCCATCCTTGTATCCTGGAGGCGTATCTTCAGGATAGCATCCATGCTTACAACGACCATCGATGCGAATCTTGAAGGTGCACCCGAGGATGTTGCCGGCCACCGTCGTGTCCTCCACGTCGATGATGCCATTCACGCCGAACTGATCGCTCTTGACCGACATGAGTTCTGGCAGGTTCTTAAAGCGCGGCTGACGATCTGAGTCTTCGAGGCTGAACAAACTCCCCTGTGCATGGATAGCACTTCTGAGCAGCTGAATCTGCTGCTTGAGCACGCTCTCATTCAGGCGCACGGCCTGCCCATTATGTCCGATGCACTTCAGCCGGAAACACGAGCGCGTCTGATTGAGGGGTAGCGGATCTTCATTCAACTTCTCCACCTCAAAGGTCCGCGGGCGTGATGCAGATACCTCCAGCCAGAGGTCCACGATCAGCCGCCCACCGGGCTTCCCGGGGCTCGCTTTCGAGTTGTTCTTCTTCAGGGGCGCTTGAGTGTACGTGAGCTTGTACAGCCCAGGCTCCGGCAGATCTACCGTCGCGTTTTCATTGAAGAGAAAGCCTTTGCTGGGGTCACCCTTGTTGTTCGTCGCGACGTACTGCTTCTTAGTCTCGGCCCACGTGCGCTGGGTCTCGGCAGAAGCATCGGCCGCCATCTCGCGCTCCATCGTCTGCGTGATCTCGAGCGACTCGTACTGAGCCTTGGGATTCCAATCTTTGTCAGGCGTCCAGTTGAAAACGATGGAGCCGGTCTCTGTGCTGCCGCTGGCGGCAGCCCCGGTTGCCGCCTTGCCGCGCTTGGCAAGCGGCTTCACAACTACCTGCGGGAAAGGCATATCAGCGCGTATGCGCAACGGCTGGTCCCGGCTCATGCCTTCAGCTTGACGCTCGACGCCCGTGGTCTGAAAGAACGCCTCCAGTCTCGAGGGCGCGGCATCTAAGCACTTCTCCATCTCTTCCTTGAGCTTCGACTCTTGGATCGTCTCTATTGACGCCGACGAGACGATGTAGAGGCCGCCAAAGAGTTCCTCGGGTTGCCGCACGATGAGACAGTGGCACGAGGGCCCTTTGAACATGATTGGTTTGCCCTTGTCACGCGCGTTGCCCGAATAAGTGAAGCCCGAACGGTGTGCGTCGTCGTGCTCGACAAAGAAGGCGACAACCCTGCCGAGCATCGTTTTGGAGCGCGGTCCGTTGGTGCAGACCGGCTTTGTTTGCGCCTCCGCCTTCTTCGAAGACGTCTTGGCGAGAACAATTTTGAGGATGATATCGGTTTGGCGCGAAGTGAGTTTCGTACGGGCATCCAACTTCATCTCATCGAAGAAGACAAGCTGTTCCCAAGTGATTTCGTCTGGGAACGTGCCGGTTACTTTGAACATGCCGTCGCGATTCGCCTCTTCGATCTTCTGCTTCCACCTGTCCTGCTCGAACTGCTGCTCGAAGGTCAGCTCCGTCTGTGCAGTCGGCGTGCTTGCGCGGCCGGACTCGCCTGGGTGTACGACGAAGCTCTTGTCGGCCACGCGGACCGAGATCTCGACGACCTTGTCGTACCTGGCGTGGCACGTCTCGGTCCACTCCTTGAACTTCACATGGAGGGACTCGGAATCGCGGCCTGCGCGGGTCTTGAGGTACTCGGGCACTATGGGGTTCGTCAGGTCATGGTACGCAGGCTGCCAGCCCTGTCGTACGCTCTGTCCGCTTTCGTAGTCCGGGTTCTGATACCAGAAGGCAAAGTGGAATTCCTTGTGCGGGTCTGTCACCAACCCGGCGATCTGTTGTTTCCCCTTCATCGGGGGCGGATACTTTTGCAGCAAAAGGTCGAGGTCATCTGAGATGTGGAACTTGGTCTGGTCGACCTGCGCGATGCCATCCATGAAGAGGATGAGAACCGTGCGCTTCTGCATCTGAATTTCCTCGGCTGTCAGCTTTCGGCCTCCTTCTGCTGACCACGTCATGAACGGCAGCAGCTGCGAGAGCTTTGCGTACGGGATGAGGCGACCCTTCCAGAAGATGATCGCGCGCGAGTCTTCATGCAGCTGCACGTGTTCGATCTTCTCGATACCACCCTCGCACGGCAGGTAGAGAACCATGCCCTCGATGTTGCCGAGCGCCCCGTGCACGAGGCGAAAGCGGAACAGGTCGGGCGCTGCCAGCTCGAAGAGCCTGTTGAGTCTGTCGACGTTGGCCACGCCATGGCTCTCGGTAGAGGCGGTGAGAGGCGCAAGCCGCAGTTCATCCTTTTCGGGGACATCGGAGAAACGGAGCGACTTCTTCATCACGACGGTTGCTTCCTGGTTACTCTGCTTCGCGACGTGGATCTGCACGTCGACCCGACCGTACCGGAAGCTGAAGTCATAGTCCGGCCAGTCGCTCACATCCACGCCCAAACTTTGGCGCATCTTCTCTTTCACGGCGGCGTGCAGGCCATCTGTGTACACGAAGTACATATCGCGCAGCTCACGCACGAGGTCCTGGCTCGCGTCCTGGCCTTTCCCGAGGGCCAGGTCGATGATGGTCTTCGTGCGCATCTCAGAGATGATGAAGAGCGTGAAGGTCTGTTTCTTCTCCTCCACGCGCTGCATCAGATCGATCAGGTAGGAGCTCTGCTTCTCTTCTGCAGAGCGCATCTTTTCGAACATCTGGCGCGAGTCCGCGTTGGCCTTGTCGTAGCCGGGGCGCATCTGCATTTCGTTATGCATCCAGTCCTCTCCGGTTTCGTGACTTGAGCTCTGCCTACGCTCGAACTCGCTCTTGGACAGCATCAGCTCGGTGACCCAGTTGCTGTTCGGGCCGGCTTGGTCCTCGCGGTTTCTCGTGACCGCGCGCACGCTCGTGCCGTAGAAGAAGCCGGCCTGCTTGGAGCCGACGCCGAACTTGCCGAGCTGCCCATCGGCATGGCATGGATCCGACGTCCATTCGCCGCCCTTGTTGGCGATGGCCTCGCGGCGCGAGTCAGTAGGGTTGGCCATCTCTGCCCACTGCCGTAGTTGCTTGTGCGTCATCCCCGGCCCATGGTCAAGGATGACGATGTGCTTGAGTGGCCAATGCTGTTTGGTGGCCGCATCGTACCCGCCTGTGAGTCCTACCTGGCTGTAGACAAGATGGATCTCGATGGTGGCCGAATGGCGCGCATGCGGAGTCGCGTCCCACATGCGGCGCATCGCCTCGATCGAGTTGTCGATGAACTCGCAGAAGAGGATGCGCGCGGGTTCCTTGCCACCTGCCGCTTGAAAGGTCTTTGTCTCAGTCATCACGTTGTAGTGCGTAATGTGGCGAACCTTTATATTTATATTTGCCTTCAGCGGCTCGTGCTGAAGGCCCAGCAGGACGGTGTCGCCTTGCTTGAGATCGGCGGCAGGGTTCTTGATCGGATCGGACTTGGGCGTGAGCAGCATCCAGCTCTGTCCGTCCTTGTACAGCTTGTGCAGGCGCTCCGCCAGAAGCGGATGCCCGGCGAGAGTCTGCTTCAGCTTAGGCAAATCGGAGCGTTTGACCTGCACAGTGGTAGCCTCCGATCGGTCCTCGGACTTGATGTAAATGTGGAGGGTGCAGGTGTCAGGCGTTGATGATGGCACGGACGCCGAAGACGAGGCGGACGCCATGAGGGCCGACGACTGTGGCTCGCGAGCGATCGCGCGGTCGTTCACTCGTCCCTCCCGGAAAGGGAGGGTCGCGACTTTCGCGCGTTTTCCTTCACATTCACAGACCAGGTTTGTACACCCATGCACCTTCAAGACACCGGACAGGCGTTTCACACCGAGCTTCACGCGAGGTGAACGGCGATGGCGATGGCCGCCTTCCAGCTCGCGACCCTCTTGACCACGGTCACGATGCTGCGCTCGGGCCGCACCACGCTGCTGCGCGCGCCAAAGCAGTTCCGCTCCGGGCACGTCTCTTTGTGCTCGACGCCAAACAGTGCTGCTTCGTTACCGCTGGCCGTACTTCGTTCGATCGAGACGCACATGTGTGGCCTCGGTGCGGGAGCGCCGGTGCTCATCTCGGTCAGCGGCGGATCGGACTCGGTGGCTCTGCTGCGCGTGCTCGTCGAACTAAATTCACAGCTGCAGTGGGATCTCGCCGCGGTGCACTTCAATCACGGGTTCCGCCGCGAATCCGAGGAGGAGGAGGTCTTTGTGCGGTCGCTCGCGGCGGAGCACGGCGTGCCCATGCATGTGCGTCGCTTGGCGGAGGCCGACCGCGCGCTGGCCAATGGCGTGCAGGAGCGCACACGTGCCTGGCGCCGCACGGAGAGCCTCGCCATCCTTTCGTCCCTCGATGCGGCGCCCGAGCACGGCTCGGGTGGCCGTGAGCAGCCGCGCGGTGCGGTGATGCTTGGTCACCATGCGGACGATCAGCTGGAGACGATTGTGCTCAAGGGGTTGCGCGGCTGCCACCTGAGCAACCTGCACGGCATGCGCTGGCAGGACGGCCCGTTTGTGCGCCCGCTCCTCGGCCAACGCAAGTCCGAGCTCGTCGCGTACCTGCGCGCGCTCGGCCAAGAGTGGCGGGAGGACGCGAGTAACGCTGTGCCCAAGTACAAGCGCAATCGCGTGCGGCTGCAGCTGCTGCCGCTGCTGGAGGAGCTGACGGGTGGCGGGCTGCACGCGCGCATCGGTGTCCTCGAGCAACAGAGCGCCCAGCTGCGCGAGTGGCTGCACCAAGCGAGCCACGCCCACCTCACCGCCGATCCTTTCTGGTCGACGTCGGCAGGGGCGCGCGGGCTGAGTGTGGCGCGGCTACGGCAGCAGGTCCCGATGGTGCAGGACGAGGTCCTTCATCTCCTCGTGCGTGATGGCGTCGAGGCTGCTGAAAGCAGCGCCGCTGATGCGAGCGAGCTCGAGATGGAATCCCCGAGCGAGATCGGGGACGAGATCGAGTCGGTCGAGGGCGCCGAGGGCGCGCGCGTCGTCGCGGGCGCACCGGAGAGGCCGAGCGAGGGCAGCTCTGACGGTTATTCTGTGCCCTACGCCCAGCTCGTGCGGCTGCGTACGCAGCTCGAGCGCCCCAGCACGGAATGGACCCTCGATCTCGCCGGCTGCTGCATCGTTCAAAGGGTGGGCGATCTGCTGACCGTGGCGCCGACGCGCCCAGCACGGCGCCCAGCAGAGACGACAACGGAGGACGAGGAAACGCTTCGCGGGAGCGTGGCGCTGGACGGCGTGACCGTTCGCTTCCCAGTCGGATGGGATGTGCGGGTGCGCTGGGCGGAGGATGGTGGCGGCGTCGCCGAGGCACATGCGACAAGTGCCGAAGCGGCGGCAGGGGCTGCCGGGGCGATTCCGGACGACGCGGCCGCTATGCACGAGGTGATCACGCTGCACAGTGTGCCACCCGATGCCGTGCTCGAGCTGCGCACGCCGCGCCCAGGCGACCGATTCCATCCACTGTGGCGCGAGGCCCCCATCGGACTGACCAACTTCCTGCGCGGGCAGCGTGTGGCGCTCGAGCGACGGCGCGCGACGCCTCTCGTGTGCCAAGCGGGCAGCCAGGAGGTGCTCGCTGTGCTCCAGCCGCGCCACGTCGCACGCAGCGCCAGCCGGCCAGGCGCGAACTCGACGGCGCCGTCCTCGCGAGTGCTCTGGCTCGCGGTGCGGGCCGCTATGCCTGTGATCGGAGACCACAACGCGATCTTTGAAGTTTGAACGATCGCGGCGCAGCCAATAGTGGTGGTCCTGATAAATCGTAGACGCCAAGGGCGCCTAGGGGCGCGGCGAGGAGTTTTCATGGGGCTTTCTAGGACGGGAAGCGAAGCCTGTTTAGTGTATATACCGTACTCGGTACGCTGCTCGCTGGCACGGGCCCATCCGCCGCGGCCGGCTCGCGGCTGCCGCGCGGTCGACCCGCGCGGCGGACCTGCTGCGCTGCTCTGAGTCTCTGACGACCGGAACTGTGAGCCGCCCGGACCCAGCGGCAGCGCGCCAAACCGCACAGCACACTACCTCGACTCCCTAGCGCGAGCGCGGACGTAGAGGTACGCAGGTACCCATGAGCGAGGTACCGTAGTAGTATCAAGTATGATTAGTAAGAAAGTTTTCGAGTTCTGATATCTGAAAGCGAAGTATCCTCGAGAGCCACCGTCGAGCGACATCCCACGCGGTCCGGGTCCCCGGCCGCCGTCGCGGTACGGTAGCGCGTTCTAGGGGCGTGCGTGGCGCGCGTTCATGCTTCATCTTCCGATGCCGACGGCAAGCCTCGCGCGGCGGGGCCGCCCTCGTCGGCGGGCCGCTTGTTTGTTGTTTCGATCCGGCGATCGTGCACGTCCGATCCTGCATGGTACATGATGGTATCAAATCGAGTATCAAATGAATCGATACGGTTTCTATCGCGCTCTAATCGAACTAAAATGCCCGGCGTGCGGAGACGTCGCAAAAGCTCCACGCACCCGGACCGGACGACGCACCGACACCGCAACACATGCCAACACGAGCTCGATCCTGAACGTGACCGCATCCTCTGAGACCGCGGTCCCGCGCCCTCGTTCTCTACGTTCCGGGCTTTCCGCGGCATCCGCGCTCACTCTCCTCCCATATCGTCTGCGACTCTACGTGCCAAATCGTATCGTGCTCTTACAACTCCAAGACGGGAGTCGCCCCCGTCCGCTGCCCGCCCGCTGGTCGCCACCCCTCGCGACGCCTTGGGCAGATGGAGCTCAGATCGGCTGGCCGGTCTCCTGATGGGCCAGCCGTGGGAACCGGCCCTCGACGAGCTCACACAGCCATGCAGGCACGTCCGCGGCGGGCATCACGTGCGTGAGGAGCCTGGTCACCTCCTCTCGCAGCGCGCCCACCTCTGGCATCGCCGACTCGGCCGGCTGCTCCGCGTCCGTGTGGCTCGCGAGCAGCGGTAGCACCAGCTGCGCCTTCGTGGCGCCCAGCTTCTGTGCAACGAGCTTCTCAATGTTTCGTCGCATCGCGAGGTGTTGCGAGGCTGAGAGCGGCAGCACCACCTTCTCGGGCTTGGCGCAGTCTTTGAACCAAAAGTTGAGCGAGACACACGCCTCGTCCAGGTTCTCGATGTGGTGCCACCAGTACTGCGGCAGGTAGAGCACCTCGCCCGGCTGCAAGATCGCTTCGAGGGGTCGTGCGGCGCGAAAGCGCGGGAAGCGGCTCAAGTCGGGGGCGTATAGGTCCACCTGGGATTGGCGGTCGCACGGATGGTGCATGGGGAACGGGTACAGGCAGCCAAAGTCCGCCGGCGAGAAGAGGATCACTCGCTTCGCGCCGTGCAGCTGCGCAAACAGGTTTTGCTGCTCGTCGTAGTGGCAGGGCGTCGTGTTGCCCTTTTGGCCGACGAGGAGCAGATTCGATGAGAGAGATCCCCAGCCGAGCCGCTGCTGCGTCGCGAGGACACCTTCCCAGTCGAAGGCGCGAAAGTCGGCCATCATCTCCGCACCTACGCCGTCGACCAGCGCAGTCTGAAGATACAGCCGCTGGCTGCCGCTGCTGGCATCGCCGCCAGCCGCATCGCCGCCGTCACCCGCCGCTGAATCCTTGCTGTCGACGCCCTCGGCGGGCGCCGCGCTGCCCGTCGACGCGAGGCCGGCGAGCCGTCGACGGAATTCGTCGATGTCCATGGAGAGCTTGGCCGTGTGGTCGTCTGCCGCGAAGGGGTAACCCGCCTGGTTCTTCTCGTCGTCCCAGTAGCGGAAGTGGCGCGAGCTAGAGCTGTACACGGTGCACGGCAGCCCGTGCATCTGTTGGCACAGGTAGTCGAGCGTCCACTTGCTCGCGGCACCACCAACGAGCGTATGGTGCGTCAGGATCACCGGCTTGCGCTGCTCGAGCAGCGCGCGCGCGGCCTTGGAACCAAAGGGGCAACGCGGCACCGAGCGCATCGGCGCGCAATGCACCGACCGGAAGCAATCCGGGGGCAGGTGCTCGGCCGCACTCGGCACCTCGGGCCATGCGTGTGGATCGAAACCGCCAGGCGGCGTGTCCAGCGCCGGCGCTGGCGGTGGGCGCTTGCGCGTATCGAGCGGCGGCACAGTGGCCGCAGTTGAGGGCTTTGGCGCCGGCGAGGGCTTTGGCGCCGGTTTCGACGCCGGCGCGGGAGCAGGTGGTGGCGGTGTCAAGGCAGCCGGTGGCGGTGAGAGCGCCACTTCGATTGCGGACAGCTGCTCACCAAGCGCGTGCCGCATCTCCTCCGTCTCACTCAAGCTGAGCAGCTGACGCAGCTCGTCCGCGTCCGCCTTGAGCTGCAACTCGATGCCCGTGATGGCCTCATTGAGCGCGTTGCGGGCCACAGGACACAGGGCCCTTACGAGCGGCCGCAGCTCGGCCAGGGCCGCAATGGCTTCGGGGGCAGTCGGAGGGTCGCCCGACGCCATCCCTCCTCTCGAAGCAACGCGAGCGAGCGTGCGTGCGACGCGAAATGCGAAACTTCGTGTGCGACGCTCACGCGTACGTTTCGTCACAGGAAGGGTTACCCGTAACTGGCGACGCGGAGGATCCCACAACAGGCTCCGCGTCGGTGGTTCTTTGTCGATGAACAAAAGTTTGGATATCGAATCTCGGTGGTGTGCCCGCCGCGCCCGCCTCCGCCGCGTCGGTCGATGGACGCGCTCATACGGCGGGAGAAGGAGCTAGCGGACGAGTCTGCGGCACGAGCTGCCAAAAAGGCGCCGCCATCGAAGCCCCAGAGCGCAGCTGATTTGCTTGTGGGCAGCCAGCGTCCACAAAAGAAGAAGGAGCGGAAGAACTTTGCTGCTGACCGGGGACCGTCGTCGTCGAAGAGCGCTGCGGCGGCGCAGCCCCAGTTGGAGGATGAGGCTCTCGACGACAATGACTACGACGACGAGGAGGACGAGGACCTCCGCGAGAACGGAAACCTCATGCCGGAGCTGCTCGAGGACCCGCGCTCGGCGGCCGAGGCTGATGCAGTCGTGGGCCGTCGCGTTTACGTGGAGCGCATGGTGCAACGAAAGGACCTAAATCGTGGCAGCGCAACAGTGCTTGGTTGGAATGTAAAGCAGAATCGCTGGGAGATCGAGATGGACAAGGGAGACGAGCGCGTATTGGTGCGCTCTGCCAATCTTGGCTTTCTCGACGTCGCTCCGCTGGCGATGCAGCCGAGCAGCGGCAAGAAGCGGCGTGCGGCGGAGGAAGGCAGTAGTGTGGAGCTCAATGAGAAGAAGAAGAAGAAGAACCTCAAGAAAGCGCGCGATCTTGATCCATGAAGTGAATCAGCACTGATGCCGTGATGCGTATGCGGGACACGGCTCACCGTAGACTGCGGGACGACGGCAAGGGCCAAGGCCTAGCGAGAGCAATGCATTGAAATTGACTGAGAGCGTCGTGGCTCTTAGATTTGTATCATGGGCATACAGGTTGCTTTGGTTTTCAGATGCTTCCATCTCAAACGCGCGAAGAAAAGCCCAATACGGCGTCCCGCGGACGAAATGCGCTGAACGTTTTGCGAATTCCGCAAGAGGAAAAGGCTATCTTTGCTGTCTGGATACTCTGCCTGGCGAGGTCGTGCCTGACGACCTTGACAGCGGCATCCAATTCTTAGGACCACTTGGAGGAGGCCCGCGGACCTCATTGAGTAGGAAACAGCCGCTCAAGCGCCGTCAGATCCCATGCCTCGGAAGGCTGCTGGAGCCGGCAGCTCGAGCTCGAGTGACCCACCACCTGAATCACCGCTGCCTACTTCGCCGCGCAGCCTGAATCGGCAGGCAAAGCTCCACAGATTGCTCAAGCAGCTGCATTCACACGCCGCAGAAGGCAGCAGCGAGGCCGAGGTGGCCGCAAAAGCTGCAGGCCACAGGGGGGCGCTCGGCCCTCTCGGCGACGGCACGGAGGAGGCGCAGCCTGCCAATGGCGCGGCCACGGCTCACGCGGCCAGCGGCGGCCGCAAGGGCAAGGGTGGCAAGCGCAAGCATGAGGACGAGGAGGCCGACGGCGACGAGTCCTCAGGCGTGGCCGCCTCGGGCGCAGGCGGCGGCCGCGGCAGCAGCAGCAGCAGCAGCAAGCTGCCAGGAGGCGACCTGCCACCGCCGCTCCAGGTGGACGTGGACGCCGCCAATGGCGAGCGCAGCGGCAGCGGCAGCGGCGGCGGTCGCGGCCGCGGCCGTGGCCGCGGCCGCGGCGGCCGACGCGGCGGTCGCGGTAGCGGTGGCGACGGCGGCGGTGGCGGCGGTGGCGGCGGTGGCGGCAGTGGCGGCGGTGGCGGCGGCGGCGGCGGTGGCGGCGGTGGCGGTGGTCGCAGCGCAGGGAGCAGCGGCGTGGGGTCGTCGTCGCAGCAGCCGCAGCCCAACTTTCGCGGTGGGCGCAAGGGCAAGCGACCGCAGTCAGCCAACGCTGGCAGCAGCAGCGGTGGCCCTCAACTCTCGGCGCCGCGCTGTATCTTCAAAAACCATCACTTCACCTCCGACCCACCGCCGGAGGTGGCATACGAGTTCAGCTCTGTGCCAGCAGTCAAGGCTGATCTGGCGGGTTCGGTGCTACTGCGGCCCGTCTCGCGGCGGCAGTGGTTCGTGTGCATCCAGGAGCTCGAGTCGCTCGCCCAGGAGAGTCTCGACAGACGCGCCGCGCGCCTCTCGATGAACGTGCCTTCGGGGCTGCCGCTCGTGTACATAGCTGACCGGATGGACATCGATGACCCTCTCTGGGGCTACCAGCTGCGGTGCGAGTCGACGAGAGCAAGACCTCTGATGGCCCCTGATGACCCCTGATGGTCACTGATGACAACTGATTGCCTCTTTCATCAGGTGCGAGTCGACGGGATGGCTGCAAGGATTCATCACGTGCACGACGTTCACGACGTGGACGCACTTCTTCGAGTGGAACTCGAAGCACCTCGCCTCGGGCATGGCAGCCGCGCGCGTGGCCAATTCGCTCGTGGGTCAAGAGGACCCGGCGCTCACGTGGTCAGAAGGCGGGGAGACGGTGATGCAGGTGGCGCACCGGTGCGACGTCAAGTCAGCAGACTTGGTCAAGTGGAACCTTGCGCGCTTCCCGAACATCACGGTCAACTCGCGCGTCCAAGCTGGCACCGCCTTTTTTATCACCGACCCGGGGCTCGTCGATACACTCACGCTTGAGAAGGCAGAGATGCCCAAGCAGGTGGCGAAGCGGTTGGGGATCTCCGTGGACGATCTGCTGCAGCTGAACTCGGAGAAGCATCCGGATCTGACGGCGACGACGAAGCTCAAGCCGGGCGCGACGCTCATCGTGCGCGATCGCTCCTCGGAGCCCGACGTGTTCCTGCCGACGCAGAAGCAGGAGCGCGTGCTCGACGACGACGGCTCGCTCGCCGAGGAACTGCAGGCGCAGGAACACTCGGGCGACCCGATGACGACGGGCGTCGTGTGGCCGCGGATTGCGGAGCTCGGGCTACTCGCGGGCTTGGGCGCGGGCAAGCTGCTCGTGCGCCTGGCCCTCGAGGAGCTGCGCGCGAGCAGCGAGTACGATTTCGTCGTGCTGCAGGCGACGATGGCCTCCGTCTCGTTTTACGAGGAGCTCGGCTTTGTGCGCGTGGGTGCGATTGCTAAGTACCATCCAGAGGGCACCTCGATCGACCAGAACCCGATGCAGGGCTACCGGCACTGGGCGTGCGCCGACGAGTCGCGAGTCGATGAGTTTGGCGACACCTCGTACATGATGGCGCTCAAGCTGCAGACGATGACGCCCGACCATGCTGTCACGAAGATGCTCGCTAAGAGGTTAACGAGCGAGTGGCCTGCCGTGGACGGCGCGCCGTCGTCGGCGCGAAAGAAGGGCAAGCACGGCGGCTCGCACCACAAGAGCCACAACGCCGCGGGCATCCTCAAGCCAGTCGGCTCGTCGCTCCAAGTGGGCGACATGTCGCTCAACGTCGACGAGGGAGACGAGGCGCGCCTTCAGCTGCGGTACGAGGTCGAAAAGATCTTAGACTCCAAGGGACCCCATGGGTCCACGCAGTACCTTGTGAAGTGGAAGCACCTGACAGTGGACGACGCGACGTGGGAGAAGGCAACGTCCGAGCTGATGCAGTCGAGCGCCGCCAAGGCGGCGCTCGCGCGCTTCCGCAAGCAGCCAAGCGGAGGCTCCAAGCGCTCGCACCACGGCCCTAGCGAGGGGAGTAGCAACGCGAAGCACGTCGAGGAGACGAGCACCAGAGGCGCGCCGTCGGCAACACCGCGCTGGTCGCACCGGATCGTGCGCTCGCTGCTTCACGACCAGGCGCCCGAGCCCGTGCTGGCAGGCGACCGCATCTTCCAGGGAGGTCTGGGTGAGATGCCGCGCATGCCAAACTCGGCGCTCGTGGAGGCCAACCCGTCTCACAGCCTCGAGCGCGAGCACCGCTTTTGGCTCGTGGTGCGTTACGCGCCCATCTCGAACAAGTGCACGCTCGTGCCCCTGCACGCCGCCGGCCGCTTTGGTGGCTGCGGCCGGCGTGCAGGGCGCATCCGTTGGCGCCCGGCGCCGCTCAAGGAGGGCTTCGAACGTGACGCGCAGGCGTCGACTCTCGAAGCCGTTATGGCGGAGGCAGTGCATGGCGCGCGCGAGGCGGAAGGGGAGGTGTGGTGCATCGACGAGCTCGACGTCGAGCAGGCTGCACGAGAGCAAGCGTCCTCCTCGCGTAACAAGCGCCGCCAGCTGCTTGACATTGAGCTCGAGCCGCACCTGGCGGCGTCTGCGCCTGCACTCGGCTCCGGCACGCGCTCGGGCAGCGTGCTGCGCGGGATGGACGGCACGAGCGCTGCCACGATGATGGGACTGACCTTCCCGCCGCGGCGTAAGCCATCGACGCCGCGCCCGCCGCGCGAGCCAGGCTCCGGCCCGCCGCGTAAGAAGAAGCGCCTCGCGCCAGCGTCGAGCTCATGCCTAGCGTGTACCAAAGGCAAGCACTGCGCGCACACGTGCGGCGTGCGGGGCAAGGCAGCTGAGGCGGCGGCGGCGGCGGCGGCGGCGGTGGCGGCGGCGGCGGGTGAGTCGGGTGCGGCTGACGAAAGCGGTGACAGCGGCGAGTGAGTTGGGGGGAGCAGTTGCCTAGTGGCACGGCAGACGTGGGGCGGCAAAATGTGGGGCGGCCACTAGTTGGCCAGCTATGAATGAATGGTCTCGTAGGAGGCGGCGTGGGCGTAGCGACGGGTCGAGGGCGTGCGAAAGCGCCGTCTCAGCGCGCGCGCGCCTGCTGCGGATGGCAGGCGTCCGAGGTTGCGGGGCGGTACAATGACGAGCGAGGGGTTGCAGCGACGCGAGCGGCAAGAGTCTCGTCGCTGCCTTTGGTTGTGTGTAGTGCGTGCACATGACATGCATCTTCCCATGTGGCGTATACCGTATCGCGGCTGCAGTGGCGGCTGGCAAGCTACGGCTATGGGGCACGTATCGTATCGATATCGTGGATGTGGATCCGGAAGCGGTCGCCCGTCGGGGGCGACACCTCCCGACTCCTGCGGGGGTGGACTGAGCCGAGACAGGCGACGTCTGGTGGATCCAATCCGTGTTAAAACTTATTTGCGTAGTGTGTCGTGCTGTCGTCCAGGGGCGCTTCGGGCGCAAGGACCCCTGGTCCCACCTCGGGTGTCTCTTTGGTGTCTCCAAACGTTTCGGGTGCGCGTCGTGGGTCGTGTCGCGTGTGGCTGACGTGTGGCGGAGGTGTCAACTGTTGCCATCGCTCACGATGGGCGGTGACCGGTGTCGGCGGTCACCTCGATCGCCGTGTACTACATAAGTCGGACCGTGTGTGTTCCGTTCATCTTCATGCCGCCACGCGATTAAGTCATTATAAATCGTAACTATAGGTAAACACGTAAAATTCGTTATTTCAAAAGATAATCATATGAACGCATTTCAGTTAATAATATTAATAAAAACCTTCCCGTTCGGGGTAGGCGATTCTACGGCGTTACGGCGGCGATTCCGTTCTCCATCTCGAACAGCCTAACATATGTGATTACGAGGAGTGAGCGCGACCACGCGGGCATGATGGTTGATGCTGAAAAGGGTGCCTTCCGTGGTCCCTCAGTCTGACTGTGTATCCCACACTCACTCATCCTCGTCACTGCTCAGACAGATGGGATGGTCTTCGTCGTCGCCCGGGTCGATCTCAATGACATCCACCGCGGCTACTGTCCTGGCGGCGGGTGCAGAGCCGCCGACCTCTGCCTTGTCCGCCTCGACCGTCACGTCGGTGGTGGTGCTCTCTTGACTGCTGCCACTAGTGCCTCCGTCACTCAAGGATGCGGCCGCGGCCGCAGCCGTGACTGCGCCGCCACTGCCACTGCCACTGCCGCTGCTGCTGCTGCTGCTGCTGCTGCTGCTGCTGCTGCTGCTGCCTGCGACGCCACTCCTGCCCACGCCGGCGCTGCCCGTGACGTCGCCGCCCTCTGAGGGTCGCTTGCGCTTGCGCCCCGAACCGGCGCCGTTCTTCGCCAGCTCACTCACATCGAAGTGAGCAAAGGCTCCGTTGGGCTGCACTTCGACTTCGGTCGCATCTGCGGGCAGGGACTCGAGCACGTGCGCCGTCCAGCTGTCCACGCGCAGCTGGTGTGGGCGCGCGGGCATCGAGCAGAGGGGGCACTGCCAGCGAGGGAAGGGCGTAGCCGTCGCCAGCTCGATGTAGGATTCGAGATCGAAACACTCGAGGTGGCGGCAACTGACTCCGCGCGCCGGGGTGGCGATGCGGCGCATCGAGAGGGGGCAGCGCAGTGAGACGCGCGAGGCACCCGCCACCACGTCGTCGTCGTCGTCCGCCGGGTCGCCGAAGGTGGCTCGCATATGCGCCTGGGCCGCCGAGGGCAGCAGCGTGTGCTTATCTCGCACCTCAGCCACGAGACTCTGCCACGTACGCGACGTAGTGGGCAGTACGACGACGATGTGCGGCTGTGGGTCGTACGAGGTGAAGTACAGCCGGTTTGTGCCCGCGCGCAGTAGGTGCGTCGGCAGCACCAGCGGCGAGTCCTCACCACGGTCCTTGTAAGAGTGTCCGTCCCACGCCTGTTGCACCTGCTGCACCTGTTGCTGCGTCCCGTTGAGGAAGAGGACGCAGCCGAGCGGCCAGCGGTGGTTCTTGCGCATCTTGGGCGGCTCGACGAGCTGGTGCGCGAGGAAGCAGCGCAGCTCGAGGCGATGGCCGCTGCTTGGCGCCAGCAGCGACGGCTGGTATTCGAACTCGATGTCCGCCATATGAGTTCCATGTCCTCCAAGCTGCAGCTGCGAGGAAGAGGAGCCCGGCGCGAGACGTATCTTGGGCCGCTGCAGCTCGGGCAGCCCGGGGGCAAAGGGCACGAGCGTGACCGCCATGCACGATGGGCACGTGAAGCCCGCCGGCGCGCTCCCGGCGGCTAAGGGGCCTAGGCCGAGGCATGCTGCGTGCACAGAGGCGCCGCACTCTGTGCAAAGCCAGTGAACGGCGGGCGGCGCCTTGCGCATATTGCCGTCGACGCAGATGCAGCGTACGCTCGGATCAGGCCACATGTTCGTGGGGGCAGCAGCCGCGGACGACGAGGGCCTCGCCTCAACCATGCTGCCTGTGGTGCTGCTGATGCTGCCGCCGCTTTCGCCGCCGCCGCCGCCGCCGCCGGCTTTGCCGAGAACCTGCTGCACCGCGTTGCGCGCTAATGGCAAGTCTTGCTGCCATGCATGAACTATGCGGGTGATCAAATCGGCCTTGCGACCAGATATCCCCAACTTCGCCCGTCGACAGATCTCGCGAAGCTCCGGATCCAAGCGGGCATGGAAGAGTGCTTTCGGCACAGCAGGGTTAACTGCAGGGCCTGTATACGAGGACTTGATTTGGACTTCGAGGTCGTCGATATCGCCGAAGAAATCTTGAAAGGCCAGCATCATGCGACTCCCGCGCTGTCCCCTCCCGTCGTACAGGCAAAGAGCGCGCCTTCTTCGATGGCGCCAACTGGTGCTTGAGAAACCTAGCACGAGGCAGCCTGAGCAAGTGCGGAAATGTCCTCATCAGTTCGACATGTAACGTTCTCTTCTACATGTAAGAGCCTCCTCTGAAGCGAGCCGAAATCAAGCTCCCACAGTCCATCATGTACCTTGACTTTACGATTTTGACGAGACTCGTGCGCGTTGGATGTGACCGGATAGTATCCGGATAGTTCATTGTAATAAATAGAAATGCCGCCGGTATCCGTACTGGTAGCGGGAGAGGCGGCGCCAGCACGTGCCACCGCTACGGCCACTGCCAGGCCCGTGGCCGTCGCCAGTAGCGCTGCTCCTCGTGCTACGGCCACGGCCAGGGCAACAGCCACGCCTGTGGCCGCCGCCAGTAGCGCTCCTCGTTGTACGGCCATCGCCGTACCCGCCGCTGTAGCCACTAGCGATGCTCTTCGCGATGCGGCCAGTGGCGCACCCGTGGCTATCGCCACTAGCGCTGCTCCTCGTGCTACGGCCACGGCCAGGGCAACAGCCACGCCTGTGGCCGCCGCCAGTAGCGCTCCTCGTTGTACGGCCATCGCCGTACCCGCCGCCGTAGCCACTAGCGATGCTCCTCGCGATGCGGCCAGTGGCGCACCCGTGGCTGTCGCCACTAGCGCTGCTCCTCGTGCTACGGCCACTACCGCACCCGTGGCTGTCGCCACTAGCGCTGCTCCTCGTGCTACGGCCACTACCGCACCCGTGGCTGTCGCCACTAGCGCTGCTCCTCGTGCTACGGCCACTACCGCACCCGTGGCTATCGCCACTAGCGCTGCTCCTCATGCTACGGCGGCGGCCCAGCCCACCGAGTATGCGGATGCGTACAACTTTTCAGGCTTGAGCCAACAGCCGCGTCGCAGCTCGATCGGTGCCAAACACCCGCCCGATGCCGACAAGGAGGACGAGTATGACTTCTCATCGTTTCATGAGGAGCATGCATCGGGCGGCGGCTCAGACGCAGCACCCGCGCATGCATCGGGCGGCGGCTCAGCAGCAGCACCCGCGCGATCCATAGCAGCCGCTGCCACTTGGGATGACGTGGCAACTGCTCGCAAATCTTTCGCCTATGAGCCGAGCCCGGGCCAGGTCGCGGCCGCCGCAATGGGAGGCGAGGTACCGACGAGCACGGCGCCTCGGCCGCTACCGCGAAAGGCAGCATCGTCCACGACGCTAACGGCTGCGGCTCCCACCACAGCCGCTCCCACAGCTCCCACAGCTCCCTTCACAGCCACTCCTGCCGTTGCCGCTCCTGCCGCCACCGCCGTCGCCGCTCCTGCCGCCACCGCCGTTACCGCCACCGCCGCTGCCGCCGCCGCCACCGCCGCCACCGCCACCGCGGCCGTGGCCAGCACCGCCGGCAGCGCCATAGGGCCATCAGACGAGGTGATGGCACTACGCGCACGGCTCGAGGCGGCGCAGCACTCGATCACGGCGTCCGAGGCCCGTAGGCGCGCGGCCGTCGAGGCCACCGCAACTGCGCAGGCCCAGCTCGCCGAGAAGCACCGTGTGCTACGCGCGACGCGCGAGCGCCTGTGCGACCTCGCGGAGAATGTATCCGAAGCGCTCGAGGCGACGCTTGCGTCCGACCCGGAGGTGGCGCGAGAAGAGGAGACCCTGTTCATGCTCCGCGCGCGGCTGCGCTGTGCGCAAGAGGCCGTCGCGAAGCACCGCATGCGCCGCGATGAGATGAAGGCTAACCTAGACCTCATGCGGCGGGTCGCCGCGCTCGCTCCGACGACAGCCCGACGGCCATCGAGCGCGGCGCCTGCGATAGGCGGTAGCGGCCACAGCGGCCGCAGAGCGACGCCGGCAAGCACGCGACTGAACGAGGACGGCTTACAGGCGATGATGAAACGTCTGGTGCCCAGCAAGCACGAGCTCGCGCGCCGACCCGGGCTGCACCCCAACTCGCGCCGCCTCTTTGGCGAGCAGGGCGTCGAGGCACCGCCCGATCCGCCCGGGACGGCGCCGCCGGCCAACCCAGACGCGCCTAAGAAGCCGCCCAAGGTGCGCCGCGAGGACCTGATCCAGCATCTGTACGAGGGGCCGATGCAAAGGCTCAAGGAGCTCCAGAAGAAGCAGGAGCAAGAGCGGCAGCCCTCGCCGTCCGCGGTCATGAGCCAAGAGAGGCTCGCTGGGATGATGAAGCGGCTGCACGACGCGCCGGCGGCCACAAAGCGTCGCGCGCTCGCGAGGGAGCGGACGGACGCTCAAGCTGCCGAGGCGGTCGGCGCGAGGACCCTGAACAAAGGGGCAAGCGTGGTCGGCGATCGGCCGCGAGACGCGCCCCAGGTACGCGCGGCGGTCTTGCATGGTGGCCACGCGGCACGAGGCACGATGCGCGACCCGTTGGGCATGTACGGCCCGACAGCACCGGGCAGCGCTCAGGGCGGCGCTCAGGGCGGCACTCATGGCGGCGGGCTATTCCAGCCGGGCGGGACGCTCGTCGGCGGCGCGCGGGCGGAGGACATGGCGCTCGGCACGGCGTTTGCGGCTGACGACCCTTACTCCACCGGCTCCTCGCATGGCATCATGGTTGGGTCTCGGTCACCCGAGGCCCCGGTAAAGCCAGCGCCGAGGCCGTTGCCGAAGCATGCACCCGCGCAGCACTACGGCAACGAGCTAGCGCCGCCCTCCATACCGCCATCGCCGCCGTCGTCGTCGCGCCCGTCGTCGTCGTCGCCGTTCCCTGAGGGTGAACAGTACGAGCTCACCGTCCCTGAGGGCTACCGCGCTTGCGAAGACCTGCCTGTGGTGCTGCCAGACGGCAGGAGCATCCTCGTCGCTATCCCCGACGGACTTGGACCGGGCGATGACTTCGTCGCGCTCTTGCCGCGGGCGGGCCCGCTCTGAGGCCTGGCAACTACGAGCTACGTGGAGCACGATCGTGCAATGCCTGTACCGTACCGCCGTGTCCGGTCGCGTAGCCGTACATACCAGCGAGCGGCGTGTGGAGCCGGCGCGCGGCGGTCCTCTGGCTGCCGTGCCCGGGGTTTTGCGGGTTCTGTACGGACCTACGCAGATTCCACGCGGGCCCCGGGTTTCAGATATTTGTCATTAGGATATGAACCTCGACTGATATGACATGCACTTCTGTTTTCACTTACCATGTACGTATCGCTCGTGCTCCGCCAAAGTGCGGATCTCACCGCTGGCCCATAAATCTCTCTCGCTCACGAACGTCTGACGAACAAACTCCGCTGAGAAACATACACACGCGCTCAGCATACGGGCCGACGACTAGATGGCCAGGCCGAAGACGGTGACTAGGCAGTACATGCTCTTATTCTCCCATCGCAGCGTGGCATTGCCGTCACATGAGTTGTCCCAGTGGCAGGACGTCGCCGTGTGCAAGCCCGCGCCGTTTTTCTGCATGATGACTGCCGTCACTGCGAGTGGTGCGGGAAGGAACGCGTCATGGTGGAGTCCATCGAACGACAGGGTCCGGAGGCGTGCGCGTTTGCGAGGTTGCGCTTACCAATGTACTTGAACGGCTTGTTCAGCTCCTTGAGGCGCTTGAGCGTGCCCTCGATGACCTGCAAACGGGAAGCGCATGGGCCTTAGCGAAGATGTTGCAGCGATAGTGCAGATCTGCGCGTGCTCACCATGGATGTCCAATTGGGCACCTTGGTGTGCACGTATGTGGTGTTGTTCAAGACTTGTTCAGTGGCCTGCACAGGGCGGAGCAGCGGCGTGAGCCTCCAAGGCAGCGCGGATTGCCGAGCAGTCAAAGCACTCGGTAGTTCGCGAGCCATGGCGCATGGGCTGTTGGCGGGGATGGCGCGCGCGCCTCCTTGATGATCGCCGAGATGTCGTCTGGGATGAAGGTTGTCTCCTCGGACTGCGTGTCATCCAGGAGACCGGCGTCCGCCATAAGTGCCAACTGAGGGAAGCGCTGTCGCGGGAGAATGTGTATCTAGCAGGCGGATCGGTAAAAAGTCCCCTCAGTCTTTCCGTTTCACAATCACGGGGGACGAAGGAACAGGAAGGAACTGACGAAGTTCCCGACCGCAGGCTGCAACTCCAAAATCAACACCCCGGGACACCGGGACGGACGCGCGCGCGCGCGCCGTGCGCAGGCATGTCAGCTCGCCGCGCCGAGGGTGCGGACTACATGGCCAAGCATGGCGTCGAGGAGGCCATCAAACGCGCCCTCGAGGAAATCTTGCGTGATCGGCCGGGCGATCCCGTCGTTGCGCTTGGGCAGCTGCTTCTGGCAGCGCCAAGCGCTGCCACGCCAAAGGAGGCGTCGTCCATGGTGGTGGTGGCTAAAGCCGATGCGGAACTGGGCGAGGGTCCTATCTGGGACACCCGCCACAGCCGGCTGCTATTCCTCGACATCCTGCAATCAAAGATCTTCTCCTACTCGCCCACCAGTGGCGACCTGGAAACGGTCAACGTCTCAAAGCACACGCCAATCGTCTCGACAATTGTGCCCGTGCTGGGGCCAGAGTGGGACGATGCCGTGATCCTCGGGACGCAGGACGGCGTCGCGCTCTTCGATCTGGATGAGGGCACCTTCGAGCGTCATCCGGCCAGCGGCACGCTGCACGCACTGCCTCACTCGCGAATGAACGACGGCCGGTGCGACTCCAATGGGCACCTGTGGATCGGTTCGATCGCGCGCCAAGGGCCCGGCGGCGCCGACCTGGTATCAGAGGGCTCCGCGCTCTGGGTGCTCGACAGCTGGGAGGCGACGCCCGTCAAGGTACTCGATCGCATCACCATCAGCAACGGCTTGGCATGGTCCGTTGATGGCAAGACAATGTGGTATACCGACAGCCCAACCTTCGGCGTGGACGCCTTCGACTTCGACGCCGACGCGCCCGAACCCGCGCGCAGGCTGCGCAACAAGCGGCGTGCCATCGAGGTGAGCTCGTCCTTCCCGCCAGTGCCCGATGGTTGCGCCCTCGACAACCAGGGCCAGCTCTGGGTGGCGTGCTTCGGCGCGGGCGTGGTGCGTCGATATGACCCAAGGTCCGGAGCGCTGCTATGTGCCTTCGAGGTGCCCCCAGAGGCGGGAACAGAGACGACAGCGTGCGCCTTTGGCGGCAACGAGCTCGACGAGCTGTACATCACGACCGCCCATGAGTTCTGGTCCGACGAGAAGAAGAAGCAGTTCCCGCTCGCCGGCAGCCTCTTCAAGCTCACCAAGGAGACGATCGCCGCCGCCTGCGGGCCCGGCGTCCGGGGCATCCAGCCGCATTACTTCAAGACTCCGCGAGGCCGCTCGCCGGCCAGATCGGAAGATGTTCACAGATCGGAAGATGTTCGGTTCCGCTCGACAGCGCTGTGAACAAAGCCGCAGAAGAGGCGCACCAAAGGTCATGTGCCCCTCGCCACCGCTCACGGCCGCGATGGCGTCCAATTGCCGCGGAGACACTAAGCCGGTGCGGGGAGGCGGGCGCAAGCAACAGAATGCATGCGATGCACATGATATCATTCCATGTACGCATTTAGGATCCCTAGTATCCGGATATCATTTCGTCTTCAGAATCGACGTTCAGAACGATAAGTCCGAAAACCGAAATGCACGTGGGCCAACAAAGCAACCAACAAGCAACCATTTTTTTGGACCGACCCGTACAGGGGTAGCGCCCGCGGCACGAAAACGTATCTATCCGTCGGCTATGAGGGTTCGTATGAGGCGATGACCGTCCGCCCTCAGAACGTCAATCTTGAATCTAGGTTCCACTAACTGGCTAACATATCTGCTCGTCCTGAGGAAGCACTGCCGGGCCGTGACGCGTGAGCCCGTGTGGTCGAAATGTGCCTTAAATGTGCCTTCGAGCTTCATGGCTTCAAAACATATTTCGCAGCGTCGCCCACGGTGTACGGCATTCCTGCCTGGCCGTAATTCGCCTTGAATTTGCGCACATCGGCGCACGGGAAGCTGGCCACCTGGCGTGGGGCGCTCCCAGCACTGTAGACTTCGCGAGGCGGCAACGCCTCGACGACGTTGCAGATGCAGATGTCGCGACCGAGCTCCTTGGACCAGCAACTCATCTTACCGGACGCGTCGCGCCAGTTGCCTTTTCGGATCATCGCGCAGCTACCGCCACGGAGCTGCTGACACTCCTTGAGGAGAGCGTCTTCCTCCTTGAGAGCGAAGCCTTTCCACACGGCGGGCGGCACGTCGTGCACATTCTTCATCCGTCGGAGCGTCGCGTTGGCGGCAGCTGAGTACACGAAACTCGCGTCGTACAGCCCCATCGAGGATGAGGGCCATCGGCATGTGATCGGCAGCGCACAGCTCGGCAGCTGCTGACAATAGTGCGTGATCGCGGGCCAGAAGCCTCTGCCCACCTCGGTGGTGTCGTGCAAGTAAAACCACTGCGTGACGCCGGGGAAGAGATCGCGCCGCTCGCCGATGTGCACGAGGCCGCTGAAGTCGATGCTGTCATGCTCAACCGCGTAGTAGCGCACACCCCGTGCGTCGGTGCTCACGGCGGCGCGCCCGTCCCGATCGCCGCCAATGAAGACGTGCACCTGGTTCATCGGCACCCCGGCAAGCTCGAGAGAGCGCAGCAGGTGCTCGCGTGGCACGCTGTAGCGTACGTTCGAGTTGATGGCCACCCCCAGCGTCGGACAAGAAGTCTCTCGGGAGGGTCCAGCATCACCCGACTGTGGCGAGGACCCGGTGGTGGAGACGTAGCGCTCGCCTCGCTGCACCAGCGCCGCTCCGAGTGCCGGCCTGCTCTCTTCGAGCTTGGCGCGCACCATGGCAAGCCGGCTCATCGCCGGTACGTCGTACATATGGCAGACGAAGCTCGAAGAGCTCAGGCAAGCCCACGAGCGTCCGAAACGGCTTTCGTTCGCGACCACCGTGGCGAGCACGCCAAGGTGCGTGTGCACGCGCGAGTCGAACCACGCAAAGCGCGCCGGATCGAACCATGTGGGCGTGTTGAAGACGGCCGCGTTGAGCACGTCCACCGCGTCTGGGAAGCGGCGCTGCATACGCTGAGCGCACAGCTGCTCACCGAGAAGTGCAATGGGCGGCGCGCGCGACGCAAACGGCTGAGGCGGACCGGATCGATCGGTGCGGGCCCTGGAAGCGGCGGGTCGATGCTTGGCTCGGTTGGAGGAACCTTTCGGCACTTCCAACGGATCGCAAGCGCCTTCACCGCCGCTTGCCCACCAAGCGAGCATGCGGCGGGCCTCGCCGCGAGCGTCGTTCTTCGCAAAGACGACACCCGAGTTGACCCACGAGCCATCGTTTCGCGGCAAGAGAGCGAGCTCGTCCGCAGGGCAATGGCCGGCGCGACAGCAGCGGCACGGCAGACAGTCGCCTTTGTGCCCAAAGGGCGAGTGGCACGCGAGCACAACTTTCACCGCCGCCGGGGCCTTCGAGAGATACGGCTGGAGCAGCACTTGCTCGACTGAGGCGCTCGCACGGTTTATGATCGCGTCGCCGTCGAGGAAGAAGACCCATGGGCATTCGTGCGGGCCGCGTTCGAGAAGCTCGAGCATTGCTCGAGGCTTGGCCCAGTTTATGGTCGCAGCTGAGGACCATGCACCAGCGCCATCGAGATGCACGCCGGGTGGCATCGCAGCGCTCACATTACGGTACGAATGAAGCTCACCAAAGAGGGTGTAGCGATAGCCATGAGAGAGCGCCCAATTGATAGCGATCTCAATCGCAAACGCGCCCCACGAGATAGCACCGAGCAAGTTGCTGGTCATGACGCTCGCGATGCAACCGTGCGGCTGAACCGAGTGCGGTCTCCATTCTCTGATGTCGAAAGGCGGCGATGTGATGGCACTCTGTGCTGGTGCCGCGATCGCCACGGCTCCTGGGCACACGCCGTGGACGCGCTTGCATGACGAATGAAGCGGCATGACGAAACTGCGTTCACATGAATACACACAACACGTTAACGCTGCGTTCATTTCACTCCCTCTGCCACAGGAAGCTGTGTTCACTTCGTCGATTGCGCCTCGGGTAGGGGGGGAAGCAATAAAATGTGTGTTTTGACGCGACACAGCACGGCATGTTAAAAGGATATGTTCATATGTACAACATGAGTGTGCGCTGTGCCCCTCTCCCTTCCTACTTGTACACATCACGTCTGTTTTCGCGTCGCGTCGAGCGCCGCCAACTGTGCTGGCGTCCAGGTGAAGGCGATGCCTTGGATGCCATCTCCTCGGGAGCTGGCACCTTGGGCGATGCCGCGTCGAACTCCTTGTCAGGTGCACCATCGACGCGGGCCAGTCGTTGCGTCAATGGTTGCACTGGCACTAGCACTGGCACTAACACTGGCACCCCTTTGGCCTTCTGAGCTTGCTTCGGAGGTACCGTAGGAGGCACCTTCGCCTTCGGATCGATACGGAAGGAAGACCCCACAGGGAGAGCCAAACTTCCACGCTGCCAGCTCCAAACGCCCGTCTCTCCCTGCAGCGCCGCCTGAGCCTGCCTCAGATGTTCAAGCTCGCTCGGGGTTAAGCTCGGGCGCTCGATCGGCTGCGGTGCCGGTGGCTGCATATTTTCCTCGGGCCCGAGGCCGTCTCGCTCGAGTTTGTCCTGATCTGTGGTCAACTCCGCGAACATCTTGTCTAGCTCCTCGAGTTTGCCAAGCTCCTCCGCCGTCTCTGCCGCCGCGGGCGAGTGGTCGGCCATCTCCTCGGGAGCTGTCACCTCGGGCGCCATCTCCTCGGGAGCTGTCACCTTGGGCGTAAGCACGTCGAACTCATCGGCATCATTGACGCGGAGCAAGAGCACGTCGTCATTCTCCATCCGGAGGAAGGAGTCGACGGGGTTGGTTTTGCAACTCGCGCTTGGCGTGACGTGCTTGCTGTAGTCTAGACGTACCTCGCCTGCGATCTTCTTCGCGCCCGCAGGGGCCATTGGCTGGGTCGACAGCCCGACCAACTGGAGAGCGTCACCAAGGCACTTGTTGGCACCTGTAGCGTTTGCCCAGCAAGTCTCGATCTTGATCCTGCCATCGGCGTAAGCATCCGCTGCGGCTGCGAACGTGCTTTCAGGGACGCGCGGGAAGTTGCAGTCGAACTTCGTGCCAACCGGCTGCGGCTGCGAGCGGAAGATTGAAAACTGCCTGTCGCGCTCGTCTCGGCTGATCTTGAGTGTCGCGACCTTCGGGTTCCTCTGGAATGACGCGAGCGCGTCGCGCCACGACTTCATCGCCTTGCCGTTCAGGCTATCCTGGCACTTTGATGGCAAATCGTACTTCATCATCTGTCCGCCAGTGTTGCCGCTGACGAACTGCGGGAACATTTTGAGCGTGATCGTGCAGTTTTCGGGGGGGCAGACGTCGTTGGGCACTCTTGCGCAGACGAGATCCCGGGCGCGGACAAAGTAGTCTGCGAGGCTGTAGTTCAGACCCTCGTAGAGCGCGGGAGAGTCGGAGAGGTCCAAGCTGCGAAAGTGCACTGCGAAAGGTCCTGTTTGCATCTGCAGCTTGGACCTGAGCATGTACTGGAACCTCTTGGTCAGCTGGGGGTTGCTCGCCTGCTTGAGGGTGCCGGATTCCGCGTCGAAGATTGCGCCGGGAGTTTCCGTAGCGCACCCTGCGACCTTGCTCGTCGTCCACAACGTGTTGGTATCCTTAGTGAGCGCGAACACCTCATCGAGGTTAAACATGCACGGATGCATATTGAGTGCCAACCCAAAGTCCGTCGTGCCGCTTCCGTGGTCAGACACGATGACTAGCACCTGCGGGCGTGTGCCAGCTGCTGTGACGCTCGCTGTGTTCGCTGTGGCGTTTGCTGGCGCCACCCTCAACTGGCACCAGTCGAACTGGCACCACTTTCTTGAAAGCGGGACATTTGATGCTGGTCCCAAAACATGCTCTGGCGGCAGCACCACTCCGAAGAGCAATGGGAGGACTACTTGCATGAAAAGATCCGGTTTTGGGTCGAAACTCTCGATGGCGCATGCAAGTCCTCGTCGTCTTTCTCGTGAGGGTCTCTTTCCAACGACGACTTCCACAACGAACCCCAGCGGAGGCCCCCGAGTATTAACAGGCAGTTCACACCGTGTAACCCGGGCAAGATGGAGTTCACATCCCACCTTGGCCCGACGACGCACGTGAGCACCTCCTCAGCGGGCCAGCGCCTCCAACGCTTCGCGTCGAACGCCTTCCGCGAGCAGCTTGGACGGCTCGGCTCCTCCCGCTTGCACGCATCCTGTCGCAGCGCTGCCCACCAGCAGACCTTCCTCGTGAACGGTGTGGCGCAACCGGGGAGGCACTTGCTGGCCGCAGGTGATATCGTGACGCTCTTGGTAACTGAGCCAAGTGCACATCAGCAAGCAGATACGCCAACTGCGCCAGCCTCGCGCGCACGCATGGCGATCGGAGGTGCCACACCAGACGAGGATACGCGCGGGGATGGCAGTCAAAGCATTGCACTGAGCCCGTCGAGCGCCTTCGCTTGCTACTACGCGACGCAGCTGCCAGATCTTCGGTGGTCCGAGCTCGAGGCTGCGTGCGCGGCTCCGATGCCGATGTGCGTGCGCCCCAACCTCTCGGTCAACTCGCAAGCCCTCGCTGTGCATGAGATTGCACGGATGCACGGTGCCGCGCTGCGGCGAGTGCCTTGGATGCCCGCGGCATGCATCGTAGCCTCCGGCGACCATGCCGGCGCGCCCAGCACGCCGTCGCCGACCGACCAGCCGGCGGCTGGCCCGTTGGAGTCGCTCGAGGCGGCTGTGTCGCAGCTGTTGCTGGAGGCGCAAAGCTGTGGGGAACTGGCGCTGCAGGAGGCAGCAGCGATGCTACCGGCACTGGCACTCGCACCGAAGGCGGACCATCGCGTGCTTGACATGTGCGCGGCTCCGGGCGGCAAGACGCTGCAGCTGCTCGATGCGATGATGGCCGGCGCACTCGGAGCCTCCCCCGTCGGCGTGCGTGACCCGCACACTGCGCAGGAGGCCGCCCTCGCCTGGGCGACACGTCTGCTCGGAGCACGTGGTGTACTGCTCTCGAATGACGTGCAGTGGCAGCGGCAGGAGCGTACACTGCGCCGGGCGAGCTGTCAGCCGAGCACGCCGCTCGTCGTCACCTGTGGCGATGCCGCCGAGATCGGGAGCGCAGCACCGCAGCGCACGTCGGCAGCACTGTCTGGATTCGACCGTGTGCTCTGTGACGTCCCGTGCACAGGTGACGGGACGCTGCGCAAGAGTCCGGACGTGGTGGAGCGATGGAGTGTCACGCATGGCTTGCAGGCGCACGGGCGGCAACTGCGCATCCTGGAGCGTGGGCTGGATCTCCTCGCGCCCGCAGGTCGACTCGCGTATTCGACTTGCTCCCTTGATCCCCTGCAGAATGAGGCTGTCGTGCATGCGGCGATGCTCCGGGCCGCGCGTGCCGCATCGCGGGTCGGTGAGGCTCATCCGCGCTTTCGGCTCGTACCACCGGTCGAATGGCTCTCGCCGAGCGCCGCCTGTGCCGTCCAAGCGTATGCGGGGCTGCGTACGTGGCGCGTACCACACCCTGTGAAGGCTGACCCTGTGAAGGCTGACCCTATGAAGGCTGAGGATGTGCAGGGAGAAGCCACGCACGCGAGCGGGGCCGCTTGCCGCTGGTATGCTCGGTGGGCGGAGGTGCCTGAGGAGCTACGCGAGGCGGCAGGGGGGGCTCTGCAGCCGACCATGTTCCCGCCGGGCGGCGAGGCGGCTCCAGGCGCATCGGCTGATGCTCACGATTGCGGCACCGACACGATCGACCTGCGGGATGTGATCCGTCTGCTTCCGACCCGCAACGGCGCGGCTGATCACGGCGGCTTCTTCGTGGCAGTGGTGGAGCGGCTCGGGGTTACGGCTCCGGCGTCCGAGGCGGCGGCTGAGGATGCGACCCAGCCGGCGGCCCAGCCGGCGGCTGAGGCAGCGGCCGAGGCGATTGTCGAAGAGGCATTGTTGTTCGCCGACGGCAAGTATCCTGGGGCACCCTGTTCTGCCACGCTGGCGCATTTGGCGCGCTTCTTCGGCCTCAACCCGGAGCGCGAGCCAGCCCTCGCAAATACGGGACCGGCGCTGATCGAGGGGCGCCGCGCCGAGCCGTTGCACTTGCTCGGCAGCCTCGCGGTCACTGCGAGAGGCGGCGAGGGCGAGGGCGAGGGCGAGGGCGAGGGCGAGGGCGAGGGCGAGGGCGAGGGCGAGGGCGGTGAGCTGCTCCTCTCTGTGCTCAGCACGGGAGCACGGGAGCTACTCGCTTCCCTGACGCCGCCGCCTGCTAATCCGGATCGACCCGGCGGCAACGGCAAAACCGCATCTGCCCTGACGGCAACGGATTCTGCCCATCCCGGCGATCGTGACAGCCACGGCACAGCTGCGCCAACCCTTAGCAGGGTGGCAACGCCATCTCCCGCCATCTCCCTGATTGGAGCGGGCCTGCCGCCATCTCCCGCCATCTCCCTGATTGGAGCGGGCCTGCCGCTTTTTGCGCGCATGCCCACAAGGTGCGACTGGTGGCCGCGCGAGGCGCCATGGCGCGTGTGCCAGGAGGGCGCGGCGCTCCTCGCTGCACAGCCGGCCCGGCGACGCACGCTGCGTGTGCTGACCGGCGCTGCCGCACTCGACTTGCTACGGCAGCGGCGCGTCCCATATGAGCGGCTCGTGGCTCTGAGCGCGCAGGGATGCCTCGTCGGGCTCGAGACGTGCTGGGGGCTCCATGGTGTCGTTGAGATGGGGGCCATCGTGCTTTCGCTGCCGAACCATGGACCTTCGAGTGCGAACGTGCGGCTCCAACCCCTTGCAGTTGCTGGACTCCTCCTCGGGCCCCTCGATGACGAGCATCAGGCCACGCACACCACCTTAATGCTACTCGCCAACGAAGATGTCCTCGCGCGGTACTCGCGCGTCCTGTCTTCGACTGCGTTATGACATTCGACCGTTTCGCTTCGTCAATTACTCTCTCTTTTCACACACTCCGCCGCCGCTACGCCGAGCTTGACCGCCAAACCATCCACTGGGTCGACGGCTCGTCCCACCACCCGTACCATCCCCGCACCGCCCTCACACGGCCCAACTCCCTCCCCCCCACCGCCTCCGAAGCGTTCGACGACGCAGCCCGCACACCAGCATCGCGCTACTCACAGCGCGCGCTGGCTGCTGTCGTCAACGACACCGCGTGGCTCCAACTCCACCTCTCCGCCACCACCTTTGACGCCACCAACGCCGCCGCCGTCGTCCCCCACCGCGAAGCCACACGCCTCGTCTCCTGCTCCCAGGAAGGATCGGGCGCATTCGTCGCCCGCCTCCCCGACACCACCCTCACCGGCTCCATCATCGCCTCCTCCACTTTCCTCGTCATCCTCCAGCGCCGCCTCGGCCTCTTCCTGACCGCCCTCACCTCCGGCCTCGACGCCGCCGCCGCCGCCGGCCACCCCGTCACCGAATACCACCGCCTCGGCGACGCCGACATCAACGACGCCAACAACACCGCCCGCCACAACTCCACCCTCTACGCCACCTACCACGCCATCAAAGCCGTCATCCC
>Ga0210241_100520_pt1 | contig 34121 bp, 23 predicted proteins | sample ChrtobMetP5a_8mM_FD_155488 | JGI IMG/M metagenome (GOLD analysis project Ga0210241, IMG submission 155488) | Chrysochromulina tobin associated microbial communities from unialgal haptophyte culture, Seattle, Washington, United States - P5a_8mM | ecosystem: Host-associated > Algae > Haptophytes >...
GCGCCGCCGCCCACTCCCGGGACCTGTTCTGTTGTGCCAACCGTGTGGAGGTCACCCCCTCTTAGTGAGGAAGAGCTCAGTGAGCTACCCGAGTGTGTGTTGTGTGAACGCCTGGTACGGCGCGCGGTCCGCGAGGCTGACAGGGGGCTGGTATTGAGCGCGTTCGGTCGAGGAGGCGGCAGTGGGGCTGGACGCACGGCCGATGTGCTCGTCGTCGAGCACCTCGCCGTCCTCCAGTTCGTCGCAATCCTTCCTCGAGAAGTCCATTCTCTCTCGCGAGCCGCGCCCGTCGTGATGAGGCGCACAATCCTGGTGTTCCCAACAGTTTGGTCGAATTATTGTCACGATTTTCAAAGTGTCTCGAAAAGGAGAAGCGTGTCAGGGGCCTCAATGCGTGACAACATCTAGTAAACTCATGGCAGAAACCAGCCCCGTCCCGCAGCCGTTTGCCGACGACGTGACCGTCGAGGAGCTTGCAGCACGGCCGAAGCAGCCGAGGGCGCCGCGCAAAGAGTCGAGCGAGGACGCGTACGCGAGCTCGGCGAACAAATGGTGGCCGGCGGTCGGCACGCACCGTGTCTTCCAGTCGAACCGCATGCGGTCAGGGAGCCGGTTCAAACCTGGCGTGGTGCTCTCTTTGAATGATCTGCGCTCAATAAGCTTCGGACAGCAGCTCAACGTCTCCGGTCCAGTCGAGCTCGGCCTGCCTGCGCGCGAGCGCCCGCTGCACCTTTACAATCCGTCACTAGTGGCATCGCCGAAAGGCCTGTGTCCACGGTGCGCGTACGTTGCTACGCTCCGTGCGGACGTGCTGCACCAATGCGACGAGGCGAACGCATATGAGACCCGCGAACCCGGAATGCCCTCGCGCGTTGCCCTCAATGCGTGGTTCAAAGGTACAGTGATCGCGGTGCTTGATGCACACCTTCGCGTCCTTGGGTGGACGTGGCTGCTTGTCGAACCAGCGAAGCAAGTGCTCAGCCTGGCTCGCCGATCTGGGGCAGACGGCTCCCGCAGCGGTTGGTTCGTGCCGCCTGGAGTGTCAGACGGGTTTGCGCCTCCGTGGTCGGGTCACGCATTTGACGCACGGCTCTTCCACCTCGACGACCGACGCATCCTCATCACGTTCTTGAAGTCGTGCCACGCCCATCAGCCGTGCGATTTCGGCGTTTCCCAGCTCCAACTCACAGGCCAACCCACTCCGGACGGCGGCGTGAGCAAGCTGCGGGCGTGGGTGCATCCGACTCTCGCATTTGAACAGCCGTGGGTGCAAGGGCGCAACCAGGCGCTGTTCACCGGCGAGGACGGCACGCTGTTTGTGCAGCCGTGGCTCGGTCTCATCGCCTCCCTCGGCCGTCCACGCTTGGAGCTTCATCGAGTGCGATGCGATCCGTGGGATGCTCCTGCGGAGTCAGGCGTGCCGCAACGCACGTATATCCCCCCGTGGGAGCGTCGCGCCAACCGAAACGCCTGTGGGTCGCACCCGGCGGGCACGGTGCTCGAGGGCGAGCTGCTCGCCCCGGATGCTTCATCGACGGTGGCGAAAGTCACCATACCGGGCACACGGGCGCCGCCCTCGAGCGGCGGCGGCTTCGGTCGGTCGTCGACCGGCAGCTTTGGCCAGTTGCGCCTCGCTCACGACCACACGGCCCGGTACAATACATCGATGTGGCGGTACAGGGCGTTGGAAGAGCGCCCACAGGGCGGGGAGAGGCGCGTGGCGCGCCCGAGCTCGCCACCTCGCCCGCCACATCGCTCGCCACCTCGCTCGCTGACCACAAACCTCATGCGAATCAGCCGAGGGCCGCCCGCGCGCCCTTGCGTAGCTCTCCTCGGTGTCGGGCACGTGCATCGGAGCGAGGGCCGACTCACCCAAGACGGCGACCTCACCCGCCGGCAGCAGCGGCGCCAGCGTGCAAGGATGACGCCACGGGCGCGCAATGTTCACGGTGCGCTGCCCTCGGCCGCACCCTTTGTCTTCGGCGCGGACTACGACCATTACTTCTTCACGCACCACCCGCGGCCACCCTTTGAACCTCTCGGAATCTCTGACGACTTCTGCCTGAGCAGCGCGCAGGATGCGCACGACTGCGAACGCGTGCAGTTTGTGAGTGGGCTCACCGGCGTGGTGATGACCCATTCGAATCGGACGCCCAACGACTCGCTGCTCCTGGCCTTCGGCGTCAATGACTGCGAGGCTCGCGTGGGACGCATCTCGCTCGCACAGATTTGGGGGATGCTCCGTCCGATAGCTGGGTCAGCGGATGTTTGCGCCACGGCCTCAGACTTGTAATCCCAATACCACCCACCTCTCACACCCAGCGGAAACGACTTCGGACAGCCCGCCGCACCCAGACTTGTAGGCGCTCACGTTCTCGATTGGAGAAGCCAGGTGAAACTTCGACGTTCGAACGGTTCCAAGTGGGCGGAACACTGCTCAACCCGTGGTATTCTACACAACGACCGCCGATGCCCAATCCCGGCGCTAGCAAGCGCGCGCATGCTCGCATGGGGTCATGCTGTAACCGTAACATGTAACGTAACTGTGTCGATTCTGCGCCGTAATTGCGTTGTAAGATGTTAACGTCGGCTATGAGCCACTGAGCGCGGGCAGTTGTGACAGTCCGCCCAACTCGACTGTACGGTACCTACACGGGACCGGCCGCGGGGTTTCGCACGTCTCCCGCTCTCCCCCGCCCTCGGCTGCGACTGTCGACGCGGACAATGAGCGCGGCGCCGCCTCCACGGCACGAGACGCCGGCCGGGCGCTACGCTTCGCCATCGGGACGAACACTGTCAGAGCCGCGGATCCGGTCATCAGCAACTTTGGGGTGCCAGGGAGCGCGGGGCGCGACGACCGATGTGTGTTGCAGTTGTTTTAGAATCACACAGACATTAACACAATCGCATTCACATTCACAGACACACAATCACATTCATGAGTGCGCCGGCCTGGGACGCGGCGCAGGGCATCTGGGTGGGCGCTCGCGCGGCAGGAGAGTGCGAGGTGCCCGACCCTTTGTGGATATTCGGATACGGGTCGCTTTGCTGGAAGGCAGCATTTCCGCATGAGGAGGCGGTGGTCGGCAGAGTGCATGGATGGAAGCGATTCTTTGCGCAGAAGAGCGCCGATCATCGCGGAACGCCGGAATCACCCGGACTCGTCGCGACGCTACTCAGTGACGAACAGTTATTGAAGCTCAGACTTCGCAAGGCAGAGGAGCCTGCATCGGTGACATGTGGCGTCTGCTACTTGGTTAACGCATCTGATAAGCTGGCCGTGCTCGAGAATTTGGACTTTCGCGAGAAGGGCGGCTACACGCGTGAGATCATTGAGTTCCATCCGAGCGACGCTACCCGCCCACCCGTGCGCGCACTCCTTTACTCGGCGACTCCGGACAATCCGGGATTCACTGCCGATGCCATCACAGACCCAGCGGCCGCGGCGCACATCATAGGCACGGCCGTCGGGCCATCAGGCCCGAATCGCGAGTATTTGCTCAACCTGGCAAGCTGGCTGGAGAGCGTGGCCGAGGATGATCCTCATATCAGCGAGCTGAAGTCGAGATTGCCCCCGCTCGAGCGAGTGGTCGAGGCGGCGAGCGCGGTAGCTCCAGGCTGAGCCTGAGGCTCCCCTCGGTGTCTTTAAATGGGCTGAAAACTCACACTGACGAATATCCAAATCCTCGGTTCACATAGACACCTTCAGCGCCGCCTTCATGGCATCGTCGGTGAGGTTCCACAGTAACTCCTTTTGCGCGCGGCAACGGGCGCTGTGTAGGAAGAGCTTGATAGGCCGTTGGCTGTTGCGCTCCGAGCGGCTGCCGGCCAGCGCCACCAGAGCAGCGCGCAACACGCTCGCATCCCCGCGGCATAGGCTATTGTTGATGAACGACAGCTCGCGTATGCGCACGCGGGCGCCGCCCTGTGCGAGCGCGTGCAGCAGCCGCGTAAAGCCCGCGTCGGTGACATGGTTCTCGTTGAGACTCAGACGCTCCATTCGAGGCGAACCGCACGTGGTGTCGGCGCTGCCACACGCACCCATTCGTGCAGCGATGGCAGTGCCCAAGGCGGCCGCGCATCTGTCACCCAGTGCAGCGTTCCGGCTCATGTAGAGATCCGACAGGAATGGAAGCTGCCCGCGCTCCATGGCCGCAGCGATGCGCTCACAACCATTGTCGGATATTTTGTTGTTGGAGAGCCCGAGGCTGCGCAAGCTACGAAGCTTACCGCTCGCTGCAAGCTCGGCGAGCGAAGCCATGCACGCATCACCCACATCGTTCCCGCCAAGCAGAAGGTTTTGCAGAGGTGTTTTCCTGTCGCTCGTGGTATTGAGCAGCGTGGCCAAGGTCGCGCACCCCGCATCTCCGATTCTCCGGCCCCACCAGTGCAACTTATCGGATGTCGTGCAGCCACGCGAGCAAGAGCCGCCTGCATTCGCGAGCATGCTCGCAACGTCGACGCCGAGCAGGGCGATGAGGAATGCGGGTCCGGCCAGCATGGCATTCACAGTCAGTATTCATGTCCTAAACTCTCCAAAAGGGAACCTCCAATAAAATCCCTTTTCAAGCGGCGCCTCCCCAGGCTGGCAAAACGCAAGCCTCGTGCAAACCTCTTCGTCGCGGCTCCCTCGGTGCGTACGCTTTTGGTGTCCCAGCCCTTGCCGATGCCCGCATCCTGTCGGTCATGCCCCGAATGCCCTATGACGAGCTCACGGTCGCCCCTCCATGCCCGCAGAGTGCTCCAGGGACTCTCGCGCCTGCAAGCCCAAACAAGAGCATCGAAGAGCATCGCCGATCGGAGCCAGAATTAAAAGCGCAAGTATATGAAGTAAGTAAGTAAGTATTAACGAAAATCGCTCGCCCCTTGATATGAGATTTCATATCACGGCGCGCGCGCGGAATCAAACTCCTGTTACTTTTAGGTAAGGTTGTAAAGGTTTAAAACCGCACGCGAAGTTCTGTTACTTTCACGAACAAGTACACCTTCCGCAATTTGGGGTCTTGAGCTGCGCGGCTCGTTGGTCCTATGATGCGTCGTCAAAACGCTCATGGTTTGGATTCTTTGTTTCAAAGCGGCTGTCGACCTGCCGTCGAGGATGCCTTCGAGATTCTTGACGTGGATTGATGCTCGCCAAGGACGCGAAGGGGATACGACGGGGAATGCAGACGACACAGAAGAATGGCGGATTGAATGGGCCGGCCCTCGAGTTCCTCTGGAGACCTGGAAACGGCTAGCTCCGACGAGCTAATAACGTGCATGGTGGGCTCTGTGAAGATCACGGGCTCCATCCTCCGCGCTGTACTAAATTATTGTTCAGGTCACGCCAGTCAGGTTCCCGAGTTGGCCAGCTTCCCTGGCGTGAGAAGATCTCCCGCGCAGCCTTCTCACGCAAGTTGCCGGTGTTCAGTCTTGCGAGCGAGGTTCGCAATGCGCCAGGTGGCATCGGGAAGAAAATATCGTGGCGCTTGACGGGGGACAGGCGACTCTCTTGGTTGGTGTGGATCATATTTTTGAGGCGCTCCCTGCGGAACACAAATGCATGAGGTGCGGTAGGTATGCGCATGGTGCCGGTCGTGCACGAGGGTTCGAGCGGCAGAATGACTCACGCTGCGAGATTTTCGACAACGATGCGCTGGCGCCAGCACATGGTGTCCTTCGTATTCACCAGAACCGGGCCGCGGTAGTCAGCCAGAGGCTCTGGGGGGCTCGTGTTGTAGTTGGTTCTTGGAGTGGTGAGGCGTTCTTGGAGTGTGGCGCGCGAGACGTCGCCAAAGCGCGGCCCGCGCGAGGCGGCTCGCGCATACTCGCCAAAGCCCGGCTCAGGCTGCAATCCCGGGGCATATCCATACCGGGACATCGGACGTGGGCGACGACGACGGAAGACGGCTCCGCCGTGTGCAAAACTTGACGGTCACGGGAAACGCACATACGGGTAACGGACCGGTGCGTCCGAACGCGGCACTAGTGTGTGTAGAGTATCGCACGGCCCGATGTTGTTTCAGTAACGCACGGTAGGGACCGGTAGGTTTTTGTGGATTCAAGCAGGCACTCGACCTCTTCAGTCCAACGCCGTGCGCTCCGACCGCACGCGCATCGACGCGGTGGTCGTCGCGTCAGGGTTGTCCTTACGTTCAGTGTGAGTAGTCTCGTGTGAACGATGTGGACGTGATTCTGAAAATTCCCTCTTTCCGCTACGTGCACACATCACACGCGCGTGCGCGTGCGTGGGTGTGCCGCCGTGCAAATGCTCGAGCCTCTGAACGACGAGCACAAAGCTCGTACACGAGAAGCTTCATACCACTGGCGATATGAGCTGTGGTACTTCTTCCGGCACGGGTTACCTCTTGGCTTTGCAGCCGTTCTGGAGTGGGGAGTGCCGCCTATGTTCAGCATCGTGATGGCAGGGCATGTGCCTCAGAGCGCTGACCTTCAAGCGAGTCTGGGATTTGCGCGAGTATTTTGGTCCTGCTCTTGCAATATGGTCATATGGGGCCTGAATGCGTACATCTTGTCGGTCATCCCGGGCTGCATCGGCGCGGGACGCATGGACAGGATCCCCGCCTACTTCTGGAGGTCTGTGCTATTCTCGACGTTTGCTCTGATCCCGTCTCTAATTTGCTGCTGGTTTGCTGGCGAGATCATGGGCTCAGTCGGGGTCGAAGATCGACTCCTACCGGGCATCTCCACTTATTGTCGGCTGATGTCCGTCACCGCGGTGATGCTCTTGATGGAGTGCCAAGTAGAGCAACTGTTCATGAACTTGGGCTATTCCCGGGCAGCAGCCTTCAACTCGCTTGTGACGGGGATGGGCGTGGACGTCGTGGTGACCTACCTGTTCATCTACAGGTGGGAGCTGGGCATGCGCGGTGCCGCGCTCGTCCAAATTTGTATCAAGGCCTCGCGGCTCGTCGTTTGGGCGCTGCTGGCGTGTTGGTTCCAGCTGGGGCGCGTCATGTTCGTGTTCCCGCGCAACAGGGAGCGCCTGTTTACGCTCACCGAGGCCCGGATCTTTGTCAACCTTTCCGTGCCGGCAGTGCTCTCCACCCTCAGTTCGGAGTTCGTCTTCGAGTTACAGATCCTTGCTCTCGCGCACATCGCAGGCCTCCCGTCCAAGGCCATCGCGGCCGGTGCGGTGTGGGTTCAGTTCGCTCAGCTGTGCTCTGCCTGTCAAATGGGCTGGGCGCAGGCCACGTCGATGCGGGCGCTGAAACTTCTTGGCGCACAGGATCGCGGCGCACCATGGGCGTACGCGTTCATGTGCACCCTCTCAGCACTGCTCGTGTGCGTCTCGAATCTGCCACTGCTCGTGTGCACGGAGAGTATTTCGGCCGTGATCTCGAATGACCCCGAGGTCCAGCGCTGGTTTGGGAAGCTCCTCTGGGTCCTCACGCTGCACCAGCAGACGCGCATGAGCTACAACAACGCGTTCAGCTTGTTCAACCCGATCGGCCTTGGCTACGTGAGACTGGGTGCAAATCTGGTCGCCTTCTATCTGCTAGCCGTGCCGTTCGCATTCGTGATGGCCTTCACAGACTTGGCTACCCATTCGCTCCTTGCCAAGATGTGCGCCGTCATGGGCGCCACAGCTCTCGCGCAGACTGTGCTCGTCCTCTTCGGCTTTGGGGTCTTGGCGTGCTCCGACTGGTCTAAGCTTTCCTTGATCATCGAGCGCCGCGCGCAGTCCGACAGTCAACCAGGGGCTTCCTCTGCCCAGGAGACGTTGCCCGTGAGGTTGCCCCTGAGGTCCCCGGACGAGCTCTCGCCACCACTCATTGTGAACTAGGTGTTCGGCTTTTAAGCCTCCGTACATCTACTAGCTGTGTAGGCCGAACTTATCTCCTCATTAGCGTTATATAGCGTCATAGTCATACCCGATCGCGTACCTCCGACCGTCTCGCCGCGGCTGTGAGTCTCGCGCGATCTGATGCTCGGCTCTTCTAGAGGCTCTTGAGGCGCGTTAACGGGCGTATAATTTTCAAGCGATATAAATTACTGATCGAAAAACGGATTTCTGCTACGTTAAGCTTAAGGGATACTAAGGCATGCTTCATGCTGGACGTACTCGCACCAGGACGGACGCTACTATTTGTCTATTGACCCGCGTTTAATGTACCCTTTACTCTACTTTAGTTCGCTCCGTCCAGGCCTTCACCGAGATCATGCCGCCGCCACCGTCGCCCCGTGTGAGTCCTCGAAGATAGGTAGTCGTCGATCATGGACAAACGTCGGTGAAGCCACACAATTGGCCACACAGGCAGTATCGCCTCTGGTTGTGCTTGGCCTGGAACTTGAGTGACGCGCGTCAACTTCGACCATTTAAAGACACCTGCGTCACTACTCCTGCTGGTACCGTACTCGCTTCTAGGGCTATCGACCCGGCGTTTTAACGAGTGCCCTTGACTCTACTCTCTCACGTCACTACTCCTACCGTGCTCGCTTAGGGGGGGGACGCGCGTGCCGTGTTACGCCACAACGGTGATCACATAGGGCTCACCATTGGTCGCGCCGGGGCTGAAGAAGAGGTCCCCACCATTGGCCGCGCCAAAGCTCTGGTCGCGGCGCAGGTCATTCTGCACGTCGTTCAGCATCTCGCCCACGGCGCCTCCCATGACGCCGCCTACGTCGCCCAGCATGTCGCGCATGAGCGCCATCGGGTCGTCGATGACCATGTTCATCACGACCTGCTGGCGCTGCCTGCGCTCGTTACGCCGCTCGCGCATGTTGGCGCGCCAACGGTACAACTCATCGAGGTAGCGGGCACCTTCCGCCGCATCCGTCGGCTGCTTTCTGGCCGAGGCGGGCGGTGGCAGCGCGGTTGCGGCCGCCTGGACCACGGGGGCATTGGACGGCAAGTGAGGCGGCGGCGGCGGCGATTGCCCACGAGCCCCGACGACGTTCACCGGGGTCACCACTGTCGAGTGCCTGTCCGTGAAGAGGCGCTCGACACGCTCGGGCGAAAGCATCAAGGTTCCAAAGATGATCACGGTCATCAGCAGGATGGTCACGGACACTCCGCACATGAAGCTGCGCCAGTACGACGAGCGACCTTGCTCGCGCCAAACCATCGCCATCTTTGGCATCCTTCGCAACACACGAGCTGTGCTGTCGACGCGGTGTGAATTGTACACGGTAACTGGAGTGTAGATATCCCGACACGGCGCGTGACCCTAAACGGGACTGCGGAATCGGCTTTTTCGTCTTTTTTGCCAAGCGCGATGCTGCAGCAGCAGGCCACGCGCACGCGTGACACCAAGACGAAGAAGAAATTCATCGACGCTGGCCTCGGCCACTCGCTTGCCGTGCTCGAGAATGGCCATCTCGTGGCCTTCGGCATGGCCCGCAACTTCCAGCTGGGCACAGACTTCATCAAGGAGAAGGAGCGGCGGAACGGCAAGACCGAGGCCATGCTCGGCGAGCCGCAGGATGAGCACTACCCCAAGCGGCTGCTCGCGCTTGAGAAGGAGGGTGACAGCATCGTGACGATGGCTGCCGGCTCGTCTCACTCGCTCGCGGTGACGCAGCAGGGGCACGTGTACTCGTGGGGCTCAGGCGCGTTCGGCAAACTCGGCCACGGCGACGAGCAGAACGTGCGCATCCCGAAGGCCGTCGAGTTCAAGCGCAAGCGCATCGCGCGCGTCGCTTGCGGTTCCGACCACTCGGCCGCCATCTCCGAGGGTGGCGAGGTGCTTACATGGGGCGCGGGTAGCTACGGCAACCTGGGCCACGGCGACAACGCGAACGTGTACTCGCCCAAGATCGTCGAGGCTCTGCTAGGCAAGGCCTGCATCTCCGTCGCGTGCGGCAGCAAGCACACGATCGCTCTCACAGCCGCGGGGAGTGTGTATACGTGGGGATACGGCGGCGGCGGCCGGCTGGGCAGTGGGGACACGCGAGGCATGTTCCGGCCGAAGCTGGTGAACGATCTGAAGGACCAAGCGTGCCTGATGATCGCCGCGGGGGAGTCACACTCAATGGCGATCACCGCCGAGAAGGCGCAGTGCTACACGTGGGGGGTGGGCGACTACGGCAAGCTCGGCCACGGCGACACGACGCCGCAGCTGTTGCCCCGGCACCTCGAATACTTTCGCAACGCGCAGCTGATCTGGTGCGCGGGAGGCACTTTCCACTCGGCCGCATGCGCGCAGCCGGATGTGAGCGGCCACACACTCTACACGTGGGGGGGGGGCACCTACGGCAAGCTCGGACAGCAAGATCTGATGAACTCGCTCACTCCGCGTCCGGTCAAGAATGTAGCCGCGGGCGCCTTTATGTTCGTGCAGGTCGAGTGCGGCACCTTCCACACGATCGCGCTCACGAAGAACGGCGACCTCTTCACATTTGGGTACAATGGCAACGGCCGACTCGGGCTGGGAGCCCAAAACGACCCGAGCAAGTCACGCACCGTACCCGCCCACATCAAGAATCTCGAGAAGGTGATGAGCGACCGCGATGACTCGGGCAATTTCGGCAGCAGCGGTGACGCGGCGGACGCGGCGTATAAGAAGGCGCTCACGCCCAAGTACATCCGTTACCTGTGTTTCGGCGGCTTCTACTCGGTGGCCCTGTCGGACCAAGGTGACGTGTACACTTGGGGCGATGGCCGTTACGGCGCCACGGGCCACGACCTGTCGCGTCTCGACGAGCGTGAGGTCTCTAGGCCCATGCGCGTCCTCTCTCTCGGAGGCCATCGTAAGCCGGTCATCCAGCTCGCTGCGGGGGTACGGCACGTACTCGCAGTGACCTCCGACGGCACCATCTACTCGTGGGGCGATGGCACGCTCGGCCGGCTCGGCCATGGCGACCAGAGCAAGATCGAGGAGCCGCGCATCATCGCTACTCTCAAGGGGCACTGCCAAATCATTCACGCGGCTGCGGGCGAAGAGCATTCGGCTGCCGTCACGTCGGACGGTCGGCTGTATACCTGGGGCAGCGGCTCATTTGGCAAGCTCGGGCTCGGCGAGCCGGAGGATGAGACCACGCCGCGCCTGGTGCCGCTCGACGCCAAGAAGGTCGTCATGGTTGCATGCGCCTATGCCCACTCGGTGGCGCTGTGTGCTGGCTACGAGGTCCTCGCGTGGGGCTCAGGATTCAAGGGTAAGCTCGGACTTTCCGACGATCAGAATCGGCTCGTGCCGACAGAGATCCGTCTCCTCCGGCGCAAGATGGTCAAGGAGATCTGTTGCGGCTCCTTCCACACGATGGCGCTCACGCAGACGGGTGACCTGTACACTTGGGGCATCGGCGAGCGGGGTCAGCTTGGTCATGGTGACCTCGAGAACCGTAACGCGCCCAAGGCGATCCAGCACCTGCAGGGCATCGAGATCGGCGCGATCGCGGCGGGCGAGGCGCACTCCCTCGCAGCGACCAAGGATCGGATGCGCGTGTATGCGTGGGGAGCGGGGCACTACGGCCAGCTCGGCGTCGGCGGGCTGGATCCTCGACTCACCCCCACCCCCATCCATGATCTCGAAGGGCAAAAGGTGATCCATGTCGCGTGTGGCGCCAACCATTCCGGAGCCGTCGCTCTTGGCGCCTCGGAAGAGGCTGGCATGGCGAAGGTGAGTGCTGAGTGCCTCTCTGAGTGCACCCTTGCGATGCATCTCTGCTGCTTGCCTCTCTGAGTGAGTGCCTATGCAATCGCATCTCTGAGTTCTTGTTGATTGCCTCCCTCCTCAGGTGTTCACCTGGGGCAACGGCGCCAACTCGCGCCTCGGCACGGGCAGGATCGATGAGCAGGACCTGCCCCTCGAGGTTGTTGAGCTGAGCTCCTCATCTCTGACCAGCGTGTCACGAGACGATGAGCCTTCCCGTCTCCTGACCCCCGAGATGATTCGACGACTGCATGGGACCGACATCGACGCGGCCACGGCACAAAAGATCCTCGACGACTCGCAGACTGTCGCGGTGCGCGCGGCCCAGGTGGTCGACTCAGGCGGTGGCTCCGGAGCGCTCGCGACTGGCAGTGGGGAACCCTCGAGCGGAGAGCAAGCCGACTCGACGACGATCTCGACAGTGATGGCGGTGGCGATGGCCGGGCGTGCCATCCGGCCTTCCCTCGACGTGCTTCAGCAGCTGGTCAAGTCGCAGACTTACAATGTCGCCGAAGTGATCGAGAACGAGCAGAAGCAGATCGAGCAGCTCAAGGCAAAGCTCGATGAGGCGGTGGTCATCAACGAAGCGGCAGAGGCGGCGTGCCTCGAGATCGAGAATAAGGTGCAGCTCGTCCTTGCGAACCACAAGACGGTGCACGAGACACTGTGCCGGTACAACGCGTACCAGCACCGCGAGCTCATGCCCGGCATCAAGTCCTCCGGGTTCCCCAAGGGGCTCTACGAGCGGATGATCTCAGTGCTGTACCTGGAGCCGGCTAACCTGTCCGTGATGCTCAAGAAGGTGGAGGAATCGGAGGCCGCGCTTGGCAAGAGCGAGAATGACGAGACCAACCGCCTCGTGGCGATCATCTGCGACCGCATCTACTCGAACCACTACAAGGCGCGAGACGAGTACTACATCCTCTCGCTCATCATCCACGCGACGAACGAAGACATGGCCTCCGTGCAGGAGCCGCGACAGATTCTTGCCTCCGTCAACTACGTGACGAAGCTCATGGCCGCGTACACGCGCCGCGGCCCCAACATCGAGGCGCTCAAGGACATGCTCTTCAAGCCGCTCGCGGCGGTGCTCTCGCGCAAATCTCTCGACCTCGAGATCGACCCGGCGCGCGTGTACCAGGCATGCGCCCAGGTACTCCGCCATAAGATCGGCGAAGATCTGCCAGAGAAGCTCAGTTCCAAGGAGGCCTGGCAGTTCCGCGAAGTGCGCGAGATCATTCAGCCACGGGTGAAGACGCTCGTCGAGATTGTCGAGCTCTTCCTGACGCGCGTGATCGCGTGCCGCAACCAGCTGCCGTACGGCATCCGCGTGCTCGCCAAAAGGGTGTACGAGATGACGCAGGATCGTTTCCCCAAAGCGACGGACGAGCAAAGGATGGCTGGCGTGGCCAACTTCGTCTTCACCACGTACCTATGCCCTGCGATCATCCAGCCCGAAGCATTCGAGTTGTGCTCCGCTTCATCGCGCCCAACGGCTGCGATGAAGCGCAATCTGCTCCGGATTGCCACGTCACTCAAGGCGGTTGGCTGCCTGCGCCACTTTGACGACAACGCCGAGCCTTGGATGTTGGAACTCTCTGCCAAAATCAAGGTCTCCACCGAGCTCATGAAGCAGTTCTACTCAAACCTAGCCGACGTGCCCGAGCTCGATGAGCAACGGCGCATCACCGTGTACATGGAGTCGACGGAGTCTCGCACGCCCACGCGCGCCTTTGAGCTCAACTCGCTCTACCTGGTCCACTCTGTCCTCTACCGGCACCACTCGGAAGTCGTCTCCTCCTCGGAGAACCCGCTGACCGCCATCCTCCTCGAGCTGGGCAACATGCCCGACCAAGTTTCGTCAGAACAGAACAAGCAGGTGGGGGCACACGCCGCCCGTCGCCCTGTCGCCCTGGCCCTCGTCCCATAATAGGCACGCGCACACTCCCTCCACACACTCCCCTCTACACCTTGCCATCCCCCCCCCCCCCCCCCCACACCCCCCCCCCCCCCCCCCCCCCCCCCCCCCCCCCCCCCCCCCCCCCCCCCCCCCCCCCCCCCCCCACGGAAGGCGCCGGCCGTGCCTTCCCGCCGCCCCCCTCGCACGCCACCCGTGCACCGCCACGCCGCCCGCCCAACTTGATCTTATCTGTCAGGCGGGGGCACTTGCCTAATTTGGCTCTCGTGCGTTGGCCCGCCACGCCTCCCCGATGACCTCATCGATAGCCCCGCCGTCATAACGCGTGGGGCCTGAGCGCGCCGCGGCCACCGAACAGACCCGCCGCGGAGTGCGCCGTGATGGCGGCGGGCGGCCGAGCGGCGCGTGGGTCCTTGGCAGGGGGCGGGCTCAGCCGGGCTGGCCGCCAACAGTCAAGTCGCTTGACTTGGCTGAGGCGTGAGGCCCATGGCTGGGTGCACTTGGGGAATGGCATGAAGGCGCCCTCCCATATTCTATTGCGGCGCGTGGCGGCGCCGCGCGGCTGCGATCAGACTCGGCATCCGCGCGGCTTGCCCCTTTTGCCCACACGGACACCTCCCCTCCCCTTACAACCACGCACCCAGCACGTTCGCACTTCTGTCCCTCCTCCGACCTGCCGCCGCCGCCGCTGCCTCGGCCGCGTCTGCCTCGGCCGCCGCCGCTGCCTCGGCCGCCGCCGCTGCCTCGGCCGCCGCCGCTGCCTCGGCCGCCGCCGCTGCCTCGGCCGCCGCCGCTGCCTCGGCCGCCGCTGCCTCGGCCGCGGCCGCCGCCGCCGTCGCCGCCAACGCCGCCGCCGCCAACGCCGCCGCCGCCGCGGCCGCCGAAGGACGATACCAAAGCTTCCGGCATGACGGGATGGCATTGCCACCTGACCGCATCCACTTCTATATTCAAGTCTCTGACGGTGCCCCCATGGCGTGGCGGCCTGGCGTGACGTGACGCGCGCGGGCGGCGGCGCAGGCACCATTTGGCTCGGCCCACTGCCCAGCTGGGCAGTTGTTGCCCAGCTGGGCAGTTGTTGCACAGCCCCCCCCCACCCCCCATTTGCTCCCCCCCTTTCCAACCCAACTGCTCCACCCCACACTTGCGTGGACGCCGCCTCGGTCGATGATGAAAACCCGTGCCCTTCCACTGACACCTCTGAAGTCAACCTCCGAATCAATTCCGAAACTACCTCTGAGCCCGCGCGCGACGTGCCGCTTCCGCCGCTGACCTCCCCCTCCCTCCCCTCTTTCGACCCCCCCCCCGCCGCCTCCACCCCTCGCCTCGTGCCCGTGTGCAGATATTGCTGCGGCTAGGGCTGCGCACCCGTGGGTTTCAGGCACAAGCACAAGACAACTCCGACGAAAAAGGCGGGGAGATCGTCAACAACGCACTGTCTGAGCTGCGCAAGGAACTGCTCGAGTGCTTACGCCTGGCACCAACCATAACTGTCCGAACCGGGAGCACCCTCCAAGAATCTCTCGCCGAGCTGCTGCGCGAGTGCAAGTCCGAGAGCCGGTTCGAGGCGGCGGGTAGGGCCCAAAAGGTCATCGAGCAGCTCGAGCAGCAGGGGGTGGCGACGTCGGTGAAATCGGGCGAGGCTTTCCTGCAGGCGACGGCAGAGGAGATCTCGAGGCGTGCGCGCCGTCGCGTGCAACTCATCAAGGAGCGTCAAGACTTGCAGAAGATCGTCGAGTTCGTGCAGGTGCATAGCGCGGCGCTCTCGCGCAAGCACGTGTCGTACACCGAGTACTTCGCGGCGATCCGTGAGATCCGCATCACCAATAAGAACGTGTATACCACAGAGCGCATGCAGAAGGGAGAAAAGAAGTCGAAGCGCCGCCCCGATGAGATGACGGTCCGAAAAGAGGAAGCCGCACGCCTGCGCGCGATCCAGGAGCGGATCAAGACGGTCATGGAGCAGCACTCCACCTTCAGGAAGATCATCGAGGAGAACCAGGCGCTTGATAAGTATGTCAAGGCGCATCCCAACCTGACCAAGACCCAGATGCGCGACCTGTTCGACAAGCGACCCGATTTCGTCAAGTGCTTCGACGCGAGCCCCGAGGAGCTGATGAGGATCGGGCGCGCGCCGGCGCTGCGGCTGATGCTCGAGCAGTCGAAGGACCTCAAGGCTGCGCTCGACCAGAAGGAGGATGTGCGCAAGATCCTCGAGTCGAAGCCCGACCTGACGCGCATCGAGCTCAACGAGCTCGTGCACACGAATGCGGCGCTCAAGGACCTCTATGACTCGCGTCCCGAGCTCAAGGAGCTCCTCCAACAGCGCGCGAGGCTCTTCGAGGAGGAGCGGAAGGCGCTCGAGGATCAGAAGGCGGACGCCTTCATAGCTGGCCCGTGCGTCAAGGTGTCCGCACTCTACCTGAAAAAGGAAGGTGTTCTCGTCACAATCGCGCTGCCCGAATCGATGGTGCGCCACATGCGCTTCGAGTTCTCGTCGGTTCGGCCGGGCACGACCAACGTGCTTGCGCAGCACCAGGGACGCTCGGTGGTCGCCTTCGAGCTGCGCCTCGAGGACCTGCTCAACATGCAGGCCGCGGGCCAGTTTGTCCTCGAGCAGGGCAAGCTCAAGCTTAACGTAGACAAGACGCTCCTCTTCCTCAACGAGAAGATGCGCTTCTAAACCGTCTGATTGCGTCCTATGAAGCTCCTCTTCCTTAACGAGAAGATGCTAAGAAGATGCGCTTCCAAAGCGGCACGGAGATTGGAGAGGCGTCCCTCACGGGCCTCGACTAGCAGGCCTCAACCAAGCATGCTGTCTTCTGAGGTTGTTCGTGTGTGCGGCGCCCTCGAGGGGCGCGCGGCGGCAACGGCTTATCCGATTCAGTGGACAACGCCGTGCATTTGTTGTAGTACAAAATTTTGTATCATGTGTGTATACGCTAGCTGAGGAATCGGTGCTGCTCTTGTTTATTATTTGACGATAAGCACGCCGTTCGAGCTTCGAGGGCGGGCTGCCACGCACCTCCGCAGCAGGCAGCACACGAGATGGGCCGAGGGACACGAAAGCCGACACGAGAATGATGGCACCGCACGAAGGGCCGGGCCGCTTCCTAGCCGGCTACCGCACCCGCGTCACGGCCAGCGCCACGCTCAGTCACGTCGCATACAGACTCTGTCTCTGACCACAAGAAGGGCATCAGATTGGATGCAGGAGCCTGCGTTCATTCTTCACTGGTAGGAAAACTCACCATGCTGCCTTTGCGTGAGAGGTTGATCGACCTCTCGGTCTGCTGCTCCAGCTCGTCCTTCGTGAAGATGTACGCATTCTCACCGTGTAAGCCTTCGTCAAACGACTTCCCCTCGGTCACATGCGCTCGGATGCCAATCGTTTTGTCCAAAACGACCATGATCAGCAAGGTGGCAGTGGCTGAGAGAACGAGGGCCACGGACACGCCGAGCGCCTGGACCCCAAGGAGCCGCCAGCCTCCGCCGTAGACCAGCCCTGTCGGCCCTGCGGGGTTGACAATTGGCGAAGCCAAAATGCCTACGATGAGACTCCCAATGAGGCCCGTCACGCCGTGCACCGAGGACACATCGAGGGCGTCGTCGACACCTAGCCTGTCCCGCACAAGGTGGCAGCAACCGAATGAGGCCGCCCCTACCACGATGCCGACCAGCGGCGACCAGTGGACTGGAATGAAGCCCGCTGCCGGGCTGATGCCCGCCAAGCCAGCGATCGCCCCGTTCGCCGAGGGGACTAGAGAAATCTTGCGATCTTGAGCCGATGAGAAGTAGGATGCGGTGGCCCAGACGCATGCGCTCGTGCATGCGGCGATGTGGGAGGAGAGCACGGCGGCGGCCGCAACGGGGCCGATAGTAAGAGCTGAGCCGCCGTTGAAGCCCACCCAGCCGAGCCAGAGCAGGCTCGCGCCGATGAGAGTGAGTGGGATCGAATGCGGCAGCGGCACGCCATCCTCGCGCCGCCCAATGTAGGCCGCGCTAACGAGGGCAGCTATGCCCGAGGACGAGTTGATGACGATCCCGCCTGCAAAGTCGACCACCCCCATCTGCATCAGCCAGCCGCCGCCCCATACCCAATGGCAGAGCGGATAGTACACTAGTAGTGACCACAGTATGATGAACCAGACGAAGGCGCCGAAGCGCATGCGCTCGGCGAAGGCGCCGGTGATGAGCAGCGGCGTGATCGCAGCAAAATTCAACTGGAAGGTGGCATAGAGGAGGCCCGGGATAGTGGGAGCTTCCGGCACGCTCACCCAGGGATCGGCGGCGAGGACGCCCAAAAAGGGATACTCCAAGGGCGAGCCGCGATGATGCCTCCAAGTGTCGGCTCACCAAAGCAAAGTGTGAAGCCCACGCAGTAGAAGAGCAGGCTGAGAATTGCAAACCCAACCAGCACCTGGGTGAGGATGGACAAGGCGCTGCTCGCTTTAAGGAGCCCCGCATAGAAGAAGCCAAGGGCTGGTACCATGAGCAACACTAACGCCGAACTCAGCAGCATCCAGCAAATGTCGGCAGAATCGAGGTTTGAGCCGCCTGTAGACGCCGCTCCTAACGCTTCCAACGATTGCGAGCCGAGGGCGTTGGCGTTGGCATCAGATGGGCTTGCGGGCATGTCCACAACCAGCACGGCAGGCTGTAGTGCGAGCACGCTCCTGCTGGATCTCAAGAGTGACATGCGTCTCCCACTGTACCTAATTTGGTTCGATGTGGATAGAAAAATTGCGGATATAATCCTGGGACTTATCTGAAAATTGATCACGTCGGGCCTGCACAGGTGCTGGATAATGGCTCACGTTCGAGTTTGTACCGAACGCAGAACGCATTTCGAGCACCATCAATATTTTCACTCGCCTTCTATCTGAAGCCCCTGTGCGGCACCCACCATTGTGTGAATGCGTGTATGCATGTGTCGACACTAGGCATCGTCGTGCTCATTAGGGTCGTAGTGATTTTTTTAGTCGTGATGTGAAGTACTGTTCAGTAATGAGTTCACATGAATAAGAATCCTACCGAATTGCCCCATGTGCTCGTGGCAGTATCGGCGTGCGGGCCGCGCCGCACGCCATGCTCTCGCCATGGCTCGCGCACACGCAAGCATTGACTGCATATCGTGCCGGTCCGGCAAACAGCTTGGGAGCAATCGTGGTCATCGGCAACGAAGCCGGCGATCTCGACTCCCTCGTCTCGGCATTGGCGATGGCGGCTTGGCAGCCCTTCGGCGGAGGTGCACTGTGGGTGCCCGTGGCACCGTTTGCACGCTGCGACTTCCGGCTGCGTCAAGATGCATGCCTTCTTTTCCGCCATGCTGGCCTGACTTTTGATGATGCCGATGCTCCTGCCGACCTGCTCCACCTCGACGAGGCCGACGCTGCGACCGCAAAGGCCTGGCAAGCTGGAGCAGGGCTAGGTGTGGCTCTGGTCGACCACAACGTGCAGGCGGCCGAGGTGGCATCCGTTTTCGGCGAACGTGTCGTAGCCATCGTCGATCACCATAACGACGCGGGGCGCGCGCTCGCGCCGCCGCTTGACGACGGACTAGGAGCCGTCGTGGTCGGATCGGCAGTGCTTCGGCACATAGATCCGAGCGCCGGATCGACATGCTCGATGCTGACGGAGCTGATGGACGACGCCTGTAGCGAGCCGGCGGAAGGCCTGAGGCAGCACAGCATTGAGCTGCTGGTGCTGATGCTCGCCGTCATCGCTGTCGACACGCGCGGCCTTGATCCTAAGCTGCTCGGCCAGAAATTCGTCGCAGCCGACGTGCGTGCCTGCCAGAAGCTCTTCGGCGCACTGGGCGCGAGCGTGCCGTGCGTGCTGCCGCCGGTGGGGCGGGCGGGCGGCTCGGAGGCGCGCGAACTCGTGCTCGAAGCCATCTCAGCCCTTCGCGCCCTCGAGCTGCCTGTGGCGGCGCGCGTCGGCGGCGCAGCGTCGATCGGCGCGCTATGCGAGACGCTGCTTGCGGCGCGGTACGACGTGAGAGAGCTGACGACGCTCGAGCTGCTGCGGTGGGACTGCAAGGAGGGCGTGCGCGGCGAAGGGGACGGCGCCATGCGCGTGCGCATCGCGGCGATCTGCGAAACCGTCCCCGAGCTCCTCCAGCGGAGCGACGGCGCTGCTGGACTCGAAGCGGCGATGCGAAATGCGTGCGAGAGGAACGGAGGGGCGGTCGGCGTCCTTTTCGCTCTGACTAAGGAGGATGAGGCGCAGGGAGGGCGCAAGGGCCTCGTCGCGTATGTCGGCGGCGAGGCCGTCGATGCGCCCATCACAGCGCTGGTCTGCGGACTCCTCGATGCGATCGCTGGCACACCCTCGCTTCCGTCTGCGCTCTCGTCGAATCCGCTCTTCAAAGCACAGCGCATCGAACAAGAGGGCTTCGGGATCCGGTGGGAGGCGGTCGAGGGCGCGCCGCGGCTGCGGGTCTCTTCCCTTCGCGCGGCCGCGACGCGGAAGACGCTGCTACCGGCGGTGCTGCAGCTGGGATTGTCGTTGTGACCGTGACATACGACGTGAGTCTTGACTCAGGTGTCGCTTGCCCTGTGGTCTGGGGGAAAAAATAATCCACAATCAGCGACCGGACAAACGGCCGTTCTGCTACTCGCAGTACGCCGAGCGTGGTGAGGCGGCACCAGGATGGTTGTCTCGACCGCGGTCGCCATGGCGGTCGCGCCGATGCGCGGTCCAATGGCGCGGTCCGGTCGCGACGGGTCGAGGGGCACCGCGGCACGCCGCCCGTCGCCACCGGCTGCGGTTACCGGCACGATATCTGGAGGGGATAATCGAAGAACAAACAAGACATTGAAAGAAACAATGATGCTCGCAGCTGGTACCGGTACAGCCTTCACTGAAGACTCAAGACTGTCATTGCGCGTACACGAATTCTGCTAATTCTCACACAGCTCCACGTCAGCGCTCGAAGCGAGCTCCTCAATTGTTTCCTCAACTCTGAACTCGACCTCGGCCCCGCGCAGCGTGTGTGGTTGAACTCTTTGGACTCTCCTCTGCCATCATCACTCACAGCTGCTCCATTAATGAGTGGCTAATATGAGTCTTTTTCTCACTTTGCTCCTGCACGTCCGCGTATCTCCGTCTAATATACTCGGTCCCGCAGACCGCGGCGCCCATGATGGAGCATGGACCCAATGATGCTTGATGCTTGATGGACCCCCCGAGCGCACAAGGCCCCCGCGCAACGCCCGGCCGAACGGAACCGCGAACCGCGTCGCCCCGCTCCCCCGCCCGGGCGGCGCCTGGCGGGCCGAACGCCGCGCCGGGTCGTGTAAGTAAGTATATAAATTAAGTGAGTAAAACATGCCAACAGGCAGCGTACACGTGGCGAGGGGGGCGCCCCAGGCGATCCTAAGCGTGTACGTTTACGGTGTTCAGCAAAGCGAGTGTTGTCTGTTGAAAGCAATGGATGAAAGCCATCAGTCAGCACCGTTTGCCGCGGCTCAAGAGCTGCGGGGTTAGTCAAGTCGTGCACTCCCCCTCTCGCCGCCGATCTGACTCGTAGCCGCGCGTGCCCTCCAATTGCGTCCATTCGCGATTCGGGTTGGGCGGTTGCACGGTCCCTTCTTCTCCGGTCTGTGTTCGCGCCGGGTTCGTGTCGTCGGTTCCTACGCACGACGTTCCGCAAGTCTTGGCGAAGTTCCGGCCACTAAAATATTACGGTACGTAACGCGACGCCGACGCGAACTTACAACTAGGGATACAACTAGGTCCCGAGTACAGTCCAAACCGTTGATATTTGAGTGATCACCCCGGGACCCGACGCGGGGGTCTTGTCATAATAAAGAGAGAAGTGGTCCGCAAGCCTGCCATCTGCCACAGCAGGGGTGTGCGCGTCACACGATGCCATCGTGTCGGTGGCGCGCACGAGAGCGCCGTCGTGGTCGTCCTCTTCTCCTCGTCAGTTTGCCTCATCCCTTCGCCTGCGGCTGCGCCATCCGTTCCACGGCCTGTTCGCGGTTGCCTCCCCTCTACAACTGAGGCTCAGCTGTCGCGGCGGCGCTTGCGCCCACTGCTGCCCCCGGCCCCGAGCTCGACGAGCCTGCCTGAAGCTGCAGTCAGTGCGTGGGTACGATCGGGCACGACGATCTTGGTCGCAGCTCGCGTGATCTCGAGCAGGAGCTGCGGCGAGCTCTGCAGCTCCTCGAAGACCGGATGCGAGACACATGCCTCGTAATGCGAGAGGATGAAGTCGAGGCAGAGCGCCTTGAGCGCCGACTTGGGCGCGTCCCAGCGCTCGGCCGCCTGGATGATGAGTGCTACCGTATCCACCGCCACCATCCGCGCGAGTGTGAAGCCACACAACTGCTTGAGCCCGCCGAGAAGGAAGCGGTCAGCCAGGCCGAGCAGCTCTACCGCGAGCTCCTCGGGCACGTGCACGGCGCCTCCGTACACGTATAATAGCATGCATCGGAATGCAGCGTGGCTCGCCTCCTCGATGGCCACCTCGGTACAACCCGCCCGCGCGCCCATGCTGCCCGCTGCATCACCCTCGCGCCCGCCCGTGCCCTCACGCATCGGTGAGTTGAACATGAGCCGAAACGCCTCACAGCGCGCGGTCAGGATGCAGCGATGCGCGTGCAGCGGGCGGCCCTCCGCGACAAAGACGACATCGGCGGAGTCGGCGTCGTCGAGGAGCGCGACGAACTCGGACAGCGCCGCCGCATTGATCGCCACACGCTGCGCGCCCTCCGTACTCGAGAGAGGGAAGATGGGACCGAACTCCTCGCCTACGTTTCCCGCAGAGTCCTCGACGCGCAGCAGGCAGCCGGCGGTGGCGCTCTCGTGACCAAGAGGGCCGATCCACGCGTCGGCCCTGCCCGCGAGTGCGCACAGCTCCGTCTTGCACAGCTTCGTCTCGCGCACGAACTTAATCGAGTCGAACCAAGTGGTGCACCGGTCGCGGTTGCCGAGCGCGCAAGCACCGATGAAGCAGGAGGTCTCGCGCCGAAACGGGATGGAGCGCTGCTGCAGCTGATGGTCGACGTAAAAGGCGACCTGCTTGATGTCCCAGTCGAAGCGCAGCTCGATCAGGTACCATCGGTTAGGCTCGTACCCCGTCGCGCCATGCGTCGTCCCTCCAGTGCCGAGCAGCCCCATGCGCCCGTCCCGAGTAAATTGGAACTGCGCCACGCGCTTATTGACCTCGTTCGACTCGCCAAGGATGAAATGGCCGGCGTCGGCGTGTTTGTTGTCAGTCCGCACGTAGAAGGTCACCGCGTCAGGCCGAAAGGCGCCGTCAAAGGCCGTCGGATCCTCCGACACAGCGTCCTCTGGCAGCGGCGCCGCTCCGCTTTCCTCAGCCGAGCCGGCGTCGGGCGAAGGCAGCTTGAGCGTCATGCCGAAATTGGACTCGTTGCCGCCGCACAGGTAGAGCGAGGCCCTTGATTCCGGTGCGCAGATCTGGTGGTCGAAGCCGTGCTGGTAGTGGCCAGGCAGGTCGTTGGGCACCCTGCGAGGGAATAGGGAGGAGGGGCACCCGAGACGGGGCGGTGAACCACCAGCAGCTCAGAGTCAGCCGGGATATGCGCGCGATAACGCCCGTGTTCGGGCCACCGATGACACGCACCAGAGGCCGAGCCGGCCGCTCTCGAAGCCCTCGGCGAGGCACACCTTGGACTGCACCGCGGAGATGGTCAGATGGCCCTCGTAGTTGTTGATCGGCTGTTTGTCCTCGCCCACCGCGCTGACCGACACCTTGAAGGGCAGGGCAGTGTTGATCATGTCCACGTTCAGCTCGCCCCATACGAGTTTCGCACGGTCCGGCTCTGCAAAGGCCATATGGGACGTGTGGTCCGATGCGGGTACCACGAGTTGTTTCATCCTTGGTTTCGCGGATGTCCTATGACGAAACTTTGTGACCCATTTAAATCAGTAGGCTTTTGCGACACGTTTGAGGCGGCGCGCCGAAGGAAAATACTGAATGTTTCATTTATTGCCCGTTTTTCGTGTTAACATTCACAGCGCACATGCGCGACGCCCTCCTCCTCCTCCGCGAAGCACTCGAGGCAGTGCGGCTCGAGCCTTCGCCAACCTCGCATTACCGTTCTCGCATGGTGTACGGTGTCCTCACGCGTGCTGCCATCGCGGCCGACAACCTCGGCATGCCGAACGTGAAGCGCGTGGCTGCAGCGGTCGCCGAGTGGGTCGAGGAGCACTCGGCGATGCCACGTGGCTTTTGGCGCGAGCTGACGGTGCGAGCGAGCCGATCGGGAGCGCTGCAGCTCAAACTCATACTGCAGGTCTCTGGGGAAGCGGGCGCGAGCACGTTGGCCTTCGATCCCATCTGGACGGCGGAGCTCACGGCCTTTGAGAGCTATGTGCGTGCCGCCGTTGATGGCTTGGCCGTGAGTGCGTGCTTCCAGCTGGCGTCGAGCGCGGCGCGTCCCGACAAGGCCGCCGCATGCGTGCCTCTCTTTGGCGACGCGCGGCTGATCGAGGAGCATCCGCCCTCCTGTACGTATCTCATAGGCCCTGAGACGCTTTCGCAAGTCAACCCGGCGACGGCGAGCGCGATGGTGCGCCGCCTGAGCTGGTGGCTCGGTGTCGCGCCGCACGTGCCCGAGCCGCCGGCGAGCTCAGCCGCGCCACTCTTGCCCGCCGCCGCCGCCGCCGCCGCCGCCGCCGCCGCCGCCGCCGCCGCCGCCGCCGCTGCCGCTGCGACGAGCATCGTTCGTTCAAGTGCACACGCGTTGGTGCTCGGTCGTGACGTCAACTTGTTCGTTGGCCTACTGGCAAATTGGCTTGAGGCGGAGCGGCCGCTCCAAGCCCATGCTGACCAAGCCAACCCTGACCAAGCCAACCCTGACCAGTCCAAGCCAACGCCGACAGATGGGCTTCAGGCGGCGGAGCGGCCACCGCCGGCACTGCATGCGGTCACGCACTGCTCGAATGCACACGCCGACCTCATCGCGAATATTGCCCGGCTGCGGAGCGGCGCGCCGCGTGCTACCGCCGACGACGCCGCCACGCCCGCCAGCACCGCCGTCGCTGCCGCCGCCACTTCGGCTGACATCCGCGCGCGTCTGTGCCCTAAGGGCGCCGCGACAGTCTCGCTCATCTCGACGCTTCCCCTCGCGGGCGCGGGCGACGACGGGAGCTTCGCGCTCGTGTCGGCGGGCCGTCGAGGTCTAGGCCGCGCCATGTGTGCCGCGCTACGCTCCCTGCCTCTCAAGCTCCTCGTGTACGTCGGGTGCTGCGACGCGACGGCCGTGAACGATCTACTCGATCTGCTCTCGGGAGAAGATGGCTTCGCCGTCGCCGACGCAGCGCGTTTCGACCACTTCCCACAGACAGCATTCACCGGCAGCGCGCTGCTGCTGCTTCGGCGCCCGAGGGCGCTTGTGCTGCCAGTGGGCCCTGCCGGCTCTGGGAAGACTACGCTCTGCGCGGCCATGCTCACGACCATGCCGGTCGGCACGTTGACCATCGTAGAGCGGGACGTTCTCTTCAGCGCGTGCCGTGCCGGCGGCGCCGGCGTCGGAGCGGCCAAGCGCCAGGCGCATGCCGCGGCGTGTGCGCAGCTGGAAGTGGCCGCGGCCAACGGTCGGGTGGCCGTGTACGACTCTGCGAATTCGAGCCGCGAGGCTCGCGCGGGCTGGACGGCGCGGCTCCGCGCGTCACGCGTCGTTGTGGTCAGCTTCGAACCTGGCGCCGGCGCACCCGACGTAACCGACGTAACCGACGTAACCGGCGCACCCGACGTAACCGACGTAACCGACGTAACCGACGCACCCGACGGACACAACGTAACCGACGTAACCGACGCACCCGACATAACCGTGCGCGCAGTGCTGAGCGCGCGCCATCGTGCGGTGCTCCTCGAGCGCACGCGCGGGCGCACCGCTCATCCGACCTTCCCATGCGAAGCCGCCCAGCAAGCCGCGTGCGTGGACGCGACGTTGGCCAGCATGCAATGGCCGGACGGGCGGGCCGAGGCGGCCGCGCACGGGCGTGTTGTGACGCTCCTCCACTGCGACCCACTAGGGCACGGCGACGAGGGTGCTCAGGACGGCGTGGGAGCTCAGCACGGCGCGGAGGCTCATAACGGCGCCTATGATCAGGACGGCGCGGATGCTCAGGACGGCGCGTCCGCTCATGAAAGCGTTTGTGCTCCGGACGGTGCGAAAGCTCAGGATGGCCCCGAGCCCACCGCCTCGCTGGAGCCCTGCCTCGCCCCTCCCCTTGCCCCTGTATCCCTCGACCCTGTTCTGTCTCAACTCTTTAGGGCGCTCTACTGGCTCGAGGGCCAGCCAGGCATCGAGTGGGACGTCGCGTGGCGGCGCCCCGCCGCCGCGCGTGCTCGACATGATACCTGCGTGTGAGATTCAAGCATGTGGCTCTAACTTAGAACGTAGAATAGCCTACAGGATAGGTGTTAGGTCGCGTGCCGAGTGTCTCTCCAAGTATTGAGGGCCAAAAAACAGAGGCTCTTCACACTTCAGCGCACAGGGTTTGGCGGTACGCACGTAACGCATGCACACGCGAGCCTGAGGAGGCATAGGCTTCTGCGGCCGGCTTCCGCGTGCTTTTATCCCCATATGATGTTCGGCGGTGGCGGATCCAAGTCCAACGCGTCGCCGGTGGCGGTCGCGCAGCCGCTGTATCAGTCGCTGCCCTCGGACGCGTTTCATTTTGGTGGCTTCGTGCCCGTCGCTGCTGGCATTCCTGTCGGCGGCCGCGTGCACGACGCTCTCGGTATTGATGAGATGACGGCCTCGCTGCTGCATGCGACGGACACTTACACGATCATGCAGCGGCCGAGCCTGACCGAGGGGCTCTGCCCGGCGTGCGAACGCTCCAACATCTACGACGTGTACGACGGCGTCACGGGCATGCATCTGTTCATCGCCAAGGAGCGCTCGGACTGTGTTCCGCGCTACTGCTGCGCACCCTACCACAGCCTCTTCCTCGAGCTCAAGGCCGCCGCCGGACTCAATCCGATGCTCTCGCACATGGTGGATGTGGACACGCTCGGCACAGTGCTGACGCTCGAGAGGCCGGGTTGCATGCTCGCCAAGCCGTGCCTGTGCTGCGTCGCGTGCAGCGATCCCTGTAAGGATGGCATGTACATGCACGCGGGCGCCCTCTCGGCCGACGTGAGCGCCGGTGGCATCAGGACCACCAACCCGCGCTGCGTCGGCTTTGCAACGCAGCCATTTTTGGCAGGCGGCTTGACGCCCACGCTGACCGTCATGGAGCGGCAGCCCACCGGCTTCCGCTCGCTCGCGACAGTCAAGGGCCCTTGCCTCTTCGGCGGCTGCCTCGAGCTCTGTAGGTCGACCAAGTTTTCGATCGCGCCGGCCGCCGCCGTCGGTGGCCATGTGGTCGAGGGCTCGCTCGGGCGCATCGTGAAGCGGAAGCCCACCGATCTCGCCGGTAATCTCCGAGAGGCAGTCACCGACGCGGACGTGTACACGCTTGAGTTGCCGCCCGCCGCGCAACTTTCGGCGCATCAGAAGGCGTTGCTGCTGGGCACCTTGCTCCTCGCCGATTACATGTACTTTGAGCGCGACGGCGCGTGCTGCGACGCCAACGGTTGCACGCTGTGCCTTGTCCACTGCGGCGGCTGCCTCTTACCGTGCACACTGCGCGGCAGCGGAGGCAGGAGCGCCGGAGCAGGCGCTGGTGGCACCGGCTTCATGGCCGACCAGTGAGTCCGTTCCGTGGGGGGGGATTGGGAGGGGGTACGTTTGAGCGGAGTAGAGCGATTCGCGTTTTTTTTATACCGTCATCCACTCGGCGCTGACGCCCCAGCGCCCAGGTTAGAGGTTTGCCCAGCCCCAGGTCCGGTGAGGGCTGGACCCGGCCCGACCTCCCCCTCGACCGCCGAGCGCCGAGAAGCTCGCGGTCGCGCACGCGGGCACGTGTAGGTGTACTCTAAACCGCGGTCTTAGTACCTCCAGGTGACGGCCTGACGCCGCGTCCCGCTCTCCCGCGTCCCGTCTGGGGCTCTGGCCCACCCACGCGTGCCCAGGGGACAGGCAGGGGCGTGACAGCATGTGCGTGACAGAGGTGTTACGGCTCGCTAATTTTAGACGTACCTAGACGAAACATTGTGTCAAGACCCCTCTCTTAGGACAAAAACTGACACTTGGTTTCACGATCTAGGTACGTACTTCCACTGACACTTGGTGCGCGAACTTCACATGCATCTCGCAGTATCTGAACGTGCATCTCCGAGCCCTGATTGACGTTTCGAAGAAAATCGAGAAAATCAGACAACATTCTCTGATTTCCCGTGTCCCACATGGCGCTCACCCTCCCTTACCTGCTTGTGCCGAGCCTCAACGTGGCGCGCGTGGCGCGCGTGGCGCCGCCCGTGATGCAAATGGCGCCGATCGCTGCGGTCGGCAGAGCGGCTCACGTCACCGGCGGTATCGTGCCAGCCAGGGCACCTCCGATCACGGACTCGTCGATTCTGGTTCAGGGTGGCTCGCTCCGCACTTGGTCGTACCGCTCCCCGGCGGTGGAACAGGTGCAGGTCGTCCTCAGCACCGATGGTCGCCCACTCGATGCCGATATCGAGCTATGGCACGGGCCCGACAACACGCCCTGCAAGATGCGGGTATACGTGGAGAACGGTCAGTTGCGCCCCTTTTCGGCGGTGATCGAGACACCGCGCGGACCCAACACCGTGGCGGTGCGCAACATCGGACAGATCGAGTTCCCTATCTCGGCCAACGTGGTTGCCGATATGGTCGACCAGCCGTCCAACGACTGCCTCTCTTCGCTGACGACCATCCAGGGTGGCGCGCTCCGCACTTACCCGTTCGACCCGAACGTGGAGAGCGTGCAGGTGCTACTTAAGACCGACGGCCGCCCGCTCAACGCGCGCATCGAGCTGCTGCAGGGTCCCAACAACAACAAGCAGGTCATTGAGCTCTACACCGAAGACGGCCTCGACCGGCCATTCTTCTGCTTCCTGGTGACGCCGGGCTCGGGCAACGTCGTCCGCGTCGTCAACACCGCGCCAGTCGAGTTCCCGATGAGCGCCTCGGTCGTGCCGCACACGATGAGGACGGATGCGGAGGGCGACGTGGTAGTTGGCGGTGAGACTGGTTGGTGAGCCAAATCCTCCCCACATGTGCAGAATGTGACAGCATGATGACAGTGAGACGCGGTGCGACCCAGTGCCTTGCTACCATGCAACCAGTGCATGTACCATGCAGCAGCGACGAGGCCAGCCATGCACGGCACAGCCAAGGGAGCTTCAGATACGAGGGAATGTGACCATCCCGCCCACCCAGATCGAATGGGCCGCCATTATGGGAGCGCGGCGCTTCTTACTAGAGAGCGATGTTAGCCGAGCGAGAGCGCGTGAGCAATTTCTAACCTTTTAGCGTGTCATGGCGTGTCTTTAGCAGTGGCGGCAGTTGGGCAGTTGTAATTAGCTACAGCTGAAAATGCACCGGACCACACCTGCCGTGGCCCCCGAGTTCACGACCCTGGGCACCTGGCGTGAAACGCGCTTCGCACGACGAGCGGGCTATACGCCACGAGACGAACGCTTGCCGCATCCCTCATGAAGCGAGTCCTTCGATGGAAGCATGGCTAAGATGCCATCATTCCACGACCTCAGCGACGCTGTCAACGATCGCCTGCCTCGAAGTGACCAATTGGCCGCACGCCGCCATCTTTTCGTCTCCCCTGGGCACGCGCACGGAGACGTACACGCCGTAGCCCAAAGCGGTGCTGCCCTCGAAAGCCGCTCGAATCTGCTGCAAGAAGGCATACACGCGCTCATCGGCAGGCCTCTCGAACTCAACAGGCGCGCCGTCGTGTGGGTTGTACGGAATCAGATCGACCGCGATCTTCTTTACGACTGTGAGCAGCGGCCTGAGGAATTCGGCGAGCTGTTGCGCGTGCTCCGGGCTGTCATTGATCCCCGCGAGCAGCGTGACGGCAATCATGAGCGTGCGCGCCTTCTCCGGCCGAGTGGACAGGGCGTCTGCAAGCGCGTCCCGGAGCTCCTCGGGAGAGTGCGCCCTTGATGTCGGGACGAGGCGCCTTCGGAGCTCTGCATCGGCCGCATGCACGCTCCACGCGAGCATCGCAGGCGCTCGCGCAAGCGCTTCCAGCGAGGCGGCATCCACTCCCACAGTCGAGATGGTCACCTTCTGCCTCGCCAGACCGAAGCGGTTTTGGTCTGTCAGGGCTGTGGCAGCCGCCACCACCGCCTCGGCGTTGCGCCCAGCCTCGCCCTGGCCCATGAAGACGACGTTGCCGATGGGTGGGAGTCCCGATTCACGCACCACCCGCACTCCATGGATCATCTGGCTCAGGATTTCGTCCGCGCTCAAGTTGCGGACCAGCCCCATGGTCCCCGTCGCGCAAAACTGGCAGCCGCGGTCACATCCAACCTGAGAGCTGACACACAGCGTGGTGCGCTCTGTGGTCGGTTTCCGAGTGGTACCGCCCGCGTCGTCCGGACTCCTCTTGCGCACAGGGATGAGCACCGTTTCGACCTGAAGCCCATCTCGCAGCTTCACAAGCAGCTTCGTCGTCCCATCCTCCGATCCGCTCACCAGCTGCACCGTTGACGGCGTGACGTCGCGTGAGAGCAGGAAATCTGAGACGGCCTTTCCGGAATCGGGCAAGAGGCGTGGATCCTCGCCATTTCGCAGCGCCTCCCAGACGGCTTTTGCACGGCCGCTGCCACCTATTTGCTCCGAAAGCTCTGCCACCGACAGAGAGAGGAAGGGTGGTGTCGTGGACTTGGTTGATGCCTGCACTGCAAGCATTGAGATCATCGACCGTGATGGTTGCAGAGATTTGATGCCTGCACTGCAAGAGAAAACTTCAAAGCCGGCCACCGTGGCGGTTGCGAATGTGGCGAGGGCAAGGACTCGCATTTGGTGTTGATTAGTCGCGGCCGTGAAGACCAACAACATCTTGTCAGGTCTCGTCGGAGATCGCACATCTCCAGCTTTTACCGGTGCCGAAATGTGAGGTTCGTCTGTGTTAGTGATCCGTGTGCCCGTGTGCGCCCGTGTGTCCCGTGTGTGACCCGGCTCCCCCCGGAGCCCGGTGTCTTTTTACCGGTGCCGAAATGCGCAGATCTGAGTCAGTCAATTTCGTCCGTTATTCGTCCGCGGTGTCCCCCCGCGCGCTCTGACCACACCACCGTCTCTCGACACCGTCTCAAAGGACGGCTCCGCTCCCCTCGGTCAACACAAGTACTGAGTACTCGCTCGAATCCTCGAATTGGTCGAGGTAAATTCCGTGAATTTCCTGCTAGAAAGAAGAAGAACAAGTGGCTTACATTTTCAGTTTTCTTACACAGCATGCGTCATGACCATCCCCACCCGCCTGATTCGTGATTGAACATTTGAATTGTATGCCGTGAGGTCCTCACGGTGAGGACTGAGGTTCAGGTTCGAGGTTGCAACGTGTTCGGTAAAAGACATCTCCGAGGAGTTGGAAATGTGGATCAACGATCTGGGGGAGAGTGCAGCTGCTACGTGGTAGCTACGTGGCCCACGCCGTCGCGCTCTCGTCTCAGCGTCCGGCTCTTCGGCCTCCTGCGGTCCGCTCGTCCGCGCTGCACAGACCTGCAGGAGTCCGGGGGGGCGCCCTCTCCTCCGCCATCTCGCCGTCTCGGTCGCCTCCACCGTCACCTCCACCTTCACCACCTTCCTCGCCTGCGCCTTACCGCCACCCTCGCCGCCTCCGTCCCCCCCGCCCTCACCACTGCCTCGCCACGCTCGGTCGGTGCCCACGACGGCGCGACGTCCCATTGGGCGAGCTGTTACGAGACGCGAGACACGTGGAAGCGCCCGTCGCGCAGCGCGAGGACATCCTCGGCGTGGAGCGCAGCGATCTGAGAGGGAAGCAGCTGGAAGCGGATCGCCTGATGTGCCACCACGCCCGCGGGCAGCGGTACGTTGATCTCCGCGCCGCCGCCGCTGCCGTCGCCGCCGCTGGAGGCTATGGTGAGGCGCAGCCTGGTGCCCGTGCCCTCAGGCACGTCCGCGTACACGGAGAGGGCACTGGAGGCGACGGCGTTGCCACAGGGCGCCATGCCGATGGGCGCCGTGCCGAGCACCGCGCCCAACGCCGGTGCGTCCTCCTCCTCGTCGGAATCGCCTCCAATCTCAAAGTTGACGCCCTCGCCGTCCTCATCGTGCGTACCGGCACGCATGTAGCCACTCGGAGTGATCCGACGAAGCGGCAGCCAGCGAACGCGCGATTTGCCCGGAGGAGGGCTCAGGCCGCCCTTGGCCCCCACCTTCGCGACCGCGTTGCGTCGCGCGTTGTGCTTCGCATCGAGGACATCCCTGGAGGCCAGGATCTCCCGATCGAGCATCGAGAGCATCTCGGACTCTCGGTCGGAGAGCAAGCCGCCGCCGCCGACGCCGCCCTCGGCCGCCGCGCGTTTGCTAGAGTCGTCCGCGTCGCTCATGCACCAGCAGATGCAGCACAGCGCACAGCACGCCGTGGACAGGATCGCCACGAAAGCCAACACGAAGACCCGCTCCGCGCTCAGACGGTGCTCGCTGGCGTCCTTGACGAAGGACATGATCGGCGTGCGCACTGCGTCGAACGTCGAAGTGACGAAATGCTTCATGCCGTCCCACGCGCGCCCCAATGGGCCCACATATGGCGGCGAGGGCGGCGGCGGGAGGGATTCGTGCCACCCTGGCGGATGCGAGGGCGGCGTGGGTGGCGGCGGGTGCGCGGGTGGCCGAGGCGGGCTGGGGTTCGGCGAGGGCGGCGGCGGCGGCGCGGGCGGCGGCGAGGGCGGCGGCGGCGGTCGTGGCGAGGGCGGCGGCGCGGGCGGCGGCGGCGGGTGCGCGGGCGGCGCCGGCGGCGGGTTGGGCGTCTCGGGCACCGCGCACCCACTCAGTCCATAACCGCCCTCGAGGACCGAACCCTTCTTGCCTCCGTGCATGGCGACACAATCGGATGGAACGAAGGCTACGCGCGCACTCCCCTTATCGAAGACGACTTCGTGGTTTCGCATGGTGGCGGCGCCGATGACAGCGCCATTGTGCTCATTGTTATAGATGCCGAGGCACCAGACCCCCGTGCGCATCTCGTAACCGTACTGGCTCGGTGGTAGCGGCAGCACGTGCCCGCCCGCCAGGAACTTAAAGCCATACGAGACGAAGCCGTCGAGCTCCTTGCGGCTCATCGTGTAGCAGTAGTCGTCGGGGTATTGGCCCTTGGTGGTCCGGCTCGAGCACGTACCCCACGGGCAGCGCGTGCGCCACTGGTCACGCGCCTGCGTGTACGCGCTGGGCGGCAGGTAAGTGAACGTCGTGCCGGAATCGACAATGGTGCCTGCGAATAAGGACGAACCGCTCGCGACGGCGCGCCCCTCGATTAGGAAGTCGGTGACGGCGACCTGTAACGGGTCGCAGGTGGACGCCGTGGCAGGAGGGGGAGGGGAGGGGGAGGGAGTGTGCAACCAGCCTGCAAGGGAGGCAGGGCCATCAGCATGCAAGGAGGGAGGGCCATCAGCTACCGCACCTCATAGGCTGACCTCGACGTCAATGGAATCCATGGAACTCCGAGGCCGGCTGCCGGCACGGTAGCGCCGAGTACGAGGGCACCGACGGTCTCTGAGAGGCACATCGAGAAGGTATCGTGCGTGTGCTGCTGCTGCACCAGCCGATCGTGAAGCGTCTGCCCGTACACGCCACCGAACGAAAAGCCGATGATGCCATCCGCCACCTGTGAGTTGAAGAGGCCGCTCTCGAAGGTCTGGCAGCCGAAGGCGACGGGCAGGCTGATGCGCCCGCGCTCGGAGGCGATCTGGACCTGGTCTTCGACCATCTTCCCCGAGATCCGACTACCCTCGGCGTACGACACTGAGTAGCCGCACTCGCTCGAGGTGCATGTATGGCAGTGCATGCCCGTCGGCGTGCGCGAGCACGAATAGGTTGAGGCCGTGCTCGAACGTTGGGCGTCGAAGCGCGCGCCGTGCTTGTGCTGGCCGCAATGGGTGCACCCGGCGCACGGCAGCGCCATGAGCGACGATCCCGTGTCGACGATCAGCTCGAATGAGGTCTGCGGCGTGCCGAGGCACACCTCGGCCGCAAAGTAGCCGAGCGTGTGCAGGTTGCCCGAGAGTCGCCAGCCGCTGCGCAGTGCAAGTCGCCGGCGCGAGCCGTTCACCGCGTACGGTGGAGGCGCCGAAAAGCGCAGCGGTGTGATCGCCGCGCGATTGCTGGAGTTTGCGAGCATGGTTGCGCTTCACAGCTCTTTCCACCATTTCACAAAAAAGAGGTCACCGAAAGTGTCAGGTCAGGAGATGGCGAAAACCGTAGGTGACGGTGTTTTTGTGTATCTTATGTATTTAGGCGAAGATTTCCTGCATGTTTTTGTTCGCGGAGCTGTGTTTGGGGGGTTACGGCCCGAAGCATACTATATGCAATTCGCAACGGCGACGTCCGGTGCCGACCACCCCTAGACACAGGCGCGCCCGCCAGGACGCGCGTTCACACATCATCCCTTTCTCAAGCCACTTCGTTTCGAACGAATGGCTGTCCCTCTCCGCCACTGGACGGACTCGGCCCTCCTGGCCGGCATCGACTACGATGCCATCCCATCGCCTACGCCTCCACCCGGCGTCG
>Ga0210241_100524_pt1 | contig 34028 bp, 25 predicted proteins | sample ChrtobMetP5a_8mM_FD_155488 | JGI IMG/M metagenome (GOLD analysis project Ga0210241, IMG submission 155488) | Chrysochromulina tobin associated microbial communities from unialgal haptophyte culture, Seattle, Washington, United States - P5a_8mM | ecosystem: Host-associated > Algae > Haptophytes >...
TCTTCCGTTAGCCTGCCTGTCGCAGTTCTCGCGTCGGCGATGTGCGGTATCTTTGGTTTGCGCGTTCCCGTCCTGTGGCTGGTCTCGTCGTATGTGGCGACCCTGTTCCTTCTGCGCGCTCCGGCCAGGACCGCTGCAACGGGCCCGCTTGCCCCACTCGTCGGCGCTGTTGCGCGCGCCGCACGTTCTGGCGCTGTGTTGGTTTGTTTCGTTAACGGATGCTTGCAAGTTTGCGAGATTTGCGGTCGACCTTCTTCGTCCGTCCGGGCGCGCGTGCGCGCGCGACCCCCGCTGCCCTTCGCCGTCGTCTCCCCGTGTGCTTGCTGTATTCTGTGTGTCTGCTGCGCCTTGCGCTTGTGCTGCTCGTCGTCACTCTCCCCGCTCACGCCTCCCTCGTCCGTCTCACGTGCTGCTGCTCCGTTCGCTTCCCTTGTCACAGCGGCGCGTCCGCGTTTGGGCCTGGCGCGGGGCTCCTCCGTTGCAAGGTGTGTGCTGTGCGTGTGCCGCGCATCATCTCTCTTCCTGTGCTTGCTTCTGTTTGCCTCACCGTCGCTGCTGCCATCCGTTGCTGCTGGTGCTCCCTCACCGTCTCTGCTTCCAACCGTTGCTGCTGGTGCTCCCGCCCGATCTTCGTGCGTCCCACTTTGTGGCTCCTCCTCACGTGCGCGTTTGTGTTCGCCTGCCACGTGCGGGTCTCTCTGCTGGTCCCTCGCAGGTGCTGGTTGCTGTTGGTGTGTGGGTCGTGCGTCCGCGGTGGCTACGTTGTGGGTGTCGTCGTGCGCTTCGACCTCAACGTGTGCGCGTCGGCGTGTGTCGCGGTGCGCGCTGCCGTCCGCACCGTCGCTGGTGCTCCCTTCTTGCCTCTTCCGTCCGTGCGCGTGCGCATGGACTACGTTCACGCGCGTGTGGTGCGGTATTGCGATTCTCGCTTCTTCGGTGCTCTCGTCTTTTTTATAAGCCCTTACGGACAAGCTTACGGAGTTTTGGCGAGCCGAATACGAAATACGTATAATTTTCCCCCATGCAAGACACTATGACTCGCCGACTCGCGTTGTGTCTTAGGGCACGAAGGATAAATCCGCGTGACACACAAATCGTGTCCCATTCAGGTTACAGGTACGGCTCACCGCCTGCCATGAGGTGGCTGAGGAGCTGGCGGCGGCATCGGGTACGGATAATGCGGCGGCGGGTAGGCATATTGTGGATGTTGCGCATATGGCGGCGCCGCCTGTGGCGCAGGGAACCCATATGGTGCCGCCTGTGGCGGAGGCCGGTGAAGGTACGTCAAGGGATGGTGTGGCTGACTAGAAGGCGGCGGCATGTACCCTGATGGAGGGGGTGGCAAGCCAGGCTGGGCACTCGCCATGCTAGGCGGATGCATGCCCGCCGGCGGCATGCCCGGCGGCGGTCCGGGCCATGACGGGTACGCACCATACGGCGCCGACGGCCTCGGCCCCATATGGGGTGCAAATGGGTGCTGCGCTGCTGGAAGCGCGTAAGGAGGGTAAGGAGGGGCCGGGGGCGGCATTGCGCCTCCGCCGCCGCGCCCGCGGCCGCCACCGCCGCCACCGCCACCTCCATCCCCGCCGCCCTTGCTACCGCCTCGCCCACCCACCCCACGGCCCGACCGCGCCCGTTTGCTGCCAGAGCCGGGGGAGCCGCAGTCGCCCGTCGCCCCGGCGGCGCCGTACGCTGCTGCCGCGGCGCCGAGAACGGCGTCGGCGTCGGCACCCAGAGCGGCGTCATGGGAGGCCTTCGCGCGTGCAGAGGCGCCGAGCTTCATGCGCCGTTTCGCCTCGGCCTCGGCCTCGTCGTCGGAGAACTCGAGCTCCTCTGCTGGAGGCTCTTCGTCGTGGAAGTCACTCGCGTCCGAACCTCGCAACGAGCTCTGCATGATCGCCGTCGTCGAGAGAAAGTTGGCTTGCTCGACCGCGGCGTACAGCCGCATGCCTGGCCGCAGGCCGAGCGCATCGAGCGTCGCTTGGTCCGCGAAGCGCAGCGAGTAATTGGGGCGCGCCACCGGCCCGAAAATCTCCTCGATGCGTCCCACTGCAATTGGCCTATCGTCCTCTCCGTTCTTAGCGGCGGCTCTGTCGTGGGCGGCACCGGCGCCAGGAGTAGTGTACGCATCGGTGGCGGCGTGCACGCCAGCGGAGGCCGACACGTCCGTGTCGACGGCGCCGGCGGCACCACCGCGGCCGTCCTCGCCCCACACGGCCATGGGAGCTGCAGCGGCCGTCGGCGCACCGTCCGGTAGGGCGTCCACCTCCTCTTCAGACTCATAGTTGAGTGCGATGCTCGCAAGAGCGTTCACACTGGCGCTGGCGCTGGCGCTGCGCTCGCCGCTGCCTTCATCGCCGCCTCTCGTGGCGTCTTTGCATGCCTGAGCCACAGCCGGAGTCCCGATCGTCGCCGCCAGCGGCGCCGCGGCGGCCGAGGGCGGCAAGCACAGAACGGAGCCCTCATCGAGAGGCGGGAGCCCGGGCACCGCCTGCACGATGACGAGGAGCCCCACGATGGTCTGCACGATGGCCGCCTCGGCGAGCGTGGTACCGCGCTCGAGTTGGATGCGCCGCGGGTCGTCCACCGGCATCGACTCCGCGTCGATCTCGTGCTTTGTCCGTGGCGCCTCGAATCGCTTCGAACGGCTGCCGTCGTCTTCGTCGCCGTCGTCGTCGCTCGCAGCGGCTGCGGCGCCTCGGCGTGACGAGGAGGCAGCTTTTGACGGCACGGCGGCCTCCGCTGTCTCCACCTCGTCGTCACTGCTCTCCCAGCCGGAGGAGGAACTCTCTGATGCGTCTTCCACCACTGCAGATGCCACTTCGCCGTCCCCGGCCTTGGCTGCCTGCTCTGCTGCATCGCTCATGCCTTTGAAGTGGTCCTCGCCCATGCCTTTGAAGTCGCGCGAAAATGGTGCCTCCTCGCTGAGCATCTGTGCTACACTGGCGAGATCCGACACGCGGCGGCCTTCCAGGCTGCCGTCGTCGTCGTCGTCGCCGTCGTCGTCGCTCACTGCAGATGCCACTTCGCCGTCCCCGGCCTTGGCTGCCTCGCCCATGCCTTTGAAGTCGCGCAAAAATGGTGCCTCCTCGCTGAGCATCTGTGCTACACTGGCGAGATCCGACATGCGGCGGCCTTCGAGTACGAGACGACGATGCCGTCAGCACAAAGTCGTGGGCGACGAGCCTTCCATCCCCGGCAACTTCTGTCGAGAGTTCGCATGCAAGAGGGGGTGGGGGGGAAAGGGGGGATTATACGGGAAACAACAGACGCACGTACCAGGATGAGCGCATGGCTGCAGAGCAGCCCCACTGCATCTTGAGCACAGTCCATTCCCTTCCCCCCCATGCTTGGCATCCAAATCGTCTCCTAGCATGCAGTGCACACCTGAAGTTTCCCTCGAGGGGCTTTGTTGTCCCTCCGTGCCGCTCGGCATGCCTTAACCGTGCGGCCGCAACCTGGGCATTCCTCAAGTTGCTTCGCAGAGTGACTACCGCCCCGGCCTGCGGGGGTGACTCCCTCTGGAACTTTCCTCTTGTCCACTCTCCCAGCGCAGGTGACGCACACTTGTGTCCTCTTTTCGGACCGTAGCATGCCGTGTTCATGAGACTGCCCTCGCTGCGCAGGATTTCGTCTTGTCGACCAAATGTGCACCAGGTACGCATCATCGTTCACCAGGTACGCATCATCGTTCGGGCGGCAAGAACTCCCCCTTGGCAGGGGGTGGACGTTCGTTCATCGGCGGGTCGGAGGTAACGGTTTAAGTTCTGGGTTGTGCCGTGCGTGACCGCTGGGGGGCCGACCGCTGGTGGTCCTCCGAAGCCGCGATCATCCTTGTTGTCCCTAGCATCGTCGCCGCCCGCCGCCTCGTACGCCGTGCGATCGCGCTGGTATGTCACCTTTGACTCTGCCTCCTTCTCCTGGAAGGGTGCCTTCTCCTCCGCGCACATCTGATCCCACTTGGCCTTGGTCGCCTGTTTCTGCTCGGTCCTCTCGTGGACCGGAGCATCCAGCTCGAGCATGTCCACCTCAGACATCTCCTTCGCCAAGCGCCAAGCACGGATCGCGTTCGAAAACAGAATCGTCCTGGCGGCAGGCCAAGCACATGTTCTTCCAGTTGCCCCAAGTTCCAAAACAGAGCGGAGAACCATTCAGACAAGATAACTTGGCGCGCGCGCGCTCGTCCACAATGTTCTCATCCGATGCTGCTCGGCCGCGGGAGATGCTAGTGCCTCCCACTTGGAGAAAAAGTTTCTTCTGCACCCAGCCTGTCTGTAGGTTTTCAGCCTCATTGTGGGTCTGTGCCGGCCTTGAATTAGTGGTCAGTGGAAAGGAACTTATCTTCATAGTGCGACATACCATTTGTGCCCAGGAGGATCATGGTGTTGGAGCCGTCTGCGTAGTAGGTGCGCTTCCCCTTGCTCATCATCTCACCGATCATGGTGACGTCTTCTCCGAGAAGTACCTTGGATACAGCAAGCTGGTAGGCTCTTCTGTCCGACTCTGGGAAGTCCTTTGAGCCTGGGTCACCAGCATGGCCATCCACTTGCTGGCCCTTCATCCTCTTGGACTTGCCCTTCTCTTCGGTGCCATTTTTGCTTTGGAGGAGCAAGAGGGCGTGAGGCATCTGTGCTGGCCCTAAGATGTTTGCAGCAGCCTGCTTGGAGCGCTCGAGCTCATTCACCTCCTCCTTGGATTTCTGAGCATTCCTGGTGAGCTTCGAATCTGCCTGCATCTGCATGTAGAGCCCAGGCGTAGGCGCGTAGCCTTACTTTGGTAACGTTCTTGGTACACTCGATCGGCCAAGCAATTGCGCTCAGCTTCCATTGTGCGGAGGACATCATCCTTAGAGGCCATCTGCTTGTGTACTGAACAACTGGAAATTCAATGAGTTTCGGCGCACCAACCGGAGTCCGGGACGCAAGTGCTCGGAAACGGCGCGCAGCGCAGGACGCGCGCGAGGCACACACACGATGGAAACAGTGACGCCACTCCGCAAGCTCGCGCTCCGTGCTCTTCGAGACCGATTTCTCTCGCATCCGCCTCAGTCGGTTGCCTCGCTACCCACCGACGACGCCGAGTGGCTGCTGCTCGAGGTAGCTGAGCGCCTTTTGCAGGATGCAGGACACTTGTGGCCTCCGATCGACCTGCTACGCCTCTGGTATGGTGATCACCTGAATCGGCTACGCTTGCACCGGCTCTCCGATGACGCTGCAGTCGAGATCTTCGGAGGCGGCATACAGCGCCTCACGCGCCTTGTCCTTCGAGATGCCAGGATCACTCAAGTGGGAGCCGGACACTTGGCGTGCTTGTGTTCTTTCAGACATAGTCTACTCGACTTGAGCGTGCACGCCTGCACGTCCCTCGGTGCCGGCGGCATCGCGCAGCTGTGCTGCATCGCCTCGCTACGGCGGCTGCGCCTCATCGATTGTGCCCTCGCTCTCGACGCCGAGGGTGCGCGGCCGCTGCTGCGCCTACCAGACCTCACGGATCTGGATCTGACTGGCAATGCACTGGATGCCGCCGCGGCGGCGCTCCTGTGCTCGGAGCCGAGCAGCTGCACCAGCGTCCCATCGGGCAGGCGGCTATGTGCGCTGCGGCTGAGCGGCTCGCTCGCCGACGACGACGCTGCGATGGCTTCGATGGGGCTGGGATCGCTCACCGTTCTGGATTTGAGTTTGAGTCGCGTGAGCGGCGACGGCGCGCAGATGATCGCTCTCGGGCTGAGCAGCAGGCTGACGGAGCTGCGGCTGGGCGGGTGCACACAGATCGAGCCGGGGAGCTCTGCCGGCTTCCTGCCGCTGCTCCGTCGGGTGCGAAAGCTCTCCTTGTCCGGCCTCGAGCTGAGTGCTGCCGACCTAAGAGCTGCTTGCGACCTTCCAGCACTGCGGGCTCTCGATGTGAGAGAGGCGCGCGTGCACGGCGGCGCCGCGGCGCTCGCGGCGTTCGAGGCCGTCTCCCACGCGCGCCGGCTGCACGAGCTGCGGCTCGATGGGTTGCGACCTGCGCGTGACGTGGACAGTACTCGCCTGCCTCCGCCTACAACGCTCACCACGATGCTCGGCCCGCAAGGGCAGGGCGTTCGACTGGACTTCGGCGAGCTCGATGGCGCCGCGCTCGTGCAGGAGCAGAGGCGGCGAGTCACGCAGCGGTGCCGCAAGGGTTACCGTGATGGTGTGACAGAGCTGGAGGCGTCAAACGAGCTGGCGGTGGCGTCGTGGGAGGAGGAGGCGGGGGCATGGGGCGAGGACGAGGAGGACGAGGAGGAAGAGGAGGACAAAGAGGACGAAGTGGAGGGCTCAGCGGGGGGTTCGGGCATGGCACTTGCGGACCCTCCCACATCTACATATGCCAGCCCGGGCGCACCCATCGGTGCGGACTGGCCCGCAGGCTGGTCAGCCGATCCGTGGGCGATGCCGGCGCTCCAGCGCCTCTCAGCCAACGGCTGCCGCTTCCTCCAAGACGAGCGCCTGCTCGCATGCAGTGACCTCGCGCAGATGGCCATACTGCGCTCCACTTCGAGTCTGCAGGCGCTGCAGCTGCGGGGGCTCGGGGCGCTCGTTCGCGTTGTGGTGAGCGCTCGGCCGAGGGGCTTGCCGTTACTTTGTGAGCTCGACGCAGCCGAGACCGGCAGTGGGGATGAGTTTCTGGAGTGGGTAGCGCTCTGCCCCTGCCTTCGTGTGCTCGATGTCTCGGGCAATCCCAACCTCACCGATGCGGGCGTCGATGCGCTGCGCACGCTCCACCGATCGCTCCACACGCTACGGATGAACCGGGTGCCAAAGCTCACCGCGCACGCACTCACGCCTCTACGAGCCCTCACGGCGCTTCGGGTCATTGAGCTCGATGGCTGCGCCATCAGCGGCCAGCAGCAGGGCACCCTGCCGCCCAGACAGCTCGCAGCGGAGGCTTCCAAGCAGGCCAGCGAGGCGCTCACCAGGTTCCAGGCGCTCATCGCGACGCGCGAACGCGCAGCAGCCAAAGCAGCGGCGCCCATTCGATATGATGAGGCGACGCTGCTCAAGCTCCGAGCGTCGCCGTTCTCACGGCTGCCCACGCGACCACTGCCAGGCTTGCCTGGCATCGTGGTGGGTGCGGATCCGCGCACCGCGCTAGACATACGCTAGAGCCTAGACAGGAGACTGTCGAGTCATCGGAGTGTCGCGTCTAGACCGCATGCTAGACCGGAGCCGCCGAGGAGGCACGCTGTTCTTATCACAGAAAACACATCAGCCAAGCTTATTAACGTCTCGGTTACCTGTAGCGTCTCGGGTCCACTCGGGATTCGAATCTCGAATCTACTCGAGTACATGTACGGGGATTTGGGGCCCGTGAAGCGTGATCAGGCGGAGCATGCATGCAGCATGGCCGCATGCCTCCGAAAGCCTCAGAACCATTCCATGCTCTTGCTCGACTTCTTGGGCTCCTCTGCCCGGTGCGTCGCAGTACCTGGAATTTTCATCAAAACCGGTCGCCCCAGAGCCGGATACTTCGAGTGGTTGCGCTCGCGGGTTGGGGGCCCATCGGTTCTAAGCGATGCCGCCCGCGACCGAGCCGTGGTCTGCTTGGGCGCTGCTGCCTCGTTACAGCTGGCCTGGAAGAGCTCCCAGAAAATCTCAAACTCATCCGGCTGCAGCTCGCCGTCGCCATTGGCATCGACCTGGTCGATGAGGCTCTGGATCTCTGCCTCAGACACCTCCGAGAGGCCCTCCTTGACGAGCGCCGACTTGAGCTCGCTTACGGAGATGCTGCCGCTGACGTCCTTATCTAGCAAGTTGAAGGCCTTCGTGTGCGACATGCTCGGCGTGATGCCCGATATCTTCGAGAGGAAAATGCGCTCGCGGGTTGGGGCCCCGTCGGTTCTAAGCGATGCTGCCCGCGACCGAGCCGTGGTCTGCTTGGGCGCTGCTGCCTCGTTACAGCTGGCCTGGAAGAGCTCCCAGAAAATCTCAAACTCATCGAGCTGCAGCTCGCCGTCGCCATTGACATCGACCTGGTCGATGAGGCTCTGGATCTCTGCCTCAGACACCTCCGAGAGGCCCTCCTTGACGAGCGCCGACTTGAGCTCGCCTACGGAGATGCTGCCGCTGACGTCCTTATCCAGCAAGTTGAAGGCCTTCGTGTGCGACATGCTCGGCGTGATGCCCGATTTCTTCGAGAGGCCAATCTTCTTCTTCGAAAAGCTCAAAGATAGCCGCCAGCGCTTGGCTTTGGGCTCCGACGCGGCTCCGTTTGCCCGCTCAGCATGGAGGTGGTCGAGCCGGTCACGCCACACGGAGTCGTGGGCGAGTGCGCCGGTCAGCTCCTCAATTGTGAGGATCATCACATCGCAGTAGGTCATGGTTCTCGCGGAGTGACTCGTCTGAGCGGGCTCCCGTAGGAAATGCGACCCGTGCGCCTCGCACGCGCGCACGTAATCGTCCAGCCCAAAGTTCTCGTTATTTCCGAGCATGCCGATCGCCTCGCCCTTGCGTGTCAGCTGCACCAAGCCACGGTTGATAAAGTACACCTGTGTAAGCGGCTCGCCCTCGAGGTAGATCTGCTGGCGGGGTGTGAAGACGATGGGCTTCATCTCGCCCACCAGGTGCAGCAGCGACTCATTCGACACGTCACGGAAGAAGGTGCAGCGCGTCGCAAGCCTGCGGTTGATGGAGAGCGCGAGCTGCGCCGCGAGATGGAGCGGAACGCCATCGAAGACGCTCTTTTGGAGCGCTTGCGTCCCATGTGAAGAGGTAAAGAGGTACTCGTAATACTCGATGATGCTGTTTCGCAGCGCGACGGGCACTTCTTTGACGATCAGATAACTGCGGATGCTGTCGAGCTGCGCGCCCGCGAGCTCCTTCTTGCTGTCCATTGATGCGACGGCGGAGGCTAACGACGAGATGACGAAGGCATTGAGCATCAGGCCGAAGAATAGCGTGAAGGTGGTCACCAGCACCTCGAGCTTGGTGACAGGATCCACCTCGCTTGGCACCATGGAGGTCGCCATCCCGGCACCCCAATAGAAAGCATGCACATACTTGAGGCCAAAGTCTGGCGCGTTCTTGAGCCAGACGGCAGGGCCCCACTTACTCTCGCCCGTGAACCATTTCGAATCGAGCGCCTCGTTTTCCAACTCGAGGTCGGCGATCATCCACCAGAGGCAGCCGAACCAGTGGCAGATGAAGAGGGAGACGAGCACAAGCGTGATGATGCGCATGAGGCCCGCGTTGAACTTGAACACCTGCTCGACGTTCTCGAACGACTTGGAGAGCTTGGTCAGGCGCGTGAGCTTAGCCAGCTTGAGCAGACGCAGCAGGCGCAGCAGGCGGTTGAGCCGCGCGAACGCCTCGGCGTCCGATGCTTCGGCGTCGTTCGCGTCGCGCCCATACGGGTACTCAGGATCGACTGCGATGAGCACCAAGTTGAGCGGGACGGAGCCGATGACGTCCTGAAAGAACGAACCTCTGAAATAGCGCATGAAAACCTGCCAGTCGTCGTAAAAGAAGTGGCCCTCTCTCACGTAGCCGGTGCGGAAGTTGATCGCGATGTCGCCGATGAACCATAGGTCGACGACCGTGTTGAACCACCACCACGCAATGAAGGGGCCGCACTCGCCTTTCTTCATGCGCGAGTCGCCGTAGCCGCACATCTCCTGCACCATGTCGTCCTCGAAGGCGATCTCAAGAGGCACCGCGATCCCGCAGTAGATGATCAGGAATGCGAGGCCTACATTCCAGATCGAGAGGAAGCTCGATTCGGGATGGTGCACGGCCCCACAGCACGAACGGCACACGCGCGCCCACCTGGACTTTTTTAGAGAGCCGTCTGCGGCGAGCGCGGCGGGGGGTGCCTCATCCAAATCCGAATAATTGGGCACACTCATGGACTCTGAGCTGGCCTCGAGAGCAGTGCGCACCGCCTTGATCATCGAGTGCAACCGGTCGTCCGTCTCGAGCACGACCGAGATCGGATCAGGTGCAGCCCGAGATTGCACCGAGATCGGATCAGGTGCAGCTCTGTTGGACGTGTCGGCATCTGTTGGATGCTGATGTTGATGATGTGCACTCGGAGATGAAGCGCTCTCGGAGGTGCTGCTGCGGACGCCAGCCGACAAGCGTGCGGAAGTGTCACATTTGGTGTCACCCTCGCTGCTGCCGAGTGCATTGTGGTGCGCATCTAAGCGTGAATGTAGCCTTTCTTCGAGCTGCGCCAGCTGCGAGACGATAAAGTCCTGCCAGGCGGCTGGTGGCACATCCGATGGGCTGGCCCTGGAGGCATCGCTCGCCTTCCCAACCGGCGGCAGCGTTGGAGAAGAACAAGAGACCGACAGCCTCCTGATGCCACCCAACACTGGAGACACCGGAGACACCGGCACCGGAGACGAGTTCGAGGGGTCAAAAGCGGCTCTCTTGAAGTGCATGTGACTTTCAACTCGTTTTTGAAGAGTTTTGTTTTTAGCGACGCACGGCCAAACAAAAATATGATCATTAGCAACGTAAATGCATGCTCGGCCGGGTCGGTTGCCCTCGCCTTCATTCACAGCCACAGACCACAACCACTCTGTCGGATGATTTTAACATGAAAGCGCCGGTGTCCTTCAACCCTGCTGCTGCTCCTCACCGTGTGCATCCCAACGCAACTTCGTGGCGCCATACGTGCGCAACGGTTCGCCGCATTCGACGGCGTGTGAATCTCCGCCGAGCATCACCACCGTGGGTTGAAATGCTGACAGCGCCAGGCAGCTCCTCCGCACAAGCAGCTCTCGTGCGTGCAGCTGCGCAGCTCGAGCGTGACCTTGCAGACCGCAACGTGCTTTGCAGCAAAATCGTGGGCGAAGCGTGCGTGGTCACGACCGTCAACACCACCGGTGTTCTAACCATCTGTCTGCCACCATCTGCGCGTGTGAGAGCATCTAGGATGTGCGAGCCCTGGGGTGAAGCTTTCCAGCAGCATGGTGGGGCCATCGGCAACTTCACGATGACGGCGTGCGTCTCATTTGACACATTCAAGATCAGCAGATGGTGGAAAGCCATGCGTGCGGCAACGCCCTTCCTAACGTCGACAGCGGACCCGCGCCTCGCCGCGCTGCTTAAGGCCAAGCACTTTGCGTCTCGCTTTCAAAAGACTCAACGCGATCCTGCAAGCGTGGCTGCACGCGTCGCTAACTTTGGGCGGCTCCTCAACCTCAGTCTACATCGCTCGCACGACGCCGCGGCATCTCTCGTGAACGGAGCGGCAGGAGCAGCCACCACCGCAGCAACAAGAGCAGTCGCTGCCGCAAGCGATGCTGGACCCTGGCAGCCGCGCATGTTCGAGCGTTGCGCAGTCGTCGGCTCGGGGCACGACATACGCTGCAGCCCGGTCCAGCATGGTCATGACATTGACAGTGCCGATGCCGTGTTCCGCTCGAACGCTGCCCAACCGAGCAGGCCGAGCCATCCTAACGTGTTCTATGCGCACGACGACCGAAACGTGCCGAGGTATGTGCGGCTCTTCATGAGGCTGAATCGCATCGAGTCGGCACGTGCGGGCACGCGCACAAGCTTCCGCACCAACTGCCTCTTGGGCGCACGTGCAGTCTCAACAGAGGAGGTGTGCGTCATCCCTCGCGATTGGTGGAGCCACGGGTGGGATCGCGAGATGAAGGACAACAATCGACACCCGTGCTGTGACGTACGAAGGCATCCCCGAACCCGATCTGCAACCGCTCGAGCGCCGCTGCACGCAACCATGCTCCCGTGCGTCCCCTTGCATGTGCCGATGTGTGCGACTGCCCTCGCTGAGAAGGGGCCCGCCCGCCACACGTGTGCGTGCATGCAGTACCGCAGGTTGGCGTCGTCGTACAGGACCAGCCAGCTGCTCAACCAGACCCTTTCGGCGCCCTACCCATTCTCCTTCTTCGTCGGGGTCGAGAGCGGCGAGCCAGCGCTCGACGGCATGCTGCGCTCAAGTGGCGGCAACACGATGCACGCCGCCATCTCCCTCTGCCAGCATGTCGATTTGTACGGCAGTGGCCTGCACAGCGATGGCGCATCCGGCGACAAGACATACCTCCACTTTTATGACGAATCCCCAGCGCTCTGCCTGCAGCCTGCGTGGGACCACAGCCTGGCTAAGGATCGGTACAAGGACCACAAGCGGGTGCGCAGCGCCTTTTCGATGTGGCTCAAGGACCGGATACGTACCGAGATGCTGCTGCATGTGCTGCACGCGCTCGGGGTGGTGCACTGGGTACAGTGATACATAGACGAGCGAGTCCCGTACTTCTACGGCTACATGAATTTTCGACGTCAATTCCGTTCGTTCTCGCGGTCGCGCAAGAAGACGAGATCACTCCCGATCCCTGTCGCCCCGATATCAAATCGTGTGGGGCACGCACATTATTTATTCATCCCGCCCCCGCCGCCATGTATTCAATCCCTTAGCGAGCTGCACGTCCGAAAATTAATGGTACATACGCACGGCGCGGAATGCTGCCGGAGCGCGCGGAGGTTGTGCCGTGCGCGTGTTCGGCGTTGTGTTTTGAGGCATGTGCGCGCCATTCAATTCCCAAACAGGTGTAGGGGTGGGGCCTTATAAACATGAAAAATAGTAGACCACTCCCCCTTGGGTCAAGCCGCGTGTTCGGCGTTTGTGTTTACGCGACGAAGTGTTATCGTGAATTCGTGATCACATTCGTAGATCATGTTCGTTTGCGCCACGTTCCCATTGCGGGACCTCCAGTTCGCCAAAGCAGCACCGAGCAGCGTGGCGCAGCCGATTAATCTCCGAGGAAGGTCCCTTTAAGTGAGTCCGACGCTCTGGAATTTGTTCACTTACTACCTGGCGGCTACGTCAAGGAACGATGAGCAAACGCGTGTTGTCGAAGTCAACGACGAGTCGGCCCCTTTTGTTGGGACCACCCGTCGCAGGCGCGAAAGGCTGCTGCCCGCCACGAACACCGCTCCGCAGCACGTCGAGCCCTAGCAAAGCCGCCGGCGTGCCCGTCCACCCAACTTTGGCCATCATCGAGCAGTTCCCAGAGTAGACCGTAGCAGCGTCGTGCGACACGCCACTGTCAGCTCTGAGTGCGTCTCCTAGTTCGAGGCGCTCGCAGAGCATCGCGCGCATACGTGTGGGCTGGCCGTCGATGCCCGTGCTAATCACGTCATCGTTCGGGTCCGCGGTGCCTTGCATCCGGGCGTTGGCGGCGAGCTCGGGAGTCACCATGGTCACTGGCGATCCGGTGTCGACCAGTGCTTCGAGTCGTCCAGAGGGTCCCCCTCCAAAGTCAGCGAGGATGAAGGGCAACTCACCTGCAGCGACGCGCTTGAAGCGAAAAGGGAGTGTAATAGCGTTCCCTTGGTGTGCCATCGAGCTCGCCCGTGCATAGAGCCGCATCTCAGACTGCTCCCAGTCCAACTCGAGCGCACCAAAGCGCCGCAGGATGTCGAGCCCCAAGATGCCGTCTACGCCGGGTGGGAAGATGGTCTGAGGAGGCGCCATCGGGCAAGGCAGCGACACCGTAGGATATCGGCGGGTGCGCAGCGTCGCTGTGCCTGCAGCAGTAGCTATGAGTGACACAGCTGCGCCAGTGTCGACAAGCAGCCGCAGTGCTGCACCGTTGGGCGCGTCAAAGGTCGCATATGCACCGCCCTGATTGTAGATGATGTCCAACGTAATGACCTCTTCGCGTTTGCCGCTTTGCGATCGCTCGCTGATATCTAGTGCAGCACACAAGCGTACCAACTCCTCCTTTTCGACGATGCCAGCTGTGCTCACTCCCGCAGCCGCGAGCCGCTGTTTAAGATCAGCGATCCGAACGCGAGCACCGCTGAGCACGGGCTGAGAGCTAAGGCGCGCAACATGGCTTGATGCGTGAGCCCCCGTGATGCTAGCTCTGACTCGGGAAGCGAGCGAAAGCGAGTGAAGTGGGACGACGAAGGAGAGCAGCGCAGAGATTTGAACGGCGCGCATGGCTCGGCTCTGCTCTCGGTGCCTTTTCAGCACATGCGCGCGTTCTGCGGAATTCACCAACTTAGTTTCAGAGAACTCAACTAAGTTCGATTCATGCCGACGTAGGCGACTATCGAGCGCCCTCATTTCTCGCTCGTCGCCTCGATTTTCACACCAATGCGCTTCTTCGGCCTCGAGCTGTCCACGGGCGATGCTGTGACGCTGCGAGCACTGCGCCTCACGACTGCGACGCTTTTACCCAGCCCGAGCGTACCCGACGGAAACGCGCATGCCCACTTGTACGTGGGCGATCAGCTCGTCTGCCGACTCACTTTGCGGGACCGGCCAAACGCTGCCCTATCTGTGAACGGCGAGGCTCTGCAGCTGCGATGCACAGGCACGCCCGGTTGCACCGTCCATATTTGCGGCTACAGCACGGCGATCGGCCAAGCAGGGGCAGCGCCGGCTGGCGGCGCCGCGCATGCTATGGGTCAGAGCATCCCTCCGCCACCCATCCCAATGCCTTGTGCTTCGAAGCCGGGCACGACAAGCCTGAAATTTGCCGCCGAGCTCGCCATGCACCTCGTGGCCGCGCGGCGCGCAGTCCTCTGCGATGCCGACTCGCGTTCCGCCTGCGCGGCCATCCGCGTCTTCTCCACGGCGGTCATGAGTCGCGAGGATGATGGCGGCGACAGCGAGGTCCGCTGCGATGCGCGTGCTTCATTCGAGCGTGACGCTGTCGCACGGTGCGACGAGGCCGTTGCGGTACTGACAGAGCAGAATGTGCGGCGCATCTCGCCCACCTTCCAGCTCCACGCACTCGACCTCATCGACCGCACCTTCTTCCAACTCATCTTCCTCTGCCTCGTTGATGGCGATCCGTGCCTCTCGCTCCGCACGACGCTCGCCGCATACGAGGACGCTCACGAGGACGCTCACGAGGACGCTCACGAGGACGCTCACGAGGACGCTCACGAGGACGCTCACGAGGACGCTCTGCAGCTCTTGCGTGAGCCTGCGCTCTTCTTCCTTCGTAGCCACGCACCAGAGTGGACCTTCGCGCAGCACGCCCGTTGGTCAGCGATGGCCGAGACTGCGCGCCCACTACAGCGCCTCACATTCGCTCAGCACGACGCTCAGCCTGCATCGCAGAGGACTGCAGCGGTGCGGTCGGCAAAGCGCCCACTACAGCGCGAGCTGCCACTGGAAGCAACGACGGCAAGCAGCGCGGCCGCTGCACCCACGGTCAACTCGGCTTCCTGGCTCGGGCAGGTAGTGACCGCCCACTACAGCGCGCTCTTCGACGCGGTGCGCGCCGGCGCGAGCGCTCGATACGGCGCGAGTGCTCGAGACGGCGCGGGTGCTCGAGACGGCGCGGGTGCTCGAGACGGCGCGAGCGGGTCGCAGGTGTTCGCCGTGCGTGAAGGCGTCCCGCAGTTGCTCGCGCTTTGGGTGGCCCGGCAGCTCGAGGCCGTGGCATTGCTGCACGCCGACAGCCTCAGTGCAGAGCTCCGGCAGGGCTTCGATACGACGCTGGCTCCATCCGCAAGCTCCATGCGAGACGAGGACCCGCCGGCCCCGCGGCTCGTGATGGACTGGCGTCGTGCAGACCGCTCGTGGCCCTGCTGGCTGTTTGCGTTCGCCGTGCCATCCATGGACGCGCTTGATCTCCTCGCCGCACACGGGCCGTATGTTGAGATGGGCGCGGGCACGGGCTACTGGGCGTCCCTCCTACACGAGCGCGGCGTGAGCGTGAGCGCGTTTGATGCGCGTCCGCCGAGCCGCGGCGATTCGGCGAGGCGTCTCGTCGACAGCGACGAGGAGGCGCGCAATGAGTACCACGCTGGTGTGCCGACCTATGTACCCATCAGCAAGGGTGGGCCTGAGCAGCTAGCGAGGCGCGAGTGGCTTGAGCACACGCTGCTCATGTGCTATCCACCGCCGCGCGACCGGATGGCATTGGACTCGCTGCGAGCCTTTTGTGGAAACCGCTTCGCGCACGTGGGCGAGTGGCTTGGCGACACCGGCAACGCCGCATTCGAGCGCGAACTCTTTCAAAACTGGCGCTTAGAACGGCGCTTGGCGCTCCCATGCTGGGGCGACACCACCGAGGACCTCACGCTCTGGCGCCGTCGTGAGCAGCTCACCGGCCAGCGGGCCGTGAGAGCGGCGAGCGGAGCTCGGCGTATGCATCCCTTCGCCCACCCGCTCCTCAAGTGCTGTGGGCCGTGCGGTCAGCACGGGCTGCAGGGCCTCGATGTGCGCACCGATTGCGATCGGCCTCCGACTGGCGAGCCTCCGGTGTTGCTGCGTCGATGCCGATACTGCCGTCTGGCCACGTACTGCAGTGCGAGCTGTGCGGCTGCGGATGCAGACGCACACGAGCAGCTGCACGTGATCAAGATGATCGTGATGCAGAGACCTCTCGACTTCGAAGGCCGAGACTATTTTGACCTACGCAAACCGTTCGTAGACTGAGCGGAACGGCGACAGTAGTGAGGGCCGCGAGGCGCGAGCCGCGAGGCGCGAGGCGCGAGGCTGACACGCACAGTACGAGCGGACAAGATCAAGAATTTGTCAGAGCCGCCATGCTAAAAATCTACGAAAGCGAGCACAGTGATCAGTGTACACGTCACCCAAACGTAAGTCGTAACTCTAGGGCACTTTCAATCGAATACCCACCACGCTTTCCGTCGCGTATACCCTCGCCGCCCCGACGGAGCACGGACGTCTGACGTTGTGCGGTGGAACGTATTCAAGATTCAACACCTCTTTCGAACATCCTGTTGTATCATGTCTTGCAAGACCCTCGTCGTGTGTATTCCTCTAGCTGGTCTCTTTGAGCGTGCAATCTTGACTGCCATGCTTGCAGCCAGGCTATGCTGGTTGGGAGGCAAACCGTTACGAGCTCTGGCGAAATACATCATGGGTCCACTATGCATGTTGCCACTGGTGATGAAGCTCACTTGAGAGCGATTCAGAAATGTGGATTCTATCCTTGTCAGCTCTCGTGCAGGTGGCGTGCAGTAAGCACAGCTGAGATTCCGTGGTGCACGAGGTGAGAGCGTCGCGATCGCGTGCGCGCGCATGAAGTTGGCCACATGAGAAGCTTGGTACGATGTCATTTGAGGAAGCAATGCGCTCAAACACTCGCCAAACGAGCATAGGCCATGGTCCACATTGGCAGTGGCAACCCGAAACGGTAAGACGAGTCGGTTGGCGAGCTCGGCTGTGCTCACAAATGTGTAGCGACGCGCCAAGTTCCGCGCATCTCGCAGCTGCGCAGCGCCCTCCTGTTTGACACTGCTGCTGTTTGAAATGTTCGCCGCGAGAGCAATGAACATGTAGTAAGTCTGCTCAATGGCCAGGAATGTACGGCACGCGACGCCGTCAGGAAAGCCGCTCACAAAAGGCTCGCGTCCCGTCTCGTTCGGTCGCAGAGCTGCGCCGAATGCGTCTCTCTCCCACATCTGGACAGGCGTGGTGTTGCGCGCGAGCAGGAACGTGTGAAACATCCTGAGGAGTGGTCGCTCCCACATCCAGTTGTACGATTCCATCAACCAGCCGATGCGCGGCCGGTCGCAGCCCAAAAGTAACACGTTGGTTCGGCGGGCGCATTGCCACATGCCGAAGCGACTCCATACACGCTTGTTTGCTTGAAGGCCGTCTGGCCTGTACACTGGCGGGTTGTACCTGGGGTTATGTAGGATTGTGCGACCCTTAGCTATGTAATGAGCGACTAGCTCAGCGAGGCGCACACAACGAATGAGCAACGTCTCAGAGTCGGTCACAAAGCACCAGTCGGCCTTGCTCGCGAGGCATCCGTACAGCTTCTTGGTACTCTGTAGCACATGCTTGAACGAGTCTATCTTCCTCAGAGGCAGAGCACCTGGCCATGGAGGACGTTCTTCCGGATTCGAAGGTTTGCCAATGAGCCGTAGAAGACGAGCGTGGCTGATATGCTCACCAGCGGCGCGTAAGCTCTCCCACACGTCCAGCACGCGGATGGACAGCATAGTTTCCAGACGCTTCAATGCCTTTCTGAACAGAACAGTCTCCGCAAAGTCGGACGTAACGATGGTGAAGTTGACGCGAGACGCATCGATGCAGTACCTGTACCAAGAAGCGAGCTGGTCGTGCAAGAAGAGCAGATGACCTTCGAACGATGGGATGACGACTTCCACAAGCATGTCAACAAGGGCTGAAGAGCTTTGAGCCCCACACAACCTCCTGATTTCGCAAATCAAAAAAAGCATGCAACTCTGCAGTGCATGCAAACTCACATTACACCTTGCGTGATGCCAATATGTTACGTGCAAGAACACTTTTTGAAACATCTGACGGCGCTCGGCCTTGATTGGTATTTCAATTCAAGTTCCCTCCCATTTTTGGGCACGACCTCTCAAGCTACACACAGAAACATGCGCTTGCTTCTCATTGCGATCTCTGCGATCGCGTCCGTCGCTGTAGATGAAGGCGGCCTTCACCTGACAACCTCTGCGATCGCGTCCGTCGCTATAGATGAAGGCGAGATCGTGACCCATCAGGAAGCAAGGCCGGATGGCTCGACGCCCGATTGGAAGCCGGTAGAATTCTCAGAGGAGAGCGTGCTGGTGCTGTCCGCCGCCAACTTTACGATGGCCCGCGGGCACTTCCCCGTCATGCTCGTGCAGTTTTACGCGCCGTGGTGCAGCCACAGCCGTGCACTCGCGCCCGAGTTCGCTGCCGCTGCCGACGAGCTGCAGGCGCGCGGGCTCGAGGTCCGCCTCGCCAAGGTGGATGCTGTCGCGGAGGAGGCTCTCGCAGATCTGTTCCACGTCGCGGGCTACCCGACGCTCCTGTGGTTCACATCTTTAGCGGACGAGCACCCACGCGAGTACCTGACACACGGCAACCACAAGGCCGGCGAGATCGTCGAGTGGGTAGTGCGGCGGCTCGGTCCTCCGGTAGTCGAGGTGAGCGACGCCGCTGCGGCACGGACATGGGTGACAGGACAACTGCGTGATCCGATGATGGGCATCGTGCTACAGCTGCCGGCCTCGAGTGCGAGCGCACTGCGGCCTGCGCTCGATCGCGCCGCCGCTCCCTATGTGGACCGCGCTCGCGTGGCATACACCACCGACGCGCAGGCCTTCGCAGCGGCGGTCGAAGTGGCCAACAAACACGGCGCCGCGTCGACCACCGGCGCCTCGGGCAATGCTATGAAGCTGGACAAGAACTACCTGCAGCAGATCATGCGTGCCGCAATGAGTGGGAAAGATGCCCCGGTCGAGCAGGTGGCGGCCTTGGTCCTCAAGCCACACGACGAGCGCGTCGTGCGTGCATCGCTCGCCAACTCCGAAGGCGCTCACGAGGGTGCGTCTACGGAGGGCTTCGAGGACGGGCTGAAGACGCTCGTTGTGACGCACGCTCTGCCGCAGATCGTGCCCTTCACCGAAGCGTACGAGGCTGCTCTGGTCGCGGGCCCGGCGCACGTGCAGCTGCTCGCGTTCGGAACGCCTGCACAGCTCGCTGCCGAGGAGTTGCCCCTGCGCGCCCTCTCACGTCGGCATGTGGGGAAGTGCCTCGTCGTCTTCGTCGACGTGCATGAAGATGCATCCGATGGCTTGCTGGAGCTGTTTCGCGTGGACGAGGCGCAGGTCGCCGCGGCGGACGGGCTGACCTTTTTCGGCATCGACCTGGGGCACGATTTCGAGGCCGAGGTGCGCTACGCGCCGCCCGAGGATCGCCCGCCACCGACGCCCGGGACGCCCGGTGCAGCGCTCGAAAAGTACCTCGACGGTTTCGTCAACGCGATGCTCGAGGGCAAGGCGGCGCCGGTGCGCCAGAGTGAGCCGCTGCCGGAAGTCAATGACGGCCCAGTCGCCCTCGTGGTCGGTGACACCTTCGACACGCTCGTCAACGTGAGTGGTCTCGACGTGCTGCTCCAGATCTTCGCGCCATGGTGCGGCCACTGCAAGAAGCTCGAGCCCGAGTACCTGCAGCTCGGTGTGAGGTTCGCCGAGATCAAGAGCGTCGTGATCGCCAAGATGGACGGCACCAAGAACGAGGTGCCCGGGCTCGAATACGACGGCTTTCCGACGCTCTATCTCTTCACCGCAAGCAACCGCCAAATACCCGTCGGGATCGACGTCGAGCTGAGTGTCGAGGGGCTCACCGAGTTCTTGCAGGCGCACGCCGAGGTCAAGATCGACGCTGGGCGTCTGCGCGGTAAGGACGAGCTGTGACCGTCTCACGGTCGCACAGTGCGCGCCCCGTAAGCCGCGGCGTGCGGGCGGCATGAGTGGCCGGGCGGGAGATCGGGTGGGCGTAGAGAGCTGGCGCGAAAAGACTCGCAGATTGACTACTTTCCTAAAGCCCCTACACTACCTACGGCTCATCAGTTCGCGGTGGGTTCTTCTTCATCTTCTTCGCTTCGAGTGCGGCTGCCGCGTCTATTGCTGCTGCGACTGCCGCTTGCATGTCGATCGGCTGCGTCTCATTCTCCGCACGGCGCTGGAGCGCATCTAGCCGTTTCATGGAATACTCAAGCATCATTTCGGGCGTGGTGTCGTCGTCGTCGTCGATGTTCTTCTTGTTCTTCAAGAGTCCAAGGGCTGCGTAGCGCGCCAGTGCATCATCATACTCGTCCTCCTCACCGTCGTACGCACCCTCTCCCCAAAGCTGCGCGACGACTTTCGTATCACGCCAGCAAGCCAGATCATGTAGCGATGTTGATGACGCGCGCGCATGAAAGGGCAATGCGTGCCAATCCAGAGCCGCCGCCAGAAACAGTGGGAGCATCAGCATATGAAGAGAGGGAGCAACGCGTGAAGACGTGCAGTGAAGACGTTCTCTTCCCGCGCGTCGCAGTGAGCGCCTCGTAGGAACTAGAAAGCACTAATGGGTGTTCCGGCACGTGTGATCCGAAGATCACTCAGTTCAAAATCAGGTGGTGGGGGTAGTGTGTGAATCCACAGAATGCAGAAAGAATTCCTCCCTCCATGTCCATCGATACCATTTTGGGTCCGATTAAGAAGATCGCGCCTATAGATGATTCTCAAACTCAATGTATGCAATAGGGAAGGCGGAACCGGAAGCAGTCACCCTCTCTCTCCGATTCTCAGTCTACTGAACCGTTGCACCGCGAGCAGCGTACATAGCCGCTAGGGAGTCATTCGTAGCAAGTGAAGCTGCTAGGGAGGCGTCGGCGCCCGCCGCGTCCGCGGCCTTCGGCAGATGCTCCTGCTGTTCAGCATGTACCTGGTCGCCGACGTCCGGCGGCACAAGGAGCGAAACGTTGAAGCGCCGAAGGCCACGCTCGCGTCCCTCCGCTTGCGTCACGAAAAGGAAGAACCCTTCAAGGGCGCCGGCTAAGCTCAGGGCGGTGTGCGGCGTGCCATGGCGCGCCGGCAGCAGCACTGCGCTCGTTGGCGCCTCAAACCGGCCGGAGCTCGGCTGCATTAAAGTCGCGAGGATGCACCCCGATGGCGAGCGCAGCGTCACCGAGCCGCCCTCGACGAGCGTGAACACATCGAGCGACGCGTGGTACGCAATGGCCGCTACGCGCCGCCGCCACGCGGGCATGGACTGCGCAATCATCCGAATCTCGGCGTTGCTCTGCGCGTCGCGGTGCACACCACCGATGCCCTCGGTCCCGACGCTCGAGACCCAGGTTGTGACAGGCGCACCGCGGACATCGAAGACGTGCACGCGACTGTTGTTGCTGTCGGAGACGTACACACGCCGCCGCGCCGTATCCAACGCTATGCCGCTGGGCTGGCGGATCGCAGAACTGCAGCCAGTGCACGTGGCACGGCAGCGTTCGGTTACGTATTTCTCACGGCAGTCCCCGATTCGGGTCGCGCACCAATCGGCACTCATCATGTTGCCGCAAGCCTCCCTCGCCTGCTGCATGCTCGGCAGCGCTGCTGGCAAGGTCGAACTTGCAGTGCGACCAACAAGAATTGCGCCCCCGGTCGGTGGCGAAGCCAAACTGCTGCTCGAGCCGGACGCTGCACCCCAACCGCGCAGGTAGATTCCCTCGGAGTAGGAGAAGACCCCCACGGATGGGTGCTCGCCGCCAAAGCACACGAATACCTCGCCAAGCTGCCGGGACGCGGCGACGGCAGTGGGAGCGTGCTGCTCGGCATGAGCGTGCCGGAGCTGCAGCGAGACGCGCACGCGGCCAGTCGTCGGATGCAGCTGCCAAACTGCCCCGTGGCCGATGTCTGTAAGCCACACGAAGCCATCCTCATCGAGGCTGATGCCGCTCGGCTGCCGCAGGAGGCCGCGCGCTAGCTCGCCCATCAGCTCGCCCTCCGCCGACAGCCGTAGGAGTGCAGCGGGGCGCTCGCCATCGGCCACGCGCGTCGCAAAGACCTCGATTGGCCAACTGTCTGTCACAGCCACCGCGCCAAAGAGCGTACCAGCGGAGACTGCTGAGCCCGCCGCGGCGGAGCTCGCTGCGTCCGCGGCCCTCGCCATCGCGGACCCCGCCATCGCCGCGTGCGCGTTCCGCGCAAACACCTCGTCGGTATCGAGTTTCATGACCTGATCTTCGATCTTCAGGGTTGGCGTGGCCACAAGATACTGGTTGCACATCTCCGAGAAGCGCTCGTCCAGCCCGGTCAGCGTCGGTGCCGACACTCCGCGCGAGTCGTACCTGCAGTGTAGCTGCAGAGCGCTGCCCCGAGAAAAGGCTCGAGGAGCCTCGAGCAGCTGGATGAGCTGCGGCTCCTGCGCGCTTCGGTTGCCAAGGGCTGGCAGTGGCGCCCCAGTGGTTAACCCATCATACACGTCACTCCAAATTTCACGAGCGAGGCGGTGTGCATGGTTGCGAAAGCCGAAGACCGCACCGCTTCGCCACACGCGATGCGTGAGGCACATGTCCATCTCCACGCCCGGAGGGATGGCTGGCATGAGGCTCATGAGGTGGACTTGCAGCGGCTGGCGCGCCGGCATCCGCGAAAACTGGAGCGAGACACCAGTATCGTCGCTCACCGGGTGTCGTGACATTTGCTGATAATGGATCTGCAGGGCGACCCAGCCGATTGCTCCACCTTCGCGTGGGCCGACAGAGTAGCCATCGGCTCCAAAGTCGAGAGGCGCAGCCAAGGTGCTCGGGTCGGGCCGCGAAGATGGCGAGCCACGCGCCCAGCCGTAGAGGAATCGGTGTGAGCACATTTGGGACGCGGAAGAGTACGCCTCGGGAGCGTCGCCGGGGCCGCCAAATAAGAGCATGTGGTGCACGCCGGAGCCGTTTTGCACAAGTGGCGTCAGCCGGCGGAGGGAGCGTGCCATGGCTGGCACAGCAATCGGCCCGAAGCATTTCAGGTGCACTCCATGGCTGATGGAAGTGTTCCGGGCGCTGACCACGAGTGGCGCCAAGATGTCCGCCGGGTCTTCAGCCATGAATGAAAGACTGAGTGCGAATTTTCATGAGGTTTGCGCCGGGCGGCATGCCCGGAGGCGAAAAAGCATCGAGAATTTCGTTCACGACTTCGAGAGTGTGAACTTGCGGTAAACTACTCGGCCGCGAACCTCCTGGATCTATGGTAGGGGTAGGGCACGCAGGATCAGGTGTTGAGGAGTGGCGAGGGCCTCCAGTTTGGTTGCGTGGAAGAGTGAGAAATTCTGAATCTTCCTTTGACGACATGCCAACATGCGCACTCATCCTCAGGCCCACCGGGTGAGCGCGTAAGCGTGAAGACTAAGACTCTCCTCCTATGGCTTGGTGTGGTCGTTGATTTGCTCCGGTGCATGCGGCATCTAAGCTTTTCCGTTCGCGGCGCGAACCGTTACCAAAAAGCTCAAAAACACGCATGTCTGTCTTTTCCGCCGTTCTCGAACCCACCGCCGCCGACCGTGCGGCGGCGCGCATGAAGATCAAGGATCGGCACGCCTCGAACAGGCAGATCGTTCAGCGAGCCGCCGACGAGCATGCAGCGAAGCGACGTGCCTGGCGCAAATTATCGGAAGCGGCCACGACGGTGCAATCAATATGGCGCGGCCACAAGCTTCGCTCATTTTTGTATCACGAAGGCGACTTTGACTTGCAGGCGATTGACTCGGCTGAGCTGCTGACCACAGCAGCAGGGAGTAATCCTGCAAACTCTGCCAAGCATATGGAGCGCCAGAAGCTGTGGCAAATGTATGGCTTGCCTGATCGCGATGTGCAGCACGATGAGGCCACTCGAGCGACCAAGGCCCACGCCTATGTCCCAGAGGCCACGCCGACCAAGAAGAGTCGACACCGACGACCAAAATCACACCCTCGAGTACGAGCGGCTCGCGACCCTTGGAACGAGGACGAGGTCCATATAAGGCAGACAGCACAGCAACTCAGGGAGAATCATCGACCACCTGAGCGGCGTGAGGCAGCGCAGCACGCGTCCGATCGCCTTGCTTCCGACGAGCGGCTCCACGAGCGGCAGGCTCGCAACATGGGCGACGTACCGACAGCTCCTGCAGCCATGACCGACCACCTGTTCGGCGGCAAGCTCTCGGCACGTGATGTAGCGCTTGTTGGCCCGGTATCACTGGAGACGAGATCCCATGGATCCGATAATGGATCCGATGCTCCTTCGCGGCGGCTGCAGTACCTCGTGCTGCGAGTGGAGCCCGTGGAGCTTTTGGAGCCGGACACTCCTCCCCACCATCCTCGCTCTGTGGGCGGCGGCGCCGCCTTGGGCGTGGGTCCACAGCCTGAGTTGCCCAGCATGCATTCTTTCAAGCTCCTCGAGATCAAAGATTGGCCTCCAACGGCCGACGAGATTCGCCGATACGGTGTGTGCAGCTTGCGGCAAGGGCAGGGCACCGCAGGGATGGCTGAAGCCGGTTCATCAGCCACGGCTCCGAGTGCAGCGAAGAGGTCTCAGTGTGAGCGGCCGCGCTCCGCCGCCACCGCCTCGTCAGCCTCGGCATGCAATTGCTCACCACAGCGCGTCGCCACCGCCGCGTCAGCCTCGACGTCGCGTGACGCTCAGCGCAGCGCGTGGCCAGCGCGCTCGGCGAGCACGGCTGCACTCCCCGCGAGTAGCCCCGCGAGTGGCAGCAGCCGGGCTCTCACTCGAAGCAGTAGCAGTCGGCCGTCTGTCCTGCCCTCTGCGAGCCAGCTCGCCTTGCGCAGCTACGTCTCTGCCATCTCTCCCGCATCGAGCTCACAGGCCGACGGATGGCTTGTGGGGCCTGCGCCTGGTCTGCGAGTCTCCCGTGGACCGCCAGGACAGCCAGGGTGGCTTGAGGGCCCCGGTGGAGATCGAGGGACCGCTCACCCCGCCACCGACGTGCGCTCCTCGATGGGCTCCTCGATTGCGGGCGGCGGCTCGAGAGCGCCCCCCTGGAAGGGCGCCATCACAGGTGGCACGCAGTGCACGTTGCTCAAGACCATACGGCGCCAGCAGGACGGCCTCTTTTTCCAAACGCCCAGGCCTCAAACGACGCAGGAGTCGCGCAAGGTGGTGGCCGCGGCCTTGGCTGCCGCTGCGGCCACAAGCGCTCGCCCTATCTTCCACTCTCCCAATAAGACGACGTGTGCGTACTCGGGCAAACTTTCGTGTTGGAATATGGTGTAGACGCTGCAACGCGAATCAGGCTATGAAAGGAACGTTCATGCTTCGTGGCTAGTGCGCACGAAACCAGAGAAAAGCCCTCGTTAACGCCCTCTACATTTTTCGCGTACTCTCTCGTTACATGCATCTGCAAGTGCGTAATACGAAATATAACTTGACGCGCATTACACGCGTCCACCGATAGTGCCGGTGGCGCCCCGGTTAATATGTGCGTGTGCCGCGTGTGCGGTGTGGCCCCCGCGTGCCTCACGTCACTCTAATGCCTCACATCCTCATGCACGTGTGCGCATCATACCGCGCCTGACGCATGCCCTCTCTTGCCTCTCTGGGGCCTCTCTGTGCCTTGTGTGCCTCTCTGTCGAGCCTCTCTGTGCCTTTGTGTACCTTTCTGTTCCTCTCTGCCATGCCGGATCCCCATTTTAGAGAACGGGCTCGACGCCACCCTGCTCACTACATGTACGGGGTCGCGCGAGACCGCCTTGACGAATCCTTGACGTCCCAGATTCCCTTGCTGCTTCAGCTGCCTGGCAACGGTGGCGTGGTCGGTCAGTTGAAACAGAGGCCGTCTTCGATGCTACCATCCCTGGGGCCTGCATGGCACTTTTAGACCAGCTTCTTCAGGATTCCCTCCAGCTTCACATAGTCCCCTTGGTAACTCTGAGCTGGGTTGATCTGAAGGCGACTCACGAGAGCCGTCAGGTCTGCACCTCGCGCCGAGGGCTCACGAGGTTCAGGCGTCTGCCGTGGCGCGCTGTAGTAGGCGGTCTGCGCTGCAGGCGGCGGCGGCAGAGGTGTTGCGGTGGCAAAGTTGATGTAGTTACCGCTCACCAACCCAGAGAACTCTGGCGGCGGCGGTGGCGGCGTGTATGGCTGCTGTGAGGGCGCGGCCGGCGTCGGCGGCGGCGTGCCGTACACGTCGCTACGAGTCGTGCCCATCACCTGAGCCATGCTAGCCGACGATCGTTGTTTCGAGGGTGAGCGCTTGCGCATGGTGTGGAGGCCGTGCCCATCGGGAGGGGTCAACAGAGCGACGCGCGGCGCAGTGGGCGGCGGGTAGCCCGGCGGCGACGCGCCGGCGCGCGCCGAGTTGCCCCCCACCACGGAATAGATCTCACTCGAGTTGTGGTTGTCATTGATGCGAGGGGAGACGGGATACGGCCTCGCCGGCTGTACGGTGTTGCCGAATGGGGCTCTCGAGGCCCCGTAAGATGCGATCAACGGAGGCGGCAGTCCCGCCGGCTGCAGGTCGTTGCCGAATGGAGCGCTGAAACCACCGTAGGGCGTTGGCGATGCACTCACGGGGCGTCGCACTCCGTCTATCCGGTAGGAAAGTGGGGACGTGTCGGCGCCGTCACTGACGCCCATCACAGAGTAAATCTCTCTCGAGTTGTGAATGGCGGCCATGGTTGTGGCCCGGGGCGGTGAGCACGGCCGAAACTCTCCCGACGGGTTCTCCCGCCGCCCTGCGGGCTTTGGTGCAAAACCAGCAGCACTAGGGGTTTGAGCTGAGCCCACGTTGCCGCTCATCTCTACGCTTAGCTCGACAGCGTAGACAACGTCCCAAATTCCTTGCTTCTTGAGCTTGCTGAGCACGGCAGCCTGGTCGGTGAGGTCAAGGCCGAGGTTGTCGTCGATGCTCTCGATGGTCTGCGTGCCATCGAGGTGGGTCACTTGCACGCGCGAGTTGGCATTGTTGACAGCGTTGGCTGCCTGGGCGCCGCCGCTCGGGATGTGCCACGTGTTGCGCATCATCAGAGCAAAGTAGCGGTTGTCCTCCATCGTGGGCATGGAGGCCGAGAGGCCAGAGTAATCTGCCGGTGCCGAAGGGGGAAGGGGCGATGCGTTGGGGGGGTGAGCAGGCAACATGAGTACGTGCTCACTTGGCGAGCGATGCTGGTGAGCGACGATGTGCCGCGTCTTAGATCACAACGGCATTGAAGGGTCCGTGACGATTAACGGACACGCAAGGATGGTGTGCGACGTATACAGATAGTTGGCTCTGAGCGTTCCAGTATAGGAAAGCGGCCGCTGGGACGTCGGTGTGCAAGCCATGAGGTGGCAGGCAGGCAGTGCACGAGTTTGTCCAAGGGGCGGTACGTACAGTCCTCGAAGTCCTCGAGCGTGATGACGCCGTCCTTGCCGCGGTTTCCGAACGCGCGCATCATCGGGGCAATGTCGGCGCCCTTGTATTTCACTTCCATATCCTTTTGTCTGATCTTGCCATCGCCGCCCGTGTTCAGTCCCTTGAAGATCTGGTGCACGAGAACCTTGCGCTCGGCATTGAGCCCGCCGCGGATACCCTTGAGGAACTCGGTCTGGCCGATGGAGTTCGATGCGTCCGGGTCGAAGAGGCGGAAGGCCATGCCGATCTCTTGCGCGTTGAGCGAGCCAACGTCCTGCATGCTCATTGAGAACTCGGGCCACGAGAGAGATTGCCGGTCTCGGTGTCCATCCATGATGCCAAAGTTGCGCAAGAGTGCGCCCATCGTGAGCACCGGTCCGCAGCGCTTGCGGAAGGCCTCACGCACCTTCTCGACAAGCTCGTACTCGGGCAATACCATTTGTGGAGTGACGCCGGAGACAAGAGCTCGTGACCCTGATTCATAATTGTGGTGTTGCCCATCGATGGATTGGTGCAGTCAAAGTAGGAAATTCCCAGATGCATGCATTAGGAGGAACTTATAGAAATGGAAAGAGTATGCGAATACGTCGATCAGCGCTCTGAAAACCCGTACGTCGTCCGCACATATTTTCCCCACAAGTCCCAGGCAGAAGTGCAAGGCAGAAGAGGCACGCTCGCTTTCACGCGACAGAAGAGCGAGCGCAGGGACCAAGCTCGCGTTGTTGCCGAATGTCACCGCCGCCAACTGGGCTCCACGGACTCCCTCCTCTGCCGCCGCCAAGGGGCACGGCCATGGCCGCCGCTGGAGCGCCGCTCGGTGGCCGCTACCAGCTGGTGGCGGATAGCACAGGCAAAATCGACATCTTAGGATCGGGCGCCTTTGGCATCGTGTGCCGTGCGGTCGACCTCCAGCAAAACACGACCGTCGCCCTCAAGCTGATCTTCAAGACGCCTGGAGAGCCGCTCCAAGCGCGAGTAGGCGGCGAGCTGGTGCTGCAGCATATTCAGCCGCACGCCAACGTCGTTCGCCTCCTCGACTATTGCCCTTCTATGTCTTCGACGGAGCTGCCGATGACGCATCTTGCAGAGTCGCTCGTCACTCAGCAATCCATTCCAAACACAGTTTTCCGAACCTTTCGCAATGGGCGGTTCGTCGCGCCCATGGACGCAATCGAGATCGCGGTCCTCGTCTTCGAGTGCATCGAAGGCAAGGAGCTCTTCGACTGGCTCATGGAGGATGGGCCCGAGTGGTGGAGTGGGCGCGATTCGGTCAATAAACGGCCGGCCGAGTCCGACGTGCGCGGCGTCATGGCAGGGCTCGTCCGCGCGGTCGCCCACCTGCATAGCATGGGCGTGTGCCATCTCGACCTCAAGCTCGAGAATGTCAAGCTGGCCGCCGCTGCCGCGGGCGTACCGCCGTCTGAGCGAGCGCGCCTCCTCGACTTCGGATTTGCCGAAGCAGGCCCCAACATTGGACAGCTGCGCTGCGGACCGTGCGGCACAGAGACGTACATGGCGCCCGAGATGCACACCGCGCTGCCCTACGACGGGTGCAAAGCGGACGTGTTCGCGCTCGGCGTGTGCCTGTACACATTGGCCAACAAGAGCCCGCCGTGGACTCACACGCAGGTGAACGCTGATCCGCGCATGGGAGCCCACTTCGAGAGATTCGTCCACAACGCGCACTGCAACGTGTCAAACCACATGATGGGGAAGAGCCGATTCTCGTCCCAGCTCACGGATCTGCTCAATAGCATGCTAGCGCCCGAGTCGGCGCGCAGGCTGGCCACAGCCTCCGAGGTGCTCGCGCACCCGTGGTTTTCTGGGCCGCAGGGCGCGCAGACGCGCGCCCGGGCTGCCGCCGAGGGTGATCCAGCCCCAATGGAGGAGGAGCCAATTTACCGCGGCCGGTTGGGCGACGACGACGAGTCCGATGACGACGACAAGATGGAAGACGACAAGGAGGACCCTAATATTATTCGTTACAGACCGCTTCGTCAGTCAAAGGCGCTCCCATGAGTCATGTGTGAAGAACGTAGTCTTGCTACGTCATTAACAAAAGTACAACTGCAGGGTACAGGTTATATTTGGTATAATGAAATTCTATTTGCTTATTGGGTCCTATGGGTTTGGTTCTGAGACCGGTCCGGTCTCTGAGACTGGTGGCCCTCCACGGGATCGGTGGTCGTGCGTCTTTGCTCTTTCCGTTGGTACATTGGGCTAATGCTCGATGCTGTGTGGCAGCCGCTGTGCGCCGCACAGCATGCTGGGGTCCGTTACATTCTATTTTGGTAACATTGGTAAATATTAGGTGGCCGTCAGGGGTGTACTTGTATAGGGGTATGCTCTGGCGGGCGGCCACCAGACTGTCCGCAGTGTATGGGGGTGTGCCTTGAGGGCTTTTGGGGGGTGATCACCTGGTGATCACGGGTACAATGTATCCGGATAACAAACTAACAATTTTGCGCGCGCGCTTCTCTCGCCTCCTCTCGCTCGCATTTCGTGACCGAGGATGTCACCGCCGCCAACTGGGCTCTACGGACTCCCTCCTCTGCCGCCGCCAAGGGGCACGGCCATGGCCGCCGCTGGAGCGCCGCTCGGTGGCCGCTACCAGCTGGTGGCGGATAGCACAGGCAAAATCGACATCTTAGGATCGGGCGCCTTTGGCATCGTGTGCCGTGCGGTCGACCTCCAGCAAAACACGACCGTCGCCCTCAAGCTGATCTTCAAGACGCCTGGAGAGCCGCTCCAAGCGCGAGTAGGCGGCGAGCTGGTGCTGCAGCATATTCAGCCGCACGCCAACGTCGTTCGCCTCCTCGACTATTGCCCTTCTATGTCTTCGACGGAGCTGCCGATGACGCATCTTGCAGAGTCGCTCGTCACTCAGCAATCCATTCCAAACACAGTTTTCCGAACCTTTCGCAATGGGCGGTTCGTCGCGCCCATGGACGCAATCGAGATCGCGGTCCTCGTCTTCGAGTGCATCGAAGGCAAGGAGCTCTTCGACTGGCTCATGGAGGATGGGCCCGAGTGGTGGCATGGGCGCGATGCGGCCATGGATCGGCCAGCCGAGTCGGACGTGCGCGGCGTCATGGCAGGGCTCGTCCGCGCGGTCGCCCACCTGCATAGCATGGGCGTGTGCCATCTCGACCTCAAGCTCGAGAATGTCAAGCTGACCGCCGCGGCTGCGGTCGTACTGCCGTCTGAGCGAGCGCGCCTCCTCGACTTCGGATTTGCCGAAGCAGGCCCCAACATTAGACAGCTGCGCTGCGGGCGGCGCGGCACAGAGACGTACATGGCGCCCGAGATGCACACCGCGCTGTCCTACGACGGGTGCAAAGCGGATGTGTTCGCGCTCGGCGTGTGCCTGTACACATTGGCCAACAAGAGCCCGCCGTGGAAGCACACGCGGATGAACGTAGCTCCGGGTACTTTGGACGAGAATCGCGAGCAGATGGGAGCCCACTTCGAGAGATTCGTCCGCAACGCGCACTGCAACGTGTCAAACCACATGATGGGGAAGAGCCGATTCTCGTCCCAGCTCACGGATCTGCTCAATAGCATGCTAGCGCCCGAGCCGGCGCGCAGGCTGGCCACAGCCTCCGAGGTGCTCGCGCACCCGTGGTTTTCTGGGCCGCAGGGCGCGCAGACGCGCGCCCGGGCTGCCGCCGAGGGTGATCCAGCCCCAATGGAGGAGGAGCCTATTTACCGCGGCCGGTTAGGCGACGACGACGAGTCCGATGATGACGACAAGATGGAAGACGACAAGGAGGAGGCATTCGCACTGCCGCCTCTCCTGCCGCGCAGGCGCGCCGCCATGGGTGGGAGCGTGTGGGAGCGGCCACTAGAAGAAGAGCGTCCCGAGGAGCATGCCGCCTCGACGGGCAAGCGCCTCGTGCTGGGCGGTGGCGTCTGGGGCTTGCCATCGCCCAGGGAGAAGGTGATGGCGCCGGTGAGCGGGGGCGTCGAGTCCACCGCCCACGCCGCTGCCCACGCCACTGGGCACGCCGCCGCAGGGTCCAGGCCTGCGCCGTCGCAGCTCCACTGGGCGCTGCTGGCGGCGGCCGCGTTCGGGGCCCTCGTGGCTTTTAGCGTCCGCGCTAGGTGAGCGCGAGGCCGCCGCCTCCTGTGGGGAGCACGGCGCCGTGGTGAGCGCGAGGCCGCCGCCTCCTGTGGGGAGCACGGCGCCGTGGTGAGCACTTGCATGCAAGACGACCAGCCCACCGAAGCGCTGAGCGCGAGGCCACTGCGACACAAGACAAGCGGGGCGGCGGACGGTAGGGATCGTCAAGCGCAAGGGGGACGGTTGAGACAGCGCATACCTCACAGTGACGGGGTAGGCCAGCCCTTACTCACAGCGTGGGATCGCCCGGCACATGCGCACATCCGATCCCGCGATCCGTCGGATGGGGCCAGTTTGGGGACCATGGTTGCATCGCATGAGACGGCATGGAATGGGGGTGAGAGCTTGCGGGAGCTGGCTCGTGTGGGAGCTCAGCGGGGGCGCGGGTAACGGTAATCCCCTCGACCAATGCCGATCAAAAGCCAGGTGACCGCCGAATACACGCGCGCTTCTCGATCGCCGTTTAGCGTTACTTTTCATTCGAGGTACGAAGCAACGCCGAACGGGAGCCTAGAGCTTACAGCCTTGAGACGGGAGCGTGCAGGCTGCCGTCTGGGATCGGCGGGTCGTGCCTTAAGCCGGGAGGGGGTGACTTAAGCCGGTCGCGGTGACTTAAGGGGGGGTCTTTTCGACTTAAGCCGGCGCGCGACTTAAACCACCGAGATTGCGACATAAGTCGGGCTTCCATGGCGGCGGTGGCTTAAGTCGCCACGGTCGCGGCTTCGCCGGTCTGGCGACTTAAGCTAGAGCACGGCGCGACTTAAGCCGGCCGAGCAGCTCAAGTTGACTTAAGTCGACCTCATCTGGGCTTAAGGCACCGTGACTTAAGCCGCCTCCACGGTGACCTAAGCCAGCGCGGCCGACTTAAGCCACGAGCCATCGCAGCCGAGCAGCTCTCAAGTTGATTTAAGTCGACATCATCTGGGCTTAAGTCGCCGGTGGCTTGAATCGCCTCCACGGTGCTATACCAGCGCGGCCGACTTGGACCACGAGCCATCGGCCTGCGCGCGCACTAGTTCCAGCCGCGCGTTTCTACGAAGGCCCGAGCCGCGTGTGCTGTAGCCAGTGGCCGACGCCATGCGCGGGCGCAAGGTGGACATGCATTTCGCCCGTGCCGCGAAGATGTCACGGAGTTCAAGGCTCGTAGACGCGCCGCCGATGCTGGTGCCGTCTGCAGATCAGCACCGGGTTCCACAACATGTTGATCATGTTCCGTTAGCGACGGATCCACGGGCCACAGGCGGCTGGCAAGCTGCCGTGCGCCACGACACTGTCGTCTCTCGACGCCGCCGTCGTCACGCGACGGCGGCGTCGAGAGACTTCTTTTGCGTTCCCTTCGGGGGGGGATAGCCAACGGGCACGTCTCTACAACTCCGACGCCCTCTGCGACGACGGCGGCCCCGGCGCCAAGTACGCAGACTGCACCTACGGCTCCGACTGCGCGGACTGCGGTCCGCGCGTGCCACGGCGTCGTCGGCGCGAGCGCCGGCGATGGTGCGAGCGCCGGCGCGGGTGCGAGCGCCGGCGCGGGCGGCTAAATCGGCACGTGCGGGGTCGCGGGCGCGGGCGGCACCATCGGCGCGAACGTCGGCGCGGGCGGCTAAATCGGCACGTGCGGGGTCGCGGGCGCGGGCGGCACCATCGGCGCGAACGTCGGCGCGGGCGGTGTCATTGGCGCGAGCGCTGGCGCGTGCGGCACGTCGGCTGGCCTCAACTGTATTGCCGCGCTGGGCACAGCGTCTGTGCGTGCGGCCGCGAAAACAACTGACGGACTGACTGACTTCTCGGTGTGCTTGGATGGCCTGATCGTTGAAGGTTGAACATCGCGGATAAAACCCGGAGGCGGTGTGGGAGCGTGCGGAGCCGATAGCCATAGCGTGATTGCGTGAAACCCCCCCGGATTTGAGGAGTTCATACCTGGTCCTCTGGTGTACGTACCGTGGTACCAAGATAATACATGAATTCTACGATAGTTCGGTTTGGCGGCGTTTCCGTGCAAATATACCACGTGTTCGGTTAGAGTTACAAGCCCGGCCGGCCAAAACCCGGGGCGCAGCCACGCGCAGGCGAAGGATCGCGTCTTATCGCGTCGGATCGCCGGTCCACTGGCGACACGAGATGTACCGTACGGTACGCGAGTTCAAGTACTGTACTTAATGAAGCGTCAGTCTCAGTTTGGGGTGACGTCTGAGAGGATCCGGGAAATCGGTGCAAACCCTGTTCAGGGTCGGAGACCCCTGATCAGGGTCGAAAGGTCTAAAGAGCTGATTTTCAAGGTGCCCGGCGCATGAGGTGCAAAACTACCCGATTTTGA
>Ga0210241_100525_pt1 | contig 34004 bp, 22 predicted proteins | sample ChrtobMetP5a_8mM_FD_155488 | JGI IMG/M metagenome (GOLD analysis project Ga0210241, IMG submission 155488) | Chrysochromulina tobin associated microbial communities from unialgal haptophyte culture, Seattle, Washington, United States - P5a_8mM | ecosystem: Host-associated > Algae > Haptophytes >...
GGACGCGGCGCGGGGGGGGGGGGGGGGGGGGGGGGGGGGGGGGGGGGGGGGGGGGGGGGGGGGGGGGGGGGGGGAAGGGTAGCCCATGACGCCTCACCTTCGAGGACCCCCTCGCTGAGACCGGAGGCGTTCGAGGCTCCCGCTGCGGCCGGTGCGGCAGCGGGCACGGCAGCCGCGCTGGGGGTGGCGGACGCAGCGGAGGTGGCGCTGGCGGCGGACGGACACCTCTGCGGGCTCGCGACAGCAGACGAGCCTGCAGAAGTGGTGCCAGCGGCCTCAGTAGTAGGGGGGGCAGCGGCGTCGGCATCGGCAGTGGGCGCCGCAGCGACGGCGAGGGAGGCCCGCCAGGGCGGCGGCGTGGCACAGCCGCCGGACGGGCCGGCGAAAGCAGGCGAGGCGGCGCCCGCGGCCGTGGACGTCGAGGGCGCCGCAGTTGAGTCGCCGGCATCCACGCTTCCGCTGTTGCCACTCACGTCTGCTGATGGTCGTGACGGGCTCGGTGGCGCCGCAGCGGGCGCGACCGGAGCACTCGCCGCCACTGGCCCTGTAGCTGCCGCGGCGGTGTTCTCGGGCGCGTCATCCGCGGACGGCTCAGCCGCGTCCGCCACCGAGCCCTCCGCAGTCGAGCCAGCTGCCGTGCTCACGGAGCCGAGACTCGAGCCGCGACTGACAGAGGGGATGGACGCCGACGCCGAGTCGCCCTGCGAGGCATGGGAGCCCTGCAGGTTGAGCGGCAGCACGCGTGTGGGCGCGGCCGTGCTCCCTGCGGACGGCGACACGCCCGAGGTCGTGCTCGCGGTGCCCGAGCCCCCATCCAAGCCAGCACTCGCGAGTGTACGCGAGACTTTCGACGGAGACGGAGGCTGCGACAGGGAAACCTCGGACGGGATTGGCTCCGGGTCCTCCCTACTTCCGGTCGGATCGTCCTTGTCCAGCGTAAACGTTTTACGAAAGGCTTCAGCACGATGCTCCTCTGCGCGGTGGCACAGCACGATCGGGATCTTTCCCTGCTCCTCTCCGGCCTTTGGCAGATCGGCAAAGGGACGATCGTTTAAGAGCGGCTCCGAGGTGGCGCGCCGGATTACTGCGATCGCTGGTTGATCCACGGTGATCGCCGGTGCCGGCTTTGCCTGATTTTCTTCCGCCTGCATCAGGGTTGACTCCGCGCGCCGCCGTCTTTTTTTGTCGCGTGAACAAAGGTCAAAGCGTGAACAGGCAGCAAATGGTTCACGCTGTTTTGGGGGGTCATGACAGCCTGCTGTTCCTGGACAGGAACGGACTCCCACTGACCGCACAAACCGGTAAGCGCCCGTCGTCACACGTCCGCGAACTTTGATGTGCACGCCCGCCCGCCCCGCCGCCGGCGCCGATTGTGAGCGCGCAGGATCCCCCACCCCAACGCTTCAGAAGAGGCCGAGGCACATGCGGCTCGGTCGATCTGTCGGCCTTGGCTCGACACCCTCGGTCTGGATCCCATTGTCTGAGAGGTCATTGAGACGCACCGCTTCGGGCTTGCGGCTCAAGCAGCACTCGCCGTTCGCGAAGGCGTAGTCGGACGGCCACGCCACGTCGTAGTCGATCACCGCGTGCGAGATCAGAAGCTGGTCCACCGCGCAGAGGAGCATCGTGACCAACGGCACGTCGAGACCGCCGTCAATGTCGACCCAGCGCTGCTCGGTCTCGCTCGGCCGCTTCATGCGTGCGAGGACGCGCACGTCGCCGCCGGGGCCCGCGCTGGCGCCCGTGAGCGACACCGCCGTCAGCGCAATGTTCGTCAACAGGTTGTTGCACGAGATCTGAAAGATATCCCCGCCATCGGGCAGCGGCGCAAACTCGAACTGGTCCGCGGGCTCCTCGAGATCGTCGGCGAGATCGTCGGGGTTCGTACTGGCAGATGGATTGTGCGGTGCGCTGCCCGGGAACCGACCCCTCGACGCGCTCGCACGGTCCTTGGCGCCAGCTCCTTCCATGTCGAGCGTATACACCGAGAGTTGCCGGCTGGCTGTCTCGGAGCGCAGGCCGGCGGGCTTCTGGTCGCGATGGACGATCATGAGCCGCGGCCGCGTCTCGGACTCGAGGTACATCCGCACGACCGTCAGGTACTCTGTGAGCACCTTGCCTGTCTTCGGATCGACCGTGTCGACGGGCGCGGCGCGGTCCGAGTAGCGTGACTCGGCACGCCAGAGAGTCGCGCCGTCAGCAGCATCGTGCAGCTCCATCCATTCGGCGAAGGAGCTCGTGCGCGTCTTGCTTCGCCAAAAGACGACGGGGCCGGCTTCGTCCGGCCCGAAGCCGCTGTGCATGAGCCGCGTCGGCACCCGCACTGTGCCCACGGGGGCCGAGTACAAGTGCGGGTCAACGAGGAGCGAGCGCTTGCCGAGTGACTCGACGCCGCCCCATTTTTTCTTGTGCAAGTATGGCATCGAGCTTCGCTAAAAATCGGGTCGGAGTCGCGCTAAAGCAGCAGCGTCAGACGGATGCCGACCAATGCCGAGACGGATGCCCACAGGAGAAGGGCGCCCTCTTTTCAGCCTTCGCACCTTCCTATTTTGTGCTGCAAGTCAAGTTCTACGCGGTTTCACATTCAGTCGAGATACCGTTGCTAATTTGCTTGCTTGCTTTTGGGGTGTGGAAATGAAGACTTTTAAATAAACCTCGAGGGAATCGGCTTCGTCAAAATGGTCTCCCGTACCGACCGTCGGCTTTGACGAGGACGAACTGTCCAGGACGGCACCTGGGAGCGCGCCATGTCGATGCTTGAGCCACGAGCTATACGCACAGCCCAGAGAGAGCCGCTCTTCAAGCGGTCGTTCAAGCAGCCCGCATTCGGCCTATTCCGTTGGCTGAAAAAGGCACGCGCGCTGCAAGATCTGCATGCCGCCCATCCCCAACGAAACGGACCGGCCGCGGCCAACGTCGCCCACCATCACGAAGCACCAACGAAAATGTGCTTTCCCGGCAAGATGCCAACGGACCTTAGCCCGGCAGAGCTCGGCCGGCCACCACGACGAGAAGTGCAGTTTTTTTTGAGCTCTGAGGACTCGGTCAAGGCCGGCAATGCTTTCCCATACATTTGCGAGGATGGCGTCATCCTCTCGAAGGAAGAGCTCGTCGCGCGAGGACTAGCTCAATCTCCCTTAAACATTCGCTCTGAACACTCGGTGAAGGCTGGCGACGCGTTCCCGTACATCTGCGAGAATGGCGTCGTCCTCTCGAAGGAAGAGCTCGTCGCGCGAGGGTTTGTTCGATGCGACTCTCCCTTAAACATTCGCTCCGAGTACTCGGTGAAGGCTGGCGACGCGTTCCCGTACATCTGCGAGAATGGCGTCGTCCTCTCGAAGGAAGAGCTCGTAGCGCGAGGATTTGTTCGAAGCGACTTCTAGGCTCCGACAGGTTGTAACATGCGGAGGGGCCGAGTGGTCCCGGAAGTAATCGACATCACTGGCGTCGCGTGTTCTAATTAATGATGCCCATGGCTTCGTGTGACTGATATCCAGGGTTCCGTCATTTAAGGGTCCGCGGTCGGGTAAACTCGACTGAACCCTCCCGGCCCTCAGACCCGCGCGCGACGCCCCGCGCGACCCCTGTCCTCTCCAACGAAGTCCGACGTAACATTTCGTACGCACCGTGGGTCCGAGGACCGAGGACGCGCGCGCGCGGCGGGGCGCGCCGCCGTTTACCGTTACGTGGAATCGTTACGGGCGCTTATGCGCGGACGCTCCGTATACAGTCAAACGACATGCGTCCTCTACGCATTCTTTTTCTATATAGAACGTGCATCGGTGTCGACGGATTCGTAACGGCTTACGCGATCATCCCGGCGCGAGCGGCGCGGGCGCAGGCGGGCCAACCGCGCGGACCACCCCCCCCAAATGTCGTCCTCGGCGCCGAATTGCCTCGGTGCGCCGGCGGCCGTACGACCGGGGCGCGGCGGTGCCGCGCGTCGCCGTCGGTCGGGGCGCGTCGCGTCCGGATGTTCGCGTCCCGCTCGGCGGTGGCGCGGCTGCCCGCGCGCGGGTCGCGCGCGGCGGCGGGGCAATGCGGCGCTGATGTGGCGGGGTCGTAGGGACCCTACGGGCGGGGCTCCTCGCGCGGTATTGGTCGTAGTAAAGATTCGATTTCAGATTCAGATACAATCAATCGGCATGCGGCCTCGCCACCGATGCTGCACCAGCCGGCAAGACTGCGCACGCAACGCGAATAACTGCTGCAGGGATACCACCGTAAAATGGGCCGCCCACAAGCAGCTGCAGCGCGAGCGTACCTGGCCAGCTCGAGTTTTCATAGTCAAAGCCGGGCGGCGCGATGCCCACCAAGCCGAGCGCGCAGATAACGAGGCTGGCGAGCAACGCACAACCAAAGACAAAATCCGTCACGTGCGGGCCTGTGCTTTGCCTTCGCCTCTCCAAAGCAATCGCGAGGCATGTGCAAGTTGTGGGCGACGCGATGACTACCGCCGTCCACAAAAGGTGAGCCTCGTCGTTCATCTTGGAAGAGCGCACGTAAGCCACTGCAAAGGAACCGAGCAACGTAGCTGCTACCGCATTGGGCGAGTGCACCAGTGCTGCTCGCACACGAGCTGCCCGTGCCTTAGGCTTCCAGACCATTAGGTGGAACAGCCACCATTCGTGCCAAACGAGAAAGCTCAGTCCAATCAGCAGCATGCTACAATTCATGGCGAGCTCAGGCGTTACCGCTGAAAAGCCGTGCCTCATCACGGCCTTGATGTTGCCGTGGCTCTTCATGTACTTCCTTGCGGACACGGCGGACTGTGAAACATTATAAACAGTGGCTGTGAAACATCACGAGAGTGCCGTCAGACTTAAAATGACTCATGTGCGTTTTCGTAAAACGCTGATTCTCTACAGGTTTGGGCAGCCCAAACCCCACGCCCCCCCGGTAGGTGCATTCACGGGATAAATACGCACCGTTCCTGCAGCCGGAGTACGAAGTGCGGGTGATGCAGCTCGGCGACGCGCGGCGCGCTCTCGTCAAAGGGGCTCAGGAAAAGCTCCTGGCGTGGCCGAAGCATGCCGACGGCGGTGACGGTCTCGAGCGCGGCGGTCGTGTCCGCCAGCTCCACGTGCAGCCGCAGCTTGTCGGCGAGCGTCTCCTGGCGCACGCGCTTCGCACGCACGTCCTCGAGCAGTGCCTCGTGGTCGGGCTGGTGCCGCTTGAGGCCCGCACCAGCCTGCGCGCCGCTGCTCTCCCCGCCACCCTCGGCGCCCTCGGCGGCCGCATGGAGCATTTTGTAGATGGCGGTGGACACGTCGGGAATGTACTTGGTCAGGTTCTTGCGTCGCTCCTTGTCGTCCGCGAGAGCACGCTGCTTCAGAAGCGTCGCCTTGAGTTGCAGGCAGCACTTTTCGAGCGCGCGCTTGACCGCCTGCTGCACCTCGGGGATGTCGTCTCCAATGTACTCCTTGCCCGTCCCCTTGAAGGGCACCTTGGTCGACACGAGCGACACGAAGACGCCCACCTTGTCCTGGTTCTGCCGGATCTTATACGTCGCCCAGTGGATGCGCCGTTTGCTCACCTGGGTCGCAACATCCGCCCCTCCTTCGAATAAGAGAGGAATGCGGTTGGCGAAGCGGTAGACGGTAATGCCCGGCTTGGCGTCGCGCCCGCCCAGGCACACGCCCGCCTCGATGATCAGCGGATGGCCTTCGTGGGAGCACCCCGCGTCTTGGAAGGTCGCAACCATCTCGGGGCGCAGCTCCTTCATAATGCCAAGTCGCAAATTGTACTCGCCGACGGGCGAGAGGCAGTCGACGGGCACGGCGGCGAACTTGGCATCTCTCATCAGGTGCGCGAGCTGCACCACCTGCTTGTGCTCGAGCGCCGACGCGTCCGTCTCGCGCTCAAGACGCAGCTCATCCACCAAGCGGGCCGCGAGCTTCGCGTCGATGCAGCTGAAGTCCTTGGCGAGGAACTTGACGAGCGTCTTCTCCTTCGTCTCGCGCAGTAAGGTCTGAAGCAGCTCGGCGTGCACCGAGGCCGGGTGGGGCTTGATATACGACGGCGTGGGCGGCATCTCGTCCGAGCGGCGAGCGTACTCGAGCGCGAGCGTGTTACGCTCACCAAGCGTGCCAACCCGGAGGCGGAAGCGCGCGTACGGTGTGATCACCGCCATCTGGCGGAGATACTTGACGATGTACGAGCGGTACGAGGACCACGCGCCGCCCACGAGCAGCGAGATCTCGGAGCCGCGCCACCCTTGCTCGTTGGGCGTCTGCTCATGCAGCTGCACGCGCGGCTCATTCTTCTGTATGTCGATGTCGAGACGGCAGACCGAGATGGGCTTCGAGGCCCCTTGCGAGGAGCGCACGTCGACGGGCATGCCGGTGCTCTGCTTGGACCAGATGAGGGCCATCTTGGCGCCCAGACCGAACTTGCCGCGCGTCTGGCGCACGCCGTACTTGGAGCCCGAGAGGACGCGCCCGAGCATGTTCGGAATCTGCTCGTGCTTCATGCCACACCCATTGTCGCGCACGGTCACGCGGTAGTAGAGCGTGTCGCTCTTGCTTTTGCCGCCAGGCCTCTTGGCAACGCTCTCCTCGCCATCATCGTCGCCCGCGTCCGCGGCGCCCGCCGCCGCAGTCGCCTTCCCCTTGCCCTTCTTCTTGCCAGCCTCATCATCCTTGAACAGAGCCTCGTCGCGCCGCTCGTGCGTGGCGAGACCGAGCACCTTGTTCAGATCGGCGCCATCGAGCTCGTGGATTGCGATCTCGATGTCGGGCAGCTCGCGGATCGACTCGCACGCGTCGAGCGAGTTCTCCACGAGCTCTCGTATGGTCGTGTACAGGCTCTTGCCCGGGTTGTCGAAGCCGGCGATGTTCTTGTTCTCGGAGAAGAATTCGGCGGGCGACTTGAAGCGCAGCACCTCGCCGCGGGCCGTCGTGATGCCGCTGCCGTCCTTTTTTGGTGGCATTCGTCAGTGGAGCCCGAACCCAGCGAGCGTGAAGCGGGAAGTCGGGTCCATGACAATCTCAATCACACAAAAAGTGTGAATGATATAAACTTTGGTGTGTGTATGATCGCCTCTTCACACGGAGAACTTCACACAGCGCGCGAGAGAGAGGAGGAGAAACTGCGGCACGCGCTCGCGCTCGCGGAAGCTGTGTGAACTTCACACGCTCTCGTCCAAACTATGTTCACACGGAGTCCCAGCCAGATTCGGTCAGACCTGCTCCGCCGCAGCTTCGACGAGCGCGAGCGCGTGCCGCAGCTTCTCCTCTCTCGCGCGCGCCCCCTCGTCCTCCTCCGCCTCGCGAGCCGCACGCCGCCGCGTCGCGACGTCCCTCAGAGCAGAAACCAGCTTTCCGCGCAGCTCGTGCAGCGCGCGCCTGAACTGGTCGGCCGACACGAGTGGCGGTTCGCCCGACCGCCGAGAGCAATCGGCGTCCTCGGCGAGCGCCGCCGCCGCCTCGGCCCCCTCGAGCGGCTCCTCGGACGCTTCGAGGCGACGCGAAAGCTCCACTCCGATCTCGGTGATCATCTCGGCCACGTAGCCCCGGTCATCGAGCATCCCCGGGCCGGTGGCTTCGCCAACTGCACGGAGCATCGCGAGAACGTTCCCGACGAGCGCCACGGCCGACGGTGCCGCCGCGCGCCGCGCCGCACGCGCCCAGCCCACCGCCGTCGTGCTGAGAGTCCGGAGTAACTCCTCGGGGAACTGGCGCCCCAAACGGCGCGTCGCCTCAGGGAATTCGACGGTCGTGCCTGCGCTCGTCGCATCGGAGGAGGGGGCTGCCGCCGCCCCCCCCCCATCGACACCCGCGGTGGCAAGGAGCGCGGCGACGTCGAGGAATTCCGCCTGAGCAGTCGAGCCGAAACGACCGAATCGCTCGCCTGCGCACAGCATGGCCTCCCAGGCGACAGCGGCGATGGGCGCGAGCTCGGCTGGCGAGATCGTGCTGAGGAGAGCGCCCGCGCAGCGCAGGATGCGAGCGGCGACACTCCAGCGTGCCTCGTCTGCAGAGGCTGCGCCGCTGCTGCAGTCGCCGGCGCTGCTGCTGCCACCCGCCCCGCTGGGGCCACCAGCGCCGGCGCCACCTTTGGCTTCCTCGTAGACGCCCAGGTAGCGCTGCAGGCTACCGAGCACGAGCGGTAGCAGCTTGGCCGGTGGCAGGAGCTGCCTCGCGCGCCGTGCGAGGGCCCCCGCGCGCGACTTGGTCGCAGCAGCATCTTCGGCCTCGCCCGCGCCAGCTTCCGCCTCAACGCTACCCGTGCGTCGATCAGCTCCACACTCGTCGGCGTCGTTGCCGCCAATGTACGCATTCGTGAGGGCCTCGAGCGCGGCCCGCATCGCCGCATCCTCGGGTGGCGCATGGCCAGCATCGGCCGCCTGCGCGCAGGCTGCCCCCAGGCAACGCAGCGCTCTTGGCACCAGAGCGGCCAGCGCCACGGCCGCGCCGTCGTCGTCGGCCTCGGAATTGGGCGCCATATCGGGCACCTGCGCCTCACCGTGCGCGTCCGCGCCGGCCTCGCCTGTCGAGGCGGCCACATGAAGGACGAGGGCGGCGGCGAGTGTGCACACTAGCCATGAGGACACTGACGACGGCGATGGCGGCGACGGCGGCGGCGGCGGCCCTTCGTTGAACGACGCGGCCAGACCCACGAGCGCCGGCGCATCGAGCGCAGCCTCCATCGTAAGCCTCCAGGCAGCCGATCGGACGAGAAGTCGCGCCGCATTGCCATCCGCGGCGGTCGGGTCTGTGAGCACCAGAAGCAACTCTAGGGCCGCGGCACGTGTCCGCTCGGCCACGGGCGGCGAGGCGGCCGCCAGCAGCGCCGTCAGCTCGGCCTCGCCCGCCGCGACGACGGCCTCATCTGACAGCTCGCATGCCTGCTGAAGCAGGCCAACGATAGCGCTGGTGGCGGCGCCTGCGGCGCCATCGCGCAGCTGCGACCACGCGCTGCTGTATAGGGCGCGCTCAAGCAGCAGCATCTCGCACAGCTCCTGCTGATCGAGGCAGCACTCGCGTGCGGCCATCCAACCGGCGACGCGGACGGGCGCGCTCGCGTGGCCGCAGCTCCGCACTAGGACGGCTGACAAGCGGTCGAAGGGCAGCTTGTCGCACGAGTGCATGCGCACGAGCGCCTCCTCGCTAATCCTCAGCAACGAGGCGAGTTGGCTGAGCACGCCGGTAAGCTCAGAATCGGCGACGTCGTCCCACGCGTCGAGGATCTCGAGCGCCTCATCCAGTGCGGCGAGATGCTTGCTCGCCTCCGAGCCCGAAAGCGCCTCGGCCTGCTTTCGCTTCTTGCCTCGTGGCATCGTGTCGGGAGGCCGTGCGTCGGCGGGCCTCAGTTTGTGCAACAGTTGTCTGTGAACGGTGCGTGTCGAGCTCGTCCCGCTCGCCCTAAGCAGAACGGAACACGTTCAGAGTACATGTATTTCAGTTTCGTTGCCCAGCTTGCCCGATTGGCGGTCTCGTTCAAGCATGAGCGAAGGTGGCGACAATGGCCCAGGGCCTCTCTCGCGGCGCGGCTCCTTGCAGCGCGCGCAGCGCCGCGAGGCGAAAAGCCCGTACGGTGGCAAGCCCGGGAGCACGGGGCTGACAGACTCTGGAGTCGATGGAGGCTTTGATGAGGAGGTGGTGGCGGCCGGCAGTGTGAAGCGTACGATGTCGACCTTCCGAAAGGCGGCGCTCTCGGCCATCTCCTTGTCGCACGGCAACAAGGCGGCTGGCCCGCAGGAGATCACCCTGTGGAAGGACAAAGCGAACGACGTGCTCGGGATCACCTTCGACGTACCAGAGGACACGTTGCTCAAGGGTGTGGTCGTGTCTAAGCTCCATGAGGGCTCCCTCATCGCCAAGTCTAAGAAACTCAAGGTGGGTGATGTGGTGCACGTCATCAACGGCCGGCCGGTGGTGACGCCTCCTGAGGCTTTGGCGCTGCTGCAGGACATAAAGGGGGTGATCCAGCTGGTGATCACGAGCGTGGGCGCGAAGCCCAGGGCGCGCGACAGCACTGCCGAGACCGAGCGCTCCACGTCCCTCTTGTCGTCGGCCCTATCCTATCGGCCTGGCAGCAGTCGCGGCAAGGCCAAACCTGATGCAGCCGGCGCCACGGCAGCGGCAGCGGACGAGGCCGACAGCTCGAACACTACCGTCGTAGTGAGCTGCTCGCAACTCATCCTCGAGTCGAAGAAGGTCGTCGGTACGGCGAGCGGGCTGGACGCGCAGCTGGACGAGCTGTACAAGGCTCTCAAGGCCAAGCAGATAGAGTCGCAGCGCGCGCTCCGCCTGCTCATGGAGCTCGTGGGACAGACGGCCGTCGAGCAGGCTGGCCTCGTCATCGCCAACGAGCAGCAGGGCAACTTGCCCAAGGGTTGGGTGGAGTACTATGACCAGCAGAGCTCCAAGCACTACTATTACAACGTGCACACCAAGACGACCACCTGGACGAAGCCGAAGAAGGTACAGCCGCCGCAGCCGCAGCCGCAGCCGCAGCCGCAGCGCTCGTCGTGTCCATCGTCGGCAGCGCCTGCGCCCGTAAAGGTCGAGGGCCGCGGCGGCGGCGGCGATGACGACGAGTGGGACGAGGAGGAGGTGGAGGATGAGGAGTTTCAGAGTGATCGAGCGAGCGGGCGAGACACTTCACGCAGCCAGATCATCTCCGATGAGGTGGCGGAAGCCATCGAGGCGCTCTCGACGAAGAGGAAGATGATCGAGACGGTACAGATCGAGTGCAGCCTCGCGCCGCGCCACGGCATCGCTGGCCTGCAGTCCGTCTCGCTCTAAGGACTGCAGTGGCGGCGCGACAGAGGGCCGCCTCCGGCTGCGCTGACGGCCGCGCGGCATCAGCAGTTCAGCACGATTCCGTCTCTGTAAAAGGCAGAAATGCCGTGCCGACCGCCCTGTCCCGAACGGGCGAAACGCATTTGGACTTCGGATGCGGGCAATGTGTGTGCTGCTGCTAAGTGATAACCTGCTATGGGCGGCGCGGCGATGCGCACGTATCAGGACGAGCTCAGTCATTCCAGAGCTCGACACTGTGCTTGCATGACCATGTGTCAACATTCCCGCGACAGTCTGTTCCGTGGGCGCGCGTCCTGGCGTCCCTGCCCGCCTGCCGCCTCCCCGCTGCCTCCCCTCGAGCTGCCTCCGGCGCGCCTCCGTCGCATCTGGCGGCGTCGCTGCGTTCGGTTGCCTCCGACCCCACGTGCGTCCCGCCGCCCGTTTCGTGTGCCCGGAGATCGTCGGCGCAGCGTCCGTCGAGAACGCGCCGACCCCGCCGCGCGGGTGGAACGGCGGGTCCCGGGGTGGCGCCGGGGCGGTACCGCTGGGGGTCCGCGCCGCGGGACCCGGGTTTCCGATTCATATTTGATATTAATACACGATGTAGAACTGGAAGAAACACACATGGCGCCCACCGTCGCGGGCCTCTCGCTTTCGCTCTTTTTCAGGAGCGACGTCGCGGCGGCCGCCAGCCACGGTGCGCACGGAGCCGTCAGCTCTCGCCGCGATAGCACACTGGGGCACGCATGAGTCAACATCAGAAAGTAGTCACATCGTCGCAGATCGCACTGGGCCGTCCCCAGTCGGGCATGCCCTACCTGTCGCAGCCTCATTCGCCGTCCCAACCCCAGCCGAAGGCGGCCGAGCGCGCCTGTTTAGGAACGGCCGAGCGCGCCTGCTTCGGCCGCTCGGACGTGAATGGAGAACCATTTAACCGACAAGGAGCTTGGTGTCGTCGACGAACGAGTAGGGCGGTATCTCGAGGTTGAGCGGCGCGGGGCCCTTGCGGATGCGGCCCGACGTGTCGTAGTGCGAGCCGTGGCACGGGCAGAACCAGCCGTTGTAGTCACCGGCGCCGTTGATGGGCACACAGCCGAGGTGCGTACACACACCGATGCACACGAGCGTCTCAGCCTTCTGCACGCGGTCCTCATCAGCCTGCGGGTCGCGCAGCTCGCCCATGGGCACCGAGGTCGCCGCCGCAATCTCGTCCTCAGTGCGGCTGCGGATGAACACGGGCTTGCCACGCCACTTGACGATCATGCAGTTTCCTGGCTGCAGATTGCCAATGTCCACCTCGAGCGAGGCGAGGGCGAGGACGTCCGCCGCGGGGTTCATGGCCGCAAAGAACTTGACTACCAGCAGGCGAGCTGCCGAGGCGCCCATGAAGCGCGCGCCGCCGATCATCGTGTAGTTGAACGTGCGGTTGGCGGGGTCGGAGTGGCGCACCTTCGCCATGTGATAGGCAAGTGAATCAGAGTCGACGAACTTGTCGACGGGGACTGCGGGCGGCGGCGGGATGCGAGCAATCGGTCAGACTCAGGCAAACAGGCACGGTCGCCTCGAGACAGACCCGCGCAGCGCAGATGCCCTGGGTATCTTCCTGAGCAGCGGCGGCGGGGGCAGCGCTTACCGACAGTGCCGTTGTCCGTGGTGACCGTCGGAACGCTGCTCTGCACGGGCGCCGCAGCACGCAGCGAGCGGACCGCCAGCACCGGCGCCTGGCGTGAGAGCAGCGACGACACAGGCCGCGAGGCGCGGAGTGCGCGGCTCAAAGAAGCGGCCATGGAAAGAGGCAAAAAAACTTGGGCGATCTGCGCGACAGCACGCGAAAAAAACACCGCGCTGGAACGTATCCGGATAGCATTCAGTTTTCTCTACTGGAAGACGCTTCGATCCCTCCTGAATAGGAAGCTCCGATGAACTTCGAAGCGGCCGGCGGCCAGCTCTGGGCCGACGGAGGAGCGCGCGGCACCGCGCGAGTGGTGCGAGTCCACGGGACGGTGCTTCACGTCGAGGCTGCATGACGCAACCCGCCAATTCCTCGCAGATGCACCTGGTCACCGTTGGCGAAGTGGACGGAGACTCTGCGGTTATCTCCATGGGCACAGAGCCACCGCACGTATTCCGACTACCGCTCGCGCTGCTCCCTCCAGGCACTGCTGCTGGTAGGTCGCCACCGCTCCAAACCTACGCGCCCATATCATACGTGCACTGCAGGTGACTCTGACCACGTGCGGTTGTGGCAGGTAACATCATCTTGCTGCAGACGATGCGCGACTCCGGTGCAGTGCAGGAGCGCGAGCGGGGCATTCGAGCATTGCAGGCAGAGATTCGGGCGCGCTTTAGGCGATGAGTTATGTGCGCTACCCAGAGGGAGAGAAATGTGTGCTCGCCGAGAGCGGAGCGACGGATTGACGAAAGAGGACACGACATAGCCAATGGTCATAGCGCGGTTAGCGCGTTTTAGCGCTCTGAGTGACATTGTAGTACTCATTGGTGTTCTAGTGTGACGTGTGACCTGATATCTCTTATCTGAGCTGATGTAGTGCAGTGTGCAGATCTCCGCTCCCGTACTCCGCTCAGCGTCAGACGAGCGGCGGCCGCTCAGAGACGAGCCCCGCTCGCACCTGTGCTTGCGTCGCGGAAGTCTCTCGCGAGGGCTCCTTCATCTCTCTACATCATATCCCCGGGGGCTCTCTTTCAAGCCTCTTCACCGCCCCCGATCTTAACGCGCTTCGCTGGCGGGTCGCCGGCCAGCGAGGCCGTCGCCGCTCCGCCCGCGTCTTCGACGAGATCGTCTGCCGAGAGGAGCTCCATAGTATCGATCCGGCGCACCTCGAGTGGCTCAGCCTTTCGGGTAGCCGCTGCGGAAGGCGGCGGCATGAACGCCGCGTTCATGCGGTAGGTGACGGCGGCGACGCTCGTGCTCGTGTCCTTGCCGCGGCTGCCCGTGACCTCGGTCGTCGTTGTCGTTGTCGCGCTGCTGCTGCCCCCTGGAGTGCTGTCATCGCCACCCTCCCCTTCGACGGCGGCCTCGGCCTCGGCGAGTTCCTGCAGCCCGCTCAGAGAAGTGATCCTGGCGATCGAGGCAGGCAGCGTGCCCGATCCGCTGCCCGCGCCGCCAACGGGCGCCACCAGGCTCAAGGGCCCTGCATGCTGCATCGCCCGCTCGAAGCTTGCGATTGTGTCCACTCGTTGGATCGACGATGCGGGCACCTGCGACTTGCCGCTGGCCGCGTCGGCTGCCAGGAGCGTCTGCACGCCGCGACGCACGACCAACCGCGGCGACAATCCGCACGCCGGCTGGTCGGCGTACAGCGCCTCCTCCTCGAGAGCAGAGGCGGAAGTGTATGAGGAGGCGTCATCGTCATCATCTTCGCCCTCGTCCTCGTCGTCCTCGTCGTCCTCGTCGCCGTTGCTTTCCTCGTCCCGCTCTACCAGCGCGTCATCGAGCGGGTGCATTGCCGACGAATCAGCATTCGCGTCGTGCTGCTCGCCCGCAGATAGGCTCTCGTCTTCGAAGAGCATAGGAAATTTTGCCAAACGCGGAGATGTTTCTGGGATCCCCAAACGAAAATTCCTCGAAGAGCGCGCGCGCGCGCCTGTCGCCTAGTTACCTGGAAGACTACGACTTTTCGTAGTCGACGCGTCCCAATTGTCGCTTCGCGTCGCGTCAAGTGAAACAGTATTGGGTCGCCGGACGGAGCTGCTTGCAGGGAGGGACCGCGTTGTGAGAGACCCTTGCCGGCCGCGCGCTCACGCCACGGCTCGACCCGTCCAAAGTGTGGCCTTGGGCCTGCGCCTGATGGCGTCGTTGGAGGAGATGGAGGAGATGGAGGAGGTCGACTCTGAGGAGCCCGCTGAGAAGTTGGAGGAGGTGAGAAGAGCCAACGAAGCGAAGCGGCGTAGGGAGCTGGAGCAGATTCGAAAGGCCGAGGCGGAAAATCGAAAGCGGGCCGAGCGTGAGCGACTGAGAGAAGAAGATGCGATGCGGCGAGCAGAGAAAGAAAAGGAGCTGTTGATCGAATCGCTCGAAAAGCCGGTCGTGGCCTTGCTCGATAATTTGGGGTTGAGGGACGAGCTTGCGCTGACGCTCGCGCAGAGCGGCATCAACTCACTGCATACCCTGATCAGCATGCCTCGCCATGAGCTGATCGAGAAGCTAAACGGGAAGGTCTCGGCGATCGATGCGGTCGATCGCATGATCATCTCCGCATACAGATCCGATGCGCTCGAGAAGGTGAACACACTTTTGCTGCCGGAAGATGAGAAGTGGGAGCGCCTGGCAGCTGCCAAGCGTGCAGACGAGGAGAAAGCGGCCGAGAAGGAGAAGGAGGAGGTAGTGGCCCAAGTAGGCCATGCTCAGATGGCCTACTATGCTGCTCGCGGTCGCAAGATCGCAAACGTCGAGGAGCCCAAAAGCGACGAGGCGCCAGCGCCGGGGGTCCAGACGGAGCACGAGATCGAGGCCGAAAAGGTGCCCTTCGGCCCCCTTCGCATGGGCCTGATCGCGGTTGTCGACCGGTGGTTTGACTACCTCTCCACGCAACCCTCGATCATGCACAAGTTCGCAACAGCCAGTCGGGGAGATCAGAGTGCCGATGAGCCAGGTGGGCCGACCTGGCGGGACACGGTCGCCTGGGCAGTTTGGCTGCTAACCGCGCAAAGCGGCTGGCATCCGGGGACGTCATTTTGCCCGCGGCCGAGCTCGGCACCGCCGGCAAGCAGCGTGAGAAGCATGAGATCGGACGCGTCTTCGGGCAGCAGCACTTCGGACGGCTTTTCGCGCCTCGGCATGAACCGGCGGGCGATCGAGCGTGACCTAAAGCTCGCGCAGGATCACGCGTGGATGGCTCTTTATCCTGGGCTCAAGCGCATGAGTTCTGCTGACTGGCGCGTCTACTGGCACCGCGTCAACAGCTCCTTTGCCTCCTTTTTCTCCGAAAAGGGCAGTGAGCGCTGGAAGCTAGCGGCAGCTGCTGACGCGCGGGCTGCAGCCTTACGCGCAGGTAAGGTCCCAGCCGAGCAGCATGAGGCAGGGCTACACGCGGAGCGCATGGTCGCGGCGATGCTCCGCACGTCGCCACGTGGGCGCGCAAGGACGCCAGAGCAGCGCAACCCGCCGCCGCCGGTCCCCACGCCGCTGGGCATGGCGGCGTCCTTCACCCTCTCGATGGAGCAGATTCTGGAAGGGCGCCTGCGCTCAGCCAGCACCTCGTCCTTCTCGGCATCGAGGAGCATCCCAATTCAAGTGACCGTTAAGCAAGGGCCCGCCGCAGAAGGCATAGTCCCAGGGCTTAGCCTGCCTACGACTGTAGTCGCTGCGCGCGCCACCTGGCCACCGTCGCGAGGATGTCAACGCGCTGCCATCATCGCAGCGTCCATCACTGACGCAGCCGACCGGTACAAAGACACGCCGAGCCGTTACCTTGATCTCGTGAATCGCGCTGGCCGGTATAAGGCGCGCGAGGGACAAGACTTCGAGTCCGGCGCGCGATGGTGCCCGCCTCCGCCCGCACGGAAGCCGACGCCGTCGACGTACAGGGGCAGCCAGCAGTCGACAAGGGGGAAGAGCAACAAGATCAGGGCTCGAAGAAGGAAGGAAGTTTGATTATCCTTCTTTTCAACCGGATCGACTTCCGGCGGCTCGCACCGCCAGCATCACACCGCGCAGGGCGTGGAGCCACAGGCGCCAACCGAGCAGTGGTCAGTGCATGCCCACTCCATGATAGGTGATTCCAGGATACAAGTAGTACGAATACGCTCCTAAGTTGAACAAATAGAGAGCATCACAGCGCGCGCGCAGTCGACAGGGTCAGCGGCCTTCCACAAATAAATCTGCAAATGTTGTGTGCATGCAAACTGCAGTAGAATTCGTCTCTGGTCCCCAAAAACCCTGGCAAGTCGCGTTTGGCCCGGCATTGCAAAAGGCCGCCACGCACCGACACTAAGCACGTCTACGCGGCACTCCACGAGTTGCGGTGATGGTACAGGCCATGGACCGACGGCACGTCTACGCGTCCAACAGCAACACGACGCCTCGCAGGAGCGCAAGCTCAGGCTCGACCCCGCGTAGGAGTGGCAGCACTTGCACACCTCGTTCGGGTTCGACGCCGCGCAGCGTGACACCTCGCCGCAAGCAAGTCGTACCGCAAACCACAAAGTTGCAGGCCCTCGTCGCGGAGCAGTGCGACAAACCGCCTGCCCCTGCGCACATGAGCGCTTTCCGCAACCCTGATACCAGCACTGGCACTCGTCTTGGCGGCGTGGGATCCCACCCCTTTGGCCTCTCCGATTGGGAGCGGAGATGGCCGAGCCGGCGTGTGATGAGTGCCGACGAGCTCAAGGCGCGCAACGTCAAGGGCGCGAGCATCGATGGGCCTAGCATCCAGGCGCACAGCCGGGGCGCCGCCGGCCGCGCCGGTGTCGCGTCCGAGCAGCAGGTGACCTCAGGCATGATGCTTCGCGATGCCAAGCGCCGCCGGTGGCACGCCGAGAAGACGATCGAGCACATGACTCACGACATGCAGCTAACGGGCTCGGAGACGGAGCAGGCGAAGCAGGTTCTGCTGCAGTACGCGGACGCGCTCAGCGTCCTCGGCGATGGACGAGCCCGCTTCCTGCAGGTGACGATGCCGATGACGGGGACTTCTGCTAAGTGGCGCCAGTTTCTCAAGAGCGACGGTGTCGCCCACTCGATCCCGCTGCAGAGCGTGCCGCCATCGACGCATGGCAACGGCAACGTGCTCGAGCATGGCGCGGTTGCGACGGTGAAGCACCCTGACGGCTCATTCCACATGATTCGCCACTTCGCGCCCTCCTCCTTTGAGAACGCGCGCTTTGCCCGCTCCATTCCCCCCGGCTACGCCGGATTCATTCCAAACGAGGTTCAACAGCTGAATGCGCTACCGCGTCCGGCGCGCTACAAGGCGCCGGAGCGCGAAGTCGCTGACAAGCCGACGCGCGACCTATCGTCTGCCAGCCGGCCGCCGCCGCCGCCGCCACTTGCGCCGCGCGTTCGGGAGGGATGGAGTGCGGCGCAGTGGGTAGGCTCGGCCTCCGCGGTGAGCCCTCTTGGTCTTGCGGCGCGCACAGTTGTGCGCATTTGAGAAGCGCCACCTCGCGCGGCCGCGGGCTTCCGAGGAATGGAAGGCGAGTGATGTTTTGAGCGCCTCGTCCTGTTCGGAATCGGATAATTATTGAGCGCGTGTTGGTGTTCCATGTTCTCGATGTTGTGTGGTGGAGACTGTAGTGGATTGCGCTGTGCGCGGGCTTCAACCCGTAGGTGATGTGTGGACTGCTCTGTGCACTGCAGTGCGCTGTGTCCGGTCCTGTGAAAAGAGTCTCAGTCGGTCAGTCTGTGATTTATAGCCTCTATCACCCGGTCCGCGGTCCCGCTCCCGGCGTCGGGGCCTATTATTATAATACGATACGGAGATCTGGTGCTAGCTGCTACCGGTAGCCATAGTGACGAAACCGCTCTGGTTATATATTCGGCTGTGGCGCCGGTGCGGTGAGACGCGAGATCCGAGAATACATCACGATCCTCGATCTGAAGAACGTACCGCGAGAACCGACGACTAAAACATGCTATTAAAACAAATCGCTGTCTTCCAGCTTCCAGAAGAGGTCGGACTCCGTTTCAAGCATGCAGTGCATTAGCCCCAACGCCCTGCTGCCCCCCACCAAAGGCGATCGGGTAGTTGCCACGGACGCCCACGGGCTTGCGCGCCTCAACTGCCGCCGCGCGCTCAACAATGTCGCGAGGCACCACCTTGACCCGACTGGTCGATCGCGCCGTGCCGAGCGCCTTGTCGGCGACGACCTCGGCGGCGAGCTTGCCGCCCAAGATGGCGCCCTCCATCGAGCCCAGGTACTTTTGCGACGTCCAGTCGCCCGCGAGCACCAGGTTGGGGATGGGCGTCTCCTGCGACGGCCGGTACTTGTTGCGCCCTGGGATGGCCGCGTACACGGAGCGCGGCACCTTGACGACCGCGTACTTGCGCAGCTTCGCCTGCCCCTGCGGCCCCTGCTTCGAGGTCGCGGGATAGCGCGGGTCGTTGGCGATCTCGAGCGGGAAGAGACGCGCGAGCTCACCCATGGTCGCGTCGATGATCTCCTCGTCCGACTTGGCGATCCAGTTGATGTTGCCGCCCGCGAGCGGAGAGCACGGCGCGAACACGAGCTCGAGCATCGACTTCTCCTCGTCGTAGTACTCCTTGCACGTCGTCGACATGTCGGCGTACACCGAGAGCAGCGGCGAGCGCGAGAAGCATAGCCCATCCACTGACCGAAGCTTGCGATCGAACCAGATGTGCACGTTGATCACCGGAATGCCCTCGAGCTCGTCGAACTGGCGGAAGTAGGGCATCGTGGACCAGCGAGCCGGTACCAGCCGCTTGAGCACATCTACGGGCATGGCCGACACGTAGATATCCGCCGTCACTATCGAACCATCCTGCATGCGCAGCCCTTGTACCGAGCCGTCCTCTTCGCGGGTGAGTATCTCGGCGACCGGCGCGTTGGTGCGCACCTCGCCGCCGCGCGCCTCGATGTGCGCCTTCATCGGCGCGCACAGCCGGTCGGGCTGGTTGCCGTCCAAAAAGGCGGTCTGCGAGCCATCGGCCTCATTGATGAAGCGGTTCATCGCGGTGAGCACCACGGTCATCGAGAGCTTGTCGGGATCAATGAAGTCGAGCGCCTTGCCCATCGCAATGAAAATCTCGTCGTTGATGCGTCTCGGCATTCCGTACTTCTCCATGAATTGTAGCACCGAGAGCTCGTCCTGCGCGTCGATGAACGACTGGCCCTCGGTGAGCATCGGCAGCAGTCCAGGCACCATCCGGAGTTTCTCTTCGATCGTGAGCATCTCGGTGTTGCTCAGGATCGCTGCTGCCATGTTGAAAGGCGCAGGGACGTTGGGCGGGAAGTTGAAGCTCGTAAACTCGCCAGGTCGCTCTTGCATGGCAAATGTCATCTTGTGATCCTTCCACTGGAGCCGGTCTTCAATGTCCAGTTCCGCGAACATGTTCATCATGTTCGGGTACGCGCCGAAGAAGATATGCAGACCGGTCTCAATCCAGTCGCCGTCCTCATCCTGCCATGCTGACACCTTGCCACCCAAAAGGCCGCGCGCCTCGAGCACGAGCGGCTCGTGACCGGCGTCCGAGAGGTATTTGGCGCACGATAGGCCGCTGAGGCCGCCACCGATGATGGCCACCTTCTGCTTCTTGCCAGCTTGAGCCGTCGCCGCCGCGCAGGCTGTCAGCTTTTGCGACAGAGCAGTGGCTTCGCGATAGTTGTCAGTGAGTTTGATGCGCGGAGGTGTTGGGCGCGTTAGCGCCGCCGACGCGAAGCCCGTTTGGCAATCGCGTCCATGTAGGCCACTGAGCAGCATGAGTTTGACGACATGGCGGTGACGACGAGCGGCGGTCGCCATGTATCGGGCTCACGAGCACCCAAGTCCGGGAAAGGAAATGCGAGCTGCGATCCTGCGGCCAATGGAATATAGACACCAGATGAGCCGGTGAACCCCGAACTTCCACATCGCAAGGCATCCTACCGGTACGCATGGCGACGTGCTCCGATATGACGTACCCCGCGGGCACCTTAGTAGAGGTCTTCCACCGATTAGAGCGCGACGGCGAGGGCTACTTCCCCGTGTCTAACCTTGCGGCTCGCTGCTTGAAGCCACGATTTGGGATGACCGACGGCTGGGTGATCGCCAAGGTCCTCGAGGACTGGCCGCCACCGCAGGGTGCGCAGAATGGGAAGGGCGCGCGTCCTTGCGTGCGCGTCATGCACACAGGCCAGCTGTGGGCTGATCGCTACGGCCAGACTCTCAACCCGGAACGCGAGCGCGACATGATCATGGACTATCCACAATGTGACGTGCGGCCGCTGCCCGTCCCAGGCGAGCCACCTTATGTGCCAACGCTCTCCCTGCTCGTCGTACGCTGGGGCGGCGAGGAGACGCAGTTCAATGTGGAACAGTGGGGCTCCGCCAGTGCCTCCACCTCCTCCGCATACGTGAGCGCCTTTGTGGACTCGACCATCTACCCTGTGCTCGGGCCTGACTATGAGGTCTTCTCCGTGTTCGTCACGAGTGGCTTCGACCTGGCACGGATTGGGCCGGCGTCGCTGTGCCAGAGCCTGCGCGGCAAGCACCGCGCGGCGTGCTATTTCCTGTGGCCCGTCATGCACCAGGATGGCGAGGTGCACGAGAGCGGTATGCTCGATCAGTCGCTCTACTTCGACGCTGTCCGGACTTTTGAGGCCGCGGGCTTGTGCACTCGCTTTCCGCACCCGTCGCAGCTGTACCGCACGCTGCTCGCAAAGGATTGGCAGCCGACCCTGTGCCTCTTCCCCAGCCTGCGCATCCCACCAGCCGTCATGGTGAACCGCGCCACTATCACCGCCTCGCCCAGCCGTGCCGCCGCCCTCTGCCTCGACGCACTCGCGGCCGTTCGCGCGCGCCGGTACCGTGACACGGGCTCTGGAGACGCCGCGCAGAAGAAGATGAAGCGGGGCAAGGCGAGCAAAGAGGAGCCGCACGCGCTCCGAGTGGAGGGTTCGGAGGTGCGCCGAGGCGTGTCGAAGCTCTGAGGACCTCTGAGGACCTCTGAGGACCTCTGAGGACCTCTGATGACCTCTGATTGCCTCCCTCATCAGGTGCGCCGAGGCGTGGCTAAGCTAGGGTACGCTTGGGAGGCGGCGCACGTGCGGATCTTCAGGGGAGAGTCGCAGCTGGGCACTGCGCTGGTCGAGCTCGTCACGAGTCCTGCAGTGACGAACAGCGCGGTGATTGTGCAGGACTTTGCGCGCAATGACTTCGAGCTGCGCCAGTTTGTGATCAACGGCAAGATCGTGCACAAGGTCTACACCAACTTTGCGTGGGTCGACGCGGACGGTTACATGCGTGAGTTCGTGGTCAAGGGACGCGAGGACGCCGTTCGCGACTGGATGAGCGGCGACGACGCGGCGATGGCGCAGGCGGAGCGCAAGGCGGCGAAGCTGGTGACGGCATGGCTGGCGTGGTTTCGCACGCAATCCGTTGAGTCGCTCCCCGGCGTTCGGATGGACATCCTCATCAAGCGCGTCGGCCCAGGTGCCGCCGAGGTGTTCACACTCGAGCTGACGGAGCTCGGCTTCTCCATGCTGGGCGTCGAGAAGCTGCCGCCCCTCGTCTTCAGTGCGCTGCTCGCATCGTGCTTCGACGACACGGGACCGACGCTCGAAGAGGTCCGCAGACTCACCGACGGCGCCGCCAGGCTCCAAGCGATGGCGCCGCACACACGCCGCGGCTTCCGCGACGGAGCGGTGTTGGGCAGCAAGCGAAGCCACGCGGAGGCGAACCTTGGCTCGGCCGGTGGCGGCTCAGAAGCGGCGGACTGATCAGAGCTGCGAAGGATCTTCGCCGCCGCGGCGATTCCACTTCGCACGATGTGTGTGTGTTCTGTTTATAAAACACACATGACGGGTCTCCTGTGTCAGCTCAATAATAAAGTCTGCGTGACGAGCTTGTGGTCCGGATAGCATTTCATTTCCAATATGCGGGCACAGACGCCGTCGGCTCACAACTTTTCTCACTACCGTCGGAGTTAACAACTTTTCTCCCGACGGAGGTTGAGGTGCCGCGCTCGGCGGCTCCTTTGGCTAGTCGCCATGCCAACCCCAGCGCGGCTCCTCCAGCTCGCCTGCCTCTCGGCGATCCTCGCACCCGCACACACGCAGAATGCGACGCAGAATGCGACCGACTCGTTCGCGAACATCACCTGCGCTGTCAACAACACCGAGCTCGACCTGTGCTCCCCGGAACCTGCCGAGGAGCAGTGCGGTGAGCTCTGCGCGACCCCCCCCGCAATCGAGGATACGTGCGACGAGCTCTGCGCGACCCCCCCCGCAATCGAGGATACGTGCGACGACCTCTGCCCCCCCTCGCCCCCGCCGCCGCCGGCGTGCAACCCCCTCGACGGTCTGTGTGGGCCGCCCCCTCCGCCAGCGTGCATCGGCATTCTGTGCGCGCCGCCCCCTCCGCCGGCGTGCAACGACATTCTGTGCGCGCCGCCCCCTCCGCCGGCGTGCAACGACATTCTGTGCGCGCTGGCCAACCCCCCGCCGGCACCAGTGGGCTGCGGCATCGACGCCCTGTGCGGCCCGCTCCCCGACGAGATCGCTCCATGCAACGACATTCTGTGCGCGCCGCCCTCACCCCCGCCGGCGGATGCGGGCTGCGGCATCGACGGCATGTGCGGCCCGCTCCCCGACGACGATCTCGTGGAGTGCATCGGCATGCTCTGCACGCCGCCCTCACCCCCGCCGGCGGATGCGGGCTGCGGCATCGACGGCATGTGCGGCCCGCTCCCCGACGACGATCTCGTGGAGTGCATCGGCATGCTCTGCACGCCGCCCTCGCCGCCGCCGCTCACGTGCCTCATCGACGTCTTCGAGGCCCAATGCGGCGCAACGCCGCCGCCGCCTCCGCCCCTTCCGCCCTTTCGGCCGTCGACCACTTCGGCCCCCATCCTTAACATCATTACCTTCACGGCGGTGGTGCCAGGAACGATCGACACTTTCGACCAGGAGGGCTTCAAGGCTGCCCTCGCGCGCACGATGGTACGCCAAGGCGTCACCGCCGCGATGATCCGGCTCAGGGTCGAGTCAGCGTCAGTGCGTGTGACAAGTCAGATCATCGACCCTCCAAACGCTGCCGCCGTCTTCAACACACTTACAGCGATCACGACTAGCGCTCAGACCCTTTCCAATGCCCTCGGCGTTCCCATCGCCAGCATTGCTCAAGCACCCGCGACTGTCAGGATCCAGGCGGCGCCCCCCTCGGCGCCTCCCCCCCCTCCCCCCCCTCCTCCGCCCCCTCCGCTTCCCACTACGATCTTTTCGGCGATCGTCGCAGCCGCAGGGCTTTCGACGGGCGGCGCGATCGCGATCGGAGTCGTACTGGGCTCAGTCGTACTCCTGGCATCGTGCATATTCTACTATGTCAAGTACGGCAGGAAAGGCAATGCTCCCAAACCACCTTTGCCAGCAAAGAGCATTAAGAAAGAGACACCCTCCGCTGACAAGGAAAGCAAGGGCACGGTCATCTCCTCGTCTGTCGATATCGAGATGGCGGGCGTACTCACGGGTTCCAATCTCGACGTTAAGCCAAAGGACGACGCGCCTGGTTCCATCCCGCCTTCGTCGCCGACCTCCGAAGAAGGCGCACCCGCAATTGCACCTGAAGGCTCTATTGAACTCACCGAAATCAAGAGTTCGCCTCCTACCGGTCTGCCCCTCCCCGAAACCCAATCTGCAGCCGACGTCTCCTCCGAAATCTCGAACAGATTGGCCTCCTTCTTCAATCCATTCTCACCGAAGTCGCCGGCCACGGGGCGAGGCGAGGACGTCCTTGCCTGAGCTGAGTCACAGGCGTTTTCAGCGAGCGAGCAAGCAGCGAGCGAGCTGTGCGCCCACGTCAATGATGATGAAGCTTAGATCAGGCGAAGGACTGCGCTGGATGAGGCCACGCGATGGTCTCTGCCCTGGTAGAAAGAAGTGGGGTGTGAAGGCCGCCTCAAGGTGAAGCCGGAAAAAGGCTGGCTGACGGTGCTCCGCGGCTGATCTTGCCGGCTCAGGGATGGGTGAGGGCGAACGCAGATCGACTCCGTCGAACACTCGAAACATATTTTTCTTCTGTGTGTTTCGTTACGCGACTGTGATATTAAGCGATGCGTTGGCGAGACAGTTCACATTCAGCGTTCCACAGTCGACAGTCTCGACGCCTCTCGCGCAGTCGGCCTATCTGTATCTCGTCGTCTCGAGACTCAGTGCCGCAGACTCGACGCTCGCGGAGCAGGCTCGTCCCACCTGTGTATGACTGTCGTGTCTCGACGCTCGTCCCTGTGTGACTGTGTTGACACGCGCGTGGCACACCGACGCGCGCATCGAGGGGTGCACCGACCGCACCGTCTATGGCGCCTCTTCACCCACCACCTGCCCTTGCCACCTGCGCCTCATGTCGCTCGCCGAAGCTCGCCGCAGCGGGCGCCACGATGGCGCCGGCGTGGCGCGCCGCGCCGCGTCCGCCGCCGACCCCGCGCGCGTCCCGGGCGAAAGCCAAAAAATCTCATGTAAACGCGCCCCACGGGTCGCGGTTGTTCGCGCCGCTGTACTGACGCTTCACACTTTCAACGCCGTATCCGGATACAGTACATGTACTTGAAGAATTCCTCATCAGGCCTGATCAGGCAACGCTGTAATCTACTGCAGTAATCTACAAGTATGTTGGGGCGCCCGGCAAGTGCGCGAGGATCGCCGCCCACGACGGTGCCGGTCAAACGTGTAACCAGCGCGCGCTCGCCTACTGTCGCTGCTACCGTCGTGGCAAGATTCATGGACTCAACCCCCGTCCGGAGCACCGACTCGGTCACCGTCGCAGTGCGTGCCCGTCCTCTCGGGAAGGCTGAGGGCGAGGTGGCGATGACGTTCACGCCAACCTCAATCGTCATTTCGCCCGGCGAGAAGGGCGAGCAGCGCTACCACTTCGACTCCGTCTACGATGGCTCGGCCTCGCAAACGCAGATCTATGCCGATCTGGGCGCTCCCATCCTGCGCAAGGCGCTCGAAGGCTTCAATGGCACCATCTTCGCATACGGCCAGACAGGGAGCGGCAAAACCTTCACCATGTCGGGCGGCGAGAGCGTCGGCGGCGGAGCGCTGGGCATCGTGCCGCAGCTGGGCGACGAGCTCTTCTTCCTGGTTGATCAGATGCTCGAGCAGACGCCCGACACCAAGTTCCTGCTCACGGTGAGACTTTCCACGAGACGGGCACTGTGATTGCGCCTGATTGATACTGTGATTGCAACTACTGATGGTGTGATGGCGCCGGATGGCAGGTGAGCTACCTCGAGATCTACAACGAGATGTGCGTCGACCTCCTCGTGCCGACCGCCGCTGCTTCCCGAGCACTCGAGATCAAGGAGCATCCGCAGCTTGGGGTTCACGTCAAGGGGCTGACGGAGGTGCCTGTGCGCGCGCGCGCAGACCTGATGAAGCTGGCCGCCGATGGCGGCGCGCGGCGCGTCACGGGCGAGACCCAGATGAACGCGCGATCGAGCCGCTCGCACGCCATCATGACGCTGCACATCCGGCAGCAGCGTTTGGTCCCCCCGGTGCAGTGCGGCGGCGGACCGGAGGACGGCACCGGCTGCGCAGTCGACGGGAGCAATGGCGGCGGCCGCAGCGGAATAGGCGATGGCGGCGGCGAGGCGCGCAAGCTCGAGGTGTCCGCCAAGATCAACCTGGTCGACCTCGCTGGCTCCGAGCGTGCCGCCAAGACGGGCGCCGAGGGCCAACGGCTAAAGGAGGGTATTCAAATCAACCAGGTGCTGCCCGTGCTTACCCTCTGATGTGCCCTCGTATGTCTTGCCGCCTGACTTGCCGCCTGACTTGCCGCTCCCAATCGCCCAGAGCCTCTCGGCCCTCGGCCAAGTCATCTTGGCGCTCGCAGAGCAAGCCAAAGCTAAGGGCAAGGGAGCTGCCGGCGGCGGCGGCGGCGGCGGCGGCGGCGGCGGCGGCGGGCGCACTTTCGTACCGTACCGCAACTCGAAGCTCACGCGCGTGCTGCAGGAGTCGCTCGGCGGCAACTCGCTCACGGTGATGATCGCATGCATCTCGCCTGCGGAGGCGCATCTCGAGGAGAGCATGACTACGCTTCAATACGCGGATCGGGCCAAGGCCATTCAGCTCCGCGCGGTCAAGAACGAGCACGTGAGTGAGGTGGGCAGGCTGCGTCAGGAGGTCAACGAGCTGCGGCGCAAGCTCTCCGCCCGGCTTGGCGCGAGCGAGCAGAGCGAGGACGACCGCGAGGAGCTCGCGGCGTACCGCTCGCAGATTGAGCTTTATGAGCAGAAGCTCCAGAATTCATTTGAAGAACGCGAGGCGGCGTGCGCGGCGCTCTTGGGACGCGAGCGGGCGCTGCGCGAACAAGTGGCCGCACATCACGCGCAGCGGCGCGCCCAACTCAGCACGAACGTGCACACACACGGCCGTTGGATGGAGCTCCTCTGGAGGGCGAACGTGGCGTGGCAGCAGCGCGCCGTCACCGTGGACGAGCTTCAGAATCTCGAGTCCGAGATCCGCACGTCCGAGGAGCGGTGGAGTGGCGTGGTGCGCTACACGACGCTCGTGCTCGAGACGCTGGGCGAGGCGACCTCGCAGCTAACCTCGATGGCAAGCGGCAGCGGTGTCGCGGCCGCAGAGCTGCGCGCCGAGCTCGTGAGCTTCGTCGATCTGAGCGCGACCATCGACCTGAGCTCCGCTGACGGCAAGCGCGCGCTCGGCAGCCTGGGCTCACACGAAGCCTCGACCCTCCACGTGGCGCGTCAGATGGTGCTTCGTCTGTGCTCGCTGCGCACGCAACTCGAAAAGGGGAGAGACTACCGGAAGGCGTGCGTCCAGCTGCACGGGCAGCTGCAGGCGCGGCTGGTATCCGAGCGGGCGCAGATGATGGCGGGCGCGAGTGCCGGTAACCATTTGGGTGCCATGCTCGCCATGGTGCCGACGGCGGCGGGTGGCGACGGCGGCGGCACTGGAACCGAGGAGGACGTGCGCGAGGCATGCGAGGATCTTGAGGCGATGCGCATCGCGTCTCGTCGGCGCCTCCGCGAGCTGCATCGCCTGGCACGCGCAGGCGCCGTGGTGGGCGCGGGCTTGCGCGACGTGGGCATAGGCCTCAGCGGTGCGTTGCGTACGGAGGCCGAGCAGCTGCGCAGCCCGCCGCCCTTCGCCGAGTCGGAGCGTCGGCGCTCGCAGCGGCTCGCGCGTTATGAGGAGGCGGCGAATCTCGCGGCGGAGATTGAGGACGAGGTGCAGCTCTCAGTCTTTGCCGAGGACGACGACGACGACGACGACGACGACGACGACATCGACGACGCCGACGACGCCGACCGTGGCGGCCGGGTGGTTGCCGCAGCCGGCGCGTTGTGCGGGCCACGGGCGGCCGGGGGCGGCACCAGCAGCGCCGCGCGTGGCGCCGATCGCAGCTCGGGCTCGGATGCCTGGAAGGCCGCGACGAGCAGCGGCTCGCTAGCGCCCTATCTGCTCCCTGACGGCCTCGCCTCGCCGCCCGCCTCCAGCGGCGACAGCGGCGGCGTCGCCGGCGCGCGTCAGCAACTGAGGGGGCGCAAGCTCTCGCTGGCAGCCGTTGCGGCGCCAAGGGCGGCAGCGGCGGACGATGCCGTGGCACGCGAGGGTGACGGCTCGGGCAGTGCGGAGCTTGCGTGGATAGAGAGGTTGCTGGGTGGGCTCGTCGTACTCGAGCGCTGTGCCGGGCACCGCTTGCTGCACCGTGAGCAAGGGCGCTGGGCAAGCAAGGAGGGCCGCCCCCTGCCCGTCATCGGGCAACCTCAGCCGCCGCCGCCGCCGCTCCTCGCCCACGGCGAGGTGGCACCTTCCTCGCCTGCTCGGGCCTCGACGGTGGCACTGCTGTGCAGCGTGGCGGAGCTCAAGGAGGAGCTCGAGCTGTCCAGGAAGAGTAATGCGCAGCTGCTGACCGTGGTCTCGTGCCAGGCGGCGTCTATTGAGCAGATCACCTCTGGTAAGGGCGACGAGCGGGCGCGCGAGGCGCAGCAGCAGGCGGCGCTTGCAGAGCAGGCGGCACAGCTCTCTGAGATGAGTCAGCTCATCGGCGCCATCAAGGAGCAGGCACGTCGGCAGCACGAGATGCATGCCAAGGACCTGGTCGCCAAGGGCGGGCCCGCCGAGGGGGGCACGAGCCATGGCGGCGCCGGCGCCCACAGCGCCGTGGCGATCACTGCGGACACGGTGGCAAGGGAGCTACGCATGCAATTGTTGCACGAAGTGATGCTCAAGGAGCACGCGAGCGAGATGGCGAGGCTGGGGGAGCGAGCGGCCAAGGCAGAGGGGCGTATCGCAACGATGGAGAGGGAGGTGGCGGTGAGCCGCGAGGTGCGTGAGACCATGCAGTCCCACATCGACGAGCAAGCGATCGAGCTCAAGACGGCGCGCGCGATCGAGGAGAATTTCGCTGCACTCGCGGCAAAGCTCGGTTGCATCGACGAGGAAGGGCAGCTGATGCGCTCGCGCCTGGAGACGCTCACGATGGAGCTCGTGCAGGCGCGCGCGAGCGAGCAGGAATACCAAATATGGCTCGCGGACGTGAAGACGATGATGGCGAGCGGTAAGGAGGATGGGCTTGCCATGGCGCTCGCGCAGAACATGATGGAGTGCCGCAAGAAGGACGAGCTGCTCCAGAACCAGGAGCGCGAGCTCAAGCGACTCCGGCTGCTCAGCCGCGATGGGCGCAAGGCGGACCCAACCATGATGGCCCGTCATGCCACGGACGCCGTGATAGGCATGGAGCCCGCACCTACCAAGGAGAATCCTCTCTTCACACAGAGCTACAAGCCGGCAGCGCTCGTCAGTGGCATTGGAGATGGAGGGCCAGTACCCCAGGCTCGCCCCCCGGCGGGCTCAGCCGTACATGCCGTCGCGCGCCCGAGGATGCCGGGACGGGCGCGACCCGACGTGGTGCCGCGTTGAGACGTCTCGTGTTGAGGCCGATTTTGGCCGATTTTGGACGTTTGAAGTATCGTATACTGTTAGTTTACTGTAGCTGAACCCTTTATAACTATCTGAGGTCTCGTCTCTAACTCTATCTCTGACTCCGTCTCATCTGTCCCTCTCTCTGGTCTACCGCTCCGCTCGGCTCACTAAGCACAATGAGCAGCCCCGCGTGCGAGGCTAACCATCCCTCGAGACTCGAGAGACGATGAGCATCGAGATCGCTACGAGATCGCATCTGCCCAGCTCAGCTTATGCACAGTACGCGCCGAGGTGAGCGGACTGCACGAGCTTGGTGTACTTGGCGAGCGTTCCCTTGGTGGCCTTCTCGGGCGGCGGGCTCCACGCCTTCAGGCGCGCGGCGATCTCCTCGGTCGAGATCGCGAGATCAAGCGTCTGCGCCTTGGTGTCAATGCGCACAATGTCGCCGTCGCGCACAACCGCAAGGGGGCCGCCGTCGCGCGCCTCTGGCGTCACGTGCCCGATCATGATGCCATGCGAAGCCCCCGAGAAGCGGCCGTCGGTGACAAGCGCCACGTGAGGGCCGAGGCCCTGACCGACGAGGGCGGCGCCTGGTGAGAGCATCTCGGGCATCCCGGGCGCCCCCTTGGGCCCCTCGTACCTGATGACCAAACAATGTCCTTTGACGATCTTTCCCGCCATGATCGCTGTGAACGCGTCCATCTCGGAGTCGAAGCATACGGCAGGACCCTCAAACGTGGCGAGGCTCTTGCCGCTCAGCTTCATGACCGCGGACGGTGGCGCGAGGCTCCCCTTGAGAACGATGATGTGCTTGCCAGCAGCCGAGAGCGGCGCGCTCAGCGGCATCACCACCGTCTGGCCTGCTGGCAGTGGCGGCAGAGCAAGCTCCTTGAGGTTCTGCGCCCACGTCTTGCCCGTCACCGTCAGGGCGTCTCCATGGACCAGCCCGGCGTCGAGCAGGATTTGGAAGACGCGCGGCACACCGCCCATGGCATGCAGATCCACCATGTGGTGCGGCCCATGCGGCGACAGGTTGCCGATCAAGGGCACGCGCTTCCCGATGGCGTCAAAGTCCTCAATCGTGAACGGTACGCCAGCTTCCCACGCGAGAGCAAGGACGTGGAGCACAGCGTTCGTGGAGCCACCGAGGGCGTATACGATGGCGACCGCGTTCTCGAACGCCTTGCGCGTCAGGATCGAGCGTGCAGTCACCTCGCCGCGCATGAGCGCAAAGAGTGCCTTGACACTCGCACGCACGTCGGCCAACTTCACCGGGTTGATCTCGTTCTTCTCGGTGACGGCGGCGGGCGAGCAAGTCATCGGCACACACATGCCGAGCGCCTCGATGACGGTGGCCATCGTGCACGCCGTAAACATCGCCGAGCATGTGCCCGAGCCCGGCAGCGAGTGGCACTCGAGCTTGTACAGCTCCTCGTCGTCGATCAAGCCCGCGCCGTACGCGCCTATGCCCTCCATCACTGAGCCCGGATCGAGTTGCTTGCCCTTGGAGCGCCCTTTGAGCGTGGCGCACTTGCCTGGCAGGGCGGGCCCACCGAAGAGTGTGAGCCCCACAATGTCCAGCCGCGCGAGCGGCATCAGCGCCGCGGGCACCGACTTGTCACAGCCCGCCAGGCAGATCATCGCGTCAGCCGCATAGCCCTCGTGCATAATCTCGATGCAATCGGCGATGTACTCGCGGCTCACTAGTGAGTAGCGCATGCCAAGGGTGCCCTGCGTCTGCCCGTCCGAGATGATGGGCGTCGTCGCGAGCATCGCCTTGCCGCCCTCGGCCTCGATGGCCTCGCACACCGCGTTTGCGAGATCCATGAACTTGTTGTTGCATGGCATCACATTGGTGTACGGCACGCCCACGGTGATGACGGGCTTGCGAAAGTCTGCATCGCTCCAACCGACGGCGCGGAAGTTGCTCCGCGAGCACGTCATCTTAACAAAGGAGCCCGGTGCGCCATCAGGCACCTTTGGGTCGCCGGTAATCTCAAAGGAGCGCTTCTTGAGTGGCTGCGTGGCGGGTACAATATCAGAGCGCTCGAGCGGGTGCTTTGGGCCGGTGGCGAGGGCGCGGGTCGCAAAATTGGTCCATGGGAAGCGGGAGAGGCGTCGTGCAGCGACCGGCTGGTGGCCGACGAGGCCGTTGATTAATCTCGCCATCGTGCGGCCATCTAAACCCACGTGTGAACGTTAACACGTCGGACGCGACAACCTTGTGTCAGAAGTCACACAGACATGAGCGCCGCTGTATTGTGTGGTCCTGTTTTAAATCACACACGGACACACATTCACATTCACATTCACACATTATCACCATGTGGCGGGTAAAAGCACGGGGGCGGTTTAGAAGGGCGACATGCCCATGGTGAGCTTGAAGCTCATGGCGGGTGCGGCGAGAAGTATTCTAGTTGCGACCGCGAGAGGCCATACCGGGTGGAGTCATGGGTTCGTGTGTGGTCTGGCGCGTGAGTTGGTGGGTGGGGTTGGTTTATTGAGATGGTTCGGTTTGTGTGGTTCATGTGGTTCACGTGTCTGTCTCGTGTGTCGCTGTGAACGTTGACACGACAGACGCGACAACCGGTGCTAGAACGGCACTGTTACTGCCCGCTCAGAATACACACACCTTACATGACCCCAAATGAGACGCGGAGCATGCGCGCACTGGCGGCGTTGAGGACGGTTTGGGCGTCGGCGGCTTGGATGGCGGTGGAGATGTTGGCAACGTGGTGCGTGAGGAAGCTGCGGTGGGACGCGCGGCCACCTCGCCGAGTCGACCGGGTCCCCCGGTGTTTTTGAAGAAAGTACTGTAACGGTTGAAGACACCGGGGTTCGCCGGTACGGACGGCGGCGCTGCCGAAAAGTATCATCAGTCAGTCAATCAGTTTGTTGCGGCCACACGGCGCTCAACACACTCTGTTTCAAAGGACGGCTCGGCTGCCCTCGGTCAACACAAGTACTGAGTCTCCGCCTCCTTCGCCACCGCCGCCTCGGCCTGCGCATGCAGTGGGAGTGAAATTGTGTGGGCTTCTTGGTGGGCTTGAGGTGAGGATAGGAGTGAGGCAAGCGAGGGGAGCAGATCGGTGGTACCTGTTCATGCTTTGCAGCGCTTCCTCTTCGCCTCTTCCGCCTCCTCCTTGGCCGCCTCCTTGGCAGTCGCAGCCGCAGCCGCAGCCGCAGCCGCAGCCGTCGCCATCGCCACTTCCTCTGCCACCTTCACCTTCGCCTTTGCCTCCGCCTTCACCGCCGATTTTTCCCTCGCCTCCGCGTCTGCGAACAACGTCTGGACTCTAGAGTCGAAGGATGGCCAGCTCCTACTCTGCAGGCGGTGGACGTTCTCCTGCTCTTGCGCCTGTGCGACGCGCGACACCGCGACAAAAAGTGTATGGCCCAGTACGAGCGTTGGGTCCGCACGCGTCGCATGCTCGTCGAGCACTCTCTCTACGGTCCGGATCAGACGCTCGTGCGAGTTGTTCAGGAGGATCCGAGCCTCCTCTATGCTCTCGCTGCCCCTCACCGCAGCATCTGATGTGGTACGTAGCTCCGCGACCGCTTCCAAGGTCTTGCGCAAGATGCTCATCACCTGCCGACGCTGGGCGTCGTGCGGCCAACGGTACCGATCCCAATTAGCGCCCCAACCTCGTCGGCGGGCAGCCTGAAGCCTTGCTCGGTGATCAGATCAAGCGCGCCATTCGGAAGGATCCGTTGTTCGACGAAGCGCTTGAGGCCATCGACGAGCGGCGCACCGGTGTTATTAGCCATGGAGCACGCGCGGCTGAGGGCATCGGTGATCTCTTGCACCTTGGCGAACGAGACCTCTGGCGCCATCGAGGTGTGCACACGCGAGAGCACGAAGAGTTTCCCGCAGGACTCCTGAAAGGCGTCGGCGCTCGGTTTGGACATGTTCGCGTCGATATAAGGGCGCAACATGGCCAGCCCGGCTGCCCTCGAGTCCGCCTTGAAGACGGCATCGATGGTCTCTTCAAGGTAGGTCTCGCCGAAGGAAACGCGGGCCCGTGAGGTCGCGCCTGCTGGTTTCGATAAAGCCCGTGCCATGGGATTTGACCTCTCCATTGTGCATGTAGGGGTGCAGGTGGAGGAGAGAAGACGTGTCCCTTTGCCGCGGCACTGGATTGGCAAGATGAGCTGTGGCGCAAAAAGCGCGATGGAGCGGGTCAAGGAGGCGGGTACGCCGACGTGGTTGGTCAGGTCATGGGTCAGGTTCGGGTACGCGCGATATCAATGCAGCAAGCAGTCACCTATGTGCTATGAAGAGGATCCCTTTCCGCCACAACGGTCGGCGTCTCGACGCAGATCGGGTGCAGACGTCTAGACGGTTCAGCGAGCATTCGGGCACATCGTGCGGGAATCCTGATTAGGAATTACTTATGATAGGCGTTTTCGATTTTTTTTGTGATTTGTTTTTGTTACACTCGCCGAAACGGGGCGGTCGGGGCGGTCGGGGTAGTCGTGTAGTTATCCTCGGCTCGTGCTTCCAGATTTTGATGATACAGCCGTCTGCGGCCGTCTGCGGTGTGGAAAGCTGTCTGCGACAAACAAAAAGGACCAAAAACAGCAAGGCCGTCGAGCGGGGGCCGTCGAGCGCGCGACGTCTCGATCGGTGCGATGCTGACGACGAAGAAAGCGGTGAGCCGCCTGCAAGAGAAGGGCAGGTACCGCAAAAAG
>Ga0210241_100528_pt1 | contig 33972 bp, 12 predicted proteins | sample ChrtobMetP5a_8mM_FD_155488 | JGI IMG/M metagenome (GOLD analysis project Ga0210241, IMG submission 155488) | Chrysochromulina tobin associated microbial communities from unialgal haptophyte culture, Seattle, Washington, United States - P5a_8mM | ecosystem: Host-associated > Algae > Haptophytes >...
CTTCGCCTTTGTCGTGTTGCCAACCACCTTAGGCCCACCCTCGCCGCCACCCTTGCGGCCGCCACCCTCGCATCCACCCTCGTCGCCGCCGCCGCCATCGCCGCCGCCACCCTCGGCGCCGCAGCCCTCGCCACCGCCGCCATCGCCGCCGCCACCGCAGTATCCACCAGGGGTCCCCTTGGACATGCCACAACTACCGCCGCCGCCGCCTTCGCGGCCGCCGCCTTCGCGGCCGCCGCCCTGGCCACCGCCTTCACCGCCGCCGCCCTCGCCGCCACCACCCTCACCGCCACCCTCGCCGCCACCGTCTCCGTCTCCTCCGCTGCCTTACCAACCGCCGCCGCAACCTCCGCAGCAGCCGCCATCGCCCCACTTGCGCCCACCCGCCGCGCCCTTCCCATCATCTCCGTTGCCACCGTCGTGGCCGCCCGCACCTCCAGGGCATATCTACCAAGGGTATCAAGTCTATTTTACGCTCGTGCTCCAGTCGTGGACAGTCGATCAATTCGGCGACGCCGAGCGGCTTGCACTCAGACAAGGCATGGCGGCTCTTCTGGGCGTGGCACCGGCGCGTGTGACTCTAATGGTCGAGGCGGCCTCCGTGCGTGCCACCGCCGTCATCTCCGCGCCCAACCGCACCGTCGCCACGAATTACGTCGTTGTGCTGGCGGCACAGACCCCTCAAAGCCTCACAGTCGCCGTCGGGGTTCACTACAATGCCACGTCCTCGCTCACCGTGGATGCTTTGGAGGGGCCGATCGTCCAGGCGGCGACCGCCTCTCCGAGCAGCCCCGCTCTTCACAACGGCTCAACGGCGACGCGCGTCGTGGCCAAAGCTGGCAGCATCTCTCCCGCAATCCTCAGCGTGATCTATGCCGCTGTGGGACCCGTTGCCTTGCTCGGAGCCATCCTGCTGTGGTGCTTGCGCCGCCGATGTCGCCGCCTGAGCGAGCAGCGGCGCAAGGCGGAGAAGGCGCAGCAGGAAACGAGGGCGGTTTTGCTGCAAGCGAGGGCGCGCGCCTTGCTGGCGAAGCGGAAGTTGCTGCAGGCACGCGCCGCTAAGGTGGCGCGCGAGGCGGCGGCGACGCGGGTGCAGATCCGACTGCGCAAGAAACTGAAGCTGCGCGAGATTAAGCGCGAGTTTAAGGCCAGGATCGAGGCGTTTCGCCTGGAGCAGCGCCTGGAGCAGGCGGCGACCACCCTGCAGAGGCAAGTGCGCACGGGACTCAGCCCCGCCGTACGCCGGCGCAACGCGGAGGCGATGAGGATCGAGATTCGCTCCCTCGCGGCGTCGATTATACAAAGGCAATTGCGGCCAGTACTCGTGATGCGGCGATCGCTCCTTGACTCGCTCTACCGCCGCGCACGTGCTAATTGGCTGAAGATGAGCCGCCGCCTCAGACGGCGGCATGAATTTGCCTTCCGTTGGCGCACGCTGGCAGACGCGATGCTCGACGCGCAGGTGCCCTCCGACAATCCGCTGCTCGAGGCGGCGAACGTCGCTTGGCAGGTGGTGTGGAAGTTCGTCGGGTCGCCCGCCGCGCTAAAGGTAGCCCCGGTGACGATCAGCGCTGCTCAGAAGCAGCTGCTCTGCCGACGGCGTCTCGACTTCCTTTCTGGCCGTCCTCAGCCAGCCCAGCCACAACAGGCCCCCGAGACCCTTGAAGGGGAACCTTCCCATCCACCTCTGACGCAGAACGGCGCTCAGTCCCTTCGCTCGCTTCGCAGCCCCGAGTCCTCCGAGTCCTTTGGTCGATCGTGCGACAGCAGTCCAGACTTGAGCCCTGATGTACGCACACGGCCGCAAACGAGGAAGCTCGGCAGCGCCGCCAAGCAGATCGTCGACGGGTTTGGAGGTGCGGAGCGCCGTGTGAAGGCTGCAGAGGTGGTGGCGGTGGATGCCTTTGAGGCGGCGGCCGTTGGCACGGCGGTGAAGGGAACGACGGCTGCGAAGGCGGCGGCGGCGGGAATGACCTCGGTGCAAGGCGACGTCCCTCCGCTTCGCATATCCCGGGTCGACGTCCCACCAGCAGCCGCGTCGGCATCCACATCGACGCGCTCGGGCTGGTCGCGTTCTGGCGTCCAGCCGCGTCCAGCCGTGGCGGAAGGCGTCCAACCGCGTGAACAACACTCACCTGGCTCAGCCTCACCTGGCGATGGCGTCTTGGCTCAGCCTCGCGTGGCTCAGCCTCCGGTCCTGCCTATCCCACAACCCGAACCTGCCTTCTTGGCTGCTGTCAATATGCACACAGATCGGCCGGCGAGTTCGGGCCGTCACGCGTATGAAAGGTGTGCCCGCACAGACAGCGGTCGCCCGCGTGCCTCGACCTCCGGCTCGAGGAGCGTCACCTCCATCAACAGTCGGGGGATGCTGCTGCAGAAACAAGGCAAGCTCGACGAGGCGGAGCCGCTGCTCCGGGAGGCGCTCGAGATTAGTCGTGCGACGCTCGGCGATCGGCACCCTGATACGGCCACCTCCATCATCAATCTGGGGTCGCTGCTGCGGGACCAGGGCAAGCTCGACGAGGCGGAGCCGCTGCTCCGGGAGGCGCTCGACGCTCTGTGTGCGACGCTCGGCAATCGGCATCCTGACACTTTGGCCGCCATGAAGAACTTGGGGTCGCTGCTGTACTCCCAAGACAATGTCGATGAGGCGCAAGCGCTCCTCAGGGAGTCGCTCGAGGCGTGCCGTGAGACGCTTGGTGATCGGCACCCTGAAACGCTCGCCGCCATGAATAACCTGGGGATGCTGCTCTATGGCCAGGGCAATCTAAAGGAGGCGGGTCCGCTGCTCCGCGAGGCGCTTGAGGCCATGCGCGTGACGCTCGGCGATCGGCACCCTGACACTCTGACCATCATGTACAACCTGGGGATGCTGCTGAAGAAACAAGGCAAGCTCGACGAGGCGGAGCCGCTGCTCCGGGAGGCGCTCGAGGCGAGCCGCGAGACGCTCGGCGATCTGCACCCTGACACACTCGACACAATCGGCAATCTGGCGTTACTGCTGCGGGACCAGGGCAAGCTCGACGAAGCGGCGCCGCTGCTCCGGGAGGCGCTCGATGGGCGCCGTGCGACGCTCGGCGATCGGCACCCCAGAACGCTCGCCGCCATGAACAATCTCGAGGCGCTGCGGAAGAAACAAGACCATGTAGACGAGGTTGCGCCACCCTCCCGACGGGATCCCAACGGAGGGATGCGCACCGCCATGAACCATCCTCCTGACGAGCATTTCGCTACGCCCATGAATGTGCTCCCTGACAAGACTCCACAATGCCAGCGAATGCCGTCATCGACGTCGACGGGCCCGCCCGACGACGACAACGCCCAGCTGCGTTCCATCCGCCGCGAGCCCACACTGGGCGAGCTTTGGGGCGGCGACGCGTCAGGCATGAACGCCGTGTTGGGCGCCGCCACGTCCGAAGTGGTCGTCTCGCAAGGCTCGAGCATCACCGATCGTGTCGCCATGTTATTGGCAAGTGTCGACAAGGCCATGATGGTCGATGGCTTTAGGCGCATGAATGCCGACGAAAACGGGATCGAACTGAGAGAGTTGCATGCCTTTCTTGCCGAGATTGACGAATCCGTCACTGAAGCGGACGCCCGAAGTGTCATCAGTGCGGGTGGCCCTTCGGGCGACGGCAAGGTGAGCCTTGCCGAGCTCCTCAAGATCAAGGCACGAGAGGATGGCACCAGTCTGGACTTGAGCCCTGATGAGCGTTCATGGACGCGAAGGCCCTCGGTGCAAGGTCGCGTCCCTCCGCTCCGCATGTCCCCTCGAGCATCCGTGCCGCCATCAGCATCGGTGAGCTCTGTCTGGTCGCCTTTCGGCTGGAACCGGCCGGCGAGCTCGGGCCGCGACGCGTATGAAAAGAGTGCCCGCACACCAGGAAGCGACGGTCAGAAATCAGTTGGGAGATCCCAACGAAGCGCTCCGCCGCTGCCGCTCGTCATCGAGAGGGCGGCGGCCGAAAAGGCCGAGAGGGCGGCAGCTGAGAAGGTGGCGGCTGAGGCGGAGGCCAAAGCGGCGGCCGAGAAGGAGGCGGCAGCGCAGACGGCAGGCAAGGCCGCCAACGAAAAGGCCGCCACCGAGAAGGCGGCGGCCGAGAAGGCGGCGGCCGAGAGGGCGGCGGCTTTCAAGAACGTGAGGGCGGCGGCCGAGAAGGCGGCGGCTGAGAAGATGGCGGCCGAGAAGGCGGCGGCGGCCGAGAAGGCGGCCAAGGCCGAGAAGGCGGCCAAGGCCGCGGCCGAGAAGGCGGCGGCCGAGAAGGCGGCGGCCGAGAAGGTGGCGGCCGAGAAGGCGTCAGCCGAGGCGGCGGCCAAGGCCGCCGCCGAGAAGGCCGCGGCCGAGAAGGCGGCAGCCGAGAAGGCGGCAGCCGAGAAGGCGGCGGCCGAGAAGGCGTCAGCCGAGGCGGCGGCCAAGGCCGCCGCCGAGAAGGCCGCGGCCGAGAGGGCGGCGGCCGAGAAGGCCGCGGCCGCGAGGGCCGCGGCAGATGCCGAGAAGGCTGCGGCTGAAAGGGCCGCGGCTGAGGCGGCCGAGGCGGCGGCGAAGGCGGCGTTGGCGGCGGCCGAGAAGGCGGCAGCCGAGAAGGCGGCAGCCGAGAAGGCGGCAGCCGAGGCGGCGGCCAAGGCCGCGGCTGAGAGGGCCGCCGCCGAGAAGGCCGCGGCCGAGAGGGCAGCGGCTGAGAAGGCGGCGGCCGAGAGGGCCGCGGCCGAGGCCGAGAAGGCTGCGGCTGAAAGGGCCGCGGCTGAGGCGGCGGCGAAGGCGGCGTTGGCGGCGGCCGAGAAGGCGGCAGCCGAGAAGGCGGCGGCCGAGAAGGCGGCAGCCGAGGCGGCGGCCAAGGCCGCGGCTGAGAGGGCCGCCGCCGAGAAGGCCGCGGCCGAGAGGGCAGCGGCTGAGAAGGCGGCGGCCGAGAGGGCCGCGGCCGAGGCCGAGAAGGCCGCGGCTGAAAGGGCCGCGGCCGAGGCGGCGGCGAAGGCGGCGTTGGCGGCGGCCGAGAAGGCGGCAGCCGAGAAGGCGGCGGCCGAGGCGGCGGCCAAGGCCGCGGCTGAGAGGGCCGCCGCCGAGAAGGCCGCGGCCGAGAAGGCCGCGGCTGAGAAGGCGGCGGCCGAGAGGGCCGCGGCCGAGGCCGAGAAGGCCGCGGCTGAAAGGGCCGCGGCCGAGGCGGCGGCGAAGGCGGCGTTGGCGGCGGCCGAGAAGGCGGCGGCCGAGAAGGCCGCGGCCGAAAAGGCCACCGCCGAGAAGGCCGCGGCCGAGAGGGCAGCGGCTGAGAAGGCGGCGGCCGAGAGGGCCGCGGCTGAAAGGGCCGCGGCCGAGAAGGCCCAGGCCGCGGCGATGGCGGCGGCCGAGAAGGCGGCGGCCGAGAAGGCGGCGGCCGAGGCAGCGCTCTTTTCAGCGATGATGGGCGCTTGCGTTGACGAGGACAACGAGGACGATGCCGTCGCCTCAGCGGCCACCACCAAATCGGCTACTGAGATGAGCAAGCAACGTAACACTATCGACTCCAGCACAAATCAGGGGTTGCTGCTGCGGGACCAGGGTAAGCTCGACGAGGCGGCGCCCCTGCTCCGGGAGGCGCTCGAGATTAGTCGTGCGACGCTCGGCGATCGGCACCCTGATACGGTCACCTCCATAATCAATCTGGGGTCGCTGCTGCAGGACCAGGACAAGCTCGACGAGGCGGCGCCGCTGCTCCGGGAGGCGCTCGAGGCGAGCCGTGAGACGCTCGGCGATCGGCACCCTGAAACGCTCGCCTGTATGAATAATCTGGGGATGCTGCTGTACTCCCAAGGCAATGTCGATGAGGCGCAACCACTCCTCCGGGAGTCGCTCGAGACGTGCCGTGAGACGCTTGGCGATCGGCACTCGGACACACTCGCCGCCATGAACAACTTGGGGTCGTTGCTGCGGGACCAGGGCAAGCTCGACGAGGCGGCGCCGCTGCTCCAGGAGGTGCTCGAGACGTGCCGTGAGACGCTTGGCGATCGGCATCCTGACACTCTGGCCGCCATAAACAACCTGGGGATGCTGCTGTACTCCCAAGGCGATGTCGATGAGGCGCAACCACTCCTCATGGAGTCGCTCGATGGGCGCCGTGAGATACTCGGCGATCGGCACCCTGAAACGCTCGCCGCCATGAACAGCTTGGGGTCGTTGCTGCAGGACCAGGGCAATCTGAAGGAGGCGGGTCCGCTGCTCCGCGAGGCGCTTGAGGCCATGCGCGTGACGCTCGGCGATCGGCACCCTGACACTCTGACCACCATGAACAACCTGGGGATGCTGCTGAAGAAACAGGGTAATCTCGCAGATGCGGCGCCGCTGCTCCGCGAGACGCTCGAGGCGAGCCGCGAGACGCTCGGCGATCTGCACCCTGACACACTCGCCTCCATCATCAATCTGGGGTCGGTGCTGCGGGACCAGGGCAAGCTCGACGAGGCGGCGCCGCTGCTCCGGGAGGCGCTCGATGGGCGCCGTGCAACGCTCGGCGATCGGCACCCCAAAACGCTCGCCGCCATGAACAATCTCGGGGCGCTGCTGAAGAAACAAGGCAAGCTCGACGAGGCGGAGCCGCTGCTCCGGGAGGCGCTCCAGGTGCTGCGTTCGACGCTTGGTAATCGGCACCCAGGCACTCTCACCTCCATCAGCAACCTGGCGTCGCTGCTGCAGGACCAAGGCAAGCTCGACGAGGCGGCGCCGCTGCTCCGGGAGGCGCAGCTCGAGGCGTGATGGCGCGCGCGCATCGGACCTCGTGAACGCCCCCGAATCAAGGCTCAAGCGGAACGGAAAAGCCAGGAATCCCAGAGACATCCCGAGTGGCTCGACTCATGACTGACTCACTGAGCACTGACTACTGTACAGCATGGTATCGTATTACACACGAAAGCTTGTGCCTGGAAACCCCGAACGTCATGGCTCATGCACGCCACAACCACAACGCAAGACGAGGTTGTAGCATTTAGTGTGCGGGCTTATTAGCCGAGCCTTCGTGTACACACGACAGCTATAGCGTACGTTAGGTGTCGAGCCCTGTCGATGGACCGCGCCGCGAGTCATTACACATTGATCTGCGCAAACAAATCGAATAAAACAACGAGAGATCAAAAAAAGTGTATGTGACTTTAAAGCGGAGCGTTAAGCTTAAGGTAACGGGTACGGTTAACGACTAAGCAGCGGCGGAAACGAGTACACGAACCCCACCGACGCCGCTTAAATAGTATGTACTCAGATTATGCGCACATGCTACACATGCTCATGCTGCCATGCAAGCGAGAAGCGTGACTCGTTGACGTGAGAGATCTGAGATGACTGCACACAAGTGGAACGTCTCGCTTCACAAGAGCGTCAGGAACACCTGCGCCAGCGCCCACCCGAGGCCGCCTGTGAAGATGAGCAGCATGGTGAAGCCTGCTAGGATAGAGCGACGCTCGTCTTGGGAGTCGAGCGATGCGGCGGACGGGACGAGCGGCAGCAGGGGGAGGGCAATCAGCTTGGCGAGCGCGGTGACAAGCGTGAGCTGCCAGAGGTTCGTAAAGTCGGTGTTGGTGACGCCAAAGGCGGCGATCACGTGCTGCGATATCACGCCGCCGACGGTGCCGCCTACAGCCTGGACCGAGGTCACGATGGCGTAGGTGGTGCCTTCAGCACCAGGCGGGCAGAGGCGCGCCATGAGCACAAGGATGGGCATCGCTAGCAGCTGGTTGGCGACGGAGACGATAACGTCGTCGCCGAGGGCAAAGGCGATCTTGGAGGCCTCTGCAGGAAGGTGCAGTCGCTCACTGAGGGTCTGGCCGCTCGAGGTGAGCCGAAACATGAGGAAGAGTTGCAGCGTGCCGGCGGCTGAAGCAATGAGCACGGTGGTCGCGAACAATTTGTGCCAGTTCATCGAGAGCAGGTAGTGCCGGAAGAGAAAGTTGCCCAGCACACTCCCAGCGCTGCCGAGCAGCCCGAACGTGGTATAGAGCATGTCGCTGAAGCCCAGCCCACCCCACTGCTCCGAGCACGTCGACGCGTCGGCCGGCGAGGAGTATTGCGCACACCAGTCAGCGATGCCCAAGTTCCCCGCGCCGGCGTCGCCCGAGCCAGAGTCTCCTGAACTCAAATCGGCCGCGGAGGCCGACGCGTCAAGGCATAGGCCGCTCGTGTTTACCCATTGGCAGAGCGGCGTCTGTTGCAGCAGGTAGGTGTTGAAGGCATCACTTGAGCCTGGAGAGGCGGCGAAGACGAAGATGAAGACGAGTGGATAGAAGACGCGCAAGCGCTGCATCGTCGACCAGATAGCCTTGGCCGTAGCGCCGGCAGTCGCGCAGCATCGTCGGACGCCCTGCTGCAGACCGAGCGCGTCGCCGCCGATGCAGCCCGCCGCCTCGTCGCCTTCAGAGTCCCTATGGCCTGCCTCAGATCCCAGGCCACTCGCCGCGCGCAAGGGGCCAGCGCTGACTCCGCGCCGCTCAAGCGTCCTCTCGTGTAAGGTGAGGATTGCGGGGAGGACGACGGCGAGGGCGGCGATGCCGCGTAGCAAGAACATGAATTCATAGGAGACACCGGCGAACTGTGGCAGGGCGCCAGAGAGTGCGGTCCCCGCAAGCCCACCGAGCGCGAAGAAGATTTGGCACGTGGTCTGCAGGTAGCCGATTCGGGATCCTTTCTCCATCGCGACGCTCTCTACGATGAGGGCGTCGCACATGACGCCCACCATCATCTGGCCCATCGTGCAGGTGAATTGCTGCCGAAAGGAGCGCCAATGAGGCCGAGCCGCACGAAATCAGGTGTCATCGGTAGCAATCAAGTGCACTCAGGGGCAATCACCTGCGCCGAGATTACGGACAACGAGGCGGAGCCTCCCAAGAGGCCGAGGAGGATCCACCCGCCGCCCTGAAGGATGAATCCGATGGCCATGTACGTGAGCCGCCGGTAGCCGCAGATGGGGAGCACGTCGGAGGCGAAGGCGACGAAGATTTTGAGGTTCCATGGCAGCCCGCTGATGACGGAGCCTAAGAAGGCTTGCTCCGCTGGGTTGAGACCCTGGCCGTTGATGGCGCCGTGGATGAGAAACTGGCGCCAGGCGACGATTTGGATGTTGTTGATCACGCCGACGGCAAAGAGCAGCGTCGGCAGCGCCTTGCTATTCCAGGCATCTGGTGAGAGCCGATCGTGCACATGTGAGCGAAAGGCACAGTACAATGAGAGACGGGAGATATTGGATGAGCTTGGGGTGCAACGGCACTCTCCATACATGCGCGCGCGGCGACCGCGTCCTCGTCAGCTTCATCGTCAGGCTCTTCGGTTGCAGCATCGATTGCGTTGTCGAAGGTGGTGCTGCGCCGCGAAGAATTCACTTTGGCGTCGTCGAGCTTGCTCCAAAGCCTGTATGATTGCGAGCCGATGGGAGCGGTGGGCGGAGCTCCGAAGAAGGCGGATGCGCCCGAACCGAACCCTTGAAATAAAGAAGCATCGTAATAGGCTCTCGCGTCGATCAGCACCTGAGATCGTGCGCGGCGCTTTAGCAGCACCTCGCCACTCGCGCCCGCCTCGGAGCGCGTTGAGTAGGCTCGGCGCATTGACGTAAATACGTGACGAAACACCCGGAGGCACCGATGGACGAACCCGTCCTCTACATGTACCGGGTACAGTACAAGGACTCCTTTAGCCTTTAGGAGAGCGGGTGGGAGGGTGAAACGAGTCTGTCGCTGAACCGTGTCTGTGAGCGCGGTACCGGTACTGTACGCGTTCCACCTCGCGAGCCTGAGAATGAAGTGTGAATTGGCTGTTTCTCAGCTCTCCGTCTGCATGTGTCTCTTTACGAAAGTCTGTGTTGATGTACATGTACCGGTACTGTATCGTAGGAATTTCCTACCGGGTACGTGTTGGTTGAATTCATCGTGAATGAAAATGTGAATTCCATGCGTCATATGAAGTCTCTGCTTGTGCTGCTTGCAACGCTCGCTGCTACATGTATCGGAGCGCCCCGACCCTCGTCTGTGCGCAAGGCGTCCTCAACTCCGTCAGCCACGCCACGCCCTGTACCAAAGCGCCTGCCGACACGCGTCTGTCGATGGCTGTACATTGTTAGCGTTATTAACCCAGTGCTCTCCGTCATCGCCAACGAGTACAAAAACGTGGACAGCAAATTCCTGCCATCTCCATTACGGGCGAAGCCGCTGAGTACGCATAGGACGGCGTCCGTATACCGAACGCTCTTCTACTTTGCAAAGCTCAAACCGAGACTGCTCTTCGCGGTGGGCGCGTGCCTGCGTGCGCTCCAACAGACAACGGTGATCCAGCTGGTCTTCGACCCGTCCGTGGGGGTGGGCGCGGGATTGAACCTGGTCGCACTGGCGACGGCATCGCGATGGCCCTCGGCGCTCATGCTAGGCTGGGCGGTAAGCAAGCCGTTTTGGTCTTTTCTACATGCGGCGCCGCCGGAGGGGGCAAAGTTGCCCATCCAACTCCATGTCTGGCAATGATGGACAGACACAGAGCCAGGTGGCACGGATAATTTGGGTGCACGCGCCGCCAGCGAGCGGAGCACTATGAACCTCAATTTCTGATCAACCTTTAAGACATATTCATCTTCTATGGTGCTTTCATTGTTTGATGATCACTCTTTGCGTCAATCTCGCGCACAGCGTGGGCGGGACGCGGCGGGGGCATGTGTTGCAAGTGGCGCGGCGCACGATGCCAGATCACCGTCCGGTCGGGATCTCGCGGTCCGACTCGCGCATGAGTAGATGTGCGGCGGCTTTCCAATTCTCCGCTCCTTAATGGCTTGAGAAAACGAGCACGGTCGCGAGCACACGCTAAGTACCATGCTAAGCACATACACACGCCACAGCGGCCACCCACACCGCTCCCCGGGCGCGGTTACGGTCGCCCGGGAGTCCCCGCACCCGCCGGACTACCGGCCCCGCGGCGGACCGGCCCGCCCGAGGCCGCGGGCAGATCTTCAGACACCGCGGGCTCCGCGGCTCGACCCCTCGAGCCTCGACCGCACTTGCGTGTGTGTGTCAGCTGTCACCGTCAGGCTCCGTCCCGCGCCTCCAGCTGCAGCGCGGTGAGGCGCGACCGCCCTGCCCGCGCGAGGGCGAGCGGGCACGAGCACCTCACAGGCGAAAACACATCCGACATCGCGGATCCGCGTAAAAAGCCGTGTGAGTCTTAAAGCACGGTGACAATGCGACGTGTGACATGACTGATGCGATGAGCTTTGAAGCTTTATGGCGAAGAAAAAGGGGACAACGATGGCGGGCCTGGCAAGGGCGGCGGCGGTGGCGACGGCTCCGGTGGCGACGGCTCGGGCGGAAGCGGCGCATCAGACTGATGAGGTGCAGGCGTTCGAGTGGGCGATGGGTGCGAACTCTGACGAGTCGACGAGCTGCGAGGGGATGACGGCGAAGGTGGCAGGGGAGGGGATGACGGCGAAGGTGGCAGGGGAGGGGATGACGGCGAAGGTGGCGAAACGGTCTCAGCCTTCTTGCAACCCTCTCTCCAACGAGGTGAGTTGCCAGCGCAGTAGCGGGTGGGCGTCGCCCCTTCAGTGGGGACAAGTACGCCATCGGCACCGCGGCGAAGCGGCGCGCGTTGCACCGGCAGCGGCGCCGCAGGCTGCTCAGCCACGGTCTGGCCGTGAGGCCACTCCGGCGGACAGATGGCGATTAAGCGACAGAAGCCGCCCGTGCCGCCCGCGAGTTTGGGGAATCCGATCGAGATTAAGCAGCCGCTCGGGGGCAGCATGTGCAGGTTCGCCACGCCTTCGATCTGCAGGAAATTGTTGTGCATCAGCCACTCTTCACCTTCGAGGGTGGGGGTCATGTCAGTGTCGAGCGGCTCGTGACCGTGCACTAAGATGGAGCGGTTGAGATGCAGAAACTTGAGCACGGCGAGCGACACGCCCGGGAAGGTGGCCGGCCCACTTGTAGCGCCATACGAGTCCCAGCCGCGCGACCAGTCCGTCCGAAAGAGTACCGCGGATCCCTCGCTGATCCGCCCATAGCTCGCCTCCCACTCGTTCACGTCGTCCACGGTCGCATGGTAGCCCGGATCGACGGCCGTCTTGGCGCTTAGGTCAATTAGCACAAGTGGGCGTAACGTCACCGTGGGCGGAAGGTCGCTGATAGTCGCGCCGTACTCACTCCAGTGCGCGGGCGGATCGAGCTGCGTGCCCAGCTGGTCAGTGGCCAGATTAACCATCTGTGCGATGAAGCCATCCGCGCCATAGGAATATGGCGCTTCCGTACCTTTTGCCAGCGATGGGCCAAAGGTTGGCTGGTCGAAACCGGCCCAGACGGGCATGTTTGGGCGGATCGTGTGCGTCAGGTCGATGTAGCGTGCGTTCGACAGGTGATCCGCGTAGACACGGTGCAAATTGGTAAGTGCCACTTCGACAGTGAATGGAACGTGCAATAATAGGCGTGATGGATCTCGCGGGTCAGAAAGTACGATGCTGGAAAGAGCGAGCGTGTTAACGAGCGCGATGGTGGCAAGCAACGCCTCGCGCCGAGTCAGCGGCGAGGGTGAGGTGAACATTCGGTCGCCCTCTCAAGGTGCTGACCCCAGGGACAGGGGTGCGCTTGATGAAATTGCCTTCGTAATCAGATACATGTACACACACCTCTCACTCCTTATGAAAGCCGCAACCGTCCGAAGGAAATGCTTAACACAAGCTTAGGCGAATCGAATGCGGCCCGCTCGGCCGCTTAGACGGATCGAATGCTCGGCCGTGACCGGGCACTAGTTGCCCGTTGGATGGTTCTCACCGTCACGTGTTAGTGTGTGCCCCCTGAGTGTGGCCCTTGCCCCTTTGTGGCCCCTGGAGCGTGGCATAGCGCCCCGATTGCCTAATCGGGCGCGAACTTAGAATCGCGATCACTTCCCGCAAGCGCGTGTTTTTTCAGGCGTGAGTCGGGGGTTGTCTGTCTACATGGGATCATGGGTGACGTGGGGTTTCCTATCCTTTTTTGGGGGGGGGTTCCTATCGGATACGTATCCTGATGTATTCTGATGTATCCTGCATGTATCCTGATAGTATCTTGATGTGTCCCGTACATGTACATCAAGATACATCGAGATACATCAGGATACAGTTGTATCTGTGACTTTGGCATCATTGGAAATGTATCTTAACCAGGGATATGTATCCTTCTTTACGATACATTTAGGATACATTTAGGATACAATGTATCTTAACCCTCAGATACATGGCACACAAGATACACTCACGATACATGTCGGATACACAGGGGATACATTCGAGGATACATGTACGTATCTCGAGCCCTAGTATTGTGGCCGCGCGAATCCTGCATGTATCCCGCATGTCGCCTTCATATCAGATACATCTCTCTCTGGATGCATTTGAGATACATGTATCCCGCATGTATCCCGCATGTATCCCGCATGTATCTTGATGACCTCTGAAGATACATGTATCCCGCATGTATCCCGCATGTATCTTGCATCTGAGATACGTACCTATACGGATACATTTGAGATACATGTATCTCCTCATGTATTCCTTATGTATCCCGCATGTATCCTCCATGTATCCTCGAACCGCTGCAGATACATGTATCCCATATGTATCTCGCATGTATCCCACGTGTATCTCTTATGTATCCTACTAGCTCAAGTCGATTCAGACGAATGCGTTGAAGAAGGCGGGGCTCATGGGGAACAATCGAAAGGCACCGGTGCCAGCCCTTCAACGCGAGCCCCAAGTGGAGCCTGACTCGAGCGACGAAGAGGCGGAGCGCCTTTATAAGCTCCTTGGACAGCAGGGCAAATAGAACGAGCCCAAGATACGTATCCTTGATGTATCTGCTGGGTATCCCGAGCGTATCTTGTGTGTATCCAGCGCGGCTCGGACGAAGCGTCCAAGATACATGTATCGTGATGTATCCTGATTGTATCGTGAAGTGTCGTCATGACGCGTCCAAGATACATGTATCGTGATTTTGTATCTCGGTGTATCTTGATGTATCGTGATAAAGAATCCAAGATACACGTATCCTGATGTATCGTGAAATGTATCCAGTGTGATACCAAGGAAGCGCTCAAGATACATGTATCTTGATGTATCTGATGTGTATCCCATATTGTATCTTGGACTCGTTTGGCGTGCGTGCTGCGGCAGCTGTGGCCGCTGCGAACAGCGGTCCTATTGGTACCTCTGCTATACATTCGGGGGAAGGGGGGTACCAGACTGGCGCAGATGCTAGTCCGGCGCTCTCTCTTCCCCCAAGATTCGCCGATTAACGGCTTGTGTTCACACGAGTTCTTTGTGTTAGCACGGGCTGTGTGCTCGGCCACACCTCCGTCCATAGTGATAGTGGCTCTCGTGCTTGGGGGTCCGGAGCGCAGATCACGACCCCGGCGCGGTCGTGTACTTATCGAGCCAACCTGACAGATCACGACTCCGGCGCGGTCGTGTACTTATCGAGCCAACCTGACAGATCACGACCACCGGCGCGGTCGTGTACTTATCGAGCCAACCTGACAGATCACGACCCCGGCGCGGTCGTGTACTTATCGAGTAGCATGGCAACTGCTACTGAGTTTTGGCTCGATTGCATAGAGACGGTGGTGGAGTGAGCGTGGGGGGACCGCGAAGAAACTGAACTGAACTGAACTGTCGGCGCACGACTAGTGGTACCTACCCATTGGTGCTTGGGGGTCCGGAGAGCGCGCGCGTTGTGTGTTTCACAGCCAATGTTTAGAATTCGACACCCAAGACACCGGACCGGCGTACGTACGGATGCGGTTAATACTAGCTCGGGGACCCCTGGACCCCCTATTATCACAGCCATACACGATCAGTTTCACAGCAGCAGCAGCAGCAGCACTCGAAAACCGCGTCGCGAGCGCTCGCGAGCCTTCGGCTCGCACTTCCAGGGTTAACGCGCGGCCGGCCCTGAAAGGGTTCCCACTGCCGGCCCCCTCTTGTTAGGCGTCATCGTCCATGGGCGTGCTCCGAACGGACGCGGCGGGCCGCGACGGTTCACAACGCACCTCGCTCCTCGTCGCTGGCAGGAAGCGACGAGCGGCGGGTGCTGTGAGCGCTCCTGCGGTTATGAATGCTTTCCCTCTCTGCTACGCTGTTGTGCTGCTGTTTACAAGCACGCTCGGGGTGCGGGGACAGTCAAATGCAGAGGTGAAGCCAACGACATGGGTGCACGATGCGCCAGCAGCTCGGTTTCTCAGTCCACCCTCGTTGGGCGATCGCCGACGAGCCGCTGCCATACCAGGAGAGAACTGTGACGCTGGCAGGCCGTCGTCTATCAAGTGCCGGGCGTACACAGATACAGTGCTACTCGTGCAGTCAACCAGTGGGTCTGCGGCCCAACACGACGCCTTGTCGATGCTCATGATAAATTTTGTCGACGCGTATGAATTCAATGCCTCATCAGCAGGAACGCCTCGCATCGGCCTTATCACGTACTCTACGCAGACGAATCAACTTCAGACGCTAACGTCCAACCGCGCTGCGTTGTTGAGCGCAATCGCATCGCGGCCACCATCACTTGAAACGGGAAATCTGCCGGGCGCACTCGACACGGCGCTGGGTTGGTTCAACAATGGGGCCCGGGCGGGCGTGGATAAACGAATCGTGATCGTGGTCGGCACGCTCGCGCTCGGCGGTCATCTCTGGCAGGAGAAGATCGACAATCTCAAGGCTGCGGGCGTGCGTGTGTCCGTTTGGCAGTTCGCACAGTCTCAGGTTGCTTTGGGGGCGGAACTTGCCCGGAACATGAGCTCGGTTCCGAGGCACGTCTTCCTCAAAGGATCGGATACCACGTCGGTGTCTGACCTCACCGCTGCCGTCTTTAGTATGGTGGAGGCTGGCTGCACGAGTATCGACTATGTCTGTCGCGACTCCTCAACGTGCGAGTTCAGCTCGAACCTCTACGTGCATGGCGGTGGCTTCTTTCTCAACGATGCCAACAGTCCCATCGACATCCGCTGCCGGGCACACGACGGATCGAGGTACAGAAGTGCATGGACATGGTCACTCTCACGTGACGCCGAGACTCTGACCTGCAGCTTCACGGGAGCCATGGAAAATGCGGCTGTTGAGGTGAGCACTGACAAAGGCAAGACGTGGACCTATCCATTCAATCTGCACATCCCGTGCCTCTCACCACCGACGTCGCCGCCACCCCCTCCAATCCCCCTCTGGACGGTGGGACAAAACTGCTCAAACACGTGTTACTGGGCCTCGGATGGCTACTGCAACGACGGCGGACCCGGAGCCCAGTATACTGCCTGCAGCCTCGGCACCGACTGCGTGGACTGCGGCCCTCGGTCGTCACCGCCTTCACCGCCGGTGCGTGCGCTCGCGCTCCTCTACGAGGCCATGGGCGGCGGCGCGTGGCGCAACAACTCCAAGTGGCTCTCCGGCGAGCCGTGCGTCGACGGCTGGTTTGGCGTGCACTGTTGCCCCCAGTCGCGGCCGGTCCTGCGCGGGGACGACGAGTGCACCGCCGACCTTGGCTTCGCCGGTGGCTTTGCCGCCGGCGTGCTCATGACGCAGGGCAGCGCCGCCTGCCACTCGACCTGGATTGGATCCGGCTGGATTGAACCCTGCGTCGTCGTCAAGGTGCTGCTGCCGTCCAACAACCTGATCGGCTCCCTCGACGGCGTGCTCTGCGAGCTGCCCTTTCTGCAGCACCTCGACCTCTCGGGCAACTCGCTTACGGGCAGCCTTCCCTCCGGCTTCGCCTGCTTGCAGCGCCTCACCTACCTCGACCTGACGCAGACGCGCTCGTGGGACGACGAGGGCGGCGTCTCCGGCCCCGTGCCCGAGTGGCTCCTCGACCGCCTCGACTTTATGGCGCCGCTGCGCCTCGCCAACAACGCCTTGGACGATCCGACGGCCGCCGAGTCCGCCGTCGCGATCCGCCGGATTCGGCAGCGCTGCGCGACGCTCGGCGCGGAGCAGTGCTCGGGCGTGCCGCCGATTGGCTGCAGCGCCTTCAACCGCCAGGGCCAGCGCTACGAGGTGAAGCTCGACAGCTTCGGATGCGTGCGCTGCCCGACGCCGCTCGAGATCTTCGGCATCGCCTGCGGCATGGCGGGCATCGTGCTGCTCCTTGTGCTGCTCGTGGGCAGTTTCAGGTACTTCATGCGCAAGTACCCGGAGCACGCCAAGACCCACTTCGCCTCGATCATGATCCTCTGGGGCCACCTGCAGACGCTCACCATCATCGGCAGCTTGCAGCTTGGCTGGCCGCTCATCATCCAGCAGATCCTCGCGAGCATCAACCTGCCGTTCATGAGCTACATCCCGGTGCCGTGCATCCTGGCCGACCCGGTGCTCAAGGCGCTGCTGAGCTACGTGGAGACCGCCGTCGTGCTGCTGCCGCTCGTGGGCGCCTGGCTCGTCACAGCGTGGCGCCGGCTGCGAATCGAGAAGGCTGCGAAGCGAGAAGAGGCACGAAAGGTCGCCTTCGCCGATGCCGCCAAGGACGCTGCCAGGGCGAAGGCCGCTGCCGTCAAGGCCGAAGCCGCCGCCGCCGAGGCCGACGATGCCGCCGCCGACGCAGCCAAGGCGAAGGCCGCCGCCGTCGCAGCCAAGGCGAAGGCCGCCGCCGACGCAGCCAAGGCCGAAGCCGCCGCCGCCGAGGCCGATAACTTTCTGAGCATGCTCTTCAGCTTTCTCTTCACTTTTGGCCTCAGTAAGAGCGTGACCCTCTACATGCGCTACGACGAGGACCAGACTCGGCTGATCATCGCCCGCCTCGTGGCGTCGCTCCTCTGGCTCTTCTGGCTCTTCCTGCTCTGGCGCTTCCACCGGCTGCTGCGCGAGGCCCGGAAGACGGAGGAGAAAGCGACTGCAGCGACAGCGAAAGCGGCAGCGGCTGAGGCAGCTTCAGCGGCCACCGGCCGCATCGGGATGGGTGAATACGTCATGATTAATGGCAGGCGAGGCAAGATCACTTCCGACGACGGGACTAGTAACTCATACAAGGTCACCTATGACAATGGGGAGGTGAGCGGATGGCTCTACCCCCACGATGTGACTCGGGATGTGACTCGGGCTGCGGAGGCGGCGAGGGCGGCGAGGGCGGCGAGGGCGGCGAGGGAGAAGGCGGTGCCCTTGCAGAAAGAGGCGCGCCGCGCGGCGGAGGCGGTGCGCTACCTGACCGAGCGGTACGATAGCGACGACGTCCCGCCACCGCCTGGACTCAAGCTCGAGGGCGGCTCACTGACTGGCGAAGCGGCCCAATACATCGGCACTTTCTGTCTTGTCCACAACAAGCTTGTGAACGGCCGGCCTGCGTATCAGCACACGAGCGATGCAACTCGCTGGATTGCATTCGATGGAGATACCTGGATGGGGCAGTTTGAGTCATCACTTGGTAAGAAGAAGGAGGGCCTCCTGGACCTACAAGACACATCTGCAGCTTCGCCCGATGTGAGCGCTGAGACATGGAGGGCATGGACGGGCTCTGGTTGGGCTGAGCAGCCGCAGCTCAAGTGCACCGCTTGGACGCCGCCGTCGCCGCCGACCGACACAAACACGACGTCGATGAGCGCGTGGTGGTGGCCGCTCCGCTCGCAGTGGCAGCTCGTCGTTTGGGCGCGGCAGGGGCTCCTCTTCCTCGTGTACTTCGCCATGGACTGCGTGATGTTGTTCTTGCCGTACTGGGACCACTGGACCGCACGCTTCGTCTTTGCCGCGCTCGTGATCGCCGTCCTCGGCGGCTTCTGGCGGCTGCAGGCCCGGCGTCAGCCGTACGCGATGCGTCAGCAGCATTGGCTCGAGACCTTCCTCTACGCGGTCGACATCCTGGTCATCATCCTGGCCGCCTACGTGTATAGCCCAGTGCAGGACAGTGGCACGGTGCAGGACAGGTCCATGCGGCTGGTGTTCGAGCAGGGCCTTGGCGCGCTGCTCGGCGCCTCCGTGCTCGTTGCGGTGCTGGTTGCCGGCTTCAACATGGAGTGTGAACGCCAGTTATTCCGGAACTGGGTGCCTCCATTCCTTCCATATATTGACGCTCCGATTGAGGCCGCCCTCCGCGACGGCGCAGTGCGCCTCATCGACTGTGCCTGGCTGCTGGATTCCGATCGCTCGGATAAGAATCTGCCGCGCGTCACCAAGGTGGTGGCACGCCTCGCTTCCAACGAGCCGACGAGCGTGCTGATTCGGCGGCTGGCGAAGCGCTGCGGGACCTCGTCCATCTGCATCACGGTGGAGACGGCCTCGGCAGCCTCGCCAGTGCGGCTGCGGTGGAGGTGGTGGTGGACGCCTTCCTCTCCTCCGGAGGCGGATGCCCTGGCGGAGACAGTTACCGTCACCTTCCACCTGAGCACGTTTGATGAGGTCGCCCCGCTCACCGCAGCCAGTCTGCGCCGCAAGGCCGTGGAGGTTAAGGAGAGTCTGGCAACGCTTGGGGCCGATGACATCGAAATTGTCATGGGAAAGCACTTTCTGCCGCGCTGCCAGGACATGCCGCCCGAAGCCTTCCTGTCGCCTCAGCGCGCCGTGGACCTCTTTTCGAGCAATAAACAGCGCCGCGGAGTTAAGGTCGTCACCTACTGCTGGCGCATGGTTTTCATGCCCGACCCCGAGGGCCGCACGCTCGAAAAGATGCGTGGCTACTTGAACGTGAAGGGTGTAAGGGGCGGAGACGGCGACCGCGGTCTCTTCGTGGACTTTGCGTGCCTCCCGCAGATCTTTGCATGGCCATCGCGGTACGCCCCGGGGGCGGTCCCGCTGCGCTTCGGCGCCGAAGCGGACCAGGGAAAGCTCACTGTGCTCAAGTTTGAGTTGGAGCGCGTCGCCACGGAGGACGAGGCCAAGGTTTGCGTCGACAAGCTCGTCACCCTGTGCGAGGAAAACAAGTGGGAGCTGGCCTCCATTGCGGACTTTAAGAGCCTCGGCCTGAGCTCGCGCGACCACGTAAGGGTGCTCTTCCACGGGCGTTACGTCACCGGCGCGTACCGCTTCGACAAGGGAGCGTCTGCCGAAGGCTACGTGCGCTTCCGCAAGGAGGGCGACGCCGAGAAGGCACAGCATAATCCCAAGCTCGTGGACATGTGCGGCGGCAAGGAGCCACAGCTGATGGGCGAGCACGTCTTCGAGAATGAGCTCAAGTTCAAGCGCGGCCTCTCTGTCATGGGCAGCCTCTACGCGTCCGCCACAGGCACCTGTGTGCTGCAGCTCACGGACCCGCCTGGCAAGCTCGGTCACGACGGCGCGCCGAGCGAGCTCGTCTCCGAGCGCACGGGAACCGTCTTCATCTTGAAGCTGCAGAAGCTGCAGAAGCTGCAGAAGCTGCAGAAGCTGCAGGAGCTGGAGAAGTCATTCGAGGAGTTGCAGAAGGCGCGGCAGATAGATCTGGGCGGCAAGTCGCTCGAGGGGCTGCGGAAGGAGCTGCAGGAGGTGCTGCAGATAGATTTGGGCGGCAAGTCGCTCGAGGAGCTGCAGGAGGTGCTGGAGCTGTCCCTTGAGGAGCTGCAAAAAGTGCTGCGGAAGGAGCTGGGCGACGGCGTGCTGGCCTGTGAGAAAGGGTCGTGGGGTGGTGAGGTAGTGGTGCGTGTCGATGGCGAGACGGCGGCACGCGCCGCACGCTCGCTGAACGAGCGCGGCTACCCGCTTCGTCGCAATGACCGCAAGGTGTACCCAATGTACAACTTGCGGCCGTACGGCTCGCGCGGGTGGCCGACCTTTGAGACGTCCGCCGCCTCGATTGTCCTCGCGCACCTCAGGCAGCTCAAGCGGCGGAAAAAGGCGCTTCCGCCTCTCATCGCGCAGGCGGAGGCAAGCAGTCCGAAGTTAATCAACATCGACGTGATCGGCGCCCCGATTGTGATGGTGGTCGCGCAGTCGCCGGAGCACCTCCTCCGCCAGTGCAAGAAGAACCTGCGCTCGAAGCGGATCTGTTTCACCTCTGGGGGCGACAGGAAGGGTGTCGTCCAGCTGCTCTTAGACTTTGAGGACTTGATCTCGGTCGAGGTTGACCAGAAACGTGCCAAGCACCTGAAGCCCAGGACTGAGGACCTCGTGCGCGCACGCATACAACGCACCAAAGAGCTGGGCGAGGCGCGCAGGTCGCGAGACCTCAAGTTGCTGCAGCGCCTCACCTCCCACGAGGAGCCGATGCCCACCCTCCACGAGTCCAAGACGACGCACACTATGCATGCCGTGCCCAAACCGACAGACGCACCGAAGGCCCCCAATCCCGAAGCCGCCCCCGTGCGAGACCTGCGCGAGCATTTTGAGAGAGGCATTGTGACCTTCTTCACAACATTGTTTGCTTCGGACGCCGCTTCGGATCCGACCGGCGGCAAACTCGCGCCAGAAACCCCCATTCCCAGGGCGGCGGCCGAGAAGGCGGCGGCCGAGAAGGCGGCGGCCGAGAAGGCGGCGGCCGAGAAAGCAGCGGCCGAGAAGGCGGCGGCCGAGGCGGAGGCCAAAGCGGTTGCCGACAAGAAGGCGGCGGCTAAGGCGGCAACTAAGGCAGCGGCCGAGAAGGCTGAGAAGGCGGCTGTCGACAAGGCGGCGGCCGAGAAGGCGGCGGCCGAGAAGGCGGCGGCCGTGAAGGCGGCTGTCGACAAGGCAGCGGCCGAGAAGGCGGCGGCCGAGAAGGCGGCTGTCGACAAGGCAGCGGCCGAGAAGGTGGCGGCCGAGAGGGCGACAGCCATTGAAGGTGCAAGCGCTTGCGCGCATCTCGCGGTCGATGAAGGATACCAGCCCCTACGTCGCGAATACAAGAATGCTCGAATACGCGAATACGCGAATACTCGTTCCAGAACAAATGTACACAGGAAGAGCTCGCCAAGTTTAGCCAAGTTGTCTGACAAATTTGAGGCCTAGGTGCAGCAGGTGGAGGGAGTCCGCTTGAGCGTTGAGGAGCTTGGCTCTGGAACTTACCTAGGAAAGTTTGCTTTTGGCGGCCGGACCATACCATTACGCACCCTAGGGCCTCAACATGGTGACCCGAACGTGATGGGCGTGTGTACTACTGTACAGTACAGTCTGCAGTGGTGCACACTAACTAGACCCCCCTTACGGTTACGCCTTAGAAATTAACTTAGTAAGAACACCCACACCTCGAACCCCGCTTTCCCGACGGGGTGTGGGTTGGGAGGTTTCGTCTCCTTTGCCTATGGTGCTGTCGGACGTCGTGGATGCCACCCTATTGAGGGGGCGATCCCCCTCCCCCCCCCTTTGGGGTACCCTTTGGGAGAGGGTTTGACGTGCGGTCGCGGGCGTGGCTGGCTCTGGCAGAGCGGGCGGATGTGCGGCGGGTGGATGTGCGGCAGTGGCAGCGGCGGGTGGTGGCAGCGGCGGGCGGCGGCGGGTACTGGCGGGTGTGGCCGCGGCGGGCAGCGGCGAGGCGGGCGGTGGCAGCGGTGGGCGGTGGCAGCGGCGGGCAGCGACGGGTAGTGGCGGGCGTGGCAGCGGCGGGCGTGGGCGCGTGGCCGTGGCAGGCGTGGCAGTGGCAGGCGAGGCAGCGGCCGGCGTGGTCGTTTGCGTTGTTGCTAGGTTGATTGGCTTGAAGGTGTGGGAGGCACCAGCAAGGGAGGTTTGGGCAAGAGTGGAGGGGATGTCGCGGCGAGGCGGCGTGTGCTGGCAGCAGCTTAAGCAGCAGCGTGGTCAGCAGCAGCGGGGCAGCAGCAGTGTGTACATTTACTCAGGTCACGATCCGCCGCTCCCGCCCACGGTAGGCGGTGTCCACTACATTTTCTGCGATTAGCACGAAACGCCCGATACGACGCGTTTCGGGGGGACTTTTTGTGGACTTCCCTTTATTACCGGTACGTACTATGGCGGCTCCGCCGAGCGCAGCTGCGATTGGCCATGCGTCGTGCCTGCTGGTGCTGGACCCTCTCACGATCGTTGTGGGCACCCATGATGGGCGTCTCGCACTGTACACCCGCCTCGCCGACGATCAATGGAACCAGGCGTCCGATACGATCCTCCTAGCGGGCACTGAGGCCGTCGTCGAGGGCGTTGTGCTGCTGCTTCCAGGCTTGCTGATTGTAGGCAGTGCGGGCGAGCTGAGCGTGCGCACGGTGCCTGCATTGCGACGGCTCGACCGCGGTACGATCGCCACGCGCTGCACGGGTGCCTTTTGCGTGCAGGAGAAGAACCTCGTCGCGCAGCAGATGAGCAAGCGCAGCAGCCGCTCGGAGCCTGCACGCGTGTGCGCGGCAACGTTTGGCTGGCTGCTGCTGCTCAACGTCGACGATGGCGCGGGCGACGCACAGGTTGGTCCGCAGCAGCTGCGCACGAAGATCTACGCCAAGATCCGCGTGCGTGAGCCCGTGGCGGCGCTGCTGTGGCGCGATGCAATGCTGTGCGTGGCGCATCCGACGTGCCACGTGGTCCTCGACGCGGCGACTGGGATTGAGGTGTGGCGGCTGCATCTACGCTCGCCGAGAAACGCGCCCACCGAGGCGCCGGCCGCTGGTCTCGGCAGCTCGACCAGCTCCGCACTCCTCGCGCCCGCACTTGCGACGCCTTCGATGGCGGCGGCGGCGGAGGGGCCCACCTCGTCGACGGAGCCATTCGGCGTCATGGAGCCAGCCGCTCTGCCGCAGCGGACAGCCTCCGCCTCATCTTCGACAGGCTCGTCCTCTCGGCGCAGCCGCTTTGGCAGCGGCGGCGGCGCTTGCGGCGCTGGTAGGGGCGAGCCGAGGCGCTCGCCTTCTTGGCGCAGCAGGTCGCGCCCCGCGCCTCCGGCCCCAGCCGACCGTTACGCCGACCGTCCCAGAGTCCTGCTGGCGGGCGGAGTCTTCGGAGGGACACGGCACGCGGATGAGGTGCACCTGGTGGAACAGATGCTCTGGGAGCCCAGCCCGAGTGGCAGCGCTGCCGCGTCCGCTGCCGCGTCCGCTGCCGCCGTGAGCACGGTAGCGGGCGCGGAGAGCGGCGGGCTGGCCGCTGCCGTCGTCATGGGCGGCGGTGGCGGGCGCGGCGGCACCTTGGGCAGTTGGGTGCCCGAGCAGGGCGGCCGTTGCTTCCTGGATGTGGCGCGGGCCGTCTGGTATCGCTCCAAGGGCGAGGCAACACCCACCCTGCCGGGCCGCCATTGGTGCTCAGGATGGCGCGTTGGCTTTGAGCATATGGCCGACGGAAGCGGCTGGCAGTACGCGCCATCCTGAGCGCCATCTCGGACCGCCTCGGATGGCCCCTGATTGCCCCTGATGACCGCGCCATCCTGAGCACCATCTCGGACCGCCTCGGATGGCCCCTGATTGCCCCTGATGGCCTGCGGGTGCCTCCCTAATCAGAGCCTCCCTCATCAGGTACGCGCCGAGCTGGGAGGACGCCGAGGCCGCCGCCAGTGCCCAGCCCAACACGGCGCCCTCGACCTCGCCACTGGGTCCGGGTGCGCCCGGCACGGCGCCCGCTCGTGACGGCGCGTGGAGTGGGGAGGCAAGCCGAGCCTCTCGAGTCCGTCGCCGTTTATGGATCCGTCGGATGAGTCTCTCGAGCGACTACGACGCGAGCGATGCAGCTCCCCCGCTGCTTTCGCTCACCGGGGGGCAGCAGCTGCTGCAGGGGGAGATGGGCGGCGGCATACATGCGGCGCTCCTCTTCGACATCGGCCAGCTCGCTATGCGCCCGAGTGTCCTATGGACAGAGGGCGTGCCCGACGCGCTCTGTGTAGTGCCACCGCTGCTGCTTGCCTTCCGATCGATGACGCGCACCCTGTCGACGTACCACGTGGCGACCGGCGAGCTGCTGCGCACGTGCGTGCTGCCGCGCCCGCTGCCACCGCGCCCGCCGCCGCCGGCAGCTTCCCTTCTCGGCCGGTCGGCTGCTCGCGGCAGCACCTTCGCGCCGTCGCATCGTCCGTTGGTGAATACCACCGACTGGCTGGACTCCGCCATCGACTCTCTCTCGCTCAAGGAGGTTGGCGCGCCGGCATTGGGGAGCAACGAGATGGTGATCGGGGGAGATGGCGATCTGGAGAGCAAGGAGAGGGCCGGGGCCGGGGCCGAAGCCAAGGGCGGCGGCGGCGCCGACGCGGACACCTCTACCCCCGGTGTGGGCGGCGCTCAGCACGGCGCTCAGCTCGAGGGGGGGATGCGCGCGCCTCCGGTGCTAGTGGCACGTGGCACCGAGGTCTTCCTGGCAGAGGAGGGGATGCTTCGGTGCCTCGGGGGCGCGCATCTCACGCCATCGCAGTACGACGAGCAGCGACGGTGCGAGCAGGCGCTGCTCAACTCGGCGCCTTTTCAATCCAACCCCGCGACGGCGCCGGCGGCCGACGGGGTTGGCGGTGGCGGTGGCGGTGGCGGTGCTGATGGCGTTGGCGACGGCGGCGCGGGCGGTCCGGTGCACATGTTGCGGGAGTGGCTCCGTCCCTCATCTTCGCACCCTCTCGCGCAGCTGCTGCACTCTCGCGCCGCTGACTTTGCGACACGCTTCGAACCCGCCATCCACGCCGCCAATGCGGCGCTTACCGCCGCGAGGGCAGCCGCCAGGGCCACTGGCCCCGGGGCAGGCGCGGGCAGCGGGAGGCAGCGAGCGTTCACAGTGGGAGTTCACAGCGGGAGTTCACAGCTTGGGCGAGAGTTCACAGTCGCACAGCCCACAGGTTCTCTCGAGGAGACGATGTCCGTCTGCTCCATGGGCGAGACCATCTCGATGGGCTCCGTCGGGGATGGCGAGAGCCCCTTCGCCGGCGAAAATCTCGGGGGCAATCTCGGGGGCAATCTCGGGGGCAATCTCGGGGGCAATCTCGGGGGCAATCTCGGGGGCAATCTCGGGGAAGGCGAGGGCCCCTTCGCTGGGGGCGCCGTCGGTCCCAATGGCGCGGGCACCGGCCCGCTCGGTCCGATCTCGATGTGGGAGGCGAACCGGCAGATGGAGGATGCGGTCAAAGAAGTCCTTGCCATGCAGGAGGTGCTTGATGAGTCGCTCATCGCACAGCTGCCCGCGCTGCGGGAGTACTCGGCGCTGCTGCCCGCGGCGGCGCTCTTCGACTGCGCGTCCGAGGCGATCTTCGAGGTATTGCCACTAATTGCCACTCAGTGCCATTCAGTGCCACTCAGTGCCCCTGATTGCCCCTGATTGCCCCTGATTGCCCGACGCTCTTCGACTGCGCGTTTGAGGCGATCTTCGCTAGCTAAGCCGACCCTCATGACGCCTCGCTGCATGCGTGTGCTCACCACGGAGCCCTCTCCCCTCTCCCCTCTCCCCTCTCCCCTCTCCCCACAGGTCGCTTGGCCGACCCTTAGGACGCTCTACACCGCCATGTGCGCGGAGCCCGACGCCATCTACCGGCAGCAGCTCGTCGAGATGCGCGCACTGCTTCCGCAGCATCTTGGACTGCGCAAGGAGCTATGGCTACTGCCCACAGGCCCGGATCCGGCCCTTCGCGCGTATCTGTGGACGTTGCCGCCCCCGCAGACCGACTCGTCGTTTGCGGAGCGGGCAGAGTGGGCGGAGCGAGCGGAGGCCCTCCGCGAGCGTACGGTGCTGCGCGCGTCGCGCCTGATCCAGCAGGCATGGCGTGGACGCGCGTGCGGTCCGCTAGGCTGCGGACCCTACCGGCGGACTGTGAACGCGTTGCGTGAAATGAGCGCGTGCTCGACGCCGCTGCACAAGGCCGAGCGTGTGCTCCGCGCGCTCAACTTCCTCACGCTCGAGTGTGGGAAGGTGCTGCAGGCAGAGGCGAGCTCAGACGAGATTGCGGCCGATGAGCTCCTGCCGCTCTTTGTCTTCGTGCTCATCCGAGCACAGGTGTGCATGCAAGCGCTCACCACGGCGCCCTCTCCCTCTCCCTCTCCCTCTCCCCCTCCCCCCACGACTTCGTGCTCATCCGAGCACAGGTGCTTCTCTCCCACGCGCGCTCCCTGCATGCACACGCTCACCACGGCGCCCGGACCCACTCCCCCTCTCCCCACAGGTGCCCCAGCTCTACTCGCAGGCACGTTTCATTGCGGACTTCCTGCCCAAGCAGCATGCCCTCGGCCGGCACGGCTACTGCCTCGCCACGTTGCAGGCGGCCCTCCAGTACTTGATGGAGACGTCGTGGGCGGCGGTGCTCCAGGTACGGGAGCTCAACGGCCACTAATTGCCACTAATTGCCACTAATTGCCACTAATTGCCACTTATTGCCACTTATTGCCACTAATTGCCACTAATTGCCTCGTGGGCGGCGGTGCTCCAGGCGGCCTCACGAGAGCGAATGCTTCGACACGAGGCACGCCGGAGATCACACCGAGAGCAGGTGCGCTGATTGCCATTGATGGTCACTGATCGCCACTCTGATGGCCACTGATTGCCACTCTGATGGTCACTGATGGTCACTGATCGCCACCGAGAGCAGGCGAATCGTCAAGCGCAAGCAGAGAGGCTCGTTGAGCTCTGCGACTGCCCGTTTGGCGCCCATCACGGCGTCCTATATTTCGACTCAGCGGGACGGCTGCTGCGCCGCGGCGATCACCTCGTGCGTGGGCCTCTGATTGCCACTGATTGCCACTGATTGCCACTGATTGCCACTCTGATCACCTCGTGCGTGGGCCTCTGATTGCCTCTGATTGCCACTGATTGCCACTCTTATCACCTCGTGCGTGGGCCTCGCCCTTCCCAAGCTCCGCGCATGCAAGCGCTCACCACGGCGCCGCCGCTCTCTGCCTCGCCCCCCACAGGTGCGTGGGCCTCGCCCTCCCCGGGGGCACCATGCGATCTTCTATGGCGGTCCCAGCGGCAGCGAGGTGCTCTCCACGACGCTCCACCTCGCTCCACCACGCTCCACCACGCACGACAGCGGGGCATCTCCCTGCATGCAAGCGCTCACCACGGCGCCCCCACCTCTGGCAGGTGATCCACCACGCCCGAAAGCGGGGCGGCACCGGCGGCGCCGCGATCGCTCCCCCACCGCCACTCCGCAGCGGCGCTCGGCTTCCGACGGAGCGCCAGCTCAGTTTCGTCAGCCTCGAGACCTTCAGCCGGGGCGAGCCCATCACGGCGCTCGAGTACGCGCAGTGCGAGCCTGTGGATCTCGCGCTGCATCGGGCGCGCGCCGAGCTGGGCACCACCGGCTACGACATGTTCCATCTGCGCTGCGAGCAGTTCGCGCACTGGTGCACGACGGCCAACGCCCCCAACGCGAAGCCGCCCAGCATGCGCGTGCTCACCACGGCGCCCCATCCTCCCCACAGGTGCAAGACGGCCAACGCCCCCGACGCGAAACCGCCGCGCCCTGCCGACCTTCCGGGCTCGGCGGGCGCCGTGTCGGGCGCCTTCCGCCTCACACGCGCCGGCGCCGGCGCGATGACGTATTGCCCCCCTGTGGGCAGACCCCCTGCGGGCGGCGCGGCGGGCGGCGCGGATGGCGCGGATGGCGAGGGCTGCCGGGCAGCCGGGCTGCTCAGCATGCAGCCGGGTCTCGAGGGCGAGGGGAGGTCCCAGATCACTCCGAGATCACTCCGAGATCAGTTCGTGAGAGCATCGACGGGTCTCGAGGTCGAGGGGAGGTGCGTGTGGCCACGAGCCCCCCTCGTCGGCAGCGCCGCCTCGGCCGACGAGGTGCTCCCTGTGCCCACCACGGCGCTCCATATGCCCACCACGGCGCCCCATATGCCCACCACGGCGCTCCCCGTGCCTGTGATGCCGGCGCTGCCCCATCCGGCTGGAGCTGGCAGCGGCAACGGCAGCAGCAGCGCCGTGCTTGGCAGCGCCGCGGTGGGCAGCGCCGGCCTCTCGCGGCTGGTGGCTCGCGAGGCCGAGCGGGAGCGGGAGGCAGCGGCGGCCGTAGCGCATGCTGCCGGATTCCATGTCTACCATCACCTCGCCCAAGACAGCGCCTCGCCGGGCGTCGAGGCCGCAGAGAGGGCCGTTCACAGCGGCAGTAGGACCGTTCACAGCGGCAGTAGCAGCAGCAGTGGCGCCCACAACGGCGCTCTCTCCCCCTCCCCCTCCCCCTCCGTCGTCTTCGACGCCACCTCGGTCGCCGTGGCTCGCGCGCACTTGCTCGAGGTGTTGCAGTCGCGTGCACTCGTGTATGCCGACGCGTCCGCCGGCGCGGCGCTGCGCGAGGTGGTGCTCGCCTTTCTGCACGCGGGCGGCTACGGCGGCGCCGGCTACGGCGGCGGCCGGCGCATCTGGCAGCGCCGTCTCGGGCACGCGCTCAGCACGGCGCTCGAGTACTCGATGGGCTCGCTCGGGCTCCTCGAGATGGGCCTGCCCGCGCTCGTGCCCCTCTCGCGCCGGCTGCACAAGAAGCTCGGAGACCTCTGCCAGCTCACCTTCATCCTGCTCGACTGGCAGAGCGCCGCACCGGGCGCCGCACCGGGCGCCGTACCGAGCGCCGCACCGGGCGCCGTACCGAGCGCCGGCGGCGCAGGAGAAGGCGTGAGCGAGGGCGGCGGCCGCGCGGGAATGGCCGCCTGCTACGGCCATGGGCTTGAAGTAGGCTTTGTGACCATCTTGCGATCCGCCTTGGACGCCTTTGCCCAGGGCCTCGTCTTCGATGCACACGCGCCCTCCGCCCCAGCGCCCCACTCTCCTTCGCGACTGAGTGGTGGACGCGCCGCCGCCACCGGGGCAGCCCCACCCACGCCCCCTGCCCCCCCTCCCGCGGGCGCCGCCGCGGGCGCTGCGAACGACGAAGGGCGTCGGCTGCTCCAGCTGATGCGCACGCTCGTCGCGGCGCTCGATCTATACCTTGGCGCGCGCATCGATGAGCTCAACGCAGCGCTCAAGACGGCGCTTGAGACACCTGAGACCGCGCCTGAGGTCGCGCCCGAGACGGCGCCCGAGGCCGCGCCCGAGACGGCGCCCGAGGCCGCGCCAGGCGGCACGACAGCACTCTGTACGGTGCTGTACGAGCGCGTGGCTCGTGCCCTGAGCCAACCCCCGACCGCCCCCGCCATCGACGCCACCAAGAGCGGCTACGCCATCGGTGGGAGCGGCAGCAACGGCGGCAGCAACGGCGGCAGCATCGGCAGCAGCAACGGCAGCAGCAACGGCAGCAGCGCCGGCGGCGCCTCCGTCGCTCTCGAGCTCGATCTCAATCTCGATCTCGATCTCGAGGCGCGCTTCCTCTCGCTGCGCTTCCGCAGCGTCGACGTGGACGTGCTCCACGCGCTGTGCCGGGCGGATCTGATGTCTGGCGCCGCACTGAGCGCGAGCCTGCACGCGTCGCGCCGTGTTGGGCTCGAGAAGCTCACTGAGATCCCCGAGTACGCGATGGATCGCGAGAGCCGTCTGAGCATGAGCTCCTCGCCATTCTCGCCAGACTCGCTGGAGCGACCTCTGGAGCGACGCCGACGCTCGAGCCATGACGAGGTACCATATAAGGAAGGCACCCTCTCTCATCTTCGCGCCTCGCTGACGGGCTCTGACGGGCTTGGCGAGAGCGCCAGGGAGCCCTCGCCGCCGCCGCCGCCCATGACGCCCTCGACCGAGGGCGCAGCGGCTGCGGCCGATGGCGCTCACGATGGCGCTCGCACCTTGGATGGTGCCTTGGAGGAGAGCGATGATGGGTTCGGCGTTACCCACAGGCCTCTCCCTGTGCCCACCACGGCGCTCCCCGGGCTTGGTGAGGCCATGAGGCTGCCACTGCGACCGCTCACGGCGGACCGGACGCGCCGGGATCGCGGCGAGATCGCGGGCGACGCAGCTGGCGGCCGCGCTCTCATTGGCGCGTCAGCGAGCGGGGCGGTCGATCTCTTGGCACAAGACGGACCTCTCCCCCCCCCAGTTCGCAGCGCTGGTGGACTGAATGGCGCACGCACCACCGCAAGCGGCATGAGGATGCTACGCGCACTGGGCATCAGCACCACGACCCCCCCCTCCACGTCCACGCGTTCGTCTGCGCCATCTCTCGTCATCGTCGACGACCACTTCAGCGATGTGATCGAGCCGCGCCGCAGAGATGGTTGAGCCAGCTCCGAGGCAGCTGAGTCTATCTTCCATTTTCCACGCGTCCACGTCGTTCCCGCACAGGGATTCGGGCGGCCCGAAATCACACCTTTTCCTTTCCAGGTACATGTACGTCGATACGACTTTACGAGGCGAGGGGAGAGTTCTTATTATTCGGTCCGTGCTCGGAAATTTCTCGGACTTCATGTCAAGTCAAGTCTATACATAAACAACAGACAACCATACCGGAAGCCTATCGAATGTGCTCCGGAAGCCAGCAGGGGAGGACGGGAGTGGGCGGAGATGACGGAGGGGGTCCATCTAGAGGTGACACGTCATAAGTGCTGACATACGTGCCCTCGGAGAACAAGTAGGTGAGAAGTAACGGGCCGATCTCGAGCCGATGAGCGCCACTCTTACGCCGAAGAGGAAATCGGCTCGAGATCGACCGTGGCGTCAAGCATAAGATGGGGGATTGGGGGAGAGAAAGAGGGGGAGACGTAGGCGCCTCGACCGAGGATCTCGAGGCCGGTCGGTGCCGCGTCGCGCTCGCCGAGATGACCGACGCGAGCGAGAGGGCCCTTCCCGCAGTCGTTGCCGACACAGAAATCGGAACCCTTTCTCTCACGCCGCTCAGCTTGACTCCCGCTCGCTACGACCGCCGCCAGTGCTCGACAGAGCCGTTGCCAAAGCCTGCCGTTGCCGCTGCTGCCTCTCGCGCCGCCATCGACGCCACACCTGTATGTCGCGAACGCGCGCGCGTGCGTGAGATAGAGGACGGGGTGTGTGGCGCGCACCGCGGAAACGCCCTCGACCACTCTTGCCGCTCCCGCGCCAGCCGCCCTTGTTGCCTGGCCAAAATCGATTGACGTGCCCTTGTCAAGCCCAAAACGCCAAAAACTCGTCGGAGAAGGGCCGCGCGCGCTCGACGCGCGGCGCCGGCGGACGCCAGACCCTACCGACACCTTGGCCCATCGGAGCAGCCCTCGCGCAGGCCCCCGATCGCTCCCGTCGTCGGCCTGGAGCGGTGATGCATTGCCGTACTGTAGACTTCCTGAAAAGGCACGATGTTGAAGCCCCGGTGCGCCGCGATGATCAAGATCAAGAAGATGGGGATGATGCCCCGACTCGGGGCCTTCCAGTGGTGCCGGTTGCGCCGAGATCTGCCCTCCCGATCGCACGCGCCAGCGATGGGCACCAAAGGCGGCGGAAAGGCGACCGCCATTTTGAATCACTTGACTTGACTTGACTTGACTTGACTTGACTTGACTTGACTCGGACTCGTTTGCGTCGGACTGAAGTGTCGCCTGGCCTGTACTATCGTCGAGAACATGGGCAACGCTGGATCCACGAGCGGCAGCACAATCACGCTCAGTGACGGAACGTTTGTGGGCGGTGCGAGCGAAACGGGTACCGCCTTCGCGAAGGCTATACAACGCATGCACTGCATCTTTAAAGATTGCGATAGCGAGTTCTGTGACCTGAGCGATGCGGTCAACACGCACGGCAAGCAGAGCGAGGCGTTCAAGCTCGCAGCGCAGCGGCTGCAAGCATGCCAACGACGCAGGGAACGCCAGCTCGCCTCAATTGAGGGAGCATGCGGGCCTGCTCAGGACGGCTACAGGCTTTGCGTTCAGCACATAAAAGCCAGCGGCCAAGGGCACGAGCACGATTGTCTGCCGGTGCTGCACGACTTTTTGGATTGCGCCGAGCGAACTCTTGCACGTGGTGGCGAGCGGAGCACGTGATCGAAAATTGAGCGAGCAGAAATGGGCCGGCGTCTGAAACGGTGTGGTCTCAACTACACATACATTAATGTATGACCTCCACGTCATTGCTCCACGTACACTCAGCGGTGCGGCGGTCACACCTGAAAACGCGTGAGCGTAGCCCGACCGTGACGACGACGAGCGCGACCGAACGTGGTTGCGTCGCCACGAGGCGTTGATGATTCCTTAATCAGCGCCTTGTTCCGGCGTTTGCAGAGCGGTTTCGGTTACCGCCGTCGTCGACGTTAATATATGTCCGAGCCGTCGCCGCGCCGGTCCGGGCGATGTATACATGTTCAGCGCGCCTCTCTGCCCGTTCTATCGTACGACCGTTGACCCCCTCGATCTGCCACCTCTCAGGCCTACTTCGTACTAGAGCCCTACACGGTAGACGCCGGGGATCCCTTATTACTGAAGGGTTCAGGGTAGCTCCCGTCCTAGCTCCTTCACCGACCCGAGCGCATGGCGGGCAGCACGAGATTGTTGTACACGTCGACAAACTCGTCAAAGTCGAGGCGTAGGCTGGCGCCGGGCTGGGCGCGCCGGCGCGCGAGGCACGCGCGCAGCTGCGCAGCGTCGGGCGGCGCGCGCGTGCCTGAGCTCTGGAGAAGAGTCCGCATGCATAGGTCGAGGAGTGTGTCGCCCTCATCGATCAGGAGTTCACATCCGTCCTCAGACGTGCCGGTGGCTGCCTCTGCGAACCAGTCCTCGGCGAGCACGGCGCGCTCGATGACCGCGCGCACGGCCGCGCGCGCCGCAACCGCCTGCACTGAGGGCACGTGCACAGCCGAGGCGACGCGGATGATGGGCTTGTGCTTCGCCCGAAAGCTCGGCTGCTTGGGCAGCATGCGGCGCATTCGATTCCGCCGCCAGCACGCCTGCAAGTAGCGTGCGGCCCAGTGCAAGGCGCTCTGGTTACTCTTGGCTTTGAAGGAGACCGACTTCTCCAGCCTCCTGCGCTCAAACGCCTCTACTCGTTTCGTCTCATCGCGCTCCACCGCCATCTGCAGCACAATTTCCACCGATTGCAGGCGCTCCTCCTGCGTGTAGTCTAGGACGCGTGCGGCTTGGGTGTCTTCGAGCAGCCGGCTCCCGTCGTCGGTGCCACGCACCGTCGCGTGCAGCTCGATGTTCTGCTGGCGCGTCGTGAAGAGCAACTTGGTCTCGGCGAGCGAGTCCTGAAAGTGGTCGTACTGACGCCGGCGCGAGAGCTTGCGCCAGGCCTTCTGGATGAGCTGAGCGCGGCTGAACAAGTCGCTCTGCGAACGGCGTGGCCGCAGCTCGAAGCGTGGAGCCCTACCCACGAAAGACATGAGTCCCGTTGGAGTGTCGTCAGAACGACCGGGCTTCACACGGCCACAGTCACACGTCATCAA
>Ga0210241_100532_pt1 | contig 33753 bp, 23 predicted proteins | sample ChrtobMetP5a_8mM_FD_155488 | JGI IMG/M metagenome (GOLD analysis project Ga0210241, IMG submission 155488) | Chrysochromulina tobin associated microbial communities from unialgal haptophyte culture, Seattle, Washington, United States - P5a_8mM | ecosystem: Host-associated > Algae > Haptophytes >...
TCGTGTTACCTCGTTAACCTCGTGTCGAGGTCTGTCGAGGTCTGTCGAGCTGTCGAGCTTGACAGCTTGACGCCCAGGCACATGCAGTCAGGGGGGTGTCTGTCAAGGTCTGTCGAGGTCTGTCGAGGTCTGTCGAGTAGCTGTCGAGCTATCCTGTCGAGTAGCTGTCGAGTATCCTGTCAAGGAGCTGTCGAGTTCCTGTCGAGTTTCCTGTCGAGTTGTCGAGGCTGCCAGGGCTCAAGCCGTTATACTTGTGGGGGTGGCTCGTAGGGGGGGTCCAACGAACCGCCCTCTGCCAAGGGGGGGTTGGCTAGCCGCCCGATGGTCGCCCGCCTCGTTAGGTACGGTCCGGTGAGACAGAAGAAAACTTTTATACTGTATACTCTGATGTGGCTTATGCAGTTATGCTTTTGCCTCCTTCGGCTTCGGCCGCAGGTCCTCATCATTTGCCCTGACAAAGTGACGCGTGACGACCACGTCGTCACTGCCTGGCCGCACGAGCACGTTGCGCTCCACTAGGCTCTGCCCGTCCGGACTCAGAGAGCGCTCCTGCCTCGTGTACCAGCCCGGCCCACGAGACGTGAGCCGGCAGGTCAGTGTGGACTCGGTGGCCGTCGCGGTTGTCGCGGAGAGCATGTACGTCTTGCGGCCGTTGCGCGTGAGCTTCTCCACCTCGGTGCCGTCCGTTGCGACCACGGTTGCGTTTCGTCCAAACGCCGTCTTGTCCACGATCTCTAGCACACCCGGATCCGAGCACGAGATCCGAAGCGTGGTCTTCAACGTGTCTACCAGAGGACAAGCCACGTACTGCAGGGCGTTTGGCATGCCTAGCCCAGCGAGGAAGGGGCACATGGACTCGCATGACGACATATGCTGCTTCCACACGCCGCAGAGCGCAATCGGGCACTCGCCCTTTTCGGCGATCTTTGGCGAGGTCGCCATGTGGAAAAATTCACAGGATGAACCTGCTGTGAAAGTTTCCCGCGTGAATTGAGGCACCTGGTGTGAACACATTGACCCTCTCGCCGCGCGCGATCAAGACACGGAGTTCAGGTACGGCCTCGACAGAGGACTACGGCTGTAGACATGCTGTAGACTACATGACTACTGTGGAAAAATCAGATTTTCAGAAGTGCACTGTGGTCGTGGTAAGGTCGTGGCGCGCGCCATGCGCCAACGGCGCAAGACGCTCGCGGCCCACCGGTCGATCGCGGTACATAAAACGTTTGCTATTCCCTCTTCTCAGAAGGTGCAAGCTCAACACTGAGCTCAAACAAGTCCCCCCGTTGGCGCCCTGTTAACTTTTTAACTCACCCCCATTTCACCCATATTATGCGATCAAGACACGGAGTTCTGGGACGGCCTCGACAGGAAGACTTCGGCGTTCAGGAATATGGCTGTAAACTACAGTCACAAAGTAACTACTGTGGACGACACAATCGACTTGAACTTTTCATTTGCCGGGTCAGACGTCAGTCGCGGCTCGCGCCCCCGCGACGCGGCGGCAACGGCGCAAGTCGCGGCACGACGTCATCGTAGATCGTACGCCCTCGACGGTCACGGTCCACGGTGTCTGAACACTCGTTGAAACACCGAATCACCCGCCCGACCCCACGGCGGAAATCGGGACGTGTTAGCCCATGGTGTTAGCCACACATTAGACATTTCGTCAAAGCTCAATCCTCCCTGACATTGCTCAGCCCCTTCGTCAACACTCGTCAAGGGGTCACTACACAGTGTTACCTCAGTAAATCACAGACAGCAACGTGTCCACCACTCTCCGCAAGTCTCAGAGCATTCCAGCCGCTGTAAGCAGGAAGCTCCTTGTTCCGGTCAGCTCCCGCCTTGAGCAGGTCGCGGACGCAGGGCTCGTGGCCATTTTGGGCTGCGAGCATGAGCGCCGTGAAACCCTCTTCCTCGGTTTCATCAACGGCCGCCCTCGCCTCGAGCAGGACGTGAACGCAAGGATCGTGGCCATTTTGGGCAGCCAGGATCAATGCGGTGTTGCCCTGCGCGCTTGCCTCATTTGGGTCCGCCTTTGCCTCGAGCAGGTCGCGAACGCAAGGCGCATGGCCATCTGACGAAGCGAACATGAGCGCCGTCCATTCCTGTGGCCCTCGAGTGTCCACGACGGCGCCAGCCTCGAGCAGGTCCTGAAGGCACGGCTCGTGCCCATATTTGGCAGCGGACATTAAGGCGGTCCGGCCGTCGGACATTGCCTTATTGGGATCCGCCTTTGCCTCGAGCAGGACGTGAACGCAGCGCTCGTGACCATTTCGGGAAGCTCTCATCAAGGCGGTCGTCCACACGGTGTTGTCCTGAGCGTTCACGACGGCGCCCGCATCAAGCAGGGCGTGAAGGCAGCGCTTGTGGCCATTTTCGGCAGCTGCCATCAAGGAGGTCCAGCCGTCGGACGTTGCCTTATTTGGGTCCGCCTTTGCCTCGAGCAGGACGTGAACGCAAGGCTCGTGGCCTTTTTTGGCAGCTAACATGAGCGCCGTCCAGCCAGTGCTCTCGGTTTCGTCAACGGCCGACCCCGCCTCGAGCAGGACGTGAACGCAAGGCTCGTGGCCATTTTTTGCAGCTAACATGAGTGCCGTCCAACCCTCTTCCTGGGTTTCGTCAACGGCCGCCCCCGCCTTGAGCAGGGCGTGAAGACAGCGCTCGTGGCCGTATTGGGCCGCGAAGATCAAGGCGGTCCAGCCGTCGGACTTTGCCTTATTTGGGTCCGCCTTTGCCTCGAGCAAGACGTGAACGCAAGGCTCGTGACCATTTTGGGCAGCGATGATCAAGGCGGTCGCGCCGTCGGACGTTGCCTTATTTGGGTCCGCCTTTGCCTCGAGCAAGACGTCAGCGCAACGCTCGTGGCAATTTTGGGCCACGAACATGAGCGCCGTCCAACCTGTTCCCTCGATTTCGTCAACGGCTGCTCCGGCCTCGAGCAGGACGTGAGCGCAGCGTTCGTGGCCATTTTGGGCAGCAAACAGGAGCGCGGTCCAACCTTTTCCCTCGGTTTTGTCAACGGCTACCCCCGCCTCGAGCAGGGCGAGAACGCAAGGCTCGTGGCCATTTTGGGCTGCGTACATCAAGGCGGTGGAGCCTTTCGCGTTTGCCTGATTTGGGTCCGCCTTTGCCTCGAGCAGGACTTGAACGCAACGCTCGTGTCCATTATTGGCAGCCCAAATCAAGGCGGTCCAGCCGTCGGAAGCTGCCTGATTTGGGTCCACCTTCGCCTCGAGCAGGACTTGAAGGCAACGCTCGTGTCCAAAAGTGCTCGCCCGCATGAGCGGAGTTTCACCGTCGAAAGCGGCGAGCGCCGCATCCGCCCCTCGAGTGAGGAGCTGCTGCACGATCGGCTCGGCGCCCTCCTCTGCGGCGAGGTAGAGCGCGGAGCAGCCCTCGGCGCTCTGCGCATTGAGCGTGGAGGCGTTTGAGGATTCCAGCAGCTTGCGGACGGCCGCGAGCTGCTTGCGGCGGGATGCGACCATGAGCGCCGTGATCCTCCCCTCGTCCTGCGTGCGTGCGAGGGTCGCCACGTCCCCCGTCGCAGCGGCGCGCAGCCGCCTCGTGCGCGTGCACGCTTCGTCGGTGAACTCGCGATCCGAGAGCGTCGGCGCGAAAAGGCGGACGACGGCGTGCTGCTTGGCGTTCCGTGCTGCGTAGGCTGCGGACTGGTTCTGCGTGTTCTTCTCCTCCTTGTCGGCGCCCTTTGCGACGAGCTTATCGCAGATGGCCACGTGCCCGCCCGCGGCGGCGCGGTGCAACGGCGTGTTGGCGCGCTCGTCGGCGACGAGCGGGTTGACGCCCGCATCGAGCAGCGCCTCGACGAGCGCCGCATCGCCCGCTCCCGCGGCGAGTCGGAGGAGCGCGCCTACGCCGTCGGTGGCGACGACGAGCGCCTTGGTACGCGGCAGGCCCTTCTCCTCCTTCCGCCCAAGAATCTTGACGTCCACCGCGTCGCCCTCCACGCGTTCGACGACGGCCGATTTCCAGATCTTGTCGAGGGCGAGCACGCGCTTGCCCACGACGAGCGCGTCGGCAGTCGCCAGCCTCCCCGCCTCGCGCGCCGCCTCGCGCGCCACGCCCTTGGCTGCCTCGAGCGCCGTGGGCAACCACGCGGCAGGCAGCCCCTCGCGCACGAGCGTGGCAAGCACGCGCAGCCGCCACGCCTCATTGTCTGGCACGGCCGCCGCCTCGGCCGCCGGCAGCTGCGCCGCTTCAACGAACGCGTCGCCAAACGCCGCGCCACCCGCCTGCACGCCCATGAGAACGGCGTTCGTCCACCACACACCCCACGCGAACGACGGCAGCGTCACGCCGCCCTCGCCGATGGCGAGCATCGCATAGTACTCCTGGAAGGAGAGGTGGAAGGCTTGCATCTGCAGCGGCTCCGCCTCGAGCAGGCGCACGAGCGGCAGCCCGTCTCGCGCCACCAGGGCGCGCAGCTCGTCGGCCGCGCGCTGGGCGGCGGGCATGCCGATGCGCGCGCCGATGCGCGCGGCGGCGGCACCGAGATGTGCCTCAGTGATGATGCGCTGCTCAGCAGCGTGCGCCTCGAAAAAGGTGGCTTGCAGCAGCGCGCGTGCATCGTCTGACACGGCGGCGCCCGACCGTTTGAGCATCGCGCCAGCCGCCACCTCGTACAGCTCGGCGGTGGTAGTCGGCATGTCGATGCCGACGCGCAGCTGCGCAATGGAGCACACCATCGAGAGCATGAGGGGGTTGGCGGTGACGCGGCGCTTCGTGCCGGCCTCGCCGCCGGCGTCGAGCGGCACCTTGTCGCGCAGGTAGGACTTGAGCGCGGACGCCCGCTCGTCGCCAAGCCGCTTGGCGAGAAAGCCCTCCTGCTGCGCGTCGGTCAGCGGGGCGAGGGTCAGCCTGTGGAACCCAGCGAAGCACGCCTCGTCCAGGCCGGCCGGGCGCGAGGTGCACAGGACTACAAACCCCTTGGGCGCGAGCACCTCGGCGACGTGCTTCTCAATGCGCGCCCGTTGGGCGCCCGCCTCGTCGAGCCCGTCGAGCAGCAGCAGCACGCGCCGCTCGTGCATCGCCGTGCGCAGCATCGCGTAGTGCGGCGGCACGCACGTGAGCTTGAGGTCGGCGTCCACCCAATCGTTTGCCGCGTCGAAGGCTGCCCCTTGCTCGGCGAGCCGCTTCTGGAGCTGCTCGGCGCGCACGAGCACGGGCACGAGCGTCGCGCGCCCGTCGTCCTCGGCGCGCCCGTCGCCTTGCCCCAGCGCGTGCATGATGAGCTGCGACATGAGCCACGTCTTGCCCGCCGCCGGGCCGGCGGTGAGCAGCGCGCATGTGCGTGCGCTGGAGCGTAGGTCGTGCAGCCACGCACACAGCGAGCGTGCGTCGCGCACAGCGAGCGGCTTGCCGTCGGCATCGTGCCCCTCCACGCCTATGGGCACGCAGTCCGTGAGCGTGCTGAGCTGCTGGCCGGAGAGGGCGTCGGGGATGTACGCGTGCTGCGCGCGCAGACAGTGGAGGTGCCACGCGCGCATCGATGCGAATCCGGTATCGGCGGGCATCGGCGGCAGCGCCACCACCTGCGAGCCGGCGGCCGCCTCGGCGGCGAGCGCGAGCACCGGCTGCACCACACCGACGATGCGCGTGACGTACTCACGGTATAGGGCGGGAACCGTGTCCTTGTCGCCCTTGCCGGTGAAGGTGGCGCCGGCAATGCGTGCGATGACCCGCTCGACGCGGTCGGCCAGCTCGCCAGTCGGCGCAACGCACGGCTCCGTGGGGCGGCCGCTGCGCAGCACGAGCACCTTGGACGGGAGCGCGTCGAGCACCTCCCGCACGCGCGGCACCGCGCCCAGCCGCGCGAGCAGCTCGTGGCTCACGGCATCCTCAAAGACGCACCAGCCGCGCTCGTCGTACGGGCGCTCATTGTACAGCGTGTCGACGGCGTCGCACAGCTCTGGCCATGGCCCCGCGCGTTTAGCGGCGAGCGCCGCCTCGTGTGACGCGAAGCGCACGACGGGCGGGTTGCGCGTAGGCTCGAATGCGACGATGGTCCCGAAGCTGCCGAGCGTCTCGCGGACGGCAGCCTCGCCCTTCGTGGCCTTCAGCCCAAAGAGGCACAACGCACCGTCGAACGCCTCCGGACGGGGCGGGATCTCGCGCGACTGCAGCACGGTGGTGCCGACGGCGGAGGCGTACACGTCGGCCATGACCATGATCGCGCGCTTGAAGGCGGCGCTCTCGTCGGGCGTGCGATCGCGGTCGGGCAGGTTCTGGAAGAGCGAGGCGTAGTCCCAGAAGACGCCCTCAATGTGCGGGTGCTCGTCGAGGGCGGCGAGCACCATGTCCAGGCGCGCGCCGTCCGGGTCGCACTCACCAGGCGATAGCCAGCCGTGGGTGAGCGCGCCCACGCCGCGGTTGCCGCGCCTCAGCAGCGCGACGGCCTCCTCAGCAGAGAGGAGCGGCGGCTTTTTCCCCGGTGCGAGGAAGAGCGCCTCGAGCTCCTGCCGCCGCTTCAGCCGCCTTTCGTTCGGTTGCCGCAGCAGCCGCCGCAGCCGCCGCAGCCACGAGACTCGCAGCAGCTTGATGTCGCCGGCACGGAGCGCGTCGGCGAGCCGGTCGTCGAGTCCCGAGAGGACGCGAATGATCTCGGGCGGTGCACCCATGGGCACAGTGGGCTGCATTGCGTCGTCGTCGTCAATGTCGTCGAGGTTGGTGTCATCCCCGTCGTCCGAGGCATTTGGCTGCGTGGGGCCATTGGACGGCCCCGATGAAAACAGCCCACGCGGAGTGAAGGCTAGCACAATCGCCTCGATAATGGAGTTGCCGATCTCGACAATCGGGTTCTTCGTCTCGACCGCCGCCTCTGCCTGCGCAGCCTCTGCCTCCGTCGCCACTCCGGCCGCCGGCTCCACAACTTCCGTAGGCATGGTGTCGGTCGTCTCGGGCCCTGGTTCGGCAACTTTCACGTCTTCTCGTGCTGCCTCCGACACGTCAAGGCCGAGACTCACTAGTTTCCTCTTTTCTTGTTCGCCAATATGGACGAGGAAGACCGACCGCTCTTGCGCCGATGCACCTTCGTAGGCGGCCTGGATGTCCGCGTCTGGGCTCTCGACGGTCAAAACAGAGGCACCCGCACCCATGCCGCCTCGGACGCGCATCATCCCCGCAAGTCGCTCCGCAGCCGCCTCCGCCTCTGCCTCCGCCTCCGCCTCCGCTGCCTGAGCCGCTTGCGCCGTCTCTGCAACGGCGTCGTCGACGTCGTCGAGGTTGGTGTCGCCCCCGTCATCCAAGGCATATGGCTGCGCGGGGCCAATGGCGTGGCTGAAAAGACGTCCGAACTCGGACTGTGCGCCTATGGCCACGGTGGGCCGCACAGCGTGCTCCTCGTCGTCGTCGATGTCGTCGAGGTTGGTGTCGTCTCCGTCGTCTTCCAAGGCTCCCTCTGAGACAGCGTCCAACGCAGACTTCCCCTTTTTCTTGACTTTGCCGCGGCTGGATTTCTCCTTCTTGCTCGGACTGTTGCCGCGATGGCTTGGGGTGATGCCGCGATTGCTCGGGGTCCCGCCGCGATGGCTCGGGGTGTCGCCGCGGTGCGAGTCACTACCTGATGCTGGCAGCTTGCCCTTGTCCTTCTTGCCCGTGTCTTTCTTCGGAGCCATGGCAATGCGGTAGTTACCAAACCCTTTCGAAGCCGCGGCTGGTGAGCCGCTTGGTGGCAGCGAGGTGAGTGCAGCGAGGTTGGGACGGAAATGGACGAGGCTCTCTAGATAGCTCTCCGAGCATTCCGGAAAAGGTCTCGGTGATTTTGAACCGGAGTTTTTGAACCGATCACTTCATTCCCACGATTCACACATTGATCACCCTTCTCTTACCCACAGCACGGAGGCGCTCGGGCAGCATTCCGCTTCTCTTTACTCGACAGCATTCACACCCGCTCTTTCTGCAACGATTGCTGCCGCGAGGGGTGGAGGCGGCGCGCGCTCGCGCGTGCAGCACTCCACTATGTTCTTCAGTCCATGAATCCCAGATTATTCACGTCATTTCTGGCACTTCTCCCGCTCAGTGACGGCCTTCCATAACGATTTGCGCGGCGGCGTGTCCATCGAGCATGCCATCTTTGAGCCTTCCACCAACCATCACTATATCAACGCGCTCATTGCTGCTGTTCCCCGCCGCCGCGACCGCCGCGGCGGTGCTGCTCCTGCTCCGGCGCCGACGCTCCTCGGGCTACGGCGTGGCGGCGCGGTTGTGCGAGCCGTGCGAGCCTGCAGAGGGCGAGGCGGTGACGGCTGGCGGAAAGCGACCGCTGCCGGAGGCGCTGACGCCGAGCTCGTCGCCGGGCGTGCGCTTGACGCCGCGACGCGCTCTCCTGGGTGGCGGCAGCCCGCGCGAGATCGGACTGAGCAAGGACGTGGATGCGACAACGAAGCGCGAGAACACCATTGACTGGCACGACTACTTCATGTCGGTCGCGATGCTGTCGGCGTTCCGTTCCAAGGATCCGAACAAGCAGGTGGGCGCGTGCATCGTCGACCCGAAGCGCCAGCGCATCGTGGGCATTGGCTACAACGGCTTCCCATGGGGATGCAGCGACGACGATCTGCCGTGGGCGCGCACAGGGACGAGCAAGCTCGAGACGAAGCATCTATACGTGTGCCACGCGGAGATGAATGCTATCTTCAACAAGAACTGCTCGTCTCTCGAGGGCTGCCGCATCTACACCACCCTATTTCCATGCAACGAGTGCACCAAGATGATCGTCCAGAGCCGGCTGCTGGACGTCGTATACCTGTCCGACGAGAAGCACGACGAGCTCTCGACGGTGGCGTCGCGCCGGATGCTCAAGCTGGCGGGGATCCCGTTCTGGGAGCACAAGCCCGCCTCGCCGCGCATCGTCATCGACTTCGAGTCGGAGCTCGCGCGATGACGAGGGTGGCGAGAGAGGTGGTGATGCGGGCAGTGACGCCAAACGACGGGCGGGCCTGCGCGCGCTGAGGCGTGCGAAAGTGCGACCGCTCGCGCCGAGGGCTCGCGTCGTCGGTCAAGACTCAAGTGTGCAAGCAAGTTTGTATTCAATGCTTCAATAGGAGGTGTCTATGACAGTCTGCTATACCGAAGAATCATTGCGAAGAATATCTGAGCCTCGAGGGCGAACAACCTCGACCCACGGACGCCGCGGCGACGCGCGTCGCGCGTCGGGGGGTTCGGTTACTTTCACCCTTGGTTTTCGGTGACCCTGAGTGTGGGGAACGGATTGAGTTTCATCCATAAGTATACAATGTGGCTGTCAGCAGCTGATGAAGCACAATCTAAATTCGTCAAAGCAAGCGGGATGTGCAACATTTCGTCAGGTTTTGTCAATTAGGCCCAGAAGTCCGTTTTCGTTCATCCCTGATCCTGTGCACCCTCGTGATTCGCCCTTCTTCCGAGCACATCATCAATGCCACCCAAGCAGGCCAACCAACCTACATCCCTCAAACCTCCGGGCGACGTGCGGAGTCCAGTCTCGAACACGGTTCACAACCAGGGCAATAGCATCAAACCGTCGGGCAATAGCGCTAAACCGCCGGGCAAGTAACTGGTCTATCGACTGGTCTAAAACCTTTGCAGACTATCTCGACCCAGTCGTGGGCAGTAAGATCGAGGAGCTGCGAGGTGGCGATGACAGGCGATGACGGAACAGTCGGGGCCAGGAGTACTGGATCATGGACTCATGCCGTTGGACTCAGGACCCAAGGTGCATACTCTGTCTCATATGCTCTGTCTGCACTGCAGCGACGAACGACGAACCAATGTCAAAGATGTGTCGTCGTGTTGTGATAGTGGTCCGGCTCGCCTTCGCGTGTGGGATGTTTGAAGTTGTCGGAAGTGGGTTCTGGGAATAAATAAGACTCGTATTCAACAAAATTCGACGACGAGTCGACAACGCTGGGAACGCACACCGACGCGCGACCCGCGCGTCGCGGCCTCCGCCAGTCATGCCGCCAGTCCGCCACGCCCCGGACGTCGCCGCGGGACGTCGGACGATCCTCTCGATTGGATCGTTGCTCGTTGGCAAGCGCCTTGGGGACTCGCTCCGGACGATCCCCCGGCGAAACTCGGCATCCACAGCCCGCTCACAGCGACAGGAGCCGGCGGCCGCGGCGGGCCCGTCGGCACACTGCGCTGCGATACACCGCGCGCGCACACCGGCACAGTCAGGCCGGCGGAAACGTTCACGCGGGACTCGCGCCGCGGCGCGCGACGCGTGTCGCCGCGGTTGCGTGGCGGGCGTAATTACATAGGAATTTTTTCGCGCGATACCGATACGACATCAGCTGACGCATCGGCGTACATACTACTACATAGAGGAGTGAGGACGAGTCCGAGATCCCGGGAGTCCGAGACCCCGGCGAACGCGCGGGCGCTCAGTGTCAGACGAGCGAGCCGAGCAAGAGGGCCAGGAGCGAGAGGGCGGCGAAGACGTTGTACGCGAGCGCGTAGCCGCCCTTGGCCAGGAGCGCCTTGGTGAGCACCGGGCCGAGGAGCGCGGCGCTGCCAAAGGCGGTGAACAAGAAGGAGTAGACGGCCGCGCCGTTGGCGCCAAAAGTGCGGAAGCAGTGGGCGGGGAACATGACGAAGTTGCCACTCATGCAGAAGAGCATGACTTGGGTGCCGAGGGCGAAGGTGAGTCGTCGCTCGGCGAGCTTCCGATACACCAGCATCGTGGAGGCCTGCAGCGCCGTGAGCGTGAGGAAGCAGCGCCGGAACCCAAACTTGTCCGACATGGTACCCCAAAAGAAACGGCCGGCTGCGTTGCCTCCGAGGGCAGCGATGGAGCCGACGAGGGCGAGAAAGGCCTCTGAGTTGAGGTTCGGCTGCTTGAGCGCGAAGGTCTTGTAGCTCGAGGCGATGTTGATCCCCGAGGTGGCCGACATGATGATCATCAGCCAGAGCTGAGCGAAGCGCCAGGAGCACAAGTCCGACACGACGGAGCGGCACGGCGCCGTCGCGGGCGCGTCCGACACGATAGAGCGGCACGGCGCCGTCGCGGGCGCGGGCCGTTTGGGTGCGAGACGCGGCAAGGGGACGCCAAAGCGGTTCTGCCAGAAGGGGGGTGGCAAGGGGTGGCAAGGGGCGCAGGAGGGGTGGGAGGGGTCAGGAAGGCACACAGGTTCCAAATTAGGGCAAAGGAGACGTTCGCTTCCAAGTTTGGCAAGGAGACGTTCGCGGGCGGCGCGGGCGGCGCGGGCAGCGGGCAGCGGCGTGCCGGCGTGGCGGTATCGGCGCCGTAAAACTGGCCGGCACCCGACGTTCGCAGCCATCGGAGCCACGCCAGCTCCGCATCAGCCCTAACACAAGCCCGCTCGCCGCCGCCGTCGCCGCCGCCGCTGCCGCCGCCGCCGCCGCCGCCGCGAGGTCTGCTGCTGCCGCTGCTGCCTCTGGCGAGCGCGGGCGCGGCGGGCGCGGGCGGCAGGGTCGCGTGTGCCTGTGGCTTGGGAGACGGCTTGGGCGGAGCCCGCCCCATCCGCTTGAAGAACTCGAGGATCGGGTCTGCGGGAATGAGGCGAGCGCCGTGGTGAGCACTTGCATGCAATCGGTGGTCCGCTGGTGGGAGGCGCGAGCGCGGGACGTGGGAGACGTGCATCCAAATTTGGGACGTGGGAGACGTGCCAAGCATCCAAATTTGGGTCGGAGAGCTTCTCAAGCGTCTCCGCAGGGCATTGCGAGGCGCGCGTGTGCGCGGCTGCGTACACGTCTTGCCGAGCGCCGACGGGTTGGACTGGAGCGCCGCGCCCGTGAGCGCGAGCGCTGCATAGCACAGCGAGAGCTTGCGCAGCACGCCAGGCCAGCGCGCGTAGACCTCTGGTGGGAAGGCTCCGCCGACTGCGTTGACCTTTTGCGGGTTGAGGAGGTGCGTGCAGAGCATGTTGAAGAAGAAGGCGGACGAGCCCAAGCCTGTCATGACCACGCCCTGCACCGAGCCCTTCTTACCCGGGAACCAGCGGCCGCCCGTGATGAACGGCATCTGATACGAGAGACCGATGCCAAGGCCGAAGAGGACCGCATAGCTGAGGACGAACTGGGTGAGGGTGGTCGCGGATGAGGCGAGCCAGAGGCCGGAGGCCATCATGGCGCCGCCGAGAAGCGCCGTCAGCCGCGGGCCGACGAGCGACTCGAACAGCGGGCCGAAGGGCATGCCGCACATCTGCGACAGCAGCGTGAAGGCGAGGACGAGTCCCGCGTCCGAAGGGCCCTCGCCGCCCTCGGGCGACCAGTACTTGAGGGAGGCGGGCATGTAGGTGACCAAGTTGCCCCAGCAGTACAGGCTGCCGCACACGAGGTGTATCATGACGCCGCCCAGGACCGCCAGGTATCCCTTCGTGAGCGGCGCCGCGGGCTCTGGCATGGCCTTGCCGGCGATGAGGTCTGTAGATGGCGCCGTGTGCGCCAGCGGCGCACTCGGCAGCAGCGGCTTGCGTGCGCGCAAGCCTGGCCGATCGGCGGCATGAGCAACCGCAGCCAGGAGCGCGAGAGTTGCCACGAGACGCAGCGAAGGCATATTCCGCCGGACGGTTCTGTCCTGATGAGAAAGACGAAATTTACCGGTTCTGACGAGTCTTCGCAAAATGCGGTCAGCTCACACAGAAGGCGAGCGGGAAAATCAGTGGGTGAGTAAGGAGCGAAGAGAGCGAGTCACTCCCTCACGGACAATCTGTGTGGGCGATCGTGGAACTTCGAACCGATGTATAGGCTATAGCTTTGTTAGCGTGGATAGTCGATAGATCATCTTTTAGATCGACGCCTCGCCGGTGCGTCGTCGAAACGACAAACGTGGAGCACTCCGAATATCCGATAGAGATCCCCTTGAGTCCAGCCGGAGTTCTATGGTCTATGCTGCTCTTGCAGCGCATCCGTCAACAGCCTCTGCCACTCTCGGTTCTGCGTGTCGTGCTTGATGTTGAGCAGCGCGTGCTCCATCGCGAGCTGCCGGTTCTTCTCCTCCAGTCCGGCCAGGGCCCCGCGAAGCTCGACGAGCTCCTGCTTGTTCTGGTGGGCCATCTCGAGCCGCAGCGCGCGCAGCCGCTTGATCTCCTCGCGCGCTTGGATGAGCGCGGCCGCCTGCCGGTAGGCATGCTCGCGATACGCCTGGCCATTGATCATCGCGCCACTCTTGCCCGTCGCGTCATTCTCGATGACGGCGTCAGGCCCGTCCCAGCGCACGCGGCCGCGGCCGCGCAGGTGATGATTGGCAATGTGGCAACGGCACGCCTTGCCTTCGAGCTGCTCGGGCGGCGTGCCCTCGAATGTGGAGAAGGCGGAGACGCTGTGGAAGGACACGTGGCGCGCCTCGAAGCAGCCCGAGCCGTCGCACGTGTGAATGATCCACGGCAGGTCGCTCTTGCCGTGAGCGCGGAGTGCTGGCGGCACAAAGTGAATGAAAAGCGCCGTGGCTCCCTCCTCGCTCGCCGCATCGCCCTTGTCGATCATCTCCTGAATCGCAACCAAGCGCGCCTCAAACTCGCTCACGCGTCCCTGCGCGTCCTGCGCCGCATCGCGCGCTTCCTCAATGCAGGCATCGAACACTTCCGGAAACTGCGCCCCGTGCTTCAGCCGGACCCAATCCAACGCGGAGCCGGCAGAGGCCTCACGCAGCTCGGCGAATTTTGACTGCTTGGCGCGCTCCCTTTCCTTGACGGCGTCCTCGCACGCACGCAGGTTGCCACGCAGCTGTTTGAGCTCACCCTTCAAGTCGGCAGAGAGCTCGCGGAGCTGCGCCGTCGTTTTCGTCTTGTACTTGTTGATGACCGCGGGCTCCATGTCGCCTCGGCTCGTGGTTGAGGGCCGGCCGAGCACCGGCTTGTGAGCCGCTGCGGCATCCTTAGCAGGCGCGTTGCTTGCGCCGCCAAATTGCTGCCAAACGTCCTCTGGCAGCGCTCCAGTCGTGCCGGTGGCGGAGCCGTCGTCTGCGACTTTGACAGGTGGTCGGGTGGCTCGGGCGAGCTGTCCCGCAGCGAAGCGAGGGCTTTTCGAGGCGGACTGATGCCTTGATGTGTGTGGCCGTGGCGAGGAAAGCCGAGGTGAGCCGCGCGGGCCAAGAAGTGCAGACGCAGAACGCACGCGTAGCAAAGGAACCGTTGTTGGGCACTTTTTCGGACCTTCAGGACCCTCGGGAAGCTTATGCATCACGAGCGGCGATGCTCGAAGCGCCATGTCCGCGATAAAAACATTGAAATCGGTTTCGTTTCGAACGCTTTGTAATCATAGCCTTCCCAAGTGTCGGTCAGAGAACTGCGTCGCAGGCGAAGCTTGGAAAAGTATTTTATAGGCGGGATCGATCGACTTTTCGAGAGGGCGCGGCGGTGGGCGTTCTGAGCGAGCGAGCGAGAGCGAGCGAGTGAGCGCGAACAATCTCAAGTGAGTCGAGCCTGAAGGCCATGGTGCTCACACGCGCGATGAGAGGCTCGCTGCAGCAGCGAGTCGAGGGGCGTGCTCAGCTGCCTCGCCGCGCCTCACGCTCGCCCGTGCGCCAACGACGTGACATCGTGCCCGCCGCTGCCTTCGCGGCCGACGCTGCCGCCGCCGCCGCCATCGCCGCCGCAGCCTCCGCCGCTGCAGCCGCCGCCTCCGAAGCTGCAGACGCGCTGCTCCCAAGGTGCCTGATCTGCCTCGAAGTGGTTGGGGCGCCGCGCCACTCGTGCGGCCACACCTTCTGCGGGCCCTGCTGGCAGCAATATCTGCGCGTGCGCATCGACGAGCGCTCTGTGCTCGAGCTGCCGTGCCCGGCGAGCGGCGCCGACCCCGGCGAGCGGCACTGCCCGGAGGTGAGCCGTGCCGAGGTGGCGGCATCGCTGGATGGGGCGTGGCTGCACCGGTACGACGCGTTCGTCGCCGCGCAGCGCGCCGAGCGTGACCCGGAGACGCGCTGGTGCGCGCAGCCGGGCTGCGGCACCGTGTGCCTGCCGTGCGTCGAGGAGTCGCCGGTGTCGGCAGGCACGGCGGTGGCATGCTTCGCGGGCAGTGCGGCGCTCGCCTCGCTGCCGCTCCTGTACCCGACGCTGAGCGAGGCGATCGGACTGACGCCCCGACTTGGCATCGCCACCGCCGTGCTCGGCGCCCTCGGCTTCGGCGGAGCCTTTTGGAAAGGGAGCGGCCGAGTTGGCCCGCGCCGGCGAGCCGAGTGCCCCTCGTGTGGCCATTCGGTGTGCCAGGACTGCAAGGCCCCGTGGCACCCGGGCACGCTGTGCGAGGAGCTGCACGCGGCGCAGCTTGTGCGCTGGTGTGCGCGACGCGACGCGGGACAGTGCCCTCAGTGCGGCGTCTTCATCGAACGGCGCGCCGGCTGCAACCACATGGACTGCCGCTGCGGCCACTCGTTCTGCTGGCTCTGCTTGGGGCCTCTGTCCGAGCGGTGCTCGTGCCCGCAGTTTGGCGGGCGGCGCACGGCCGAGGCGCGGGCGCGCCTCGCCTCGGTCTCCTGGCGCCGTGCCATCCTCTTTGCCGCCGACGCCGCCGCACTGCGACGTCTCTTCGGTGCTCTTCTCGCGGGCGCCGTGCTGCAGCAGGCGGACCTCCTGTGCGCTGGCGTGTGCGCGGCGCTGACGGCGCTGCTCGAGGCGCCGCGCGCGACGCAGCTGGCGGTCGCGCAGCTCGTGCTCAGCCTGGCGCACCTCGCCCTCGCACGCGCCAGCCTGCGCGCAGTGCCTCGCCGACTGGCCTCCTATCTGGCGGTGCGCCAGGTCGACATCTCGTTGATGGGGATGGGCACGTTCCGTCTGATCGCGCTGATGAAGAGGCTCGAGAGATGGGGCGTGCTGCCGCCGCACCCGCCGCCCGTGCCGAGGGCGGAGCTCATGCGAGATAGGCTCGTCCAACGGCTCCAAAGTTTCGTCAGCGCGATCTTCGCTCGGGACGACGCGCCTCGGCTGACGGCGTACAGCGCGCGAGAGTCCGTGCGCGTGATACCAGCGTGCCGTGACCCGCCTGAGCCCGCAGCGCCCCATAGAGCCCGACCGTTGGCGTTTGGACTGAACAACGCACAAGGGTATTCGATGAGCCGGCGCTGCCGGGCCGCCCTGCCCGCCGTCGCGAACGCCGCGTATGAGCTCGAGAGCTTACTGCCCGTCGTGTGCGCGCCGCTCGCCGCGGGGCTCGTGTCGCTCGTGACGCGGCTCGTGCTCATTGCCTTCTGGGCAATCTCGAGCCTTCTCGTCCGTTTCGCGGCGGCATGCGTCGCACCCGCCGGCGCCACCCTCCCCACCCGGCTGCTGGCGATCCTCCCAACGGCCCTCGCCTACTTATGGGGCGCCTTCGGAACAGTGGGGACTCTCGTGCTCTCGTGCGCCCTCACGAGCATGCTCAGCTGGACTGCGGTTGCATCGCTCCTTGGTGGCGTGGAGCAGGCGGGCGTGCAGCGGCAAATGCATTCACGCGTCGCCATCGACCCCGAGGTGGAGCTCGACGAGCTGCGCCTCGATGGCGAGCTCAATTACCGGTGCGAGGAGCTCCTCTTCCCCACAGGCATGCACGTGCTCACCACGGCGCCCTTCTCTTCCCCACAGGTGCGAGGAGCTCCTCTTCCCCACAGGCATGCACGTGCTCACCACGGCGCCCTACTCTTCCCCACAGGTGCGAGGATCTCCACTACGACGCGCTCCGGCTGCTCATGGACGGGCGGGCGCTACTGATGCATGCATCCCTCTTCCTCGCGTTCGATCGCTACTCTGTGGGCTTGTGGGCGGACCTTGAGGCCACGTTCGCGCCCGCCGGAGTCTTCAGCACTGGCTTGATCTGGTCGCCCTTGTCTTCGGTGCTCCCTGTGGGGATCAACCCGTTTCACGCCCTCCTGCACGGTCTGCACCTGCCGGCCGCGATGGTGTGCCTCGCCCGCTTCGCATAGCCTCTCGCATGGCATGCTGAGTGCACCTCCATTGCATGCTGACCTCGCCTCCCGCATTGCATGCTGAGTGCCACTTGCATGCTGACCACGCCTCTCGATTGCATACAGGTGTGCCTCACCGGCTTCGGGGCGCACGTGGGGCAGCTCCTCGCCCTATGGATCCCCTTATGGACCGTGTGGACGGGTCGGCTGCTCCTGCCGACCGAGGAGCTCCTCAGCCATGGCTTCGAGCTGGTGCGTCTGTATTCGTACCTCTTCCCCACAGGCATGCACGTGCTCACCACGGCGCCCTCCTCTTCCCCACAGGTGCGTCTGTATTCGTACCTCTTCCTGCTTCTCGTGCTGCTACTCCTCGGGCTGCGCTCCTGCCTGCCGAGTTTCATTCGCGTCTGGCTCGAAGACCCGACCGATGGACTTGTCTCACTGTGGAACGATCCCGTGCAACTCGCCGCCGCCGCCTCGCCGACGTGGGAAGCGCTCCGATGGATGGCGGCGCTCCTCAATGTGTGCTGGGTCGGCTTGTCCTTAAGCGCCTTCCACTGCCACGACGCCCAAGACGGCGCCTTGTTCCACGGCCGTGGCGGCGGCGTGCGCCGTGTGCCGGCGGTCGTGCTCGTCGTCTTGTCGAGTGGTCTCCTCGTTTGCATGCTCGCCATGCTCGCGCGCATGGGCGACGAGGGCGCCGTGTCGGGCGCCGAGGGCGAGGGCGAGGGCGAGGGAGGGAGTTCCATTTGGGCAGCCTCCGTAACGACCTCTGATGAGACCTCTCCGGACGGCATCTCGACGCGGGAGCTCAGCGCCTCGTATGGTCCGTATGGTCCGTCTGGTCCGAGCCTACCCTCCGGGGGCGCGCCGCTGCCGCCCTACCACAGCGCCCATCGCGCCGTGCTCCTCGCCGCACTCCCGGCGGGGATTGCATGCGCACTCACGCTCGCGCCGCGCGTGTGGCCGGCGCTCAACACGGCGCTCGACCCGTCGGCGTGGCTGCGAGGCTGGCGAGGCGGGCGAGGCGCCGTGTTGGGCGGGCGAGGCGCCGCCGCCGGGGTGGCGGCAGCGGCGGTGGACGGCGCCCAAGACGGCGCGCGCGCCGTCGTGGGCGACGCCCATGACGGCGCGCGCGCCGCTCCTCCCGGGCTGGGCCTGCCAGCTCGGCATCGCGACGAGGAGGAGCTCTTCGCTGAGGCGCGGCGCGAGCTGGACGGTGTCGCTGACGAGCTGCAACAGCGAGGGGAGCAACTCATAAGGCTGTTGAACGAGCAATCGTTGCGTCACGATGCGCTCCACACAGCATTCACGCTGCGTGTCTTTGCCGAAGCGCACCGCGCCTATTTCAACAGGTGAGTGCGATTGATTGCGACTGAGTGCGACCGAGTGCGACTGAGTGCGACTGAGTGCGACTGATTGCGACTGAGTGCGGTCTCCTATGTGCCCATTTGAACAGCGCTGCGGGACGCGACCCGCTCGGCCTGCCACCGGCGGCGGCGGCGGCGCTTGTGGTCGCCGAGCGGGTGGAGGAGCTCGGCCAGACCGTCGGGGGTCGTCTCGAAGTGCAGAGGCTCGAGAATGAGGTATTGCTCGTCCATAGGATCCCCACAGCCTGCCCAGCATGCAAGTGCTCACCACGGCGCTCTGCCTGTGCAGGTGTTGCACGTCCACGGGATCCTTCAGGACCCTTCGGTGCCGCCCAGGCTCCGTGAACACTTTGCGATGCGCTTCGGCGTCGGTGTTGGAGGCGTCGGTGGCGCTGGTGTCGGTGGTGTCGGTGGCGCTGTGGTGGAAGGGGGAGGGGCCGGCAGGGCGAACGATGTGGACGACAGGCTACCGGTACCGCCAGTCGACAGCGACGCTGACTCGATGGACGAGGAGGACGACGACATGGAGGACGACGATGAGTGGGACAACTGAGAGGATTGACCTAGGACGTCGGCCGTTACTAGGAGAATCGGACCCTCTTAACTTGTCTCACTCGTCACTGTACCGCCCGCGCCGGCGGGGCCGTCGCGGTGTGTGGGAAGCGGAACCGGAAGCCGGAAGGTGCGCGAGCGGAGAGAGCGCGTGGCAGCGGACAGCTTCCTGCGTGGCGCGCGTGGCAGAGAAAGAGAGGTGGCGGTGTCCACGCATCGAGTTTCAGTTCCGTTTTAATGCGGTCTGCACCCGCTGCAATTGTAAAACCCACAGAACTCTCAAGGATAGCCTGGCAGAGAGACCGCGCAGGCACGACGTCTCGGACCGGACCACCGGCGTGAGGGGGCCCGGGGGCGCGCCAGTACAAATCATGCGATACGCGTGCCTAGCTCAGGATGCTCTTCTTGCTGGTGCCGTAGAGCTTGACGAAGGCATCCTTCGCCTTCTCGGCCGCTTCCTTCTGCGCACGTGAAAGGCACGGGGCACGACGAGCGGCGGTGAGAGGAGCGGCGCGGTTCCTCGGGATCATTGGTGCGGCAGCAGCAAGGGAATTAAGCGTGGCGGCAGCAGAGGAATGATCAGGGACGGGCGCTGGGGAGGAGCTCACGTGCTCCTCGTGCCAGAGGTACTTGGCCTTCGCGGCCTCGGCGATCTCGAGGCGCATGTCGTTCAGGTGGATGCACTTGTGCTTGATGTTCTTGCTGCGCTTGGCCATGTTTGTCTGAGAGCGCGATCCGCTCCGAGTCCCGGGTCAATGACGGCCGACGCGGGACGCGGCGCGGGCAAAGGGAGGCAAGGGGAAAGGGACACCTTTTCTCGTGACCACGCGGCGGCCGACCCCTCTTTTTTCCAATTTTGATAGAAAATGGGAACGCATGCTTGACCTCTCACGGTCCGGAGATTCCTCATTTGTGGATCCAATTTTTGACTTCGAAGAAATCTTAGGCTTCGAAAAGCGGTCACAGGATGGCCGATGTGCCGATGTCCTCTCGCTCTCGAGCCTCTTCGTGTGTAGGAACCTCGTAGGCCACGCAGTGTCAGCATCGATCTCGAGGTTCATGTTTTGCGCATGTCTTTCTTGCGTGAGCAGCGTAGCAGCAGCACGCCCAAGAGCGTTCAACCCACGCTTGCCCAAGAGCGTGCTGCGGCCACAAAGCGTGCGGGCCATGGCACAGAGGTCGCCACCAGCCATGACAAGGGTGCCGAGCACTCCGCGCCGAGCCTTCATCGCTCCCGTGGATCGTCGAGCGTCTCTTCTTCCTTAGCTTCGTCGCGCTCATCGTGTACTTTGCGCCCAGCAAGGCACATCTGGTCAGACCTGAGCAGTGCGCTCAGGTGGTCGCGCTCGCCGAACTCGAGAGGACGACGGGCTGCCCACGACCAGATCCCAGCAAAGCCAGCTCGTCAGCCCATCAGAAGGCACCCTCGTCTTGTACCTTCTGTACTTCTCGATCGATAAGGCCTCGCCGCACGCGCCGTCCGTGGTAGTGTTCACCCGTGCGCTCAGCCTCAACAGCGCCCTCCTCCTCGGTGTGCGCTTCGGCCTCCTCGCGGCCATCCCCGCACCCGCCTTTGGCTCGTCTGTGCTCTGGTCACACGAGCTCAGCCGACGGATGGGCGGAGCTCCCGACGAGATCGGCGGAGCTCCCGACGAGATCGGCGCCGTGCCGAGCGTGCGAGAGACGGTCCTCCCAGCGATCGCCCTGCATGCAAGTGCTCATCACGGCGCCATTTCCCCACAGACGGTCCTCCCAGCGATCGCCCTCCTCCTGTGGCCGATGCTCGCGATGCTGGCCGACCTCAGGCTTCGATGGGGCGAGCTGCGTCGCTGTTACGGGCGCTTGCCACCGCGTCCGCTGGCTCGTCCCCCTTTGGCCACTGTGTGACCATATTAGGGATGACCATATTAGGGATGGCTCGCCGCCCTTTGGCTACTGTGTGCAGCGCAGCTGTACCTTGACGCATGGACGATCGTCTGTGGGAAATGGCGCCGTATTGAGCACTCGCATGCAGCTGTACCTTGGCGCATGGGCGGCGCTCACGACGGCGTTCGCTGGTCGGGAGGTGTGGGCGGCGGCGAGGGCGGCGGCGAGGGCGGCGGCGAGGGCGAGGCCGTTGGAGGCTTTCATGGAGACCTGATCGACCTCTACGTGGCACCGCGTGCGCCCCTCGAGACGTCCCTCGGTGACTATTGAGGGAGCCTTGTTGGAGCCTTGGGGAGAATCTCGGTGAGAATCTCGGTGGCCCTCGCGCACGTGCTCGAGGCGCGCGGCGCGCCCGCGCGCCCGCGCTATACGAAGGATGTAGCCGCGTAGCTCGGGGCCCGAAGTAGCTCCGCGTTATTTTTCGTTAATTCGAAATTCGAGGGTCATGCACACAGTGTCACATTTCTCGGCACACCACGGCTAGTTAGTACCTAGAACACATAACCGAATCATAATCGGCGTATCGGCCCCAGTCTGCGGGCCTCCCGTCCATAAGGGAGATTAGACGATCGGACGAACAGATAGTTACGGCTGGTTCGCCCCGCATAGTACAGACCAGACGCGGGGGACCGTCAGTGAAGCAAGTGTAGACGCGACGACGCGTGCGCGTGCGCGCGTCAGCTCAGCACGATGCGCGAGCGCGGCGCGGGCGGCGCCTTGCAGCTGTCCGACAAGGTGGGGTCAGATTGCGACTGGGGGCGCTCGGCGAGAATCTTCTCCTCAAACGCCGCGCCTCGAATCTCAAGCAGCGTGGCCACATCTTTGCCCAGTGGTCGGAGGGGCGCGCTCAGCCGCTCGGCGAAGGTGCAGATCTTGAAGTACCATTCGGTGTAGACGGCCGCCTTGATACCCACGTTGTAGTCGATCGCCTGAAGGAAATCTCGCTCGAGCTGGGCCATCTGCGCCTTCGTCACCGTCTGGGAGTGGGGAGTGGGCGGGCGGGGGGGGGCAGGTGAGGAGTGGGGAAGGGGGGCAGGTGAGGGGCGTCTGAGGGGTGAGGGGAAGAGTGACGTGCAAGGGGGGCAGGCGGAGCGCACCGCATTGAGAAGCGCGGAAGGGGGGCAGGTGAGGGGCGTGCAAGGGGGGCAGGCGGAGCGCACCGCATTGAGAAGCACGTAGTCCTTCGGTGCTCGATAGTGCCGGCCATCTTCCCACACCTTTTGTGCGAGGATGACGGCGGCGAAGAGCGTCGGCTGCCACGTCGACACGAGGAGATCTGAATGCGTGCCGCGCCGCAAGCGCTCAATGTAGATCATCGCCACCACCAGGCAGCCCGGATGCATGCGCATGAGCGCATGCATCTGCTGCAGGGCCTGACAAATCTCGTCCTCGCTAGGGATTTCGGTGTCCATGGGCTCGGCAGCGTTGGCGGCGCACGAGGTGGAGTCTGCACAAGCCGAGGAACCCATATTAGGGCGATCATCCATATTAGGGCGCCCATCCATATTAGGGTTGTACCCACCAGAGGCGCTGCTGCTGCTGCTGCTGCTCATCCAGAGGGGCGGCTGATGCGGCGGCGCCTCCACGAGCACCGTCCTTGGCGGCGGTGGGGATGGTGTCGTGCTGGCCGCCGCTCCCGCGTCGCCGTACCCGGTGCAATCCATCGATACCGCATCACTTGACGACGCTTGACGCATAGCTTGGCGCGGCGGCGGTGGCGGCATCATCTGAGCAGCCGCACTGGAGGACGAGGCGCCGACGGCGAAAGTCGTAGGCTGCGGCGCGGGTGCTGCCGGCCGCGCGAGCGGACCGCCGCGCACGGACGTATCGTCTTCTTCACGCTGGCGCTTGCCCGTGACGAAGATCTCCTTGGGGCGGAAGAGAGCGCACGGGTTGGTGGGCGTGAGGCCGGCCGCAAGCTTGGCCTGGTGCGAGGCCTCGCCCTCGACGATCAGGTCGTGGACGAGGATCGAGACGCAGAAGACCACCCGGGTGAAGTCGGGCGACGAGATCGTCGAGTCTATGTATAATGAGCTCGTCGAGTTGTGCTTCGGCGGCATAGTGTCGGCTTCTCCCGTGTCGGACATGAGGGCATCCTCCTCGCGTGGAAACTCGACCGGGCGGGCTTGCCGCATCATTTCGGCCGCACGAAGCAGGCGAATCCTGAGGCCCTTGGTCACTCCCATGGTCTCGATGGCCGATGGTGTGAGCATCATGAACGCCTCGAGCGTCGCGATGCCCTGCTGCTTCAGGAGCTCATGCACGCTCTTCAGGTCGGTCTTCTCGAGCAACTCTTCGAGCGACGTGATATTTGCCGGGTCCACCCCATTCAAGTACTTGCCCAGACACGCCATGATGTCGAAGTGCTTGCAGCCTAGTGGTTGTGAGGAAAGCTAATACTGTAGGCTTGGTAAGCACTCTATCCGGACATTTGGTTTTCGGTTTGACCAAACCCGAATTCCGCAGGAGCATCCCATGTTCGAGGGGTTTCTAGAACCCTGTCATAGTGCTACCGGTTCTATAGTGCTACCGGTAAAAAGACACCGGGGGGAGCCGGGACACACACGGTACTACCTGGATATCGGCTGGAAAGCGAGCACGTCCACTTCGCGGGGACGCGTCCTCTCGTGATGCTCGCGCCATTCATGATCGCGCTGCTGCTGCCGCAACAGCGCGCATGCCAGCTGCCGCGATTACCTATTGGCCGCGACGGCAGCGCGACGACGGTAAGCATTTTTGCAGCTTTCTGTGCGCCATGCTCTCGCCGGCAAGTCTTCGGACTCGGTGCTGCCATGGCCCTGGCTAGCCAGAACGTGCGTCGAGCGGCGGCTGCCGAACAGCCTTTGCCACTCCCACCTGCTGCCATGGTACTGCAGGTCGCTGAGACCACAGCGGCCATGCAGACCATACTGGTTCAATCGGCGAGGGACGTTGAGAGCCTCACCGAACAGCAGCGCAAGGAAGCGGGCCGATGGCCACCCATTACTCGCAACGAGCTGAAGCAGAGCGTGGACGTGCTGCTTCGGAGCTCGAAGCTGGCAACGTTTGGAGACGCTGGCGCGGAGGCTGCGGGCATTCTCAACGGCGTCAAGCTCACCGCGGGCGCGGGTAGCGGAGTGATCACATCGGATGAGTACCTGATCATGGCGAGGCAGTACGAGCAGGCTCGCGATGCATTGAAGACGGTGTTCGAGTCCTTCTCAGAAGTACAGCAAGCTGAGGGAAGGGAGGCGGTGCGCAAGCTCCAAGCGGCCTACGCCGAGCGCGTTCGTCAGCTCGAGGAGGAAGACGAGAAGCTCAGGACCATCCGTGCCAGAATGGCGGCCGAGAAGGCGGCGATGGCCGAAGGAACAGCCGCTGGCGAGCCGCCGCGCACGAAAAAGAAGACGCTCGAAGAGCTCGAGGAGGCTAACGCAGCGTTCGCCAAGCAGCAGAGCTCCACAGTATCGCTGTACGCGTTCTGAGAGCAAGAGAAGAAAGCGACATAAGGGAGACTGTATGGCCTGTTGGCGTCGAGTCAGAGCATGTCCATGTGAGCCTGACGCCTGCCTGGCAATCGCGACAACGCGCAGCGGACTCGCAAGCGATCAGATCACTAGCTGCCTCTTGGCTCAGCTTAACTCAGCTTGGGCCTTGGCTCACTTAACTTTAAGACCCTCCCCTCGGCCGTTTTCACAGCTGAAAACTGTTCATGCCCCGGGATGGAGAAGCAGGGTAGAGAAACAGTTTCTGCGACGACAGTGCTTGGCGGCGGCGCCGAGAGGATGCGCCTCCCACTCACCCGACCCTACAATGTACTGGACCCAATCGAAAGGCAGTACCCACTCGAGAGCGACCTCCCGATCGTGCGGCGGCTGGCGCCTTCCGGAAGCTCCTCGCTGCCAGCTATCCTCTCGGCGGAGCCTGCCAGCATGCCCAAGATGATGCTGCACGAAGCGCGAATGATTCGGGCCTCGGCCTCGCAGCAATCGCTCGCCGAGACGAAGCAACTGCGCCGCGCACTGAGCATGAAGATCGCGCAGAGCGCACCGCTCGCGTTTCAGACGGAGAAGCGGCGCAAGATGATGATGAGGCAGAAGTCAAACTTCGAGGCTGATCTTCGCATTCAGAAGCACCGCGATCGGATGGTCGACGATGTGCGCGAGACGCTCACGACCGATCAGACGTACGCGCTCTCAGCATGTTTCATGGCGCTCGAGGTGGAAAAGCCCGTGGGTCCGACCAGCCGCATCCCGGGTACGATCAACCTCGATGAGCTCACGCTCGCACTCCGATCCTTTGGTTACAGCATGCATGAGGAGGCAGAGGTGATGAAGAACGCGCGCGAGATGCTCGAGGAGCGGCCCGAGTTTGGGGAGTTCGGGCTGCGGCTGACCCTTGAGGATTTCATCAACGTCGTGGCGGGCGGCCCCAAGCCAGAAGGTTGTATGGGCCCCACAGGGAGCCTGCAGTCGATCGGCAAGGTGATCGCAGCGGTGCGGCTGGAGATGGGAGAGGAGGAGATTGATTACGCCGCCGGGCATCACGTGATGAAGTCGGAGCAGTCCCGGCGCAAGAGCGACCAGCGCATGAAGTCACTCGAGAGCCTCGCGTCTGAGGCATACCCCTTCTCCATCGTGACCGACGCCTTTCGAATCTCGAACCTGATCTCGTCGTACTCGCTGCCTGCCCTCCCTGCGCCGTTGAGCTCGCCGACGCGCGCCGGCAAGGGCGGCAAAGGCGCGCCCAAGAAGAGCGTCGACGTGTACAACGTGCTCAAGGATAAGACGAAGAGCATTGGTGCGGGCGCCTTCAAGGACGCCAAGGAGCTCGGCAGTTGGCTTTCACACCATGGCATCGGTGTGGAGGCCTGGGGCAGCGGGAGCGCGAAGGCGGTGGCTGACCTCTTGGTGGAGCTCGAAAATGGCGACGCGAAGATGGTGATGGTGGACGGCAAGATCTTCCGCTGTCTGAGCGCCATCCGCCTTGTCGTACGCGTCGCCGTGGGCACCAACCGCCACCTGGTCTGCGTGGGGCAGCAGCTCGCGGCCGGGCGCCGTCGTAAGCGTCATCAGCTGCCTTCCGGGCCGCTCTACGACGACGAGGATCCGCTGGCCGTGGCGTTGCGCGCCGTGCAGGCGGAGCTCGGCGCGCTCATCCCCGACATCCACGCCGGAGTCAAAGTCCTTGACGAAACTTACCTCCAATGGGACGAGATCGCCGGCTCGTCGTCGTACCCCCAGCTGCAGACGCTCACCCGCTTACACCAGGTGGACGTGCTGGTGCGAGGGCTGCCTCTCTCGCCTGAATTTGCGACGCAGGAGGGCAAGACGCAGCACCTTTGGCAGTGGCACAAAGACGCGCCCGACGACCTGCGCAGGAAGCCGGAACAGCATGCATCTCCCCAGGGATCTCCCGCATCCCCCTTTCTGGCATCTCCCGCGCGGAGAGAGAATCCCGAGATGGCATCTCCCGCGCGGAGAGAGAATCCCGAGAGCGCGTGACCGTGCGAGTCGAGGTGCACTTGCGGTTTCTTCTTTCGTCTTGCGGTACACTGCTGCGGACGACGCTCTGTTTTCGTGTGTATGGTGTGGCTTGTATTTTTGTTGGTAAGCATCGCTTCACGCGGCGCTCGCTTCACGTCCGTTCAATCCTCCAGATCCGCCGCCTCGCACCTCAGCTCCTCAAGCGCCTCGTAGATCTTGCCCGTGCTCGTGCTCAGGGCGCCCTCAAGGGTCGTGACGCGTTGCTTGCCGCCCTGTGCCTCCTCGCTCTCCGCCTCCGAGAGCGAGAGCCGCTGGCGCGTCACCTGCAGCTCCAGCTGCAGCTCCAGCCGGCGCGCCTCTTCGGCGTTTATGGCTCTGACCATCTGCGCAAGTGCATCTCCATGCACCGACCCCGCTGCGAGGGCGCTCCCGGCCCTGTCGAGGTTGCCTGCGATGGCCCTGAAGCGCTCCATGAAGCGCTCGCACAGCGCCGCGTAATCGTCGGCGCGTCCGGCCGTCACGAGGTGCTCGAATTGGTCGTCAAAGGTGGCCGCGACCTGGATGCGCTTCTCCTGAGATTGCTGCACGAGAGCGACGAGCTGAGAGGCCGACGCCTCCTTCATGACATCGTCAGGGATGAGTAGCTCGGCCGCGCTAGGACCCTCCTTGGGAGGCTCGAGCGGCATGGAGGGGCGGGGACCGGCTCCGCGCGCAAGCATTTGTTGACGAACCCCGCTGTGATGACCCCCTCGGAGGGTGGGCCTGCTCTCGAAGTCAAGTCAAATGACAAGTCCGTCGGAACTTACGAAGCAATGTCAGCTGTCAAGACTTCGGCATCTCATCTCCGCAACTTGCACCGAAGTACTTATTTTACACTCGTTTCGCAAATAGTAGCTCGAGATGACAACCTCTCTTAGCTCATCGGAACTCGCCCGAGCCGACAAGCTCCCCGGAGCCCTCCCCTAGTGCCTCCTCAGCCTGAGCCTCGGCTGCGAGGCCGATGGCAAACTCGGCCGACGAAAACGACTCCTCGAGTGAATCCTCGTGTGCAAGCGAGTCGCTCAGAGCTGACGCGTCACCGGGGGCCTCCGTTAAGGCAACCGACTCGGGCGCAGGCGCGGGCGAGGCGGCGGCGGCGGGCGTGGCGGCGGCGGCGGCGGGCGCGGCGGTCGACGAGGCGGGTGCCGTGTCGTGGCTCAGTTTGAACTCGGCGGGCGCGAGAATCTCATTCGACTCCTCGAGCGACTGACCAGGCGCCGTAGCGGGCGAGCGGCTTCGCACGAAGGCATCGGACGGTGCCTCCTCCTCCTCCTCCGCGGGTGCGGGTGCGGGTGCGAGTGCGGGTGCGGGTGCAGGGGCGGGGGCGGGGGCGGGGGCGGGGGCGGGGGCGGGCGCCGTGTTCGTCGCGGCCGGTGCGCCCGAGATGCTCAAACCAAAGTCTCCCGACGTGAGATTTTCATCTCCCGATGCGAGATTGTCATCTCCCGACGTGAGCAGCTGGTACTCGCCTGACTCTTCCAGGGACGGGCCCGGCGACTGGCTCCTCAAGTCCTCTCCAGGGACCTCCGCGACGGGCGCCGTAGCGGGTGCGGACGCCGTTGTGGGCGCCGTTGTGGGCGCCGTAGCGGGCGCCGTAGCGGGCGCCGAACGCTCCGGTGCAACTGCGGTGCTGAAGGTCTGAAACGTGCCGGAGGGGCGACGTTTGAAGCCGCCGCTGCTGACGAGAGGTGTGCCGCCGCTGGAGGCGCCCGGGGAGGTGAGCGATGGAGGCGACACCGCGGCCGCGCCCTCGCCCTCGCCCGCGCCCAGATCGGCGCCCGCGACGGCGCGCCCTCGACGTTCGGCCTCGGCTTCGGCCGCGAGGGTGACTGCAAAGTCGTCGGATGCAAAGAGCTCGCCCGACTCATCGAGAGACTGCCCAGCTGAGTCTTCCAATGCTGAGTCGCTCTGTGCGGACTCGTCCCCGCGCCTCTCCGTCCCAAATATGGCAATGTCCTCCCCGCGCCTTTCTTGCATGACCGCCGATACGGCGGCAGCTGAGGCGGCAGCGCGCAACGCACCGGGCGCCGCAGCCGACGAGGCCGGTGCCATTGCGAGGCCGACCGCAAAGTCAGCCGAGTCGAAAAAGTCACGTGACTCCTCGAGCGAGTCGTCGACAGAGTCTTCCACAGCAGAGTCGTCGCGGGGGTTGCCAAATAAGGCAAAGTCGTCCCGGGGATCGTCTGCTTCCGGCTCGGCTTTCTGCGGCTGCGGCTGCGGCTGCGGCTGGGGCTGCGGCTGCGGCTGCGGCTGGGGCTGGGGCTGCTGCTGCTGCTGGGGCTGCTGCTGGGGCGGCTGCTGGGGCTGCTGCGGCTTTGTCAGTTGCCTTATTTGGGCCTCTGCCGGCGGTTGCAGCTTCTGTAATATCGGCTGTGACTTCGGCGGGTTCGGCTGGGTCGGTACCGGCTGCTGCTGCTGCGGCGGCGTCGGCGGCGGCGGCTCTTGCTGCAGCGACCGAAGCGATCGCTCGGATTGCAGCGGCTCCCCCAGCGTTGTGGTGGGCACCCCGAGCGTTGTGTTAGGCACCCCGAGCGTTGTGGTGGGCATCCCGAGCGGCATCGCCCTCCCCGAGGGCAACGGAGAGGTCGTCCTAGCCGAGGGCAACGGAGAGGTCGTCCTAGCCGAGGGCATCGGAGACAAGTCCGCAGCATGCGATGGCGCGAGCGCCGGGACAGTCGTCCTCGCCGCCGCGGCGAGCGCGGCGGCGCCCGCGGGCGGTGTGAACGGCTTCGTCAACGGCCGACGCGGTGGGCCCAGCTCGGACGCGCCCGCCGCCGCCGGCAGTGCGATCACGAGGGAGGTCGCCGGTGCCACATACGCCGGGAGCACAATGGAATTTCCACCGCCGACATCGAGTACGTGGCCAGGCGCTGCATTGGGTGGTAGTGGCACTAGATCCAGACGCAGGGGAGGGGCTGCGCGCGCCGTCGCCGCCGCCGCCGTGTCGCGTCTCTTCCTGGCTGGCTCGCTCGCGGATGCCACCGAGGCGAGCACTCTCTGCACGTGCCGCAGCCCCGGCGGCACGAGCAGTTGACGAGTCTCGCCGGATGGGCCAGCGACGAGTACCTGATGAGGGAGATCATCAGTGGCTCCTCAGCGGGTCATCAGCGGGTCATCAGCGGGTCATCAGCGGGTCATCAGCGGGTCATCAGCGGGTCATCAGCGGGTCATCAGCGGGTCATCAGAGGGCCATCAGAGGGTCATCAGAGGTTCATCAGAGGGTCATCAGAGGGCCATCAGAGGGCCATCAGAGGTCCTCGGAGGGTCATCGCGCACCTCATCGCCCTGGCTGATGCCGGGTACAAAGTGAAGGGTGGCCTGCCACCGGCTGCCGTTGAGTACCTCGACCCACGTAGGCTGGCAGTACAGTACCGCGGGCGTTGTACCGGTGGATCCCCACGAGGCCGCTGGTGACGCTGATGATGCTGTGGATCCCCACGCGGCCGCGACGCTGCCGCCGCCCACGCCGCCGCCCACGCCGCCGTGCGTGCCACCCGCAGCCCCACTAGAGGCAGCGTCGCCGTCATCAGCGTCCGTAGAGGAGATTTGGGCACGGCCCGCGCGCAGGACGTCCGGCACAAAGCTCGTCTCCTCGACCGACTCCTCCTGCGCGAGCGGGGAAAGCTTGTCGGTCTGCCGGTCATTCGCATCCTGCGCCCTCTGCCTTGCGAGAGCGCCGCGGAGCCTACACGAGAGCCATTGGAGTTCGGATGCGATGAGCTCGCGCTCCTCGCGCTCCTCGGTCGCTCTCGCCTGGCGCTCCTCGGCCTCTCGCGCTCCTCTCGCCTGGTTGACCACCGTGCGCAGCGACAGCGGCGAATTGGGCGCGTTGCCGGCGCTCGTGGCGCGCTTGCTGCCGCGCAGCTGCCCACCGCCGCCGCCGCCGGCAGCAAACCGCAGGCGGTGGGCGTGCCAGCCCTCTCGGCCAACGGACGTCCACAGGTGGCGCAGGTGCGCGTCCGGTAGGCGCTGCTGAGCTTCGAGAACCAGATGCCGTGCCCACTCGACCCGTTCCTCCTGGCTCGCGGGCGTCGTCAGCAGGCGCATGAGGCTCGAGACGTCCATGGAGATCCGGGCGGAGCCGCCGCCGTCCGCGGGCGTGAAGGCAAGCGTATCGTGTCGAATGCCGAGTGCCTCGAAGCTGGCCTCGGCCGAATGGAGCGTCGCCGGCGGAGCCCTCTTGGAGGCGCTCACCCGGCCAGGAGGCCAGGCGACGCGTGGGAACGACGACGGTTGCATTGAGACGGTTGCTTCACGCTGCCCGACCTTTGTTCACGTTCACTTTAATTTGATTAAGGCCCTAGACCGAGCCTTCCTGGTGGGCGAGCGTGCGGTATGCATGCATCAGCATGGTATCGTGACGTGTCGTAACGGTCGACAAAACGCCCTCCTTCAACGCGCGAAGATTGGCTCGCCTTCAACGCGCGAAGATTGACTCGCTCTCGTTTTTGGGGGTCACTACTTGCATCGTCTGGGTCTTTCCCGAATCAGCGCGCACAGCAATGTCGACAGCTGATTCGGCAGGAGGAGCGGCGAGACTCGCCGCGAAGCAGGCAGCGGGCAGAAAGGCGCGCGAGGTGGCTTCCGCGGCGATGGTGAAGGCCAGGATGGAGGCGGAGGCGCAGAGGCGCACAGAGGTGGAGGCAACAGTGGCTGCCCGACGAGCACTCACCCAAGAGGCTCCCAAACGATTTGACGTCGGCTACCATGCCTCAGCTCGAACTGCCGCGAAGACCACAGCGGATGCACAAGGCCCAAGAGCGGCTGCCACGAAAGCCCCATTCAAGCCGGAGGCTTTCTTGATCCCCAAACGACCTGTGGCGGCCAATTTGCCACCGCGGCAGCTCTCAGCGATTGAACACGAGCGCATTCGAAATGCGTATTTGGGCAACGAATGGATGATCGACCCTCGCACCTCGAAGTTCATGCCCGTGTGGGACATCATCATCTTCGTAGCGCTCGCCTTCACAGCGACGGTCACACCTATGGAAGTGACGTTCATCGATGAGGGGCCATGCATCACGGGTCTCTTCGTGGTCAACCGCGTCCTTGACGTCATCTTCCTGCTCGACATCGCCGTGCAGTGCATGCTGTGCGTCCAGGATAGCAATGGCATGTGGATCCGCGACCGCAGCCTGATCATGTGCCACTACGCCAAAGGCTGGCTCGCCATCGACCTGGCGAGCGTGGCGCCATTTTGGCTGCAAGAGTTTCTGGAGGGCGAGGGTGCCGAGTGCCCCTTTGTGCCTGTACACCTGCGGGAGGCGGCGAGCGGCCCCACCGGGATCGCGGCGCCCAACCTGCAGAGTGTGCGCGTCGTCCGGCTCATGCGCCTCCTCAAGCTCGCTCGCATTCTGAAGGCCTCGCGCGTGCTCAAGCGGCTGGTCGCCGATCTCCTCATGACGAAACTTGAGCTCTCCTATGGGACCATCAAGGCCATCTCCCTCTTCTTCCTCCTCCTATGGGTGTCGCACATGCTCGCGTGCATCTTCGCCTACGTCTCCATCGACGCGGCGGACGCGGGCGAGCCTTCGTGGGTGGGCACGTTCAGAGACAACGAGCGGGCCGTCCACGGGCGCGAGGTGTCGGCGGGGGGGCTGTATGTGGGTGCGCTGTACTGGTCGATCATGACGATCACCTCGATTGGGTACGGCGACATTACACCGAAGAACGACACCGAACGGGTTGTATGCTGCCTCCTGATGATCGTCTCTGGCGCCACGTGGGCCTTTGTCATCGCCGAAGCGGCCGGCATCGCGGCCACGCTCGACCCAAACGGCGCGGCCTTCCGGAACTCGATGGACGCGCTCAATGTCTACATGCGGGAGCGCAAGCTCGACAGCCAAATGCGCCACGTGATGCGCGACTTTTTCGTGGACGCGCGCGCGGTCAACCAGGCAGAGAGCGACGGCTCCCTCCTGAGTCAGCTCTCCCCAATGCTCCAAGGAAAGGTGGCACTCGCCGCCTCCACAGACTGGCTTTCTCACGGCCGCGCCCGGAGTGATGGCCGCTGATGATCGCTGAGTGCGTCCCTCATCAGGTGGCACTCGCCGCCTCCGCAGACTGGCTGAAGCAGGTGTGGTTCCTGAGCAGCCTCGGTGATTCGCGTGTCGAGCGCGACTTTATCGCCGCCATGTCGAAGTCGATGCGCGTGGTCGCCTTTGCGGTCGAGGAGCGCATTCCCCTGGGCGAGGTGATCGATTGCCACTTGAGTGTGCCACACTCTCATTGCATGCTAATGGCCCTCCTCGATGCATGTGCTGCTGATGGCCTTCTTCTCTGATTGCATGCTAATGATCGTGATATGATCTCCCTGCGCGCCTCACCCTTCGGCGTCATTGCATGCTAATGAAGCGCCTCACCCTTTGGCTTCGGCCACTGTGTTTGGGCACACAGATGTACGTGATGCGCCGTGGCATGGTGGTGCGCCTCTGGCGCTTCTTCAACCGCGGCAAGGTCTTTGGGGAAGATATGCTGATCAATAACACGGAGTTGCAGGACCATGCTCAGGCCGTGTGCTTGAGCTTCGTCGAGACCTTCGTACTCTCGAGGACGGACTTGACGAACCTGCTCAGGGAGCATCCACAAGCCTCGGCGCCGATCAGTAAGAAGATTCGGATGATGAACGTGACCCGCTCTCTGCTGTACGAGCTGAGCCTCGCACAGACGGGCAGGCCGCCGCATTCCTGGGTCCCCCGCAGCCTCGCCAACGGCTACAGCCTCTCGAACAAACAGCCCGATCTCGATCAGAAGATCGATCACCTCACTGCCAAGGTAGAGGCGGCCGCCGTCGTCGCCGAAGGGAAAGAGCCGAACAGCCCGTGGTTGGGCCGGTTCGAGAGGCGGCTGGCGAGCGGGGAGTCCACTCTGGACGTGCTCCCCTCTTCGCTGGGCTCGTACCATCCCACTGGGCCTCCTTTGCCGCTGGGGCTGGTCGAGAGGCCGCCGGCGTGGTTGGGCCCGAAGCTATCTGCAGCACAAGATCCTCTCGCCGAGCCGGGGCACCTCCACGTGGTGGTCGAGAGGGCGCGGGCGAATATGCCGCTAGGGCTCGCACTCGTCCCTAGCGGGACAGGGCACCTCATCGTGAACGACGTGGCCAAGGGAGGGCTCATTCGTTCTTCAGGCGCGGACATCATCAAGGGCGACCGGCTGATGAGCATCAACGGCACGGTGGTCGAGTCCCTCGACGGCTTTGTAGAGCTGCTCCACGGCCTCCCATTAGGCGAGCTCGTCTTCGAGGTGCTGCGCCCGGTCGATGCGCCCGGGACGGCGCTAGACTCGAGGCCGGTCGAGGTGCCCGGGACGGCGCTTGAGGAGGTGGTCCCGTCAGCCGAGGCAGATGCCATCACAGGCGCCGTCTCGGGCGCAGCCTTGGGCTCAAGGCAGCAGGAGCAGCAGGAGCAGCAGGAGCAGGAGGAGCAGGAGGAGGATCATCGTCGTCATCATCATGAGCAGGAGCAGCAGCAGCAGCAGCAGCAGCAGCAGCAGCAGCAGCAGCAGCAGCAGCAGCAGCAGCAGCAGCAGCAGCAGCAGCAGCAGCAGCAGCAGCAGCAGCAGCAGC
>Ga0210241_100534_pt1 | contig 33738 bp, 13 predicted proteins | sample ChrtobMetP5a_8mM_FD_155488 | JGI IMG/M metagenome (GOLD analysis project Ga0210241, IMG submission 155488) | Chrysochromulina tobin associated microbial communities from unialgal haptophyte culture, Seattle, Washington, United States - P5a_8mM | ecosystem: Host-associated > Algae > Haptophytes >...
TCTGGTTTGGGTTATTGTTAACTGGTTGGGTGGTGGGGTTTTGGCAGCTGCCAGATAGTGGTAACAGTTTTAAAACTGCCACATAACAGTTTAAAACTGCCAGTTAGTGCTTGTTAAGCAGTTAACTTGGTAACTGGTTCATCCCCACCCAAGCCGCAAGCCTTGTAATATTTTTAAGTAAGTCTCGGAGACACTTTCGCTATTGGGCGGGGGGACTAGTACCCCTGCTAGAGCGCGACGCGCGAAAGACTGTACTCCTATTGCAACTCGACGGTCTCGCTCGTCGCGTACACTACTAACATGTATCACTAGCGTTTCTTACCGGTGAGCTAGCTCCGCCTCAGTTGTCCGCTTGTGGCCAACCACACGACCACCCCAACACCCCCTGCGGCCAGAAGCACCACAGTGACAATGATGGCAACCACGCACATGCGCGTCACACGAACGCGAGATGGGGCGAGATCCGTGGAGGCCTGGTTGCCCGACGGTGCTGCCGTCGCGTGGCTCGTTTTTTCTTTTTTTTTCTTGCCTTGCTTTTTGGCGTTGGCTGCAGCGGCGTTCGGAGCGTTTGCATTCGCGCTCTGGGAGGTCAACGACGGTGATTCCTGAGGCTTGCCGGTCTCCTCGTCCTCCTCCCCTTCCGACTCGTAGCCCATCTCCTTCATTGTTGCCATCATGGCCGCGTACCCGTTGAGGCCTTCAAGGTTGAGCTTCAGCTGCGCATCACCGTGCATTGGAACTTTAGGGCGTGCTCGTCCGCCAGTGGTCGATTTCGGACGGGCGCCACGCACTGCGCCGATGCGTCGATTGGGCGTCATGATTCGGCCAGGGTGCTCTCTTCCACTGCGAAGAGCACATGGCGCGTAGCGGTCAGTCGAGTGTCGTGCGGCGAAGCCAGACCGCAGCGCACCTCCCACCGTACGTCACGGGATTGTTGATGTCTCCGATCTTTGAGCGAGCAGAGTTGAGCTTCGCGCGAGGTTCAGGTGGCAGCTTCTGCGAGGCGCTGTAACACGCCGACGTTGCGGGTTTGGTCTCCGGTGCCACCGGCTGCGGCACGGATTGGTTCTGCCCCATGGGGTAATGGACAAGCACGGGGTCTGCCACAGACAGAGTCGAGCGCCGGCCGTGAGATGGAGCTGAGAAGGTCGCGGATGACAGGGTGATGGCTGTGGATCTCCCAAGAGCTCTGCCTGCCACTGTGAGCATCGCTGCCGCACCCCGCATAACTTTCCAAGGGCAACAAGGCTTTTGACACTGCACACATTCACGCTGGCAACGTGGCGGGCGCTCGGCAGCGCCGACGGCTGCTTTGCTGTGCATGCAGTGAAGCGCGAACCTGTGGCGAGCCCTCTTAAGCAACTTTGCGCGCGTCCAACCCACACCGTCAGGATGGAGTTGATGTCCGATTTTCGAAGCCAAGCACGGGGTGACCTTTGCGCTGTGAATGCGCAAAGAAACTCGTAGCGCGAAATGTTTTCCGATATACTCCGTGAGTAGAATTCCTAGCGGTTGAGTGCTTGCAGACCTTAATGAAGGATATTTCGAGAAATCCGCAAATGGTTTGGACACTTGGGAAATCGCATGCGAATGGTTGTGGGCTTCCTTCTCATTATCGCAGCGAGCGCGCGCGCGGCCTTCACGCTCAAGGCCAACTTCGGAGACGGCCAAGAGCTTCCGTCCGACCACCGTGGCGACGAGGACAACGTGTCTCCGCCCATCTCTTGGAGCGGCCAGCCGAAGAACACAGAAAGCTTCGTGCTCGTTGTCGATTCATCGACGGCTGCAACAGAGGAGGGCAACGCCCTGAAAACGCACTGGATTGTTTACGACATACCCAAGGAGGTCACTGAACTGCGGGAGGAACTGAGCGGAGCAGGCGCGTCGAGTGTCTCAAGGTTGGGCATGAAGGAGGATGCTGGGCAAGCGCCAGTGGTGTGTGACTCCACCTGGCGGTCCACACTTCGCTCCTGCTGCCCTGATTGCAACGAGCCGCCGGCACGCACAGACCCTTGCCATTTCCTCACCCCTTGCGCCTGGCTGAATCTCAACGGCTCGATTTGCAGGTAGTTGACCCGATGGGCTCCATCGACGGCTGGGTGGATCCAGAGGTGAAGGCCATGCAGGACATGATCTACGGCGCTGTCGACGCCAGCTTCGAGGATCGTAATCGCGCGAAAGAGGGTGCGTAATTGGACCTCGTGTCAGCCTGCTGCCTCGTTGGAGCCATCGCGGCTCGGACGCTCAACTGCCATCACTTGACTTGACTTGACTTGACTGATGCGCTCTGTGCACTGGAACTAGGTGCCAACTCTTTCGGCTGCACGTACTACGTGGGGCCAAAGAAGCGTGGTAGCTCGCTGACTTTCAAGCTGTATGCGCTCAGTGGGCGGCTCGAGCTGCCACGAGCCGCGTCGCGGGAGGAAGTGATCAGGGCGATGAAGGGCAAGGTCTTAGGTATGTTGGCGTGACGCTGCTCCTCGCAGTTTCCACACAATTTGACCTGATTGCACGCCTGATTCTTGCGCTCGCAGGTAAAGCAACGTTGACGGCTCGTGTCGCGTGAGGTGTGTGTACTCTTTGATTTGAGTCAGATCGATTCATACAAATGTTGAAGTCAAACACTCAGACACCTCCACTGGCACGATATGACAGGCGACAGCCAGGTTGAGGTATGAGGAGGGGCGGCTTCGCGCGAAACACCGAAATGCTCGCGTCGGCGCTCGCGCGCGGGGTGCGTTTAAGCAGCGCTTAGTTGCCAATCGATCGAGAGCAGCGCTAGACAGGTAGACCGTCCTTGACCGTCCTTTTTTCTTCCTTATTAGTAAGATCATCTTCTCTCGGCTATGCTGACGTTTCGACGAGCACCTCCGTCAGATGGATCTCATGGCATTAATCGTTGCTTTTCCACATACACGATGGATCCCAATCCCAACACTCTTCCAGGCGCCAGAGGCCCGGACCCTCCCATGCCAAAATGTCTTGGTCCGATTGGGGTCGAGAGATCCCCAAACGCAATGTCGAATGCCTCCAAATAGACCCCGGCGGCCCGGCCGCCCTCAATCCCATGCTCTTTCACGCTCCAATTTTTTGCACTCTCGCGCCAATGGTCATGAGCGCCTTGAGATCGTCATTGTTCGTGCGCACACAGTTGTTTCTCATAAAAGCAGCTCAAATCCACCCTTTCCTTGCAGTGCCTCACGAATCAAGGCCTCCCCTTTCTTGCCAATAAAGAGGTTGCGGCTGAGACTGCGCAACAAACGAGAGCATGCAACGGACCATCATCAGGCAAATGGCGGTTTCCGAATCAAGGGATATTGGGCGACAAAGTTACTCGATTTTCGTCAGCCCGCCATTGACACGCAGGGCGTCGGCAATCGCTGTGATGCCAACTGCAGTGTAAGTTCCTCGTCCGAAATCATCGAGGCCGCACAGCTCGTTGTTGCTGAGGTCGAGGCTTGTCAGCCCGCCTGTGACAACAACCTGTGACAGGTCCGACGCCAGCAGGATCGCATCGGGCGGCTTGAGGTTCTGGTTGGAGAAGTTAGCGGTGGTCTGGTCGCGCAGGATGCCGCAGAGCGAGATACCCTTCTGCTTGGCAACCTCAGCGAGCATCTTGGCGGACTCCGCATCAAACCAATTGCCCAGGAGGTTGGTCGCCGTCAGCGCGCCTGTGACAGCCACCATAGCCGCCACAGCGTTTGCTCCAACTGGATGGATGCCGTTGTTCCCGAAGTTGAGCGACGCGAGCTTGGTCTCCTTGTTGCTCTGGATGGCCTCGCAGACTGCGCTTACGCCCTCATCCTTGAGGTCGTTAGAGAACAAATTTAGGGCCGTCAGCGCGCCCATGACAGGTATGAGTCCAGCCACGACCATGCCTCCCGCGACTCCGACGTCTTTCCGCATCAGGTCCAGCTTCGTGAGCGAGTTGGCGCGCATCTCCTTGATCGGGATCTCGTTGAACATCTCAATCTTGAGGTTGCAGAGGACAGCGGCTGCGAGCTGCACAGCGCCGTCGCCCGCGATGTTGTTGCGGCGGACGTCAACGCGTGTCAGCGCGCCATTGACGCGCAGAGCGTCGGCAATCGCTGTGATGCCCTCTGCAGTATAAGTTCCTCTTCCAAGATGATTGAGGCCGCACAGCTGGTTGGAGCTGAGGTTGAGGCTCGTCAGCCCGCCATCAACACCCAGGGCGTCAGCGATTGCAGTGATGCCCTCTGCAGTGTAGGTGCCTCGTTGGTTGCCATAGTTGTCAGACCAGATGCCGCACAGCTGGTTTCGGGAGAGGTCGATGCTTGTCAGCCCGCCATTAACGCGCAGGGCCTCGGCGATTGCAGCGATGCCCACTGCGGTGTAGGTGCCTCGAAGTTCTCCGAAGTAAGTATAGATGCCGCACAGCTGGTTTCCGGAGAGGTTGATGCTCGTCAGCCCGCCATTGACGCGCAGAGCGTCGGCAATTGCTGTGATCCCCTCTGCAGTGTAAGTTCCACGCCCATAAAGATCGAGGCCGCACAGCTGGTTGCCGGAGAGGTCCAGGCTCGTCAGCGCGCCTGTGACGCTCATGCGGAGCGCCTCGGTGATCAGCTTGACACCAGTAGGGCCGATGTTCTCTTTGGACGCGTCCAAGGACATGATCTTGCTGTCCTTGTTGGCGCAGATGGCGGCAAAGATGGCCCCCCAGCCCTCGTCCCCGAGCCTGTTGTCCCTGAGCTTGACGGACGTCAATGAGCCATTAACGCGCAGGGCATCGGCGATTGCAACGATGCCCTCTGCGGTGTTGGTGCCATTTTGGTTTCCCCTTCTGTCAATCCAGATGCCGCATAGCTGGTTATCGCGGAGGTCGATGCTCGTCAGCCCGCCGTTGACGCCAAGCATCTTGGCCACATGCTTGGCACCTGCTGACCCTTCAATGTTGCTGCCAAGAAAACGGTGGCCGCTGATGTCAAGCTCCTTGAGCGTCGTGTTCTGTTCTAATGCCTCGCAGATGGCTTTGGTGCCCTCCTCCTCCAACTTGTTTTGGGCGAGCGACAGCTTCGTCAGCGCGCCATTAGCAGCGAGTGCTGGAGCTAGAGCTGCTGCCCCCTCTGCACCAAGCCGGTTTTGGCTGAGACTGCGCAACAAACGAGAGCAAACGAGAGCATTCAACTGGCAATTAGCAAGTTAGTGGCTGCTACGAATCAAGTTTGTCAGATTTTGAGCGTCAAACTTACTCGATGTTCGTCAGCGCGCCGCTGACGGCGATGTACTCAGCCAAAGGTTTGATGCTTTTGATGCTCACCTTGATGTCATACTCAGTACGGAACTCAGCACGGAGATCCCACGTGGAGATCTTGCTTACCTTACTGGTTGCGCAGTGCTGTGAAGACGACGGTCCAGCCTTTGGCGCCTAGATGATTGCTCTGGAGATTGCACTCTGTCAGAGCGCCATTAACACCCAGGGCGTCAGCGATTGCAGTGATGCCCTCTACGCTGTAGGTGCCATCGCCGTCATTCGAGACGCCACAGAGTAGATTGTTTAAGAGATTCAACTACCGAAAAAGACAAAGATGGGTCAGTAGACGAGGAGTCAGGCGGCTGTGCTGTGGGCTGACAAGTCTCCCTTACCTTCGTCAGCCCGCCCATGATAGGCACGAGGTGCGCAAGAAGCATGCCGCCCTGAACGCCGATGTTTCGCTCACGCAGGTCGAGCTCAGAGACGGAGTCGTCGCGCATCATCTGCACCGGAATGCCGCGCACCTCGCCAGAGTCGGCGCAGGCGACAGCTGCAAGCAGTAGCTTGAGCGGCGGCTTGCCCTCTCCCTCTATCCATATGCAGCTGAGGAGAGAGGTTTTGGCAGGACCTCCAAGGAACGGCCTCTCGTCCTCGTCCTCGTCCTCGTCCTCGTCCTCGTCCTCGTCCTCGTCCTCGTCCTCGTCCTCGTCCTCGTCCTCGCCCTCGTCCTCTTCCTCGTCCTCGTCCTCGTCCTCATCAAGATCCACCTCGCGGACCGCGGCCACATTCACCGTGAAGCCCTCCCAGCGCAGTCGGGCCAGGCTGGGCAGCATCCTCCCCGCCGCCGCCGCCTCCCATGGCCGACCCGCGTCGACGAGGACCTTAATGTTGAGATCGGTGATCTCAGCCAGCTGAGTCGGCGCGGGCTGCCCCTCGCAGCGGCTGAGGCGGGAGCAGAGCACGCGCCGCGCGAGCGCCAACCACGATCGGTTCACGCCCTTGAGCTCGGCCAGCGTGCCCACGTCGACCATGCCCAGCGCCACCTCCTTGGCATCTTCTGTGGCTGCCATCCCCGACAGCGAGGGCTGCGGCTGCAGCGCGGGCGGCCCCGCCGCAGAGCCCACCGTGGCTACTGAAAGCTGCCCCCCCGGCGAGAACGCCGGCTCTGCGAGTGCCGCCACACGATTCTCCGCACTGCCAAAGTCATCCATGGCGCCGAGCAGCTCTCTCAGCTCATCGGCACGTTTGCCGTTGAGGCGTGTGGCGAGGGCGCACTGCGCGTGATTGAGCGCTCCGGGGGCGTCGAGGAAGCTGGCGCCCTCGACGAGCCTGAAGAGCTCCGAGATCGAGCACTGCTCGAGTCTCGCCGGCATGGAGTCGGCCTCGCACATCTCCCGGAGCACTGCCAGCTCTGCCGCCGCAATCGGCACCGGGTAGACGCCATCTTCGGTTGGAGCGTCGTCCATCATGTCTTTGAGCGTGCCAGCTCGCTGGGCCACCCGGCGCGTCCACTCGACAGCCTCGCCCTCGCGCGCCCGCAAGCGCACACGCTCCTGGCCTTCAGTCATTTTGATGAGACTTGAGAGCGTTCACGGCTTCACGGCAGGTCCACCCGCGATCGGGAGTGCGTTGCGAGACGAAGCTTGGGACAGAAGACGAAGTCGCGCATGTCGTGAGTGGAAACAAGTGGAAACGGACGCAACTTATCGTGAAGGAAGCGGACAGACAGTTCAAGTTCAAGTTCAAGTTCAAGTTCAAGTTCAACTTGAAACTTGAACGGACAGACAAACTTGAACTTGAAACTTGAACGGACAGACAAACTTGGACAACCATCCTCTGCCTCGCTTTTCACGAAGGCGCTTTCTATCACGTGCAGCGCAGCCATGTCGGCCAGGGACACACACCGGGCCCCCCCCTGCGCTGGCGTGTGGCTAGGTGTCCAGTCGAGTGGCTAAGGTGTGGCATATGTCATCTGAGGCCCACCGGTGCTGGCATGTGCCATGTCGGCCAGGGACACTTACTCAGTTTCGGCACTTGCACGATACTAGATCGCTCTTCGGTCCAAGAAACAATTTCATTTGTTCGGGCTTGGGCCTCGTGGCCTTGGGGTCTCGACCTCAAGGCGACACGAGCTCTTGGCGCATGCATGTCTCCAGCCCGAGCACAGCATCACACATGTGTAGCATGATCAAATGTCGGGGCTGCTCGCGCAGACATGCTGCAGTTTCTCGTCTTTTACCTCGAAAGAGGAGATGTTGCACCCGCACGCACACCGCGTCTAGCTATTCACGAAAGAGGCTGCCGACCTGTTGGCAACATTGAAATCTGTCAGGCCGAGATGGCCGCTCCATCCCTGGTCGTGCCTGCGCAACAGTCGGATACCATACAAAGAAGGTGTCAGGTGCATCTCCGGTGTCAGTTACATCTCCTCCGCTTCATGCTCATGACACGGCAAAAAGAATGCGCCCCCAGACAAGGGGCCGGGAGCAGGATAAGGCATGCGGCGCAGACAAGGGGCCGGGAGCAGGATAAGGCATGCGGCGGAGTCGATCGCGCGCCGCGCTCACGTTGGATGAACATTTGAGCGGAAGATGGAGGTGCTGAGCCCAGAGTTCGTCATAGTCTTCGACTCGGCAACCCACGAGGAGGTGAACCCCCCCCGAATCCCATACCAACGCATTGGCAAGTCGGTCGGCTCGATAGCGAGCTTTCCAACGTCCGAAGACGAGGTCTGGTAATATGGCAGCAGCTTCTTTTTGGGTGAGATAGAGAGGGCGGCCTTGCGCTCCTCGACATACTGCTCGGTGAACCGGAAGGGCATCGGTGTCATGTGCATGAAGCTCGAGTCCTGGCCGGTCGGATACTTGCTCGGCTCCTCCTTCGACAAGAAGCGCTTCGAAACCTCCGTTGGTGGCAACATCGGGTGCTCGCCGAAGACCGACGATTCGAACCGCTTCCGGTAGAACTGGCGCTGTGCTGCGCCCTTGTTGGGCGTCGTCTCTGGCGATGCCATTGCCATGGACAAGTTTTGTAACGTTGAAACGCAGTTGAAGGTCGGAACACCCTAATACCCCACTTGAGAGCGGCGCTTGGACGGATCGCTCATTCGCAGCATGTCTCAAACAAGATTTCTCACAATGACTTGGTCACACCTCGCAAAGACTTCAGCACGGCGTGAAGATGGTGTCCGCCGGCGCGAGAGCCAACATGGACGTCCAAAGCGCGGCATTCGTCACACTCTACACGCTGGTCCTCTTCATGATGAAGTGCAGCGCTGCGTCAGCAGCTGCCGACACGCACATATTCGTCGAGCCCATTGCCGGCCCTGCCTCGGGCGGCACGGTGCTCATGCTCACACTGCCCTCTCGCTGCAATGCGTCTTCGGTGTGCTTGTTTGGAGGCGCTGCATCTGCCATGGGCTATAACTCCTCAGGAAATGCGTCGCGATGGGAATGCTCCGCACCCAGTGCGCTGGCCGCAGGCGCTGCCGCTGTGAGCGACGCCGACGCGCTACTGCAGAATGCATCACTTACAGGGAGCGCCAGCCGCCGCAGCAACAACACCATAGAGTTAACCCACACGCGTGGCTACAATCACGTCGGCAGTCTGATCGGGGACCCGCCTTTGAGCTCGGAGACCGCCGGTTCCTCAAATGTGATGGTGGAGTTCGAGCTTCTCGTTGGCCGCGGCACGGGTGGCGATGGCTTCAGTGTGAGCCTCGCGCCCGTGCACTCCAGAGTGGCGAATTATGACGAGCGTGGTGTTGCTGAAGGTTTGGCGCTGTCGTTCCGGTCTATCGCTGGTCTTCTGTTCGTGCAGTTCCGCGGCGAGCAGCTACTCGAGCGTAGGCTCGATGGACGTAGTACGTTCGAGTGCGACAATTACAATTGCGCAAACTGCGCTCAGTCGTCCCGATGCTTGATGGCGGGCTGCGAGTGGATTGACTGGCAGGGCAGGTGCACTGCTGGGCTCGAGCAGAAACGCCGACACACGTTCCGTACGCACAGCTTTGTGCCAGTCCGCGTGTTGGTGGTCGACGAACGGCTGAGCGTCTGGCACGATGGGCACGCGTACGTCAGTGGACTGCACATTCCAAACTGGGAGGCATTGACGAGGGCAGCGCCGTGGCACGTAGTCTTTGGAGCTCGCGTGAGCATTCACGTGGATGACCACTGGATTCGCAGCCTGCGCGTGAGTCAAGGTGCAGTTGTCGGGAGCGCGCCAACCCGCCTGTCCGTCGCTGACGACACATGCAACTTGAGCGGCCTCCAGTACGAGTATTACGCATCTCCGATCGTCTCGCATCTCGGTCAGCTGCAAGGCCCCCTCAACGGAGGCACAAGGGTGCAAGTGTTCGGTGATCACCTTGGCCGTGGCACCCAGCGGCAGGTGTGCCGATTCGGAGCGAGCAAAGTCAGCGCTTCTCGTGGCCTCGACGGCACTCTAGAATGTGACTCTCCAAGCTTTGGCTCGCCTGGCGTTGTCACGGTTGAGGTCTCCCTCAACGGCGTCGACTTCACAATGACTGCACCCGCGCCGACGTTCATGTTCACCGACCCGCAGTTACTAACTGTGCAGCCGAACGTCACTCTCAGTGGTACTGGCCCTGTGCTGCTGACGCTCACGGGCCGGCGACTTGGCGGCGGCTCGAAATATCTCTGCCGCTTCAATGTCGCTGGCAACTTCAGCTTCGTGCCTGCCTTCGTGGACTTTCACCGTCAATCCCTCTTCTGCACTGCTCCATCCTTGGAGGTGAGCAACGCAAGCCAGATGATGGTTGGCGTCGAGGTGACACTCAATGGCGTCGACTACACCGATTCAGGTTCTTCGGTGATGTATTTGTCGCCGCCGGTTGTTGACAGCGTCTCGCCTGCGATTGGCCCAACACACGGAGGAACTCGGGTGGTTGTGCATGGCGCCTTTGATGCACGGCCAGACTGGAGTTGTCTATTTGGGCGCGCGCGTGTGGTCGCATCAGTTCTCAACGGATCAATGGATGGTCCAGTTGCGAGGGCACTTGCATGTGTGGCTCCTGGCATGCGCTCTGCCGACACCCTTGCTTTGAGTCCGGCTCTTGTAGCCCATCTGCGGTTCGCACCAGCAGAAGTAGCTGCCCGGCGCAACGTTGGGCAAACCAATTATGAACTGCGCGGGCACGCACGCATACGATTTGAGCGGCTGGTACTGACCCACGATGCGCCAAATCAGCTTGGATCGTGTATTCTAGCATATCCTCGAGGAAACGATGTGCGGCCATCGCGAGCCAGTGCTTTCAGTGCCGCATTTGATGTGCAGGTCAGTGGTGTATGCCTCGGCGAAGAGGCAATTTGTGGGGGCACTGGGGTGAGCCTATCATTTGGCGAATTGCCGGATGAAGCGTTTGGCAGTGAAGGAGCTGGTAATGGCTTAAGGGTGCAGCTTCTGACGTCTTCACGCCGCGTGGTCGTCAGCTATGGTGGAGCCATGGTGATCTCCGCACAAGTTGCAAAGGACCTGCGCGCGCGTGCACCTCAGCAAGTGGAGGTGCGCTACACTGCGAATGGTCTCTGGATGCGCTACGACGAACAAGTTGTCATTGACGGCGTTCGTATCGATGCTTGGGCGCCACAAGCTTCTTGGCGTTTCGGATTCGGTGCACGGACCGGCGCTGAGTCCCCGGCCCACAACGAGCACGCCGTCGACAATGTCAGGATCGAACTTGGCGACATGATCGCCGCTGAAGGCCTCAGCTTAGTTCGAGTTGGACTCAATGCTATGCAGCTCTCCGCCGCGTTGCAGTACACGTACTTGTCGCCGGTGCACTCCGTTTCGATCAGCCCTGCCTCGGGCCCACGGGAGGGTGGTACCGTCGTGACCATCGCTGTCAGCGCGATGTCCTATAGTGTCGATCTCCGCTGTTCGTTTAACGGCACCGTGGTGCCAGCAAGCGCACGCGATGGGCGGGAGATTGTGTGCACCACACCTCCTGCCGTTCGGTCGGGGCAGGCGATTGCTGCGGTCACGATCAATGGTGCCGATTATTCGGCCGGCTCGCTGCTCTTCATGTACCAGGAGATACCCATCGTGCAGCTCTTTTTCCCGCTCTCCGCACCTGTGCGAGGCGGTTCTATTGTTCGTGTGACGGGTCGTGGATTTGCTGATGGCACGCAACCTCGATGCAGATTTGGTGTCTTTGGCACAACATCGGCAAGCGTGCTCGACGCCGCCAATATGTTATGTCACTCACCTTCCGCAGAGACAGTGCGATCGGTTCCCTTAGAGATCGCACTCAACGCCCAGCAGTACACCTCCCATGGGCATCACTTCTCGACCTTTTTCCCTCCAGTCGTCTCGTCGCTCAGCCCAATCCAGGGGCCCGTTGGTGGCGGAACTCGGGTCCTGGTTGCAGGGGTTGGCTTCGACACAGGAAATGCGAGCGTTCTTGCGTGCCACATCGGTGAGACTCGTGTTGAAGCCGTGCTATTGAATCGCTCGGTGATCGTGTGCAACACGACGGCGCTTTCGCGTGGCCTGCATTGTATCGAGATCTCACTGAATGGGCAGGACTTCACGAGCAGTTGTGTACGGTTTGCAGCTGTGCCACAGACAACCGTCACCTCATTGATTCCAAACTCTGGACCTGTAGTTGGGAGCACACAGATCACGATGCAAGGAGTGCATCTCGCTGGCGGGGCCGACTACCGGTGCCGCTTTGTCGCGCACGGCGAGGTCGTGCGTATTGCTGCGAGCTTCGAAGCTTCAACATCTAGCGTTGTATGCTTCTCACCCGTCTGGAACGCATCGCATGGCACGCAAGAGCTGTCTGTCGCTATCAACGGCCAGCAGTACACAGACCCTGTCGCCTTTGAGGTGTTCGGTGTGCCCGTCGTTTCGTCTATCTCGCCAGCATCGGGGCCTGTCGGTGGAGCGACGGTGGTTCAGATTTTTGGCGCAAATCTGGGCGGCGGTCTAAGCTATGTTTGTGCATTCGGCATGACCCTGGTCACTGCCAACATGGTGTCCGCGTCTGTTGCCAACTGCTCCGCTCCCGCGACGGGCTCACGTGGTGGCCAACTGCTCCGTCTCTCGCTGAATGCCCAGCAATTTGAGCCTGGGCACGAGTTCTCATACTACGCCGACGTTGCTTTGTCACCGAGTTCGGTCAGCCCTACGTGTGGTCCTAACTCCGGTGCGACCGTAGTCATTGTGTCGAGCTCGAGAAGCCTAGCAGGCGGTTCGCATTATGAGTGCAGCTTCGGCAGTGCAGGACGTGTTCCAGCCAATTTCTCTGCGACGGAGGGATCGGTCACATGCGTAAGCCCTTCAACCAGGCATCCGCCAGGGCGACAGCTTTTCTCAATCTACTTGAACGGCCAGCAGCTAGCTGTGTCGAACGCATCATTTACCTTCACTGGTGAGCCTCGCATCGTCCCTCCCTCGCCGAGATCTGGACCAGTGCATGGCGGCACTCTCATTACTCTGGATGGCGTCGATCTGGCCAACGGGTCGCACTACGTCTGCCTGTGCGAAGGAATCACCGTGCCTGCAAGCCACCACGTCGGCCAGGGGGCTGTACGGTGTGAGACTCCGCCGAGCCAGCGTCAGTGTGATGCATTTGCACGGTGCCGGGCGCGTACTGGAAACACAACGTGCCGAGTCTCCCTCAACGGCCAGCAATTCACTCGCGAGATGGCGTTCTATTACCACGAGAGTCCTCGAGCGTCACACAGCAGTCCTTCGTGCGGCCCCGTCCATGGCGGAACCGCTGTGCAAATCTCCGGAATCGGATTCGCTAACGGAACTCGTTATGAGTGTGCATTTGGACCTACGCGTGTAGCTGCCTCTGCTAGCATCGTCGACGGCACGGAAACGCTCCGCTGTACGCTGCCCCAGCTGCTGCTATCTCACGCCACATCCATTCCGTTATCGGTTTCGCTCAATGGCCAACAGTTCTCGTCCGATGTGCTATCCTTCTCAGTGGCTGGGCCACCGCACCTCACGAGCATCGAGCCTGAATACGGTCCGGAGAATGGAGGAACTCTCGTGGCAATCAGGGGTGAGAACATCTCAGCCGGCTGCGACTTCCGCTGTTCTTTTGGCCATGAAGCCATGCCTTGCGAATTGCTTGGAGGTGCGCTGCTATCTCGCATACCGATTCGAACGCAAAACACCAATCGGAGCGCGAACGACACGCTGATCCGCGTGACGCTCAACGGTCAGCAGTACAGCGAAGCACTCAGCTTTGGTTTGTATCGCCCCATGCGCATTTCTGCTGTGAGCCCAACGAGTGGTCCGGTAAGAGGCGAGACTACCATTCGCCTTTCGGGCGAGCACTTTCAGGACTCGCCGCTTCTCCGCTGCCGCATCGGCAGCGTGTTTGTGGTCGCGCGGCATGTGAACGAATCTCAGATCGAGTGCGTGACGCCGTCTTCATCTTCGTCATCGGGCGCCATGCCTGCGCTCTTCCGATTGACTGCAGAAGAGGCTGAGCGGGCAGATGCAGAATGCTACACGAGCTCCAGGGCAGTGGACTATGTTGGGAACGTAGCCAATACCCGGCAAGGTCACCGGTGCCAAAATTGGATGTCGCAGTCTCCTCACTTGCACGACTACAACGAGATCAGTCATCCAGGAGCAGGCCTGGGGGATCACAATTTCTGTCGCAATCCTGCGGGTCAGCGGTCAAGTGCGTGGTGCTTCACCGTTGATCCCGACACGCGCTGGGCGCTGTGCAACGTAGGCTTGCCCATGGAGAGTTGCAGGCGACGGCTGCTGCTCGCCGGTAATGCGACCACACAGGGCCAATCACTCATTCTGGCGGCTGGACGTAGCGAGTCAGGTTACGCTGAGGTGCCCGTGAACGCTCTCGTGCGTGCTGATGAGCAGCAGGTGCCGGTCTTGCAAGAGGGTTTATGGTTGGAACTTGATGTTCTTGTCGGCACACCCGTGGTGCAATCGCATGGTGAGCAAGTGCCGGTAATGTTGCACGCCGACGGCATGCTTTCAGCTTTCTGCATTCACTACGGTGGATGGGGAGAAGTACGTGGCGAGCATGGGATTGTCTACCTAGACCCTGGCCTGACTGTGAGGCTGATCACACGTGGTGCTTTTGGCCAAGTGCTCCGTCCTCGACTTGAGGTCCTCGTCAATGGCCGTGAGGTGCACTCTGTCCTACCCGAGGTGCTCAATTTCATGGGAGGGTCCTTCCGGACAATGGTGATCCGGATCACGGCCGAGCGCCAGCTGACCATTCAGTATGATGGTGCGATCTTGGTCAGCAATTTGCTTGTAGCCGGTCTTGTGCCCGCGCACAACTGGCGTGTACGGTTCGCAGCTAGAAATGGGGCTATCGCTGACGATGTGCACGCCATCGACAATGTTCGAGCCCTGGGTCTCTCTGGCCACAGACCAGCTGTCGTGAATGTCGACGCCACGCTCGGTCTGCAAGATTTCACTGACGGAGGCGTCGAATTTGAGTACGTGGCTTCCACAACAATCAGTAGTTGCAGCCCATCAAGCGGCCCTGCCCAAGGGGGGACTCAAATAGCGCTGTATGGCTCTGGACTGCGGCACGGTCCTGATATGAGGTGCCGATTCGACGACGTTCAAGTGCCCGCTTCTGCTTTGGTCGGCGAAAGAATCGCCTGCCACACGCCAGCCATGCCTCCGAGTGATGGCGTCACTGTCGAGGTGACGATCAATGGTCAGGACTATGCAGCATCTGCAGTCACATATCAACCATATCCTCCTCCTCACGTATCACACCTCTCGCTCGAGTATGGACCGACGTCTGGCGGAACCGTCATCCTTGTTCATGGCAGTGGTGCAGGCGCGCGAACTGAACCCAGCGCACTTTCTCTCTCACGCGCGCGGTCACACTCCTGATGTTCGTGGATCGACCTTGTTCCCAGGTCTGTTGAATGGCCATGATTTGAGATGTCGATTCGGCGCGGTTGAAAATACAGTGTTTGGCACGCGAGTTCATGCCAACGCCATTCGATGTGCTGCGCCAGCGCAGGAACCTGGGTCTGTCATGGTTGCGCTGTCGCTCAACGCACAGGACTATACGAACGAAGCGGTGCTTTTCCACTACTACGTCTTTGCCACGCTTTCTCACGCAACACCGGCAAGTGGACCAGCAGTAGGGTCGACGGGCGTGGTCGTAGCTGGCCTTGGCCTTGTCAATCATACGGCGCTGGTTGCATGCAGATTCGGCGGATTCCGGGTGCCGGCCACCATTCTAGGCGGAGGATTGGCTAGGTGCATTGCTCCGGATGCTGTGAGTGCTCAGGCGGGGTCTCGCATAGAGGTGAGGTTTGGCGCCGACAAGGCTGACGCAGTGGGCGCATCACCTGTGCCTTCACTTCGCGGTTCCGCTACGGTCGAAAACGACGGAGCCGTCAGTCTGACACCAAATGACTATCACCAGGTGGGGAGCGTCCTGCTAAGTGCAGCTCATCCCGTGGCGCAAACCTTTCACGTGAGTTTTGATGTGTACGTGGGCGATGGATCTGGTGGTGAGGGATTCAGCTTCTGTTATGGTCAGCCTCTAGCTGACGGCGCCGTTGGGGCGCGAGGCGTTGACTCCGGGCTGTGCGTCCGCTTCAGAACCCGTGATGATATGTCAATGCGCTTGGAATCGGTTGAGGCAGCATATGATGGCACTGTGCTGCGTACCGTTTCTGGCGAAGGTGTGGACTCGTTGCGAATGCAAGCCTGGGTGCCGGTAGCGGTGGCGCGCACGAACGGTGGTGTTCAAGTTCGATACAACGGCAGGCCGCTCATGGAACGGGTGCGAGTGGACAAGTGGCTGCCCACCTCGAGCTGGCAGTTCATTTGGGGCGCGAGCACGACGAATTGGCGTGATCGGCATCGAATCGATAATGTGCGGCTCCAACTCGGCGCGATGGTGGATCGCACATCCATCCCTGTGGAGATTACGACAAATGGCGATCAGTTCTCCGACAGCCAAGCTATATTCGACTACTTTCCGGAGCCGACTATCTCACTTGTGTTGCCAGCTTTCAGCCCGACTGACGGTGGAACACTTGTGATGCTTACCGGTGCGGGATTGTTCGACGCAGGCGCGCAAATCCGCTGCCGCTTTGGCAATGTGACAACTGCAGGGGCGTTCTCCAGCAGCACTTCGATCGTCCTTGCTTCGGGGCTTACGAATCTGACCGGGCACGGCATCTCATGCAGAACGCCTCCCCAGCAGGTCGGCGAAGTTCACGTGTCAGTCGCCCTCAATGGACAGGACTTCGCGCAGACCGTGGGGATCATGCAGGTATACACTCCACCTCGCCTCAGCTCCTTAGACCCGCTCATTGGGCCATCCCGTGGAGGCTCTCGGGTCCGACTTCAAGGTGTAGGCTTTCTGGCTGGTGGGAATTCCACAAGATTTTGTAACTTCGGCCAGCTCCGTTCAGTCCCAGCCCACATTGAACAGGATGGCGAAGCAGTTTGCATTGCGCCGAGTCTGGATCAGTCGCTTTATGGCCCAGAGGCAAGCGTGGTTGTGAAGCTCACATTGAATGCACAGGACTTCACCTCCGACCGCATCAACTTCACTTTCTACAGCGAGACGCATGTTTCGCACGTCAATCCCACCACTGGGCCGACGAGGGGCGGTACTCTGATCACTCTGTTTGGCTCATTCTCCAATCTAGGCGTAACGTATAACTGCACCGTGGGCAGCACAGTCCTCATCTCGGCCACGCGCCTCGCGCACGATCGACTCCGTTGCCGCACCATGCCGATGGCGCACGGACTTCATCCGGTAGAGGTCACCCTCAACGGGCAAGATTTCAGCGGCGCGGGCACATCATTTCGTGCATATCTCCCCCCGATACTGCTCGACATTCACCCAGCTTCCGGACCTGAGTCTGGTGGGACGCTGCTCACCTTGTCTGGTCGTGGGCTAGATGAGGGCTCCAATCGGTCATGTGCGTTCAACGGCTCCCTGATCACGCCCGCCACTGTGCAAAGCGAGGCGCTTCTTTTGTGCAACTCACCCCTCAGCGAGCATGGGCTGTTGGCTGTTGGTTTGAGCTTGAATGGCCAGCAGTACCTGCACACCTCTCTGCACTTTCGCTTCGATGTGGACCCGGTCGCGCTTACCCTCAGCCCGGGGATAGGGCCTGTAGATGGCGGCACCGTTGTTCTCATCGGGGGTCGCTATTTGCACGGGGGCTCGGCAGCATACTGCAGCTTCGGCGACGCACCACCCGTTCAAATGATGCCGATACTTGACTCTGAAAACGTCTCATGTACGACACCTCCCGGAATCGACGGTCACCGTGCTCCCCTTAGGCTGACTCTCAACGGGTGCACGCGCATCCACCCCGTGAGAACATGACCTGCCATGCTATGAATGAACTGACATGGACTCTGTGATTGTTACCTAGGGGCTCGTTATGGCACCACTCGACGCTGAGCTTCAGATTCATCGCAAATGTGGCCATTGGTCAACTGAGTCCAACAAGCGGCCCCATGCTGGGCGCTACCCTTGTCCGCATTCGTGTCATCAGCTTGGCTATCGTAGAGGACCTGCGATGCCGTTTCGGGCAACCCCAGTTCCATCCTTTTGTTGTCGATCCGCATGACGGCCCGGGCTCGTTTGATCTCGCCGCACAGGAAGTCCGCTGTCTGACCCCCCCTGCCCGGGTCGGACCTCTCCCGCTTGAGATTACCCTGAACGGCCAGCAGTTCTCGCACACCTTGATAAGTGTGCGCATGTACGATCCACCACGTGTGGAGGCGGTCGCACCCGACAGCGGACCCAACATCGGAGGCACGTTTCTCTACGTGACTGGACACAACTTGATCGGAGGTGAACAATACCAATGCCACTTCAGGGGCACTAGTGAAGCAGGCACTCTCGTGCCAGCAACGTGGCAACCCGAGTCTTTGGGCCTCCGCTGCCAGACACCTCAGGGCGCAGCCGGTCTGGCTTCGGCCGTGGAAGTGACCCTGAACGCACAGCAATTCACAAACAATGGTGTGCGCTATTCATATAACGCGGAGCTTTATGTCTCGTCGATCTGCCCAATCTCAGGGCCGCTTGAAGGCGGTACGCAGCTCGTAGTCATGGGATCTGGCTTCATTTCTGACTCGAGGCTGGCCTGCCGCTTTGCTAGTGCGAACTTTGAGGCGAGCGTTCCATCGATCTTCGTGTCAGGCGGCACTGCGCACTGTGTGATGCCTAATACAAACGGGACATCGATGCGCAAGCAGCTAGTTGGCTCTCTGATACCGCGCTTGCTCATTGGATCCGCAGCTCTCCTCTTCGATGAGCAGACCCATTTGGGGGTTGTTCTGAACCAAGGACTGGAGCACTTCGTGGTAGGTACATTGTTCATGAACATTCACGACGTCCTTGAATTTGCGTCGAAAGCATTCTCTGTGCGATTCAACTTGAGCACAGTGCCGGGGCCGGCCTTGGTGCACGACGGCTCCGTTGTAGGTGGTGCTATCATGGACGGCAACCTTGGGCGGGGAGATGGGTGGAGCTTCAGCTACGGCGACATCGCACACGGGCTCGTTTCTGAACGAGGCGCGGGTCTGGGTCTCCGAATCCAGGTGTTGCTGTTCACTACCAACGAACTTAGGGTGCTCCATCGCGGCCATCTGCTCTTGTCACGCAACATCTCTGTTGAACCAAACGAGAACAGAACGTTATTCGTCCGCATCGAGGTGCAACGCTCGGAGCTGTCGGTGCACCTGGGCGAGCAAATGATCGTGGCACACCTTCCACTGTTTCGCTGGCAGCCACAGCGCTCGTGGCGCATGGCCATTGGGTCCCGCAGCGGTGCATCTGCATCTCGGCATGATCTGCGCGGCGTCACTGTCGCCGCCTCTTCATACGAGGACGGAGATGCGGTCTCAGTGGAGCTCACAGCGAATGGCGTCGACTACACAGATGACTTGAAGCTGCTATCTTTGCGACAGAGGCCGTCTTTCGAGAACTTCACTCCAGCCACGGGATCCGCGGGCGGAGGTGTCCCGCTGACCATTTTTGGAAGCGGCCTGCGGGGCGGAAGTGACTACCGTGCTGCTTTTGCTTACGATGGCAGCCCAGTTGCTATTGTACTCGCCTCCTATGCCTTCATCCAGGGCTCTGACGCGCTGAAGTGTTACACCCCTGCCTATGCAACCGACATGATCGTCGACGTCGCTGTCACATTCAATGGTCAGCAGTATCACCCTGCCGGGAGCTTTAGCTTTTACGACGTGCCTCATCTTGATGGCACGAGTCCTACGTCAGGACCCGTCCTCGGCGGGACTCGGATTCGAGTTTGGGGTAGCAACTTTACTGGAGGATCGGTGTACCGATGCCGATTCAACTCGACCGTTGTTGATGCTTCTTTCGAGGTCGTTACTCCGCAAGAGCTCTCCTGCCGACTTCCCAACGCCATGCCAGTAGGTATGCACCGATTCGAGGTCACTCTGAACGGTCAAGAATTCACCACGTCGCACCTGAACTTCACAGTGTATGGGAGCTCCATCATCACGAGTCTCTGCCCTTCCAGTGGGCCGATCATTGGTGGATCCGTGGTTCGCATCTTGGGAGCAATGCTGGCCAATGGATCGCACTATCTCTGCCGATTCGGGGGCACCGTCGTCAATGCAAACCATCTTGCGGGATCGATCCCTCATGAGGTGCTCTGTGCTGCTCCTCGGATGTCCGCCGCGGCAGTGGTCCCAGTCGAGCTTTCCCTCAACGGCCAGAATTACACAACAAACGAGATTTTGTTCACGTACCACTTACCTGCGGTCCTGACGGAAATGTGCCCAAGCACAGGACCTGCGCATGGAGGCACAACCGTGCATATTGTAGGCGCCCATCTGGGTATTGGTTCTCACTATGAGGTGGCGATTGGCGACGGCTACGACCTCAACGTTGTTCCGGCGTCGTTCGTGCCTTCGCCAGTTGCATCTGTGCGATTTGTCATGCCTTCTGTAGCACTGGGTCATCTACGAGTTCGCGCCAGCCTTAACGCGCAGCAGTTCACGTGCGGCTACTCGGTCAAACCCGTACCCTTCAGCTAGCCCGAGCTGACGCATTTTGCACGTGCCTCTCGTTCGCACAGAGAGTCTCCGGGTCTGAATGGTTTCGCATATCCTCACCCACGTGTCAGCGGCATCAGTCCCTCCTGCGGCCCTGTGGCCGGCGAGACGCAGATTTCTGTGCGCGGGACCAATTTCAGCCGAGGGTCGCAACTCCTGTGTCGCTTCGCCGTCGCCATACAAAATGCGTCGCTCTCAGAGGCATCCGTAATCGCGTGCGTGAGTCCACCGGCTGGAAACTCCTCTGCTCTTCAAGGCGCGCTCGAGATAAGCTTGAATGGCCAGCAGTTCACAACAGACGACCAGATGTGGAGCTATACCGCGCTGCCCACATTGTCTTCCATCTATCCCACGGCAGGATCTTCCGCGGGTGGAACGATGGTCACCATGAGCGGCAGCGGCTTCTCAGCTGGCTGCGATCTCCGCTGCGACTTTTATGAGCTGCTTAACACCAATGCCACGTTCGACATCTCGACCGGCACGCTTCGATGTGTTGCTCCTGCGGGAGCGCACATGGCGCACACGGTGGTAGAGATCTCGCTCAATGGACAGCAGTACAGTCGTGGGCGTCTGAACTACACATTCTTTGATCTTCCCGCCATCGCCACAGTGTACCCTCTCAGCACACCGATCAGTGGCGGGACAACTCTTTTCATTCATGGACAGGGCTTTCAAGACTTTTCCCAGTTGAGCTGCAAGTACGGCGACTCCACAATTCGAGCTGCCACCCACGTAACGACGACTGAGATCCGTTGCACCACGCCACCTATGGCAAACCTGACTCCCTTGGCTTCGACCATAGGGGTACAGGCCGACTTCTCTAACTCACCACTTGGACTGCAACTGGGAGGGAGTGCGATGGTGGACGGTGGCGTCTTGAAGTTGACGGTCTTGAACGCATCTGGATCGCTCAGGAGCATCTCTGGGTGGGCTGTCTTTGAACTGCCGCCACCCTGCCCGGCACTCTGGAGCTGGCGGGTGTCGTTTGAGTTGTTCGTTGGTGGAGGGTACGGTGGAGACGGCTTCAGCTTCATGTATGGCGACTTCTCCGGTGTCGTGGGCGAAAGCGTCGGCCTGACAGCACATGATGAAGCTGTGACAACTTCATACGACGGCCTGCTCGTGAAGCTGTACACGAGGGGCAAATTCATTCACATCATCTACAATGACACGTTGCTGCACCAGTTTGATGTGCACGATGCCATTCGCACGCAATCTTGGGTGCGCGTAGAACTTGTCGTCGACGCGCACGGACTATCTTTCTTCCATGATGGTTGGTCCGGCTGGGCATATAATGAAAGCTCGCGCGGCATGGGCATTCCCGGCTGGAATCCGCAGCGTGGCTGGCGGTTTGCATTCGCTGCAAGCAACTCGAGGTCATCAGATCATCATTGGATAGACAATTTGGTAATCGAGAGCCCGTGGCTTGAAGCCGGCCCTGCTCTTTACGAGATGGAAGTGACTGTGAACGGTCAGCACTTCCTCCCCGCGGCAAACATTACCTACACAGCACACGCAGCGGTGTCATCAATCAACCCGCGCACGGGCCCTGTAGCGGGCAACACGCAGCTGAGAGTCGAGGGTGTCAATCTGCTCAACGGCGACAACTACACCTGCCGTTTTGACGACATCGTTCTAACCGCCGAGCTGCTGCCTGGTGGCGCTTTGGAATGCGTCACGCCGTCGATGCTGCAGACGAGCCGCGCACGGCGAAATTTGCGATCCGCATTTTCAATTTCCTTGAACAACCAGGATTACACCGAAGACCCCATAGTCTTTACATACCGAGAACTGCCGATTGTGAGCTCTATCATGCCTGATGCGGGGCCGTCAGTTGGCGGAACACTGGTGCGCGTGCGTGGGAGTCACTTTGCGGGTGGCGATGGATATCGATGCAAGTTTGGGGATGGAGCTCCTGTCATGGCCGTCCTCCAAGGTGCGCGCTCTCTCGGATACTACCTCGAATGCATGTCGCCGGTGCTTTACGGTGCCGAGTCAGGCGAAGTGAGCGTGCTGCTGGAGATCACCGTCAACAATCAGCAGTATACGCAGAATAAGGTGCTCTTTCGCTACTTTACGCAGCAGCACATCGATGGCATTTTGCCAACGTCTGGACCAGTGCTCGGCGATACTGCCGTACTCGTGCGATTCGAGTCTTCGGCAGACGCTGTCAGTGACTCGACATTTTACTGTCGGTTCGGCACGAACCTGAGCGTTGGCGTGCGCATCTCCGACGATCAGATTTCATGCCCTTCGCCCTCTTCGCGACAGCCGCAAACAGTGAGCATTGAGACGTCTACGAATGCACAACAGTTCAGCAACGCGGCAGATTTCGTTTATTTTGCGCATCCCACCATTTCAGCCATAAGTCCGACATCCGGACCTCTGGAAGCGGGCACGCTGGTTGCTGTGACTGGAACAAACCTTCAGAACGGTTCTGCGTATAGATGTCGTTTTGGAACTACAGATGTGGTTGCGACATACGACGCACAGGCACAAAATCGTGTGCTATGCTTTTCAGTGCCGGTTGCTAGTGCAAGCAGGCGGCCATTCAAGATCAGCTTGAATGCACAGCAGTTCACCACAGATCTGCACACGTTCAATTCCTTCGACTCCCCGACCATCGCTCTCCTGAGCCCATCTACCGGGCCGGTGCTCGGCAATACAACCGTGTTCCTCATTGGCCATGCCTTCGACGGAGGTTCACATTACGTGTGCCGCTTTTCCCCCGCAGCAGGTCCGCCGAGCCGTGTACCTGCTACATTGAGAAGCTCCACCTCGGCTACTTGCGTTTCACCGGCGGTCCCCGAAAGTTCGGCAGGCAAGTACATTTTGCAGATCAGCTTAAACGGGCAGCAGTTCAGCAACCACAGTGATCACCAGGCGGTTTTTGGATATCTTGGCATCTCAGAAGTGACACAAATCAGCCCCTCATCGGGCCCGCTACTCGGCGAGACTCGAGTCACCGTAAGTGGAGCCAGTTTGCCAAATGGCTCCGATTATCGCTGCCGGTTTGGCGAAGTGGTTGTCAACGCTTCTCTGGAGGAGGGGGCTATGACATGCACATCTCCAGAGCAAGCTGCCTCTGCACTCGTAGCATTCGAAGTCTCTCAAAATGGTCAACAGTTCACGCAAAGCGGTGAGACGTTCCGCTTTTTTGGTGCAGCATCTGTGTCATCGGTGGGCCCGGTCGCCGGTCCGAGTGCTGGCGGTACGTTTGTGACCGTCGAAGGCTCCTCTCTCTGCGGAGGCAGTGACTATCGATGCCAATTTGGACCGCATGAAGGCATCGACGCTACACTGCAAACTTGCTCTAGGGTCCTCTGCTACTCGCCTCCACAAATGCTCGGAATTGCGCCTTTGACTCTCTCCCTCAACGGTCAGCAATACCTCGAAAGCGCAGCCAATTTTTCCTTCTACGAATCCAATCAAGTTCTGAGTCTCAGCCCGAGCGTTGGGTCCAGTGTTGGCGGCACCATAGTCACAGTCACCGGGACGCACTTCCGCTCGTTCCCGGAACATGCGATTCGGTGTCGATTCGGCATGGAGTATGCGGTGGCCAGTCTTGTTGATTATACCTCCTTGGAGTGCGTTGCTCCGGCGGCCACTGCGGCGGGTGTTGCCACTGAGGTGCGCATCGACTTTGCTGGAGCAAGTGCCACGGTGGGAGCATTATTTGGTAGTGCGAACATTGCGGGAGGAGTTCTGGAGCTCACACCGGCAGCATTCTTTCAGACAGGCGCCTTCGTCTTTAGCGTCCCTAGGCAAAGTCCGTTCAGATGGTTCAGGCTGACGCTGTTCGTCAACATGGGCGGAAGTGAACGATCGCTCCTGACAACATCGACACCTCTTGGTGGCATGGGATGGAGCCTCAATTTCGGCATGCTGCCTGCTGCGCCTTTCGGTGAGCGAGGCACGGGCGACGGATTACGGCTCTGCTTCTTCTCGGCCAATACGACAATGACGGTGCACATGGACCGCGTCTATCTTGGGCAAGCCAGGTTCTCGGTGGTGGAATTCGCAGAGAGCTTTGCTCGAATAGAGCTTTTGTACGTTCAAGGGGAACTTTTTATCTACATGAATGGCCGGTTGATGTTGCAGTTCCCGTCGTTGTCCCTGGAAATTGAAGGTTCTGAGAACTGGCAGTTTGGCATTGGTGCCAGAACAGGTCTTGAGCACGACGCGCACCGGGTCCGCAATATCACGCTGCTGAGCGGTTCATATCTGTTTGCAGCGACGGTGCCCGTCGAAGTAACGCAGAATGGCGAATCTTTCACGTCCGATGCAATCCAATACAATTACCTCCCCCCGCCTCATGTCTTCAATGTCAGTGTTGACAGGGGCCCGGCGGGCGGGCAAACGCGCGTAATGCTCACAGGCTCAAACTTCACATTTGGCTCGCACATCCTCTGCAAATTTGGCGAAGATGTCGTGAACGGCACTCTCGAAGGCCCAACTGCTTTGGCCCCTGCAGGCGTGGTATGCGTGTCGCCGCCCAAGACGCCAGCCACGGCCGTCGCCCTTGAGCTCACCTTGAACGGCAAAGACTACACCAACGATGGCCACCAGTTCATCTACTACGTGGTACGACTTTCATCGGTAAGTCCGGGAGGAGGACCACACGAAGGAGGCGCGCTTCTAACTATCGGAGGAGTTGGTTTTGAGGATGGTCGAGGATACCGTCGGTACATTTGCCGTTTTGCAACGAATGCAGTTCAGGCGGATGCACCTGCATCCTATCTGCCGAGCTTCGATGCCGTACGCTGCGTGTCGCCCAATATGTCGACCGTCGCGGGCGAGGCGCGGCTTACCGTCTCGATCAATGGCCAGCAGTTCACCGCGGAACCGCTCAACTTCACCTTACACAACGTGAGCGTCACAGCACTGTCACCCGCAGCGAGCCTCTTCCACGGTGGACAGCTCATCAATGTGAGCGCCAGCGGCCTGGTACCATCTGTCCATGCCCACTGCCGATTCGAGACTCTATCTACTGGCTCCCTCGCCATGAGCTTCAATTCCAGCGTAGGTGTCGATCGTTGGTATGGCACGGCCATTGTTTCTGCAACTTTCAGTGCGTCGCTGGATCTTATGTCCTGCATAGCTCCGTCCGCCTCAGCGGCCGGCGTCGCACGATCGTTGGATCTCAATTTTTCCAAAGAGCTACCTGGTGGTGTACACCTCCTGGGAGATGCAGAGGTGAGCGATGGCATTTTGAAGCTGACGCAGACGAACCATCACAACCGTGGGGCCATCGTGCTCGTGGGAGAGTCTCCATGGCCGTGGGGTTCTTTTGAGCTGCGAACGCAAGTGTTCATAGGCGGCGGTGAGCTGTTTTGCACGTATGATGACGCGCTTGGTCGATCATGCGGAGGACAGGGATTCAGCATATCGTATGGTTCGCTTCCAATCACAGGTCTTGGTATGCTTGGTGCAGGAGCCGGCCTCCGCGTCTTATTTCACACCGGCAACCACACGGACGACCATGGGCCAGCAATCAAAGTGTTCTACAACAACACCTTACTCGCCTCCAAGTTGCTTGCGGACGGATGGCCGAAGAACAGGTGGGTTAGGTTGCGAGTCGGCTACGGGACGTATGAGTCGCCAGATGGGCTTATCGTAGAGCGCGATGGAATCAGCGACTTTCGAGATATTCACATTGCGGGCTTCAACCCCGAACCATCGTGGGAGTTCTCTATTGCAGCTCATACCGGGCTAGCGGTGGACAACCATTGGCTCAAGGAGCTGTTGGTATTGACTGGCGCACTGGTGAAACCTACGCCAGTCAAGCTCGAGGTCACTCTGAACGGCCAGCAGTACACGCGTGACAATCACATTTTTTGGTATGATGCCCCGGTGACAATCTCCAGCTTCAGTCCGACAAGTGGCCCCGTGAGTGGCTCGACTCAGGTCGCCGTGTCGGGGCGGATGCTTGCTCACGGGTTGGTATACAGCTGCATGTTTGGAGGGCACGAGGTTGCAGCGTTCTACGACGAACTTGCCGGCCAGGTGATCTGTATTGAGTCGCCTCAGCTACCTGCTGGCAATGCCTCATTTGGCATTTCTCTAGACGGGATTCATTCTGCAACCTCGGCTTCTCCATTCACGGTTTACACTGGCACGACGGAGGTTCTCACTCCACCAGGAGGGCCCATTGCCGGTGGCACGCATGTGCTACTCCATGGCCTTGGGCTGGCCGGTGGATCCGACTACAGGTGCAGGTACAACGACACTATTATTACAACCGACGGTCCCGGCCGTCCAAACCAGTCGGCGGTCATGTGTCTTACTCCAGAGCTGCCCACCTCGGACGTATACGGGCTACGCATCACCTTGAACGGGCAGCAGTACACCAGTGCACTGCCGTTTGCTGCCCATCCTGTGCAGCGTGTCATCGGCCTATCGCCAAGCTCTGGTCCAGCTGAAGGGGGAACACGCGTCACACTTACAGGGTCAGCTCTTGCAACACTATCGACGCAGGTTTGCCAATTTGGTTCAGGAACGCGAGGTGTTCAAACCTCTCTTGGCCTCTCCTATATTGTGCACGCTGCCAGCAACGGCTCGAACGCACGTACGTGCACATCGCCATCCGCAGACAAAGCGCTGTTGGGACACGTGTTCCGCCTGGGTGGTCCATTCTATGCAACCACAACGTTTCTGGGCACTGCTGCGGCATGCACTGATTGCCCGCCCGGGTCGTTGGTCCGTCTCACGCCACCTCTAGCTACTTGTACTGGTGCTGTGGTGGCCCAGGCTCCGGCTTTGGGCGCTGAAGCGCTGCCTTTCTTTCACGTATCGATCACTATTCAAGTGCAGAACAGCCTCCGCGGCGAGGGTTTCAGCTGGCACTACGCCTCGCATATCCGAGAGGCTGTTGGGGCATGTGGGCCTTGTGCCTCTGGTCTCTGCATCTGTTTCCTGGAGTGGCCTCGATGTGAGCTTCGAGTACGCCTAAATGGTCGATTACTTCATCAGCTACAGTTGAACGGAAGTTGGTTTGACATTTCTGGGATCGCCGAGTGCACCATAGAAGTCGATGCCGGTGGCTTGCGAGTCCAGTCTCGCACGCAAGGTACTCTGATGCACGGGGTTTCTCTGACTGACTGGGCACCTGGTCAAACCTGGGAGTATGGCCTGGGTGCAAGCACTGGCGGATCGCTGAGCAGCTATACAGTCCAACAATTCGATGTACAATTCGGGGCCCACTCTTCTGCTCTACTTGCAGCAGTGGAGCTCGCCCCGAACGGGCAGCAGTTCACACAAGATGGAATTCTATTCTCATATTATCCTGTGCCGATAGTGTCGTCTATCCACCCTTCTCACGGGCCGCCTCAAGGATTGTCAGGTGTGCACGTCTCGGGCGCTAACTTGGCAAACGGGTCGCACTACGTGTGCCAGTTCGACAATTATAGAGTCCCTGCGACCTTTGATGGACGTTCCATGCATATCTTCTGTCGAACTCCATCTATTGCCGCCACATTTGCTTCCGTACGCGTCTCCTTGAACGGCCAACAGTTTTCAAGCACTGCTGCTCAGTTCGCCTTTAAAGATAATCCTGTGGTGCACCGGTTGGAACCTTCATTCGGCCCAGCGGCCGGTGGCACATACGTGCACGTCTACGGAGATGGATTTGCGGATGGTTCGACCTACTTGTGTAAGTTTGGTAGTCGGCTGCTGGCCGTCACCGCTACGTATGAGCCCAGTGCCTCAAGACTCGTGTGCCATACTCCGCGTGGTCTCGGTGGCGAGAGCGTTGCCTTGGAGGTGTCGACCAATGGCCAGGACTTCTCATCGCAGTCGGTTACGTTCACCTGGCGCTCGTATGCACCATTGCAGGTGTATTCGCTGACACCCACACGTGGGCTTTTTCATGGCGGCACTGAGGTGACCCTCTTCGGCCAGGGCTTTGAGCGAGTGACAGGTCTCTGCCGTTTTGGGACGTCGGATCTGGCATCAGCATACTCAACGGATAATTTAACGTGGTCGGGACCAGCTTTCCCACGATCGCAGTACACCTCAACAAGGGCTGTGGTGTGCATCGCCCCTTCGTCAATGGCTGCTGGCCTTGCTCGCCGATTTGAGCTCAATGCTACCGACACCCACCTGTACACGCTCTATGGGAATGCTACGTTTGAGCGCAATGGCGTTCTCTTGACCGCATCATCTCCGGGAGTCACTGGCTCAATCTCATTCTCACTTGCAGACCACGCCCAGGCTGTTCGCCAGTTCGTGCTATCGTTCAACCTTGCAGTATCAGATTCACCATGTAGTCGAGTGGCTGGCCCGCGCGCATGCGGAGGTGAGGAGGTCGTTGTGCTATTTGGCAGCGTCTATGGCGACGGCATCACGGGGGCGGAGGGCGAGGGGCTCAGACTGACCATTGTGACCTCGACGCCTTGGCAGCTTCGAGTGAGCTACGGTGGTGTCTCCTTGGCGAATGTCGGTTGGTCCCTCGCTCCAACGGTCGATGAAGGGACGCGCGAGCATATGGTGATGGCTGTCGTTGCAGATTCTCAGCTGAGTGTCTTCGTCGACGGTCATGCACACATCTCGAACTTGACGATGTCACGCTGGCAGCCCGAATCCAGCTGGAGATTTGGAGTCGGAGCTCGTACTGGTTCACAGTTTCAGAAACACCATGTCCGAAGCCTCTCCATCGTTACGGACGCGCTGGTCGATGATGAGACAGTGCGCGTACAGGTGTCAAGAAACAACCAGGAGTTTCAGCTGGGTACCATGGAGTACACATACCAAGATCCTCCAACCGTCTCGTCTTTCAGCCCTGCAAGCGGACCGAGCATGGGCGGCACTGCTGTTCTTGTGCATGGTTCGAGCTTCGACGGAGGCCTTCGATACAATTGTAGCATCGGTGGCGTGCACGTCACAGCGGAAGCTAACGGAAGTGGACTGATTTCCTGCACCACGTCGATGCTTGCAGTTGGAGCAAGCCCGCTGGAAATTGGAATAACGTCGGATGCAGAAACCAGTGATGGAGTCCTTTTTAGCGCCTATCTTGAACCAAGAATAGAGCTCCTTCAACCATCTGGAGGTCCACGTCAAGGAGGTACGCTCGTGGTGCTGAGCGGTGCGCGGTTCAGCGCTGGCTCTGACTACCGCTGCAAGTTTGGGGATCAAGTGGTGCGCGCGGTGGTCGCCGGCGAGGCGAATCTGACGTGCGCATCTCCTTCACAGCTTGCCGCGTCGGATGTGGTGGTCGAGGTGACCATGAACGGGCAGCAGTACAGTCGCAGCGGCGTGGTGTTTGCGTACCACACTCCCGAGCAAGTGATTGGTGTGAGCCCAAGCAGCGGCATGCACACGGGCTCGACGTATGTGCGCGTGCTTGGCACGGGCTTCCAGCCGTTCAGTGGGGCCCTGTGCCGCTTTGGCGACACGAATGCGTCGGTGCACGCGACGTATGTGAGCAGCGAGGAGATGCGCTGCGCGTCCGTGCCTGCCAGGTCCTCCGGCGCCTCTGTGTCCGTCTGGCTCGACTTTGAGGGCGCTGATGAGTTGGAGGGGCTTGCAACGCTGCACACGGCGGGTCCGCGCGGCGCCCTGGTCGTTGGTGGCGAGCTGTCACTCACCTCGGAGCAGACGAAGCAGATCAGCGCGCTGGTGACGCACGAGCATTTGATGGCGGATCCTCGTCAGCTCTACGTGGCGGCGTCCTTTGATCTGTACATCGGTGGGGGAACTGGCGGCGGCGGCGAGGGCGTGAGCGTCTGCTTCGGCGACCTCCCAGACGCGCCTTTTGGCGAAGAAGGGGCTGGTGACGGGCTGCGCGTCTCGCTGCTCACGTCCACTGGGCGCCTCGAGGTGCGCTATGCAGGTGAGCTCATCGTGAGTCGGCCGATGGAGAGCAGTCTGGTGCGTCTCGCACGATTCGTGCGCGTGTCGGTGGCGTACATGTCGACTGGGCTGCGCGTGCTAGTGGGAGGCTTGCCGCTCATCAACGGCTTGATCTTGGGCGGCTGGTTACCGCGGCGCTCGTGGCGCTTCGGCCTTGGCTCGCGGACGGGAGAGGCTCGAACCGATGTGCACCGTTTGGACAACGTGCTCGTGGTCTCCGGTGCCGAGGTCGAGGCGCGAGGGTCGAGTGTGGAGGTGGCATCCAATGGGCAGCAGTTCACGTCGAGCAGCGTGGTGTTCGTGTACAGCGCACCGCACGCGGTGTCAAGCGTTCATCCAGAGCGTGGGCCGGAGAGCGGAGCGACGCTAGTGACGGTTGCGGGCGCCAACTTTGGCGCTGGATCGGAGTATAAGTGCCGGTTTGGGAGCGCGACTGTGAACGCAAGCTTCCATGCGGTCGATTCGACGATTCACTGTGCATCCTCGCCGATGCCTCTCGGGCGCGTGCCTGTAGAGATCTCGCTGAATGCACAGCAGTATACGAAGAGCTTCGTGGACTTCACGTACTACAGGGCGCCGGCCCTGAGCGCGGTGAGCCCCAGCGCGGGCCCCACAGCAGGCGACACTCTGGTGCGCCTAACTGGAGACGGCCTTGCCGCGGGCCGTACGTACCGCTGCCGCTTCGACGATCTCGTCGTGCCAGCGACGCTCGACAACTCGGGTGCGGCATCCACGCTGCTGTGTGTATCGCCCACGATGACGGCCGCTAGCTTGTCTGCAGAGCTGACACGCGAGGTGTCGCTTGAGGTGGCGCTGAACTCGCAGGACTACAGTGTGAGCGGCTTGACGTTTACTTTGTTTGCACCCGTGCGCGTGGATGAGGTGGTGCCGTCAGCCGGCATGTATTACGGCGGCACGAACATCACCGTGCGAGGGAGTGGCTTGCTGCGCCAGTGGTCCGACCTGCAGTGCAAGTTCGGCCAGTCAGCTGCGAGCTTTTCGTACGACTCGGCTCCTCAGAAGTGGCACGGGGACTCCTTGGTGCCTGCGACATACATGAACGGTGCGGTGCATTGCATCACGCCCACGTCGGTTCAATCAGGCTCGGCGCGGGTGCTCAGGCCGGACTTCGGTGTGGCAAGTACGAACTCGAGCATGATTCAAGGGCGAGGTGTATCTGGCACGTTGTATGGGACCGCTGTGACGGCGCCCTCTCGGGGTTGGCTGCAGTTGACCTCGGTGGGCTACGGCGAGCTGGGGTCGATTGTGCTCTCAGCGCTCGACGGCGATCGGCCCATTAGGGCATTCACCGCTTCCTTCTCCGTGCGCATGTCGGGTGGCAGTTGTGGGAATGCTGGCATGAGCGCACACTGCGGCGCCGAAGGCATCAGCTTCCTGTACGGTCCGCTGCCAACGCGCGCGTTCGGAGAGGCGGATGTGTGGGCAGGCTTGCGCGTCTCTATGCTCACGGGCGGCTCGGCTCGCCTCGAAGTGACGTACGACGACGCAGTACTTACAAGCGTACCAGCCGCGCTGCGCTCTGAGGGGTTCATCGCGGTGAGAGTGTCGTATGGCTTGGCTGGCGTGGAAGTGGTGTACGGCGGCGAGGCACTCGTCGTCAACTTGACTGTTGCTCGTTGGCGTCCGCAGCCGGGCTGGCGCTTTGGGTTCGGTGCGCGCACAAGCTCGGCAGTGGACGAGCACCTGCTGAGTGGCGTCGAGATTGTTGCGGATGCCTTGACGGAGGCGGATCCGGTTACCGTCGAGGTGACGTTGAACGGGCAGCAATTCGGCGTCAGCACGGCCTCGTACAGCTACCGTGCGCCCGCTCGCGTATCGGCTTTCAGTCCGACAAGCGGGCCCGTAGGCGGGGATACGAGTGTTGTGGTGTACGGGGCGTTCTTTGAGGGCGGGCTCTCTTATGCCTGCCGGTTTGGAAACGCAACGGTGAGCGCAACCGTGCTCATGGACACGGCCTTGGCTTGCGTGTCCCCGTCGAACGGGCGTGGAACCATGCCACTCGAAGTGTCACTTGATTCGTACAACTTCACGACTGACGGAGTGCCGTTCTCTTACTACCCGGAGCCTGGCGTGCAAAGCCTCGCCCCCGTCGGCGGGCCGAGAACGGCCGGGAACACACTCGTGTTGCTGAGCGGTGCGCGGTTCAGCGCTGGCTCTGACTACCGCTGCAAGTTTGGGGATCAAGTGGTGCGCGCGGTGGTCGCCGGCGAGGCGAATCTGACGTGCGCATCTCCTTCACAGCTTGCCGCGTCGGATGTGGTGGTCGAGGTGACCATGAACGGGCAGCAGTACAGTCGCAGCGGCGTGGTGTTTGCGTACCACACTCCCGAGCAAGTGATTGGTGTGAGCCCAAGCAGCGGCATGCACACGGGCTCGACGTATGTGCGCGTGCTTGGCACGGGCTTCCAGCCGTTCAGTGGGGCCCTGTGCCGCTTTGGCGACACGAATGCGTCGGTGCACGCGACGTATGTGAGCAGCGAGGAGATGCGCTGCGCGTCCGTGCCTGCCAGGTCCTCCGGCGCCTCTGTGTCCGTCTGGCTCGACTTTGAGGGCGCTGATGAGTTGGAGGGGCTTGCAACGCTGCACACGGCGGGTCCGCGCGGCGCCCTGGTCGTTGGTGGCGAGCTGTCACTCACCTCGGAGCAGACGAAGCAGATCAGCGCGCTGGTGACGCACGAGCATTTGATGGCGGATCCTCGTCAGCTCTACGTGGCGGCGTCCTTTGATCTGTACATCGGTGGGGGAACTGGCGGCGGCGGCGAGGGCGTGAGCGTCTGCTTCGGCGACCTCCCAGACGCGCCTTTTGGCGAAGAAGGGGCTGGTGACGGGCTGCGCGTCTCGCTGCTCACGTCCACTGGGCGCCTCGAGGTGCGCTATGCAGGTGAGCTCATCGTGAGTCGGCCGATGGAGAGCAGTCTGGTGCGTCTCGCACGATTCGTGCGCGTGTCGGTGGCGTACATGTCGACTGGGCTGCGCGTGCTAGTGGGAGGCTTGCCGCTCATCAACGGCTTGATCTTGGGCGGCTGGTTACCGCGGCGCTCGTGGCGCTTCGGCCTTGGCTCGCGGACGGGAGAGGCTCGAACCGATGTGCACCGTTTGGACAACGTGCTCGTGGTCTCCGGTGCCGAGGTCGAGGCGCGAGGGTCGAGTGTGGAGGTGGCATCCAATGGGCAGCAGTTCACGTCGAGCAGCGTGGTGTTCGTGTACAGCGCACCGCACGCGGTGTCAAGCGTTCATCCAGAGCGTGGGCCGGAGAGCGGAGCGACGCTAGTGACGGTTGCGGGCGCCAACTTTGGCGCTGGATCGGAGTATAAGTGCCGGTTTGGGAGCGCGACTGTGAACGCAAGCTTCCATGCGGTCGATTCGACGATTCACTGTGCATCCTCGCCGATGCCTCTCGGGCGCGTGCCTGTAGAGATCTCGCTGAATGCACAGCAGTATACGAAGAGCTTCGTGGACTTCACGTACTACAGGGCGCCGGCCCTGAGCGCGGTGAGCCCCAGCGCGGGCCCCACAGCAGGCGACACTCTGGTGCGCCTAACTGGAGACGGCCTTGCCGCGGGCCGTACGTACCGCTGCCGCTTCGACGATCTCGTCGTGCCAGCGAC
>Ga0210241_100545_pt1 | contig 33460 bp, 24 predicted proteins | sample ChrtobMetP5a_8mM_FD_155488 | JGI IMG/M metagenome (GOLD analysis project Ga0210241, IMG submission 155488) | Chrysochromulina tobin associated microbial communities from unialgal haptophyte culture, Seattle, Washington, United States - P5a_8mM | ecosystem: Host-associated > Algae > Haptophytes >...
GGCGGCGGCGACGGCGGCGGCGAGGGGGGTGGCGACGGCGGAGGCGGTGAGGGCGGCGGCGAGGGAGGCGGCGGTGACGGCGGCGGCGGCAGCGGCGGCGGCGAGGGCGGCGAGGGCGGTGAAGGCGGTGGCTGGAAGCGACCTGTCCCAGTGGGCAAGCAGACATGCCCGAGGATGTTCTCCGCCACGAAGCCATAGTTGGTGTACTCGGTAGCCGTGAGCGGCTGGTACTGGCTGAAGGGGACGAGGACGAGCTTCATGCCGTTTTGAACTTGCTGGGTGCCCCCATTCTCGGGCATGACAGAAAGCAAGTACGATTTCATTCTCAGCACAAACGCCATGCCGTTCGTGCTCATGTTCGTCGACATCCCTGGCCTCGTACTCCATGTGCCACTATACTCCTCATACGGGTTGAGAAGGAACTCGAAGCCGAGCTCGGCCCATCGTTGAAGCCCCACGGCGCCACGCGTGCCCGATTTGAAGACGAGCCGCGTGCCATGGGGAGGCGGGATGAGCGGCTGCGAGAGGTCCTGGCATGTCAGCCCGCCCGAAGTGGCAGAGCACCCGAGCGGCTGCACGTACATGTTCGCGTAGCGATGATGGCGCAGCAGAAAGCTGTGGTCGACGACGGTGCGGTCGCCCGAGCCGCGAACCACTCGCTGGGTCGGGTGTGGGTCGATATCGAGGGCGTGGCGCTCAAATTCCGCACGTCCCTCCGAGAAGATGAGGGGCGAGTTCTGCGGCATCTGGAAGTCGCGACTGCCGCCGCCGCCATCAAAGGTTTGCACATACTTGCCGCCCGTTCCGCCAAAGATGGTCGTGCCACCCCAGCGCACGGAGCGCAGCATGAAGCCATCGGGGCCGCATTCGGTGAGCGGAGGGGGCGCGGGCGGCGGCGAGGGCGGCGGAGACGGTGGTGGCGACGGTGGTGGTGGCGAGGGCGGTGGCGACGGTGGCGGAGAAGGCGGGGGCGGCAACGGTGGTGGCGAGGGTGGTGGCGGCGAGGGCGGAGGCGGTCTTGGGGGTGGCGATGGAGGCGAGGGCGGGGAAGGGGGCGGGTAAAAGTGGATTGGTGCCGTGACGAAGCTGATCGCACCTAGCACAAGGAGTAGTTGGGTTGAACGCATGGGAGTGAGTGTGTGCGGGCCGGCCTTCCTTGGCTTCCTCGACCAGCGAGCCAACCCTGAACGCGCAGACCGTGAGCCACGAGCCCTGAACACGCAACCTGGGCAATCCAGACAGGGTGAGCCGGTCCCAAAGACGTTAATGGACGGTTGCGAAAGTTGCTGAAAACCACACACATCGCATGCAGGATGTAGGTCGAGAGAGACATGTTCAGAACTTGGCATGGGGCTCGGCCCTTGAATTTGTCTGCAACGACGGTGACTCTCGACGCGAAGGAATCCTGAATTCATACGTTAAAAATTTGGCGGTGAGACTGCAATTGTTCGCGTGATTGGATTCCTAAACGATCGGCCGCGACGTCTGCCCGCGATGCTGGGGAGCGATTGTGACGGCGAAGTTCGATCGCTGCGCGCACGCGTGACGAGCCTCGAGGCCGAGCTGGCTCGCTTGCGGCATTTGCTAGTGCCAGCTCCAGCGCTCCCTCAGCTGGACGCCACACACGCACGCCGTCTTTCCTCTTACGAGTCCTGCAAACGTGAGAAGCGACGGAACACCAACCTGCTCCGGCTGCTTCCAAGTGCACCCGACGCCGACATGAGCGAGCACGACGGCCGCTGCAGCCGTCGGTACGGCGACATTGACTCGGCGTGGGAGGCCTGCATGGCTGAGCCTGCGTGCGCGGGTGTCGTGCGCGACAATGGCCTTCGCTGCCGAGGCGGCGAAGCGAACCGCAAGCGGGCGCTCGGCAAGAACCGCGGCCGCCGGTCGGGAGATACGCTCGACTTCGAGCTGCGCGGCGGTGGCGTGGCCCAAGGCTCGACCACCGCCTGGATTTGCGGCAGCCGACTGAGGGCGCTCACGCCGGTCGCCGGCACAACATATCGCCGGCACAACAATGTGAAGCTCAACAACGCAAGCGCAGCGCAGGGTTACGTGTTCATCGCTCTCGGCCCGTGCGCGCTGCCATCGTACAACTGCTCCTTCCTGCAGGAGGCGCGCAACGCCATCCGCGCGCTACGCGAAGTCGACAGCGCACGGCCGATTGCCGTGCTGAGTGACGGCGGCGTGCCGACGCAAGCGCTGCTGCAAGCGACCGAGGCCGACCTCATCACGGTACTGGACTCGTATTCGGGCGCCGCCCGGTCAGCAGGCACGGCCTCTGACCTGCGCGTGCGCAAGCTGCTCGCGTACGGCCAGTCGCCCTTTGAGTCTACAGTCTTCTTCGACGGCGACACGTTCGCGCGCACTTCGAACGTGGCCATGCTCTTCGCGGCGCTGGAGCACTTTGAGCTAGCAGCCGCCTTCGAGTGCTGCCGAATCGACTACGGGTACAGCGCCCTCAATTTCGACAAGGACGACTTTTTCCGCGGCTGGGAGATGCAGACCGGCGTGATGGCATACAGGAGGACCCCTCGCTTGGCAGCCTTCTGGCAGGCAACCATTGACGAGTTTTCAGAGCGGGAGGCCTACTGGATGAGCCGTTCCTCGGGCGAGCAGGGCGCCGCCACGCTCGCGCTCTCGCGCGTGGACGTGCGCTTCATGCCGCTCCCGCCCGTCTTTAACGCCCGCCCGTACACCATGATGCACTACGTCAACGTCTTTGGCGTGCCAGTGTACCACGGCAAGGATCTGTGGACCCGCATGGACTTGCAAGGGAGGTACGAGCCTAATGCAGACGCCATCATCAGCCAGCGCATGCTTCGTGATTGGAACGGCACCGCCGAGGTGCTGCGTACCGAATTCGTCTCCGGCCGCACCTCGCCGCTTCTGATGAAGTCGCCGTGGATGACCCCAGTGAGGGGCTAGCTCCGCATCCAGAAGCCGAACGCGAGCCTAACGCGGTCGGGTACGCAAAGCCGGTATAGTTGCGATGATTGTCGGTATGAGCCTTTTGAGCGGGTGTATACTTTTACGGTTGAAAAGTCATTGTGAAAGAGAAAATGAGGTTAGATTTACGCCGTGTATCGTTCGGAGCCATGCGGTCGGGGAGTTGGCTTCAAATCATTGAGACATGCCGATCCACTGAGCTCCACTCAGGATACACACCCACAGCCACAGTCCCACACAGTACGAGGATGTGAGAATATGAATACAGAAAATGCACTCCGATGAGGTCGTCGTACGAACGTACGCAGATCCGACGTACTTGCAGCCGCTTAGCGCGACAGCAGGCGCTCCATCGCCGCCTTCGGCACGGCAAGGTCGCCACCGATGTTTTTGTTCGAGTTCGCATACGTGTTGGTGTCGTACTTGGCCGACTTGGGGAGGGCGGCACCGTACTCGGCGGTCTCAGCGCCGGGACGGCCGATGGCAACCGTGACCGAAACGGGCTCGTAGCCGGGCTTCAGGGGCTTGGACGCGCCAAGCACAGCGTTCGAGGCCGCCTGGCCCATCCACGGCGCCTCGAGGGCCGCCGTCATCAGGCCGCGCTCGGCGAATGCAGGAGCGGCGATGGCAGCGAGGCCGCTCGCGGCAGCGACCTTGGCAAGGATGTCGCGGCGCGAGACGCCGAGGTTGAGCGCCGAGGCGGAGCACGCGAAGAGGCAGATAAGGTGCTTGGCGTGCATTGTGTTTTATTGCCGAAAATGCGAGATTTCCTCAGAGATTTCCAAATGAATGCAAAAAGACTAATTACATTTCATGAATTGGACAGCCGGGTACCCCTGGCGAGGGTCGGGACATCGATTTCGGACGCGTACGTATTCACCATAAAGAAGGAATTCATACGATGCACGAAGTGTCCCGACCGCACCCCGCCCCGCTCTCCCCGATCGTGCGGCGGGTGCGGTGTCCAGTCGTGGCTGTGGTGTGCGGGACACCACCGCAATCGGGACAGAGAGTGGGCGGAGTGGGTACACACTACACTGGCACACGACGCCCAAGCTTACTCAGCGCCACTTACCCTCCTCTGCCTGCTTGTCAGTGAGCTTGGCCTGTAGTGCCGCGAGCTCCTCCTTGATTGCGGGCTCCTGCTCGATCTTATCCAGCTGGTTCTTCTCGAGGGGCTTGCCGCCCGCCTTGAGCTCTTTGAGCTCCGCAATCTGGCGCAGCTTCTTCTCAACAGCGCGCACCTTTTTGCCGACCGCATCCGGGTCGTTAGGGTCCGATTCAGCGCCAGCGGGTGCGGGCGGCGGCGGCGTGGGCACGGAGCCATCCTTGGCCTTCTGCTTCTGCTTCGGCTTCCCTGACGTGGCCTCGACCGGCTCTGAACCAGGAGGTGGGCCACGCCGCAGCGCAGCGCTGCCGCCCGCCTCCTGTGCCGCGGCGAGCGCCGAGAGGCTGCGGCCGCTGCCGGCCTGCGCGTGGGGATCGTACACGCCGGCAAAGCCCGCACCGCCGCCGCCCGTGGCCGCGGCGAGATCGCTAAGCGACAGTCCCTTGCCGCCTAGGCCGGACGCGCTCGCGCCGGCGCGCTGGCCGGGCGGCACGTACTTGGTGGCCTGCGAGGTGGGTTTCGGTGCCGAGGCGGCCGCAGGGAAGGCGCGCACGTCGGCGTCGGTTGGCGGCGGGAAGAGGCTCGGGTCCATCGGACGCCACATGGCGAGGGTGAGCTCGTCCATTCGCTCCTGATGCAGCAGGCCGCCCGCGCAAGACCAGACACGGAAGCCGTTGTCGACGCGCAGGCGCGGGAACAGGATGGCGGTGAGGAAGTAGCGCGAGCAGGGCGACCAGCCGTAGTTGACCGTCATGTGCGCGTCCACGGTGCCCATGCATTTGAGACTCTTGCGGTCATAAAAGGAGAGCTCGCCCGACATGTTACCAAAGCCTGCGAGGCAGAGGAAACGGCCGTGCGGCGCCCACGAGACGGTGTTGCGCGGCGCCTCGCCGAACGAGTGCGTCACTTCGCATTTGAGGTTGAAGATGCACGCCTCGGGCGGAGACACGCCGAAGATGCAGATGAACTCATCGCCCAGAGGGGACCACTGGACATCGTGGATAGCGCCCTCCTTGCGCAACGTCACGTTGAGCACCTTCTTGCCGTCAAGTGGCATGTAGTAGAGGCCGGTCTCGCCCATGTACGACTTGCCCGTCGTGTCCACGTCCGTGTGCGTGTGCACGAGCAGCGCGCCACCAGTCGGACGCCAGCGCATCGCCACTTGGTCCGCCTTGAAGAAGGATTTGGTGGCGAGGAAACGGCCCTCACCGAAGTCCGGATGCTGCCACAGACGGAGGACCGCGGGCGCCCCCTTCTTCTCGGGCACGAAGGTCGCGATGTGGTGCGGCGCGGCCGTGGGCTCGATGGAGCACTGCATCACGTTCTCGATGCGCAGCTTATGCTCAGCCGCTGGCGTTGGCGCCAGGCCGTTGAAACAGTGCACCTCGTTGGTCACGAGCCGCAGGGCTATGGCCTCATCGACGCTCCAATGGAGGGCCGGCCAGAGCGCCTTCTCGCCGAGCACCTTCTGATGCCAGCTGCACGCGAGCTCACCCGTCGCGACCCGCCACACGCGCAGGTTGCCCGTCGCCTCGTCGCCCTCCTGCATCCGCTCCCACGTGAGCAGGAAGGTGGCGCGCGGCGAGAGCGAGAGCGCCTGGACCTGTGGCCGCGGCATGGCGAAGGCCTCTGCGCCGGTCGCCGCGTTCAGGACGCGCACACCCGTCTTCTCGACGACCGCGAGGCAGCTGCCATCTGCACTGTACGTCGCAAACGCCTCAGTAGGGTGAGTCTGGAGTGCGTCGAGAGTGGCCACCTCTCCAGGCTTCGGGGTGCCAATGACGAGTGCCTTGGCCGCGGGCTTTCCACGAACAAACAGTCCGACGGGAGGACACGCAGGAGCCGAGGTCGCCGCCTGCTCGGGCGGCGCCATTGACCCAGCACCCCGGCCACGTGCACACGCGGAATCGGCACACCCAAGTTCTCGCTCTTCACGCGTTGCCTTCACTTCCATGCACTTCCCTTCACTCATTCACAACACACCAACACGTTCGCGCAATCGCGCACACGTGAAGACCTGCACGCAACACCAATCCCAGTGGGCCCAGTGACCCCGCTCCCTCCACCGTCCACTCGACCGTCCACAGACCTATACCACAGACCGGTCTGCTACAAACTCCTCTCGCGAGCCTTAGCACAGTCCCTGAAAGCACTCGTCGTATTCGGGCATGCTCTGTACGGAGTGCAGCGGCCTCTCAGCAGCGAGCGGCGCCAGCTCCCAGACAGGCTGGACGAACCGCAGCGGCGCGCTCACCGCGCCGCCCGCCGCGCCGCCAGCGCTCGCGCCGCCGCCGCCCAGGTCACTCTCGCTGGGCCACTCAAACAGCGATGGCCAGCGCATCACAGGAACAGCGCTGTCGCTCGTCGGCTTCCCCAAGGCCGCCGTGACTGGGAAGGGGCGCGCGGCGCCAGGCTGCACGTAGGAGGAGTGCTGCTCAATCGCCGGCCAGAAGGCCACCATCAGTGAGATGCGCCGCCGCTCGCTGCCCTCTGCCACGCCGCCGTCGTGAGCAACCGGTCCGTTGCCCGGCACGACGCCGTGTAGCACGCGGCCATCGAAGAGCAAATAGCGATTTTCGTGAGGCGTGACCATCCAGCCGCGCTTGGAGAGGGGCTGACCCATTCGCTGCTCTGTGACGAGCGTTGGCCCGCCGATGCCGCCCGTCAGATACAGCGCTGAGGAGACCAGAGGGTGGCGTAGGCCACCTTCACCCTCCTTATCAGAGTCAAAGTGAAGCTGATGGCCAACCCCATGTGGGCGGCAATGGGCCCACCTGATGAGGGAGGCAATCATATGTCATCAGCGGTCATCAGCGGTCATCAGCGGTCATCAGCGGTCATCATCCTGGGCGGCAATGGGCACACCTGATGAGGGAGGCAAGTCGGGACCATCGGTGGCCATCAGAACGCCATCTGGCTCGAGGGTTCGATTTGGCCATGGGCCCACCACTCAACGTAGCGTGCAGCACGCGCACGTGGAAAGTGCTTGCACGCGATCGCGTGCAGCGCGCCGAGCACGCGTTCGAAGCCGATGCGCGGCGCGACGTCGAGCGGATGCACATAAGAGAAGAAGGGCGACGAGCCACATGCATAGGCATGCCTTACAACACGAGAGACGAATCGGCGATCATCAGCACAAAAGTGTGGAGCCACAGCAACGGCTGTTGGTTCGACCACCTACAACTCACTCAGACCAAAAAGGGGATCCGGGCGCAAATGCCGTCTGGAGCGAGCGAAGCAATCCCGGCGCAAGCGCGCTGTCCACTGCGTGCGCGAGCTCTGGCGGCGGCGGGCTCTCGGGTGCTGAAGTCTCCGACTCGTGGTATCGGAGCACTGCCGGTGAAAGCCTGCAGATGAAGCCGCCACGGCGCAGAAGATGGGCGGCGAGCGGATCGTGGTCATCACGCTGGCACAGCAAGAGAATGAGCCGTTCTCGCGACCGTGAACGCAGCTCACGCGCCCGTGAGGGCACGTTGAGCAAAATTGCAAGGAAGAGGCGGATGGCAATGTGAAGATCGTTCAGGTTTCTCGCTTCCTTGCGAAGCCGTTCGGCGTTGCTGTAAAAGAGATTTCCCTGCTGGAGCGTCAGGGCGCGTGGCCGTTTGCGGCTCAACACTCGACAGTCGAGCGGACACAGGTGCGCGAGAGGCCGCATTCGTAAAGTGTTGTTCCACGTGCGCGCGCGTGCAGAGCCTGGGGGTTTTGAGCACAGACCTTGTAGAGGGTGCGTGTGAGTGAGGTGCGTCGCGACATCGCTAGTGATCACACTCAGAGGGTGTGTGAACTATTCCGGAGAAATTCCAATCCAAAGTCGTCACACTCAGTGCACCACAAACAGCGCCGGCTTGCACTTTTTTTTACATGTAACCGGATACGTAATGTTTAGATTTGAACACTACGGACAGCATGAACACAATAAGCCTGACGGGTGACGCAGATAACCGACTCGAGCGAGGCGCCACGGCCAGGCCGCAGGCGCCAACAGGCGCGTCGGTCCGCGGGGCGGCGCGGCTGGTGCTTGCTTCGCGTGTCAGCGCGAGGAAAAAAGCATTTAACGAATGTCCCTGGCTCAGGTCACCGCCTCGTCGAGGTCTCCGCGTGACGTTCTCCTTCTCGCGTGTGAAAGGTGCTGCGATCTCAAGTTAGTCGGTTACTCGAGTAGTCCCAGTCCCTATGAGCAATGAGGGAAATGGCAAATGCTTGGAAATGCCTGGCCAAGAAACTGTGGTCGAAACTGTAGGACCGTATTGTTGGATTTAGTTCAAAAACAGTTTTTCAAGAGCTACGCGATTCGTTTAAGGATTAAGCGCGCCCCATATCGCAAAGCGCGCGCGCCACCTCATTGGCGAACGCGATCGGCGGGGTTGGACCCGCCGGGTTGAAAACGACGCCGTCGAGCATCGTGCCCTGGTCGAGAAGATACTGAAAGAGCTCTTGACCCGCCAGCCGCATCGAGACGTGCTCGCTCGGCTTGCTCGCCGCCGCCACAAACGCTTGGAGGGCATCCTGTGTCGTGAACGCTGCCACAAGGCGCCGGCCTCCATCCACATCCGGCACGAGGGCCATGCGGAGTGAGGAAGAGTCGCCCGTTGCCTGCGCGCACAATACGAAGAACGCGCCCGTTCGAAGACGTGAAAAGGGTTCGGAAACCTCGAGCGGCGAGCCATCATGCAGCCTCTGCAGCAGCGCCTCGACCACAGTGGATTGCACGAACGTAGCAAGCAGAGAGGTCTCAGTGGCGTCCAAGACCAGAGGTGCTACGTCTGCTTCGTAGTGAAATCGAATCGATGATGTTTGTGCGGCTGCCGCCGCGAGCGCTATCCCGTTTACGGGCTTCAGCATTGACTCGGATGGGGCGGCTGCACCGCAGTACACTTGGCAGTCGACCAACTCACCATGCTCGTCCACATCCGCGTACCACTCGCCGTGTGCCACGATTTGGCGGCAGAGCGCTCCCAATGGGATCGACTGGTCCGATGCGCGAGCGTCGGCGCAGCGTGCGAGCCACTCCGCAATCGACATGCCGCGCGCGACCGTTGCAGCGACTCACATCAAAAAGCGCCCGACACGGCGGCCTTTTTATAACCAAGGGCTGTGAAAAACAACGTGCACGACGCCCCCGCGGAGGCGGCGGGCGAGCGACCCGCCCCACGACCGCACGCACTCGAGCGCCGGGGCCGTTCGTTGTTGAAAAGGGGTCGTTTTATTTGCGGTTTCATCATTCTTATGATCTTTATCGGATCGTTCCCTCGGGTGTGGTGATTAGTGTGGTGAGATAAGTACCAACATAAGGAGATCTTCACCGCGCATACAGCAGTACAGAGATGTGCTATACGCATGATATGAGTGGTGAAGTTGTATGATTGTACACGTACTACTGTAGATCCATCGCGACGATCGACGGTGACCGCGTGCGCGAGATCGGGCGCGAGATCGGCCCACGCACGCCGCAAGCGAGACGTGCTCACGCCAATTTCTTGAGCTTCTGGCCCGTGTGGTAGACGACGTTGTCCAGCAGACCTACAACGGTGTAGATGCCGCCTATGACGGCGCATATCTTTGTGACAAAGGAGGAGAAGCTCTGTGTCTCCTCTTGCACGACGACCATGACCGGCGAGATGTCGTAGTGGAAGGCCGCGTTGGGCACCAGATCGGTGTCGACGTACGCGTCCGCCTTGCCCTCATACCATTCTAGCTTGCGTGGCTGGTACTCATTGTAGTTAGCCTTGTAGAGGTACGTGTGTTGCCGCTCGCCGTCGAGGAACTGGTACTGGAAGGGCACCACCTTGAGGTAATGCTTGAGCGTGGCCAGCTCCTGGTGCATCCCGTACGAGGCGCTCAGCAGCCCCGAGCGCTGCTCGAGCGGCAGCACGTGCCGCAGTCGGAACGTCTCCTTCAGCGAGGAGAAGATTAACTTGTCCACGTGGTGTGTCACGTTCATCGTGCGCATGTTGAACGAGTGCTCGGGCGAGGCGGCGGAGATGCGCAGGTTGCCCGGCACGCGCGAGATGCGCACCGAGCCGGTCAGCATGCACCCTTCGCCCTCGCCCACGCTCGCCTCGACGTGCTGGCCCGCGATCTGTGCGGTACCTAGTCCGCCGCTCGACTTTGCGCGCGGCAGGCTGGTCTCGATAAACTCAATAAAGGCGTTCGAGTCGCGGTCGCCAAGGTAGTTCTCGTGCGCGTGCAGCGCCTTATGTCGGTAGACGCGGATCGTCGGGAACGCGTGGATGTGCTGCGTCTGGCATAGGCTGTGCGCGTTGGCGGCGGTGCAGTCGACCTTTGCGACGCGAACCCGCGACGCAAACGGCTTTCCCCTAAGTTCATTGTGCGTCTTGATCCAGATGGGCTCGAGGCGCTGCGACCAAGGGCACCATGGCGCGCCAAAGGCCAGCAGCACGAGCTCAAAGTGGCTCACGAAGGTCTCAAAGTTGTCCGCGTTGAGCTGCGCAGGCCCGTCATCCTTGCCGAGCGCCTTGAGCATCTCCTCCTCGTCGACTTCGATCTTTTCGTGCTTGACCGCCCGTGGCGCATCGACGTGGAACTCTTCCTTGTGGCCAGTGCCGGGAGCGACGCGCACTTTGAGCACATCGCTCGAGAGGTTGGTCAGCGCGGTACCCATGACGTCGAAGAGGTCGACGCTCGCAAAACGGCATGGCAGCCGCTCCATGGTGATGTTGAAGAAGAGCCTCATGGTCGTGTCGCCCGTGTCGTCGAGCGCGACGTCGGTACTCGTCGTCATCTTGAGGTATTCCGCGATGTTGGAGACGAACAGGTAGGTCATCAGCCCGGCACACACAAGAGAGAGCGCGCCACCAAGCCTCGTCGCGTCGGTAAGGTCGTTCGGCACCTTTGGGTACAGGTGGAGCTGCTGCAGAAAAGAGTTCCTTTTGGACGGAGAGAGCGCTGCCATTGGTGGTCGACAAGGCCCGCCACTGCGCTGAGGATGGCGTCAGGCAGGCGCTGCCCGGCCGAGCGCTCGACGGTGGACCCAAGGCTTGGTGCCGATGCAATCGTGTGTGCTGAGGTGGCAGAAGTTCGGAGGTGTGAATGTGATGGGATTCGGACGCATGCAAAGTGGGGTGGGGGGGAAAGGGGGAAGCGGGGAGAGGCAGTTTTAAAGCATGGCTGGTTCGTCGGGTCGTGTGGATTGTGAGCGTGGGTTATGTGACGGGCGCGATTGTGGCTGCACACCTGAGTCTCTTGTCGGGCCGTGCGGATGCTGCTCCTCAGGTGCACTATGCCACACGGCTGTGCCACCCGTTGGCCGTGAGTGTGGCCGCTGCCGCTGCTCCTGCTGCTTCAGCCTCCGCAGCTGCCGAAACACAAGCTTCTGCCGCATGCACTACGTAGTAGGCTTCGGCCTGCTCGCTCGCGGTCAGCTCGCATTGCAGATGGCGCTCGAGCGCGTGCTCCCGAACCTCTTCCCCAGTGAGGAGGACTTCGTCCGTGTCGTGGTACTTGACCGTCGGCCGTGGCTTGAACGGCAGCCTCTCCCATGTCTCGCCTTCTCGCCCAGCTCGTCGAAGAGCTTGGCGGGCAGCCAGCTGACGCCGCCCACCGTGTTGCGCGAGTGCAGCACGGCGCGGAGGTGGGCGCCGAGGTTGACCGCATTTTGCCCGACGGTGGCAAAGTTGAAGTCGTGCTCGTCGCCGTGCACCTCGCCGTCGTGCGCGTGCGCCAGGGCGATGGCGGCGAGGCGTTCGCACGCGCCCGACCCTTGGTCGTGGTCATGTCGCCGACGAACGCGCCGCCCGCCTTGCTTCGAGCTCTCTTCTTCGAGACGGGGCCGTCGGCCAACGCGGGCACCGCGCGCACCACGATGTAGCTCATCTTCGCCGAGTCCGTGCCCGTGACGAAGAGGCCGAGGACCGGCTCGGTGCCGTCTCCGCTGTAGCGCGTCGACGGCGGGTCGAGGATCAACGCGCCGCGGACGTAGGCCTCGGCGGCCAGCTGGTCGTCCGAGTGGATCATCTCGTTGGCGACGCGCGGGTCTCCGTACTTGAGCCCCGCGGCGGCTACGCGGCGGCCTCGGCTCGGTTCATGCAGTGCACGAGTCCCTTGCCCGGCGCCGAGAGCTCCATGCGCAGGAACTTGGCGAGCTTGAGCACCTTGATGAGCAACCCCGGCTGCAGCTGGTCGTAGAAGAGCCCCGTGTCGAGGATCAGGCCTCGCTTCGCGCCGAGGAAGGACACGAGCCGCGTGAAATCCGGCATCCCCGCGTGGGTGCCAGAGCGAGCTCGGCAGCTCGCCGACGGCTCCTGCCAGCCGCGCTCGCGGAGGCTGACCTCCGTCGCGAGGAGGGCGCGCAGCATCGTGGTGCGCTCCACCCTGTGCTCCGCGTTAAGCTCCGCGGCGAGTTGCTGTGCCAAGATCTCCAGGTCGGCGGCTTTGATCGAGCGCAATGTTGTACACGATCCAGTGGCGCTTGAGCCCGCCGTCGTAGATGAACGCGTAGTCAAGGAACGTGGTTGGCCGGCGACAGGTTGGCCACCATCTCCGTGCGGTAAGCGTCCAGCCGCGCCTCCTGCGTGTCCTCGCTCGTGCGTCGCTCGGCCTCGTCGGCCTCGTCGCGCTGCACGGCTGCCACGGCTTCGTGCGCTCGCCGCGTCGCCGGCCCACGTCGTTGCTGCCCGTCATGAGGGTCAACTTGGGCGCCCGTCATGAGGGTCACGAACTGCGCTCCGCCACGCCGCTGATCGTTGCGAAACATGGAGTTGATGCGGCTCTGGCTGAGGCCGCGCTCGCCAGTGGCCGCTTTGAGGAGGCGCAGGTACGGCTCGCTTTTTGTGACTTCCGCGGTGAGGTTCGCCACCTCCTCCTCCTCCTCCTCCTCCTCCGCCTCCTCCTCAATACAGTAACTGCAGGCCTTTACGTGTGGCCCGCCCATGTGAGGCCAGATCCCACAGAGCGAGCGCCAGCCCCCCTCCTACCCCCTCCGAGCCCCAATACACTCCCCGGCACACTCCCCTTGGCGCGTACTCGGCGCGCAGCTGCCCCGGGAGGAGCACACTCATACATGTACCTTGGCTGGGCCACACACGCTCGTGGAGGTGGCTCTCTAGTGGCTCTCGTTGTCGAGCAGCACGCCATAGAGGGCCAGAGAACCGCCAGTCCAGTCGCCGCGTGAATCTTCCTTCAAGGCTCTCGCAGCCAGCTCAGGCCATTCGGCCATACATGTAGCGGTCCTCGACTCATCCGTCATCGACATCGTCGGACGCAAACGTCGGCCTCAGAATGCAGGACTATTGTTTACGGTACGTTCACTTACCATAAATGGGACGGACCCGCCCGTCCCGTGTTTAGGCGATAAGCCATTCACATGCAGGCACATGTTTCGGTCGCAATTGACGCGAGCGGCTCCACCGATAATGCGCCGGTCCCGGCTTTTGAGCTCACGAGCAACGAGGGCGTGCCGCTGGCCGCGCTGCCGCACCTCACCGCGCTCGGCGAGCGCTGTCAGGTGTACATGCGGCGCGCGCTAGCCGAGCAGGCTGATCCGCGGGCGCACCTCTCGCTCTATCCAGATCCGTTGCAGGGCGTGAGTATCGCGCCACGGCCGCGGGCCGACGATGTGCGGCTCGTCTTCTTTGTGCTCGCTTCGCGGCCGAGTGCGCTAGCGCTCGTGTCCCGCCTCGTGCGCGCTCTCTACAGCCCGGTTCACCTCTTCCTCGTCCACGTCGACCTCAAGGCGAACGCCTCCGTGCACGAGGCGCTCGTTTCATACGCGAGTACGCTTGCCAATGTGCATGTGCTCAAGACACGGCGGCTCGTGCAGTGGGGTGGCTTCTCGATGGTGACAGCGATGCTGGATGCCATGGCTTCATTCGTCCAGCGCGTGGACTTCGACTTTTTCATCAACCTGTCCGACAGCGAGTTGCCCCTGCGCACGAGCGAAGAGCTCACCGCCTTTCTCGGGCGCTTCAAAGGCCGCGCGTTTGTGCACGTCGACCCGCCGCCATCCGCTGCGGGCCGAAGGGGTGAAGGAGGCGACGCCGCGACGTCAGCAGCGGCGGCGGCGGCGGCGGCAGCAGCTGCAACGGTTGCGCCCCGCTTGGAGGACGACGTCGAGCTCGAGCAGTTCCCATCCCCATCCCCTTCGCAGCGCCGCCGCCGCGCCTTTTGGGGCGGCGCCTTGCGTCGGCACTCCGTCATAGAGTGCGGTGGTTTCGGATTCGTCAGTGTCAATTCGAGCGCCAACTCGAGCCTGACGCGCCGCTCGCCCGGTCCGGCTTGCTGTTACGGCCAGTCGGGCCCGCTGCTCCATGCGGCGGTGCCCTTTGCAGCGCCCGAGCCGCCCCGGCCGTCCTATGGCGAGTTCCGCGGCACGCAGTGGGCCATTCTACCGGCGAGCCTCTGCAGGTACCTGATTGCGGCTGATTGCGGCTGATTGCGGCTGATTGCGGCTGATTGCGGCTGATTGCGGCTGATTGCGGCTGATTGCGGATGATTGCGGCTGATTGCGACTGATTGCGACTGTTTGCGGCTCCTGCCGGCGAGCCTCTGCAGGTACCTGCTCACGGATGCGCACGCGTTGCAGTGGGCGCGCGTCTTCGAGCGTCGGCTGCTCGCGGACGAGTGGTACCTACCCACGGTGCTCATGCACTCGCCCTTCCGGCGCACGGCGATCGATCTGCCCCTGCGCTACGAGATGTGGCCGGAGAATGAGGCGGGTGCGCGTGCGCGCTACTGGGCGTCCCTGCCCGAGGCGGAGTGGGGGGGCGCCATGTTGCTCGATGGGAAGGCGCTGGCGGCCGCGCAGCGTTCGCCCGCGCTCTTCGCCAAGAAGGTGCTGCCTTCGCACGAGCCCACACTGCTGCGCCGACACGACGCGTGGATGGCGCGCAAGCTCAGCGGGGAGCCTGAGCCGCAGCAGCCGCCGATCGCCTCGCCACACCTTCGGGCGGACCCGACGCTCGACAGCTTCGGGATGCCCGCGCTTGGCGGCGAGGCGGCGGCTGACGACGGCGATGCGCCATCCCGAGCACCCGACCCGGACGTGCCGCCCGAGTCCGAGGAGGAGCGGCAGCAGCAGCGGCAGCAGCGGCAGCTCACGGCGTCGCTAGATGCGCCTTCGCGGCGGCGGCGAGGGCGGCGTCGGCGTGTCGCGTCGCTGGTGTTCACCGACGGCTCCTCGTGCTCATGCGCCCCCGAGTGCCGGCCGATCAAGGCTCCTTGGGCGGCGAGCCCGGAGGATGCCGCCGAGCTGACCGGCATGCCGTTCGGGTCCGGCGATGCTACCGGCGATGCTACCGGCACGCCGTTGGGGTCCGGCGAAGCTACCAGTACCTGCTGCATGCACGCCGCCGATGGCAGGGCAGCATTGTGCGCGGGGGGCAGTGGGGACGATTTGGGATCGGACTTGAGAGTGTCCGGTTTGGACATGGCCGCGTTACCGCTGGCCCTCCGCCCATGCCCGCAGCCGCGGCTAGGGGGTAGCGGCTTCAGCTCGGGCGGAGGCCAGCCCGTTCAAGCCCTCTTCCTCAATAGGTCCCCCTACCCGGTGCGCGTCCTACACGTCGACAGCACAGGGGCTGAGCAGGCACTGCTCTCGCTGCGCCCGGCCGAGCACGCCGAGGTGGACACGGACAGCCTGCAGGCGTGGCGTGTCCGCACGCTCGGAGGCTCGTTGCTTGTGGAGCTCGATACGACGCCGCGAGTCGACGACGCGTCAGGGATGGCTGCCATACACATTGAAGATTGCTTAGGGGCGTGAAACCACCGGCACCACCCACGGTGGGCGGTGCTCCAAAAGACCTCCCTATACAAGCGCTACCGTCGCGCACGCGGCACGGGCTCACGACGGCGGGCTCAGGGGCGCACACCGACGCGCGACGGCGTGGGCGACGCCGGACGCGCCTAGCCTGCAAGCGTGGTAGGACCCGCCCGCGCCGCCCCGCAAGGCCCTACCGCCTAGCAGCTACCAGCGCGGCTGGAGGCGGGAGCGGCCAGGCCCCCCCGGCGCCCGGGGCCGACGGCCGTTGAAGCCCCGTTGGGGGGGTACTAGTTACAAAATGTAAAGTTGAGTACGAATCGTTTTAGGATATACAGACGAAAGTATAAACAAGCGCACCTGTGCATCACGGCACGCGCACAGCCCAGCTCAAGGCCCGGCGCGGGGTCCTTCGCGTCGGAAGCCACGGCTGGAAGCGACTTCAGAGCGAACCGAAGCACGCCGTCCACGTGCCTACCGCCGCACTCAGAACCCCATGACTTCGCCGTTGTCGTCGGGCATGGTGAAGACGTTGGTTTCCTCCTGCTCCATATTCGCGGCCGCGACGGCCTCGGCGCGCGCGCGCTGTTGCATGTCGACCTTGCAGCGCAGCAGCTTGTGCAGGTCCTTGAACATCTTGACCTGCTTGGCGTTCGGGCCTTGGTTCTCCTTGATGCGCTTCTGCCGGTCGCGCAGCTCCTTGCTCGCGGCGTCCTGCTGCTTAATCTTGTAAGCGTACAGCTCCTTGTACGAGCGGACCTGGGTGCCGTCGGGCAAGGTGCGCCGGAAGCGGCCCGCGCGCTCGTCATTGGAGCGCTGCAGCTTGACCGTCTCGATCTGTCCCAAGGACTCGTAGTAGTACACGTTCGACTCCTCGTGCGCCGCCTCCTTGAGCGCCACCTCCGCCTCCGCCCTGACCGTCCCTAAGTCGGAATCGATGCCGGCCTTGGTGTTGTTGTACAGCGTTTTCTTCTCGAGGTAGCCCGTCTCCTTGTCGCGCACGTCGGTGCGCATCTTGCGCAGCTTGACGATCTGCGGCGCGAGCTTGTTCTTGTGCCGCTTGATCTTGTCGTTGATCTCAGCAACCACCGCGGAGAGCTCCTCGAGGGTCTTCCCTTTGACCTCATCCACCTCCGCCTTGGCGGCCGACACCTTCTCGAGCTCCTCCTGCGTGTGGCCGTAGCCAGTAAGGCCGCGCCGCGCCTCAACCTCGCCGAGCGTCGCGGCGAGCGCGCGCTCCTGCTGGCGCAGCAGCCCTTCCGTACGGCTCACCACGCCCCACTCGGCGCGGATCTCCGAAAGCTCCGCGCGGTAGCGCTTGTACACCGCCGTCTTGCCGCGCAGCTCGGACGCGTACTTGCGGAATTCGTCGCCCTTGAGCACGGGCCGATCGCTCACCTTGGCGAGGTCGCCCGCCTTCTCGGCGAGCTCCGCCTCGATGCCGGCGCGCTCGCGCCCCACCGTCGCCAGCCGCTGCGCGATCGCCTCACGCTTCTTGGCCACAAGCGTCGCCTGCTGCCGGAACATGGCCAGCTTGTCGTCGGGGTTGATGTTCTGCGCGCGCTTGCGCTCCTCGAGTTGCTGCACGGCGCGCGCCATCTGCTTCTGCTGCTGCTCCATCTGTGCCACCTCCACCTCGTTGACGGACGGCTCAGCAAGCACCTGCTGCAGCTCCTCCATGCGCCGCTGCTTTAGCAGGATCTCCTTGGGCAGCGTCTCGAGCGCGCGCTGCTCGAGGCTGTCGACCTCGCGCTCGAGCGCCTCGAGCGTCTGGCGCGCGTCCTGCGAGCTCGACGAGCGCTCGGAGCGCTGCGCGTTCAGCCGCTCCACCATCCCGTTCAGCCGCGCCTCTGCCTGCAGCAGCTGCGCCTTTTGGTCCTTCAGCCGGTCCTGCAGCTTCACCTGCTCGTCCTGCTGCAGCCGCAGCTTGTGCGTCGCCTCGAACATCTCCTCGAAGCGCTCGTGGTCGGCGAGCTTCGTCTTCAGGTTCTCGACCTTCTGCTCGAGCATGCCCTTGTCCTCCTCCATCTGCATGATCGCCTTCTTGATCTCGTTGGGCGAGATGAGCTGCGACTTGTACTTATCCGACGTCTTGTGCACCTCCTTGAACTCCTCCTGCAGGTCCTTGTAGTTCTGGTAGACTTCGACAACCTCCTCGTCGGTGAACATGTGTTCGGGCACCTCCACGTTGACCAGGAATCGCGCCAGGTACGCGCGCTTCTGCAGCTCAGGCAGCCGCTGCAGCATCCACGCGAGCATCGGGTAGATGAGCTGCGGCTCGCCGTGGAGCAGCGCCGCCTTGGCCTGCTGCATCTCGATCGAGATCTTGTAGTTAAGCACCCGCATGAATTCGAGCATGCGCGTCGCCGTCGCGTCAGGCGTCTCGTCGCGCAGGTCAATGCGGTGCTGAGACGACAGGTTTGCCATCACCTCGTTGACCACTTCGAGAAGCTCGAAAGGCGACTTCTCGTCGAAGGCGACCATGGTCAGCTGCATCTGGAAGGGTGGATCGTTGAGCCGGTCGACGATGAACTGGAGCTCGCCGCCCATCTGGCCCGCCATAGCACGCAGTCGGCGCCAGCAAAAAGGCCGTTTGCACCGCCAAGAAAACGCTGGGACAGCGCCTAATACGCTGTGAACAGTACATTAACCGCCTGCGCAGCCGTTCGTCGAGCTACAGCCGTTCGTTCCCCTGTGTGTTTCGTCTCCTTTGAACGAATTCCGGTCAGCTACCGTATTAGGCAACCCGGGCCTTCAATGGCATCGCTGAAATGCACGTCCGCAGCAGCAACAGCACAGTGCTGAACGCTGACACGCACCTGCATCACCAACATCACCTGAGCCCGCATCGCCACTCAAGTGGTCCGAACGACATCCCTCAATTGCAGCGCCACCTTAACGCCGCCTGGGCAAGCCATGCAATCGTCGGCCCCAACAATGTGACCGTCGTGGAGGCCTCCGCCGGTCGTTGGTTCCCGCATGGCAGCTGTGCCTCTCCCGAACTCTGGCTATTTCTGAGCGGACACGCCCGAACCTTTGCATGGACGGCGCCCTTTTTTGCCCGCTTCGCCAGCGCCACAGCCTCCGACTGCGCCTTCATCGTCGCAGCCGTGCCCGACGAGCTCGACGCACCGCTGAAGGACTCGACGCCCGGCGGTGCCTACGGCCGCGTCGACCATGCTGCGCTCGCGAGCGCATTCGGTCCAAATCCGGAAGTGGCCGCCCTTTTGCAACGGGTGGCGATTACGTCCTTGGTCAATCGCGCTGGTGCTCCGGCTGTGTGTTACGCTGTGCTGCGCCGTCGAGGCGCGATCAACAATTACCCCGCGGCCCTCGCCTTCGGCTGGCACGCAGTATGGGCTCTCGCCCAATGGGCGAGCTGGCATCATGGCATCGAGCCCGATCCGAGCTCGATTGTCATCCGCACGCGGCCCGACGTCTTGCTCACTCTCCCGCTCGAGCTGGCGAGCCTGCGTCGGTACGTGGCGCATGGGAGGCACGGTCGGCACCTGATGCTCGGTCAGGCGGTCAAGCGCGCCACCGGCTCCAACCTCGCGCAGTCCGACGTGCACGCCATCTTCTCCTTTGGCTCCTACGAGGCTGACGTGGCAAAGCCTCTTGAGCGCGCGGGCGACCGTCGTCTCGAGCCACGCCACGGTCTCCTCTGGTGGCAGCGGGGGTTTGCGTCCGGGTGGGGCTACGGGCGCGCTGTGGACGTGTGGGCCAAGGACGCGAGACGCTTCGGACGACCGTTGGGTCCGCTGTCACATGCCGTCGAGGCGCTCTTTGAACAGGCTGGGCATGTTGCTGGGCTTCACGGCGATCAACTGAGAGGTCGTCCGGGAGGCGATCGCATGTGGTTCGGCAACGCGAATGGCAGCTCCACGAGCATGGGCGATGGCGCTCACGAAAACGCCTCTCAGGAGAGCAAGAGTCCGATGGAGCGGTGCGTCAACAGCTGCCTCTGCTTGGACGGCGTGAGCACCACGTGCCAGCGACCTTCGTGCCTCGTCACGGTCGCAGAGAGCCTGGTAGTTAAAACGGATGCATGTAACGTTCAGCGGCATCTTGCTGCGATCAACGCCACCAGCCGCGCCAGTGCTGGGCCCATTGCGCCTTGTGTGCTTCGGGGTCCGCTGCCATGGCCCCCAAACCGCGACGATGCGGCGGGCGAGGTGCTCATGGCTACCACGCGGTTCGACCTTGCAGCCAGTGTCAGCTGCTACTGCGCGGCGGAGACGACGACGCCCGAGGCCATTGCCAGTGGCGCGCTCGTATGCAGTGACAACGAGCGCGGGCTACGTGGAAGCCACTGCTTTCGCGCGAGAGATGTCAGCAGCGCAGGCGCAAAGCTCCTCGCCAACAACAAGAAGGTCGCCGTTGGCCACTATCGGTGCAAGAGCGGCGCGCGTCTCGAGCCCGAGGCTGTTACTGTGAAGAGCGGCGCGCGTCTCGAGCCCGAGGCTTTCACTGTGTCAACAGCGCCAGCACAGCATCCTTCACTCGGCGTGTCACGCGGCGTGTGGCCGGAGGGCTGCAACGGCCCTCTATTTGCCGCACCGCAGCCGGTCGTGACGATTGCGACGTGTTTCGTCGCCAAATAGTCGCCAAATAGGTCAGGGTCGGTGACGAGCTCGTTTACGCAAATAGCCGACAACCCGTGTCGTGCCGCACACGGAAATACCGGCACGGCGCGCGCCCGGCACGGCGCCACGTTGCAGACAACTCGAGAAAAGCTGCGTTTTGCATCCTGGGGAGGGCGGCGTTGGAGTGTGGGTGCAGCGTCGGGAGCGGCCTTCACCGGAGCCCATGGAGCGCATGTCCTCCAACGGCGACTGCCTCCCTCCTGAGCTCAAGGCGGCAGAGCCCCAAACGGAGCCGATGACGGTCGACGAGTATATGATGCAGCACATCCCCGGGATTGAGGCGGAGATTAATCTGTTCCTCGAAGCTCTGATGGCCGCTCGTCCTGCGAATTCCATCCAATTCATGGCAGAGTACTTGTCAAAACGAGGCGGTGGACAGGAGACGCCTCAACGTTCATTGTCGCTCAACGTTGAGGCGGCAAGCGGCGCGTCCCCATCCGAGTCCTTTGCGCGGCACAGTCCAAACGTTTCGTTTAGGCAAACTAAGGTCAACCGAGATATTGTAATCACGGTTAACCTGAGCGCGAGGGCGCAATGGGTGAAGGCCTTCCTCGACTGCGATCCGCGGCGGCATCTGTGCGATTATTTCAAGCCGGGCGACGAGCGCGGTCCATTTGGTTATCTGCGTGCCCAAGGCTTGAGGCCACGGGGGCCGCCTTCCCACCACTTTGCAGTTTGGCGGCCGACGAGTCTCGACGCGATGCGGATGCTCTTCGACGGCTCGGCCTGTGGAAAGGCCCTCAACATCAAGGGCAAGTCAGCCAGGAGCGGCATCCTGTCTGGCTTTGTGCCCTTCTTGCAGATTGACAACGAGGCCGACAAGGGCAAGGTGGGCACGTCTCCGTCGGACGCGCGCAGCCGGGTCTTCTTCCGCACGAAGGCGGCGCGCGACAGCGTACGAGCGCGACTCGAGCCCATACTCGCCGAAATAGAGGCGCGTGCTACCAAAGCCACGCAGCTGATGACCGGCTGGAAGTTGGGCAAAATGGCGCTCGACGAGTATCAACGCGATGAATGTCTGCATGACTTGGGCTTGCTGTGGAAGATGAAGGCGGGGCATGAAACGCTGATCGACATCGATGAGCACGCGCGGCCCGAGGTGCCCGCGCTTAACCAGGCGTATGGGCTCGACATGCCCGAGAGACTCCTCTGGCAAGCCTTTGTGGTGCGTCAAGACATCAGCCATCCGCCCGGCTGGGAACCGGGCCGACCGAGCGAGCCAGCGTTCATGGACCTGAATATGCAGGCGATGCGCGAGAAGAAGAAGCCGCTGGCCGCCATCTGGCAGTACGACCGCGAGAACCCTATGAACCCTCGGGGACTGCTGATGGCCCACGAAGAGGAGATTGGGGTACGGCCAGTCGCCTCCGACATCGACGCCTTCCTCATTGGCAGTAAGGGGATGGAAGCCGGTCCCCCGCTGCCCGACGACCAGCTCAAGCTTGCGCATTGGTGCATCACCAACGTGGCCGGCGTGCTCGAGACGCCCATGTCGCAGGGGTGGACCAAGCGATGGCTCGACGTGCTGAAGCACGAGACAGTCATCAACGCGGTGCCGAAACACTCGATGCCAGAGTTCGGCTACGGAGATACGCGCTCGTACGACATCATCGTCAAGATCGTGCAGCGGCTCAACTTCTCGGGCGCCGTGCGCCACGGCGCCGAGTGCTTCAATTTCTATTTCCCACAGGAGCTGGATACGGAGTTCCTCGTGTGCTGGGAAGGATTCAAGGATTACGTGCCGCTGAACGTGCCGTGGGCCTACGTGGACCAGGCCGGCCTCAAGCACTTCCTAATGGCGCGCTTGGAGGAGGGCTACTCATTCCCTCTCAACCCCAAGTGGATCCTGTGCGACCCGGGCTTCCGCGACATTTTCGACGTGATGCAGAGCGCGCCGCACGCACAGGAGTCGCTCGAGTCTTGGCTGCCCGCTGATCTCCGCAAGCGGATCAACGAGTTGCTGAAAGCCTACCCTGAAGGCTTCAAGCCCGTCGCGAAGGAGGGCGAGAGCATGATCATGATCGACAATGACATGGCTGAATGGGAGCTCAGGCGCCACGCGGCCCTCGCGCGCGCCAAGGCCAAGCTCAAGGCTATCCACAAGTTCAACATGCTTATCCGAAGAAGATCGATGGATACGGGATTTCCCGCCGTTGCTCCCCTGTCTTAGCACCCACGGCGTTGATTGTCGAGCGCACGTAGCAGTGCACTGTACGTTTTACCTCATAATTCATGTTGTACGGTTGTTGATGTTGAGTACGGTCCGCATGTCCCGAGTTGTATCCGCCGGTACCACCACCGACCACGAGCGCCGCGCGAGAGAGGCCCGCGCCCCGGTCGGCGTCGCGCGCGCGATCGTTCACGCTCCGCCGGTCCGCGCTCGAGAGACGAGACGTGCGACCCGGGCGCCCGGCCGGCGGCGGGGACCCCGCGGGGTACAAGTAAACGTTTCTCTTTCTGCTGGTTTGTGGTTATTCGTCGGTAACTATTTGGTTTTATGGTTATGGCTCGACGGGACGATGGACTCGATGCACGCCGCCGCCGGCGCGCCCCGCGCGCCCCGCGCGCGCGCGCCTCGCCGCGCCGCGCCGCCCGCCTTCGCCGGCCCCTGCCTAACGATTTTTTCAGTCGTTGCGACGTGCCCGCACGCATACGCTGGGCGGGATCGGTGGAGCGGCGGGCGGATGATGTCGGTACCCTTCGGCGATCGTTACCGACATAAAAGCGTCCGAGAGCGCCCGCCGCGTGAGCGTGCCCGCGGAGAAGTGTGCGTTACACAACGAGTGCACTGTTGCAACAAACGGGGCGAACCCGGGCGCCGGGGAGCGACAACTCGCTCGTGCTCGTCCGGTGTGGGCGCTATGCCGCCGCAGCATTCTCTAGCATAGATTCATTCTGTCGCGAGCTTATCGCGAGCCGCCCTCATCGGTAGTAGAGCAACTTCATCCAATGCTCCGCTCGATCGATCTTATTGGAATCGAGCTCGATCTCGAGCCCAGCCCGCCAGCCCTCACCATAGTGCCACGAGAGCCGATAATGACCATTCTCGTCGACCCGATCCTCGTCGTCACCGTTGTGCAGCCCGGAGCCGAGCGTATCAGCGGAGGAGAGGCTGACCTTCTCGACGCGCGAGAAGCCAAACGAGCCCCCGGGCTCGTCGCCCTCCTCCTCGTCGTCCCCGTGCTCGACGCAGAAGTACCAGTGGACGCCGTTGGCCTCATGGGTGCGATTGCCGAGCGTTCGCTTGCACACCGCTTCTCGGGGCCCGACAGCGCCGATGGCGATCGAACCGTCGGGCCGCTGGGCACCGACAAAGACATACTCGGCGTCCAGGGGGATGGACTCGATGTTCTCCGGTAGCGGCGCGCCGTGCTCGGCGTCCGCCACGTACGAGACGCACACGTGCTGGGTCCAGCCATCCAGAAAGCTCCTCGGGAGGTCGCGCTGCACGCCCCGGGGCACGCCACGGGCGTTCCAAGTTCGCGAGGGCGTTCCGTACGACTTGTCCATCATCGAGGGCAGCAGAATCGCGGCCGCGCCGCCAGGTAGCTGCTGGAGGAGGGGGTCCATCATGACTCGCTCGCTTACATACTGGCGCGGCAGTTGCGGGTATCGCACAAGGTTCAGCAGCGTCGCGGCCGCCTCTGCGAGCGCCGCGGCGGGCTGCGCTCGCAGCCAGTCGACGGTGGACTCGAAGACGTCCTCCTCGGGCGCGAGAAGCATGTCCGCCTCGAGAAGATCGCGCATGAAGCGCAGCGGCATGCGCAGAAACGTCGAGCCCGCGCGGCACTGCGCAAACTCTTTCAGGACGACCTTCATAGCAGCCTTCTCAAGCGTCGTAATGCTGTAGCGGTCGGCGAGCGTCCACGTCTCGAGGCTATTCGACGCCTCGAGTCGCAACTGGATGGCGACGGCTGCCGCATGGAGAAGAGAGAGCACCTGCAGGTAGTGAGCACACTCGAGCAGCGGGATGATCAGCGACTCGGAGAGTGAGACCTCGCCGACATACACGTATTCCAGGAGCTTCTCGAGCGCGCTTGCGGAGAGGTGGGGAAATTCGATCGGCCCAGCCGAATCCGACCAGTCAGCCCCCATGCGGCCATGCAGGTAGTCACTGCTGGCCGCCAGGATGTTCCTATGCGCCTCAAAGGTCCTTCCATCGCATGCTCGGATTGTGACGTCTGTCAGGCGTCTGTTCCTAAAGTACTCGATCATGCGAGGCGGCTGCGCATGCCCGCCGCTCAAGGTGAGGACCTCTGTCGGCCGCGGCCGCTTCGGGTTAAGGTTGCGACCGCTGCCCCCACGCAAAGCCAAGGCTGTCACGAGACCGCCGTTCGTCAACTCCATTTCGCGAGGCGCTCCGACTGGGCGCTCCGTTCATCTTTCCAGGGTGCGCCACGATCAAGATCGAACGTTTCTTTCATCGCACATGACCCAGCTTCGAGTTGTCTTGGCTAGACTTGCGCTTCGTCATTCATGCAGAAACGCTCGTTTGTCGAGACACGTCCTCGAGCAATCCCTCGAGCCGTCCTCGCGCCCGCCGCCCAGAGGGCGGAGGCACGACGAGAGCCTGAAACGAGCCCCTTGCAGGCCCCGAAATCATGAGGAGGCGCAGCACGTCGTGTCTGCTGCTGCTTTGCCTGCGTCCAACTCTGTCGGCCTTCTCCTCACCGCTTCAGCAACTGTGCCGCCGCCGCCGAGCCTCGTCCCTCCGCGCTTGCTCGACTGCGCCTTTTGAGACGGCCTTCACACTGCAGCTCGAGCACGGCCTGTGTGTGGCTGTGCGCCTGCCTTCGGCCGATGCCGGCAACGCGGATTCGACGGCGTTGCCGCTCGACGAGCTGCACCCGCGCGAGCTTGACCTGCTCTCGGACATGCAGCCTGCTCGGAAGCTGATGTACGCCGGCGGCCGGGTGGCGATTCGCCGTGCGCTTCGGCTCGCAGGCGCTGCCACCGCCGCAGACGCACCCGTACTGTCGAATCCCTCGGGCGCCCCCGCTGTCTTCGCCGGCGCCATGGGCTCCATTAGCCACACGACCGGGCTCGCCGCAGCGTACGTCCAGTCTACTGCCGACCTTGGCGGCGACGGCGTCGGTGGCGGCAGCGGCAACGGCGGCGAGTGGTGGTCACGACGGACAGTCGGCATCGACGTCGAGAGCGCGGCTCGCGGCGTCGCGCTCAAGATTGCCACGCGCGTGCTTGCTCCCGAGGAGAGAGCGACCCTAGGGGTGTGCGCCAGCATGCCTGAGCACGCCGACCTGCTGCTGCGCGTCTCGATCAAGGAAGCGCTGTACAAGGCGCTGCACCCGCTGGTGCGCCGGCCCATCCGATGGCACTCGGTCACCGTGCAGCCGATGCCCGACGGCACGTGCACCGTCGATGTCGGCAAACTCGAGAAGCAGGTGGGCATGCGCATGGCGGCAGAGGCAAGCTGGCGCCTACATGAAGGGTACGTCATTTCGACGGCGGCGGCGTGGAGCGACCAGAGGGACGGCGTCGTGACGCCCACGGGCGCGGCCTGCCGGGGTGCCGCCGCCCAGTTTTCTGAAAGCGAATATCCGTAGCCCGAGTTCAATACACGTGAGTCGTGAGTGTTGAAGACGCTTCTGCCTGAGTATCGAGGTGTTCTTGCTTGCTTGAGTTGCTCTAGCAGACTACCGTGATTTGGTCAATCAACTCTCCGTGCGGAGCAGCGGAACGAACGATCGTTTCGAGTGCCGTACCGGTACTATTTTAGACCAACGCTGTTGCTGCCTCAGCAACAAAATGGCGCAGCCGTCTTGCAAGCCCAAAAGCTCGACGGAGGCACCCTGGGGCTCCTTCGACGTGCCGCAGACCCTGACGAGCACCTATGCCTCGACGTACATCGATGCAGGCATGTGCCGGCCACGCGAAAAGATCATTCCCAAGCCTGCGCACGAATGGGGGCACGACTTGAAGTTCGAGGGCCGCTCCACGGCGCAGGACGCCTACACGAACCACAATTCGTACATGATGCGACCGAGCTGCAAGCCAGAGCCCAAAGTCGTGGCGACCCCGTGGATGACGCCGCTCACCACCACGGCGGGTTCGCACTTCACCGCTTATTCGGGAACTGCGAGGACAGTCCCCTTCCGGCCGAAGGCTTCGACCGTCGACCTCGATGTGAAGTTCGAGACGCGCTCGACACAGCAGGATGCGTACCCGGCAATGGGGTATGTCAGACCGCCCAAACCCTTCCTTCCGAAGGAGCAGCCGCGCGACAACCTACCCTTCGAGCACACTTCTACTTCGCGCGCGGCCTACATCCCGCATGAGGTGATGCCCTACGTAAAAGCACGGAAGCCCTCGGGTGCAGGGGACCCATTTGGAGCATGAACTGAACCATGACGGCGGCAACAGCAGGGAATGGCGTGAGCCAGAGTGGAGGGTCGTTGCGAGCACACGGCCTGCGGTGTCCTCTCCACGACTCCACCTCTCCTCGGTACCGTGGACAGCCGGCACTGCTCAGATGTGAGTGGCATTCGTGAGGTTACATTGAGTTAGCGTGTTCTCAGACCTGAGGCAGGTAAGGTGCATCTCATTTCTGCATCCGTGATGTTCTGGTTCTTGACGAAACGCGTCCCGGCGGCCGAGGATGCGGCGGGCGCTGCTCGGCCTGCTTCTGGCGTCGCCGGCAAGCGCATGGAAAGTAACCCCAAAGCATGGAGCGCGCGCACGCACGGCTTCGCCACGCATGAGCACGGCTGACAAATCGATGACGCAGAAAATGATGGCGATGGCAGATGCGAGCACCGTGCAGACAGGTGGAGCTGGCGGCGCAACCACCTACGAGGCCCTGCTGCGCTTGGACGACATGTGGTCGAACTTGCGTTCGGGAGAGCTCCCCGCGCCGCGAGCTGTCGTCTTCGAAGAGCCGAACGCGGCTGCTGAGACACCGGACTTTGACGTTGTCGTGTGTGGCGGTAACATCGGCATCTTGCTGGCGACGGCGCTCGTGCTGCGTGGGCTGCGCGTGGCGGTGCTGGAGGCTGGCGAATTACGCGGGCGTGAGCAGGATTGGAACGCCTCGCGCAAGGAGGTGATGGAGCTCGTCGAGGCCGGCATCCTCTCGTTGGAGGAGGCGACGGAGCAGGTCATCGGGATCGAGTTCAACCCAGTGCGCTGCGGCTTTCCCGGCGTCGATGACGTGTGGCTCAACGACGTGCTCAACGTCGGCGTGCGGCCGGAGCGCCTGGTCGCATGCGCGCGCGCGCGCTTCGAGGCGGCGGGCGGCGTGGTCCTTGAGAACACCGCTCTCACTCGCGTCAGTGTCCGGCCGGGTGCGGCTGTCCTGTCGACCAAGGGCGGCGGCGAGCTGCGCACACGTTTGGTGGTGGACTGCATGGGACAGCGTTCGCCCATCGTTGCACAGGTGCGAAACGGGCAGGAGCCCGACGGCGTCTGCATCGTCGTTGGCTCGTGCGCCGACGGCTACGCACCAGAGCGCAACACGTTTGGCGACATCATCTTGGCGGACTCCAGCACGGAGCCCGCTAACAACGGCTGCCCCAACCAATATTTTTGGGAGGCCTTTCCGGCCTCTGCGAGCCCGACGCAGCGCACCACGTATCTCTTCACGTACTTGGGCCTCGAAAAGGAGCGCCCCTCCGTGCTCGACATCATGGAGGATTATTGGAAGCTCCTGCCCCTCTACCAGGGCGTCGAGCTCGAGGCTCTCACGCCGAGGCGCATTCTCTTCGGCCTCTTCACCTCGTACAAGGACTCGCCGCTGCCGGTCAAGTGGGACCGAGTGATGCAGATTGGGGACGCGGGCGGCTTGCAGAGCCCGCTCTCGTTTGGCGGGTTTGGCGCCATCACGCGTCATATTGGTCGACTGACCCGCGCCGTCGTGGGCGCCATCGAGGCGGATGCGCTCCAACGGCATCAATTGGCGCTGATCAACCCGTACCAGGCAAACCTGCGCGCGGCGTGGCTGTTCCAGGCGTCGATGCGCCCTCCGGTCGTCCCAGGCGCCTGGCCGGACGACTTTATCGTCAAGGTGCTCGCCTCGACGTTTGAGGTTCAAAAGGGTGCGGGCGTCGGCGTGATGCTCCCGTTCCTCCAAGACACGCTCCGCGTCGATGGGCTGGCGGTCACCATCGGGGGGCTCATGCTGAGCGCCCCGGCGACCGCCGTCGAGATCTTGGTGCGGCTCGGGCCCGTCCCACTCGCCGACTGGTTCCTCCACTTTCTGGGCATGATTGTCGGCTCGCTCATCGGATCCGAGCAGGGGCGCGCTGCTCTCAAGGCAGCCGAGCCGTCGCTGAGCGCCGAGCAGCGGTTCGCTCTCAACCGTTACGTCGAGGGCTGGCAGTACGGCAGTGGTCTTGACTACGTCGCTCCTGACGGACCACAGGTGATGATCCCCGAAGAGCTTTCGCGCGCAAAGAAGGCGGCTGCTGCCGCACGCGCTTTCGTACCTGCGGCGAAGGTGGCAGCCTGAAGCTCCCGCTTTTGCGAGAGAAGCCGCACGTCCGAGAAGCGAGAACGATCGCGTGCGGCGTTTGTGACGATCTGACGAAAAGAGATACAATAGTAAGAGTCTCCTCGTTATCCTCGAAGATCAAGATGTTTCGTATCGTTTTTGTGTGTGGCATTGGTGCGGTCTCTAGTACCTTTGACCTTGCCATCGAAGAGCGCGTCGCGCCGACACAGTCTGCTTTGCTGGTTTTGAAATCATGTGATTTTGACGGATCTCCCCGCGACTGTGAGCGGTGTGTCGTTATGAATGAAGTGTGATCGGGACAATGCTGTCGCGCGGGCACAGCGGGCCCCATTGCGCATTGGAGCTTTTGTTGCCGCATTACGCCGACGAGGAGCAGCTTGCCGCGGCCATGGAAAGCATGCTTCTTGGCACGCCTGAGGGACAAGCGTCGCTGAGGGACGCCTGAGGGACAAGCGGCGCCTATTACCGAGGCAATCAGCACATTCGCGTCCTTGACTTTGAGCCATCGGCATCATGTACCTCGGAACAGGCTATTGATTGCGAGTGATGGCGAGTGACGGCGAGTGACGGCGAGTGATGGCGAGTGATGGCGAGCATGTACCTCGGAACAGGCTATTGATTGCGAGTGATGGCGAGTAACGGTGAGTGACGGCGAGTGATGGCGAGTGATAGCGAGGACACATCACCCCTTGATTTCCCCTGACTTCCCCTACTCCACTGATTAGGCTGGTTGGACCGCGCCCTGACCAGCCTTTTGACTCAGGTGCGGGAACATTTGAACGCGAACACCTGGCCCGGGGGGTTGGGCAGGCGAGAGAGGACATCGTGCGAGGCGGCATGCGGGGCTCCGTGCCTTACATGCCCCTACACAGGTGGGGCTCCGTGCTCCAACTGACCACCTTGCCCTTTCCCACCGCAGCGAGGGCCTCCCTTTTTTGCCCGAGGCACGGCAGTGGGCGACGTCGACTGGGCATGGACATGAAGAGCACGCCAGATCCTTTTTCAGGGTGCTTGGATCCATTCCGGTGATCTACGTGCTCACGTTCCGAGTGATCCCGCCCTGATCTCACTTGGGCCGTCAAGGCAAGCGACCCCGTATCGATCTCGCTCTGCCGCCGAAGGTTTTTGGGGCCCCACGACCTGCACAACGCGTCTCGGCTCCTTTTTTTTCCCACCCGCAGAGGCGTGGTTTGAGACCGAGACAACGAGGCTCTGCGTCATGAGCGCTCATTTTTTCTGTCTGGCCGGCCGTAAGGCGGCAGACATCGGGGCTCTGAGTGTCCCCTTTTCCTTGTTTTTGTGGTTGGCTGTCTGGCGGCCTTCTCTGGTATCTTTGGAGGCACATGCGGAGCTCCCGGGGTGATTGCCCCTGGGAGGGGAGAGCTCGAGTGGTTCCCTGTCTCGAATCCGGCTCTATGCCGGGTCGTTGGCATGCGCGAGGACGGACGGAGCATGCGTCTCTTCAGGGGGCCGCGACGTACATACTCGTTGCCCCTTGGCTCGCCCAACTGGGGGTTCACCGCCCACGTCGGCGGGCGCGCTCCCTCCCGAGTTCATACATGGGTCTCGCCGATCTTCTCCTTAGGCTGTTTCTCAGCTCTCTGTCTGCATGTGTCTCATGCGAGGCCTGGCCTGAATTGTATTGTATTGTCTTCACAGCTGCTTACGTGTTGTGTGTATTAACATGTGAACGCCCGATCCAGCTGCCCGATCCACCAGACTCGAGCACTCCACGCCCGCGTGAGCTCGCTGGCGCGGCGCACGTCGGCGTCCGGCACACGCTCCTACACAGCTCCGAGAAGGACGGAACAGCGAGAATAGGCCGCGGAGGACGAGCACATGCTGCTCGTTGCATGCTGCGCTGTTGCATTCGCCAGTCAAATGGTGCCCACCGTGGCAGCATCCCGCACTTCAACCGGAGCTCGAATCGCACGGCTGTGCATGAGTGGCCTTGGCGGTACCCGGTGGACGGTGAAGCTCGACGTCGGCCCCGAGCCTGGAACGTGGATGCCGCCCTCATGGGGTCGCACTGGCCTTCGCGCTCTCGCCACGGTTGACTTGGCCTTTGAGACAGATGGACGGCTGCAACTTTTGGGCACGGGCCAGTGGGATCAAAAGACAGTGAAATGGGCGATGCTGGACGCAAACAAGACTGTCGGGGCGTGGTCGGTGGATGGCGAGCAAGTCACGTTTTACCTGCAGCACGAGGGCCTGGAGCGCGAGGACGTTGTCTTGGAGCCAGGCCGCGTGTACGCCACTGCGGGCGCATGGGGCTCGACGCTGGGACGGAAGGGCAACCTCTGCATACGACAGCGCAAGTTGGGTTGGCTTCCCTTTTTGCCCGCTCCGAGTGAGGCCTCCTTTCTCGTCGGGCGCTTCGAGACTCGTGCTCTGGCTGTAACGTTAACCCAACGTGTTCGTGGCGCAGCAATACTGTGAGGCCCTCTGTCGGGTTGACAGTGGGGTTGTCGGCAGTGGCCCGTGCGTGGGCTACTGTGAGGGCTACTGTATAATCTCGTTCAAAGGAATGCTAAAGCGGAGCGTCGGTTTTTGTTCTCTCTCAGGATACTTCAGCCGACGACTTACCCCGCGCGGACGACCGGGGCGAGACGGCAGACGCGGAACCGCGGATACTCTTGGATACTCCAATTTGAATAACTTTCAAGTTAAAGTTTCACAAGACGAAGACGTACGGGGCGAGGGAGACCCAGCAGACAGGGCGCTTCGTAGTGACTTTCACGAAATTTCACAATAGTGACTTTGGATAGTGATGGCGCGCGGCGGCTGCCAGGTGCGGCGCGCGCTGTGCAGGGGCCCCGACGCCGGCTCGTTTTGACGTTTCGGCGGGCGGACGGCGTCAGGCGATGAGCGAGGCGCCGAGGGAGGAGCAGGCGTCCGCGGTCCGCGCGGGTCGGTTCACGCGACTGGCTCGCAGACACCAGACTGGTATCATGTTTGATTTCGTAATATCTTATATCACGAATACGAAATAGTCGATATATGAATCCGGGTAATGCGCCCTAATGCTCTGCCACCGTGCCAGACAGACGTTTTGGGGACAAGGGTGAACCCAGGGGTGTGCGAGCTTTGCTTATGTTTTTAGAGGCGTGTTCCCGTATACGTAAAGGTAGGAACCTAGGAACTGGACGCGGGCCAAAACGGTGCGGGTGCAACCCGCCGCGCAGCACCGCGAGAGGCAGAGGGCCACCGTGTGGGCGTGGCCCGAGCAAAAAGACACACGCACGCGGTCGCAGGCACATGCACGCCATGTGCACCTGCGGCCGCCGCTGGCTGCTACAGCTGCTGCGCCGGTGGCGCTCACGACGTGAAGAAGCCGCCCATATTGGTGCGCCTCTTGGTCTGGGGCGGGCGGAAGTTGCTGCCGTTGTTGATCCCCGCAAACTCTGCGCGCGCTCCCACGACGCCGTACTGCTTCACCCGGATGCAGCCGCCCTCGGGAACGACGTTCTCCGCGCTGAAGGTCGCGGTGGCGATGCCCACCTTGCTGGCCGTCATCTTCTCGATCTCGGCTTCCAGCTTTGCATTCTCCGCCTTGAGCTTTTCGATCGCCAGGGTCTTGTCCATGGCTGTGGCCTGCGCTGCGCTCGGAATGAAGGGGCGTGCAGTGAGCGGGCAGGCTGAAGCCAGGTCAGAAGCGGAGCAGCAGCTGCTGCGCTGCGCCTGCGCCGCTGCTCGTGCTCCTGTTGCCACCAGGACGCGCTAAGTTGGCACGCGCTGCGCTGGTGGAAGAGCAGGCGGGTTCTGCAGGAGCTGGAGCACACGCGGGCAGCTTTGGCACGGTCAGGCTGGTCGTTGGATGCGAAGCTGACGGCAACGCCTGATGTGCGTGCTTGCGGTGCGGTTGCATTGCGGACCTGAACGAGCGGACTGTGAAACGACTTCTTTTCTTTACACCGGGGGCGATTTTTGGGGAGGGCCTGTCCCTTAAATGGCACACGTAAGAAGAAGAGGCTCGACGAGAAGACGAGGTCACCTTGTTGACTGATGGCTGGTTGAAGAGAAGAATATTTGGAGGGGATTGATTGATTGTTGCCAAGGAATTATCTAGCGTTGTTTGGCTCAAGTGTGTGTCGCTTGGCTTTGTGGCGCAACGGTAGCGCGTCTGACTCCAGATCAGAAGGCTCTAGGTTCGAATCCTAGCAGGGTCATCAACTCGGGTTTTTTTTTTCTAGTCTTACGTGGTTTTTTTTTTTTCCTTCCAGAGTGCTTACTTCGGTGCTCTGCGTCGTACGTCGCGTTATCAAAGTAAGCTTCGGACGCGCCTTCAATGCACCTGTGCTCACGCTGATCTTCATCCAGCTCCTTGCGGAGCCGCACAGCTTCGACATCAATCCGACTTCCAAGGGCAGCTTCGCGACTTTGGAATCCAGCACAAACGTCGCAAATGGAATGACCAGTCGGGTTCACCTCGATTATGCTTTTATCAGCCTTCCAGATCTCCATGAATGACTTGACGGTCGTGCACCTGACCGGAACGCCGTCTTGGTTCATCTGTGCTTTGTAGTCCTCGTACCGCCGTTTGTCCGTCTTCGACGCGGTATAGTACTTCGTCA